>Ga0247784_1000058_pt1 | contig 39595 bp, 33 predicted proteins | sample UWRJL169409R5_FD_179909 | JGI IMG/M metagenome (GOLD analysis project Ga0247784, IMG submission 179909) | Plant litter microbial communities from Arlington Agricultural Research Station in Wisconsin, United States - UWRJ-L169-409R-5 | ecosystem: Environmental > Terrestrial > Plant litter >...
CGGCCATGGCAGCTCGAACAGAGGCGGTCGAGGTAGCTACGGTCAGGCCTGCCGCCGCCGCAGCCTTGAGCAGATCGCGCCGGTTCAACTTCGATGTCTCGGAGGACGATGGTTCATGGGAATTGTTCGACATCGAACCCTCACAACGGCAGTGGACAAAAATTGAGTGGCTGCTTTTGATACTGCCAATCGTCGCAGTGAGATGGATGGCGAGAACGGCCAGATCACGCATCCAACCATGCTGACGATCCGAGCCAAGCGCTGGACTTGGATCATTGCGGTGTCTATGCGATATATTTTAATTCGCCACGCACAGGTTATAAAGGCCGGGCGACCGAGGGCTATCAGTTGGGAAAGTGGGTGCTGAATTTATCACTCGCTGCTTTGGTGGCAGCGCTGGCAATCTGAAGACAACGAATGAATCACTGCTCGCCTATCTTCAACTGCATCCGAATGGCGCTGTACGCGAGTGCGAGATCACGAAGCACAATTTCATAAGTCATGCCGCGGTATTCGGCAATCTGTTTGTAGGTCAGGCCGTCGTTCACATGCAGGAGGAGGATCTCACGCTGGCGTGTCGGCAATCGATCTACCACCAACCGTAGGTATTCTTGTGCGCGCCTGCGGGCTATGGCGTCCTCAGGTCGCTCGCTGGATTCAATCTCCAACTCGTCGAGCCAGGCGTTGTTACGCGACTGACCGATATAGGACCGATCCCGCCACTCATCAGCTACATTGGACGCGATTCGAAATAAATGTCCTTGGGGATTCTCGACAGCGACATCATCGCTGTATCGATGCAGACGAAGGAAAACCTCATGCGCCAGATCGTCGATCTTGGTCGGCACTGCGCTTGCCCCATTCCACAGCAGCGCGCGCATTCGCTTACACAACCTGGTAAACCATCCGAACGGATGGCCGGTTCGAGTTACTGCCTCTGCCCGCGGATCGTGCGGCGGAGATCTAAGTTCTGCGCAGTCGGAAACGTCTCGATTGAGTTGCTGATGTAACTGAGCGTCCACGAGTCCCCGCTTTCCACCGGATCACCCATCCTGTTGAGACGTTGCAGCTCAGCGCTTTCCTCCTCGGTATATTTCGCTAATGGATTCCCTCAATCAAACTGAACGTTTTATTGAACGCAACGATCACTGAACGCCGCTCATTCAGCCTCGCCGTGCACACTCTTCGCCAGATCCAGGCGTGCGCGCCACGGATCGGCGACGGAGGAGAGCATTGTCTCCCCGTTGCCGTGGAGTTGCTTGAATCGCAGGTGGATCGCGCCGCTAGCAAACGTCAGGGGACCGTGTAAGTGATCTTATCGAGCAACGATGTGCCGCCAACACCCGCGAAGACGACGCGGCTGATCTGGCCCGACACCGGTGTAACGGTCAGTGTTTGATGACAGTAGTTGCTGTGGTCGCTCGGTCCACACAGTTTGTGCCACGTGATCTGGAGGTTCACCTGCAACTGGTTGCCGGCGGCATCGAATGCCCAAGCATACGGCCAGTCGGAGCGATGAGTGGAATCGATCGTGATCTCCTGCACGGCGAAATCAAAGGCGACGTCCAGGAAATGATGTGCGCTCCACCTGCAGGGGTTGGGATTGCCCGAGAGGCAGATGATGCTCATGGTGCTTTCCGAGGACCAGCCGGTCCAGATAGCGCCGGTGGCTGCTTGATACCCGAAGTAACCGCTGCCGAGCGGATAACACATGGATTGTTCCGGGTCCGACGTCGGCGGGCATTCCGCTGCATACACATTGTCCGTCATCAGGACGCCCTCGCCTTCGCTGTCTCTGACGACTGTATGGTGGCGCAGTGTGACGCCCGAGAATGCATTGCTGATGTCGGTGCCTGCGGCGATTCCATCCGGATCGATGGTCACCGGGTTGGCGCTCGCGAACGAGGCGAGCAGAGATGATGCCAGGACCCATAGGACTTTCTTCACGTGACGTTTCCTTGTCAGCTTGGGGTGCCTCGAGTGTATTGTTACTTTTATCGAGACGTCAACGACACGACTGTTATATTTTATTTGCAATCTCGCCTGGATCTAACTCGATGACGGTAGCCAGTTTCGATCCTGTAACGGATGCTCGGCAGTCTCGAACACAGCTCCCACACGGAGATGATCGTGAACTCAGTCAAAGCGCACTATGACGACGTGCTCGCTCCGGTCTACTTATGGATGTCAGGCGGACTTGAGAACGCACTGATCTCCGGCGCCGAAGATGTCAGTGAAGTCAGCGACAGGGCAGGCTTGGCTGTGGACCTGGGAGCTGGTTTCGGCATGCATTCAATTCCACTCGCACGCTCTGGTTACCGCGTCTTCGCCATAGACTCATCCATTCATCTCATCGAGCAATTGCGTTCCTTCGCAAAGGGCCTATCCGTAAATGCAATCGTCGGCGACTTATTGAATTTCCGCGATCACATTGATCGCCCTGCGGATCTCATCCTTTGCATGGGCGATACGCTTACTCACCTGCCAGGCTTGGGTGCACTTGAGATGCTTAGTACCACGGTTGCGTCATCGCTTGCCCCGAACGGCCGGTTCCTTGCAACGTTTCGCGACTACACTCGATTGCCAACAGCCGAGAAACGTTTCATCCCGGTGCGAAGCGATGCGGATCGAATACATACTTGCTTCTTGGAAGACCAGGGCGACACCGTCCGCGTCCACGATATTCTGCACCAGAAGGAAGCGAATAATTGGTCTATGCGAGTCAGCAGCTATTCGAAGCTCCGGCTTGCGCCGGAAGCGGTCGCTGAGCGATTTTCAAAAGCCGGCCTAAATGTCTCGGTGAGCACAGGGAATCGTGGCATGGTAAAACTGATCGCTCGCACCTGACCACAGCCGTAGGCCGGCATACCCTGCGCTCCATGAGCCGGCCGATCGAATCGGTCACGGTCATCGATGCCTGGCCGGCCTCCGCCAGTCTTGCGTCGTGTGCAGCACACAGACGATTTAAATGCCAGGAGTGCGGCGAGATCGAACACGAGCGACGCTTGTAAACATCACTCGCGCCATTTCCGCTGCAGTCGGATGCGACATGCCGTTATAATTCAATCAGTGGTTGCTGTGATGTTCGACTACGACTAGCACCTATAGCACCCGGAACGTGCTGGTCATAGCGACAATGCCCACCCCGAGCCCGCGATCAATTATTTGCCGAGGACAGGTGTCTGCCGGCACATTGATCCCAGGTACGGATCTCACCTTCAACTGAACTACCATTGACGAGGCATGCAGTGGCTCGCGCCGCGATCCCAAGCACTCAGCGTGAGGCCGCTCACATGGATAAGGACAAGACGAAGCCGCTCATCTATATCGTAGATGACGATGATGGCATGCGCCGCGCTTTAAGCACTCTGGCGACGACGGTCGGATACCAGGTCCTGGCTCTAGCGCGGCCCGCCGAGTTCCTCGCGAAACACGATCCTGACCAGCACGGCTGCCTGATACTTGACGTGAGCATGCCTGAGATGAGTGGCTTGGAAGTGCAACACCGGCTGAACAAGAACGGCGCAATGGTACCGGTGATCCTGATCTCCGGCCATGGAGACATCCCCATGGCTCGCCCACCTCGTGAAAAAGTGCCTGCTGCTCGGCGAGAAACACGGGGCCCGATTGCCAATGACTGCATCCGAACCTGCCCATTCGTCCCGCTGCTGAGTAGAGAATTAGCGGCCTGTTTGATCGTGTAACGCCCGGAAAGTGTATGAAACCTCACGAGTCGGCCGGCAGCGGAAGCGCCGAAAGCATCTCAAGCGATGAGCCTCAGTCAGTGGAAGAGGCGGACCTGGCGCCGGCGGACCCGGGGCACCTCATCGTAGGCATTGGCGCCTCTGCAGGCGGCCTCGATGCCTTCAAAAGATTCCTCACCGCGATGCCTGTCGACAGCGGAATCGCCTTCGTGCTGGTTCAACATCTGGCGCCTGAATACGACAGCGCACTCGCCGAGATCTTGTCCGAGGTGACGGCGATGCCCGTCCGCAAAGCCGCGGACGGCGACATTCCGGAGCCAAATACCGTCTCGGTCATCTCTCCGAACTCGATATTGAAGATCGACGGCGGAGTGCTGCGGGTGACCCCACTGGAGACGATCGCCGCTCGACGATCCACCGTGGATATCTTCCTGATCTCACTGGCCAACGATCAGGCTGAGAATGCGGTGGCCATCATCCTGGCCGGATATGGCAGTGATGGCACTGCCGGTGTGGCAGCCGTCAAAGAACGCGGTGGCTTTACTATCAGCGAGGCCGAGTCCGATCATCATGCCAGACATGGCATGCCACACAACGCTACGTCTGCCGGCTTTGTCGACCGGGTCCTGAGGATCGAAGAAATGCCTGCCGCGCTGCTCGATCTGGCGCGATGGAAGGAAACATTACCTGGCGCCGACACCGCGGAGCCCGAACCCGAAGTCGCAAGCCAGCTCACGACGATCTGCGCCATTCTGAATAGTCGCCTGGGGCGCGATTTCGGCGACTACAAAGCCAATACATTGATCCGCAGAGTGCGCCGACGAATGCAGGTGCTTGGCGTCGCTCACGTCGGTGAATACATCCAACACCTGCGCTCCCGCAGCGACGAGCCGGAACTGCTGTTCCAGGAATTTCTCATCGGGGTCACGCGTTTCTTCCGCGACCCGTCAATGTTCGAGTCGCTCCATGAAGCCGCGATCCGCACTTTGGTCGCGGATCACTCGATCAGCAAGCTACCCATCCGTGTCTGGGTCGTTGGCTGTGCCACTGGCGAAGAAGCTTATTCGCTTGCCATCCTGTTCAAAGAAGAACTGCAGCGCACCGAATCGCGAGCCACCGTCACGATCTTCGCCACCGACGTCGATGAGCGGGCGATTACTTTTGCTCGCGCCGGGCTCTATACGGACGCGGTCAAGTTGGATATCACGAGCGAGCGCTTGCGACGGTACTTCGTTCCCGAGGGCCCACACTATCGCGTCTCCAAACAAATACGAGACATGTGCGTGTTCTCGGTGCATGACCTGGTCAAGGATCCGCCGTTCTCCAAGCTCGATTTGATCTCCTGTCGAAACCTGCTGATCTATTTCGGACCTCGTCTGCAACGACGCGTGATTGCCACTTTCCATTATGCCCTGCGTCCACGCGGCATTCTTTGGTTCGGTCCGTCCGAAGGCGTCATCAGCAGCGCCCGTTTTTTCACCGCCATCGACAAGCGCAGCCGGCTGTTCCGTCGCCTGGAGGTCGCAGGCGAAATGCAGATACCATCGACGCGGACCAGGCCCGCCTCAACCCTGCAGGAACACCCGCCCGAAGCGGACGCACTCGATCGCGAGCTCGCGCGAATCATAGACCTTCACACACCCGCGCACATTCTGGTCGACGCGCGGATGGATATTCACAAGTTTTCAGGCCCCATTGCCAGATTTCTCGAACCTGCGAACGGCGACGCTAAACTCAACATCGCCCGAATGCTCCATCGCACGCTACGCGCCCCCGCCGTCACCTTGGTGCGAAAAGCCATCAAGAGCCAGAGCGTCGCCCGCGATCACCTCAAAGTCACCATCGGCGACTCGCATCTGGCACTCGATCTGATTGCGGAGCCAGTCTCGGTGGCGATCGGGTCTGACCTGTGCGCCTTGCTGGTGTTCCGAGAGCTGGAAGTCGCGCCTTCGGCCACTGCTTCGACAAACGGCAGTCGGGACGTGAATGAATCGGAGACACAGCGCGAACTCATCGGCACGCGTGAACGGCTGCAGACCCTAACCGAGGAATTGGCAACGGCGAACGAAGAGCTGCAAACTTCCAATGAGGAATTTCAGTCGGTCAACGAGGAGCTGCACTCGACGGTCGAGGAACTGGAAACCTCGAAGGAAGAGCTGCAATCGATCAACGAGGAACTGCAAATAGTCAACGGCGAACTCAGCAGTCGCGCGGAAAGCCTGCAACGCTCCAACAACGATCTGAACAATCTTTTCGAAAGCACCTCGGTTGCCACCTTGTTCCTGAACAGCGAGCTGAGGATCCGGCGGTTCACGCCCACGGTTTCCGACATCTTCAACATCCGTGACGGGGACGAGGACCGGCCCATCACCGACTTCTCCAGCAAACTCATCGGTGAGCCAGTCGTCGAGAGCGCCCGCACCGTGCTGCGCACGTTGATTCCCATCGAGCGTGAGATCGAGAGCGAAGATGCGAACCAGACCTTTCTAGTGCGACTCACACCCTACCGGGGCACCAGCAACGTGATCGACGGCACTGTCATCACGATGGTCGATATCTCCGAACGCAAGCGCCTGGAACGCGATCGCGCCCACCTGGCAGCCATCGTTCATTCCTCCGAGGACGCCATCCTGAGCCACGACCTGGAGGGGAAGATCACCAGCTGGAATCGCGGCGCCCATAACATTTATGGCTATGTCGAAGCCGAAATGATCGGCGAGCCGATGACGAAGCTGCTGGCCGCCAATCAAGCCGATGAATGGCCGGCATATCTGGCACGTCTGCGAGCTGGCGAGTCGATCTCCCATCTGGATGTGACTCGCAAAGCCAAGCACGACAAGGAAGTGCAGGTCTCGCTGAAGATTTCTCCGATTCGTGACGAGACCGGTCAGATCGTCGGTGCATCCGCCGTGGCACGGGACATCTCCGAGCGCAAACTCGCAGAGAAGCGCACGCAATTGCTGATGGCCGAACTCGATCATCGCGTCAGAAACATTCTGGCCGTAGTGCGCTCGGTCGTGACACAAACGCTGGCGGCCCGGAAGGCGCCGGAGTCTATCAGCCGGGATGTCGAAGGACGAATCTCTGCGATAGCACGTGCACAGACAGCGCTGACTCGCAGTGGCACCTTCGAGGGTTCGCTCAGGAAACTCATCGAGAACGAACTGGCGCCCTACCGAACCCAATCCAATATTCTCGTGACCGCTCACACGGGGGAAACTGTCTGGCTGACCTCAGGTGCGAGTTTGAGCCTCGGCCTTGCTTTTCATGAACTGGCCACCAATGCGGCCAAGTACGGAGCGCTGTCCTCGCCGGAAGGCCAGCTCGAAGTCAGCTGGAGTGTCACCGCCATCGATGGCAAATCGGAAGTTACGATTCGCTGGGTCGAGCGTGGGACAGCGAGCGTCAATGCCCCCGCGCAATCCGGGTTCGGTTCGAGCCTGATCGAACCTGGCCTGACGCATCGATTGGGCGCCATCGTGCAACGAGACTTCCTCGACAGCGGCATGCACTGTCTCATCAGATTCACCCTCGCGGCCCACGTCGGACGCGTCGCATCCGGGGATGAAAGCAATCGGGAGTAGATCATGGCTCCATGCAGAATCCTGGTCGTGGAAGATGAGCCCCTGATCGCCGCAGAGATCGCAGGGATGTTGGCGGCGATGGGTTACCACACCGTCGGGCCCGTCGCCGCCGTCTATCAGGCTCTCTTATTGATTGAGACCGAGCCAGTCGACGCCGCCATCCTCGACGTGAACGTTAGCGATGGGCACATCACTCCGGTGGCCGAACTGCTTTTGGACCGTGGCATTCCCGTGCTACTCGCCACCGGCTACGAAGAGTACGCGCTATCCGAACGCCTGATGACACTGCCACGCCTGCAGAAGCCATACACTTCGGATCAGCTCATGAATGAAGTTCGAAACATATGCGCTCGGGTGATGAGCCGGACTTAGAACGCTTCCGATGGCGTGCAGCGCCCCCGGACCGCTAGATCAATCTCACGCGATCTTGCCCGAGATGACGACGCAGAGTCGTCACGAGAAGGCCCTCATCGACGGGCTTCTGGATGATGGGCAGGCCGGCGTCACATGCCCATTGCAAATGTTCCGAGGCATATGCCGTGCAGACGATGATCGGCAATACGGATCCGCACTTGCGAAGCTCTTTGACTACGTCACGCCCTGAGATGTCAGGTAACTGGATATCAACGATCGCGGCCTCGATATCCATTCCGGCAGCAACTTCTACGGCCCGCAGACCCATCGACTCGCAGTGAACGTCAAAACCGACGCGAATGATCTGCCGGGCCAGGTCAATGGCCGCGAGATATTCATCTTCGACGACGAGGATGGTACGCACGGACGCACTTTAGCAATGGACTCATCGGCTACGCAGAGTTTCCGCGATATATACGATTCGATATTGGGACGACGGTGCCAATGATCTACTCGATGTCACGGGCTATTAACTGAAAATGAGTTCGGCACGTCGCCTGGCCGCACCTTCAATCGCCATTCGAAATTGGATTTGAAGAACCGGCAACGACAGCAGCGATGTCCGCCGGGGCTGTCGGCGCAGAAACAGAATCTCCGCCTCCAATATCAGCAGCCGCATGCGCCGCAACCAAACCTCGCGGGCACATCGTGCATCTCACTGACTCCGCGCCTGGGAATGCGCGCCGACTGTAGAAGGTGGTTCGTGTATGCCGATTTCTCGCCGTGCAATCCTGTTGAGCGTTGGCGCCGCCCTTGGGCCCGCGCCGTATGTTCGATCTGCCGAGATCACCCCTGTCGACCTGGCTCGCGGGCAGGTGCGCGAATTGCTCGCGATGAATACGGTTCCGGCATTATCTTTGGCGGTGATGCGTGGGCAGGATCCTCTCTGGGTCGAAGCCTTCGGGAAGGTGAACATCGAACTCGATGTCGCCGCAACGCCGGCACATCGTTTCCGGCTCGGTAGCGTTTCGAAAGTTATCACCGCTACGCTCGCAGCCACGCTGGCGGCGCGTGGAATCGTCAATCTCGACGCACCGGTCGTGCAATACATGCCCGATCTGCCGCAGCCACATCACGCCACGACGCTGCGACAGCTCCTCACGCATCGCGGCGGCATCCGGCATTACCTACCGAAGGACGAAGAACGGACCGGGCTCGGTCCGATCGATCTGCGGCAATACCCGCGCACCGCCGATGTGCTTGCGGTATTCATCAATGATCCGCTCGTCGCGAAGCCCGGCGAGCGCGTTTCCTACAGCACGTTTGGCTATACCCTGGCGTCGCTCGTGATCGAGGCTGCGGCGAAGGCTTCATTCCTCGATCTCGTGCAACGTGAGATTGCGAAGCCGCTGGGTCTCGAATCGCTGGGTGGCGACACGCAGCTCGCCCTCGTGCCGAATCGCGTAAACGGATACCAGCCCGGTGACACCGTGCGTAAGACTCAACCGGATTTTCAGGGCACCTATGGCAACGTGCCGTCGGCGAACGTAGCTTACAAATGGGCAGGCGGGGGATTGTTGGCGACGGCCACCGATCTGGCAAAATTTGGCGCCGCGCACCTCAGCGCTGGCAAGATTCCCGCGGCAGCGTTGAAGCCGCTCTTTACTATTCACACGCAAGCCACCAGCGATTCACCGCCGCTCGGACTCGGCTGGCGCATCAACGAGGACAGCAAACACCGGCTGCGTTGGCACCACGCGGGCGGACAGCTCGGCGCACGCGCAAGCATCGTCGTGTATCCAAACGAGAGGCTGTCAATTGCATTCGCGACGAATGTGACCGGCATTCCCGGAAATACCACAGAGCTCAGCGAGCTGATTGCGGACGCATTCGTTTAGACCTTCGCTGCCGCTCAACGCTTCCGTCGAAATGCGAAAGCAGTGTCATTGCGATAGATTCGAATTCGCCACACACAGGTCCCGTCCACGATCAGTGCGACTCCTGCGGCTTGCTGGTAGTGGCAATTTCCACGTCTCTCGCCACCTCATCGCGGATCAGTGCCCAATGGAACAGATTGTTGTCGTTCGGCACGAAAAAGTTGTGGTTGTAGTGCGTGAGCTTCATGTCGCGATACAAGGGCCGTGTGATGGCCACGACTTCGTCCCAGTACCCGAGTGCATTGCGCAGATGCTCGATAGCCTGCTGCTGCCGCCTTTCCTCGCCGCCTGATCGATATGCATGCAAAGCCATGGCCCCGCGCAACTTCTCGGCAAGATGCAGCCCCAGATTGGCCCAGGCTTTAACGTCGGCAACCTCATACATGAGGGAAGCGTTGCCGCGGGTATCGATGTTCGCAATCAGCCTCAGCGCCTCGCGGTTGTCGCGCTCAAGCATGTCCGCGAGTTTTGGCGGCGTGATGCGCGAGGGAGCAAATGAGCCGCCCTTTGCCATCGTCTCCACGTACTCGCTCACTGACACGTAGTCCGGATCCATGGTGGGCTGCTGGATTAATTGATCCACGGAGATGTACTTCGTGTGGTCACCCTGCAGCGCCAGAAATCCTTCGCTGTAGAGAGTGAAGTCCCATTTGGAATCGTACAGCGACGCCAGTCGCAGCTGAGTCGACGAAGCCAGCGAATAAGCCTGCAACAGGTTGCTCGCCTTGTCGCCGTAGCGTCGGGTGAACTCCGCCTGGAACACTGAATCGGCAGTCTGCGTGTCGTACAGCAAGCGGCCCCACAGCTTGTAGAAAAGCCATTGGCGCTCGAATGCCCATTTCCAGTTCACCGATTCCTTCACTGCAGTGAAATAGTCAAGCGCAGGAATGTAGGTTTCCGAGCCGATGAAATAGCCCCCGACGTAGCCCTGCACACCGTTGAGAGCGATGTGCTGGCGAATGAAGTCCGGCACGCCCCAGCGCAGCGCGAAGAAATCCTCGTTGCGAGCCATCCAGGTGATCTTGTAATTCCTGGGCGGCGGCGAGAAATAAGTCTCGCCGAGCTTGCCGCCGTGGACTTTCACCAGCTTGGGCGTCGAGTGCGCGTGCGACCAGTTGAATTTCATCTCGACCCAGATGGGTCCATCGAAACGCTCGCCGAGCCGTTCCATCGCGGCACGTGTGACTTCCTCGACGTTCTTGCTCACCCCCGGCTCGGAAGAAGCCCCCGACGAGAACGGCACTCGATGGATCAACTTCACCGGCCGCCCCGCTTCGAGCATGCCCGCGATCAACACATCGTCGATCCATTCCTGGCGCTGTAGTGGCGTCATCCCAGCCATGCCTTCGCCGTGCGACACGCCGATGCCATCGAGATCGGGATATTCCTGCAGGACCTGCTTGACGCTCTCACGCAGGTAGCGGCGCACGATCTCGGACGTGTCTCCCTGCACGTAGTAGTGGGGATAGAAATTTTCTTTGGCAACGTCGTGAGCCTGGGCGAATTCCTTGCTGACGAAGATGCTCCAGAACACGATGTAGGTATCGAGCCCGCGCTCCTTGGCCATGCGGAAGATCTCTCGATACAGGTGCTGCCACTGCGCGAACTCCTGCTTCGACCAGGGGCTCGCCTCGGGGAAATTCTTCGGCTGCACCATGTACGTGAACGGGTGCATGTTCCACAGGCTGATGGCGTTGAAGCGGTTCTCGACCATCATGTCGAGAAAGGCCTCCCAGTACTTCAGATCGCGAGCCGTGTCGCGATGCTGGTCGAGCGCCGAGCTGGGCCGGTAGGTATCCCATGGGAGGTTGTACTTGATGCCGCGGAATTCCAGCTTGGGCTTTTCGCTCGAAGCCGGGATCTTCTCCAGTCGCGTGCCGTTGCGCAGCGACTCGGCGACGGCAAGCGCTCCATAGATCAAGCCGCGATGATCGCCGCCTTTGATGGTGATCACCTTGCCTTCGGGAACGATCGCAAAGGACTCCGCGCTCAACCCTTCAGGATGTTCGACGAGGCTGATCAGATATTCATGGCCGGACCGCTGTTGGGTGACCCGGTAACCCTGCGCAGCCAAGGTTTCCCCGAGCTTGCGAGCAGCGTATGCAGCCTGCGGCACCGAATGCTCGAAAAGCAAAGCAACGTTCTGAGCCATCGCCGAACCGGCGGCCAGACAGAGCATCAGCGCGAATACGATTGTTTTCATCGGGAACGGACTTCGAGGACTCCTGGGTGAAGGGAACAATACATAAAGGGTCTGCCTTCGGTCGATGTCCATGGACGACAGCCCCTCGGTGGAATGCTCAACTATGGGTGGCACAATGGTCAGTCAGGGCCTTGCCAAAATCCACTGCAGCGCTGCATCGTTTCCCGCGCTGAACGACGACCAATCGGGGTCGATTCGCTGATCGGGGAATACAGCATGAGTCGCTGACTCCGGCTGAAATCTGTACCTGAGCATCGAACAAGAGACACGCAGCTTCGAGAGTGGAAGCGTAAACAAATGGTTCTCCTGGTATCCGTTAGGGCGCGCACCCGTGGGCTCGCCGACCAGGATTGCTTCTGTCTCTCTTCGGAAGTCGGTGATGTTGGTCATCCCCGCTGAAAATGCGCCGCGGCCGGTAATCACGAAAAGGTGTCCAGCACGGTTCAAGGCGGGCATGAATATCAGCTTGTAGATGAGATATTCCCTGCCCTTGGTGAAGTTTCCACCTTGGTTCCAGCGCATATCGATTATCAGGCGACTTACCGGATGCCTGCCGATGTAATCCCAAAGCCGTGCGGACTGCGTCTGCAGGTCCTGGTACGAGCGGAAATCCACATAGACCGTTTGCGAGTCAGCCAGGTACGTGAACCAAAGCGCTTCCTCCGGGTGCTGAAAGGGCAATGGCACCGGTTCGATAGCGACCTCCCCTGACTTGCTGGCTCCTGCAGGAACGGGCCGAATCCGCAGCTTGAAGCGACGACCCGAATCATCCTCAAAGGTGAATTCCGCGGAACCCGGATCCGGAAGGACGCCCGCGGCGGCTAGCGGCTCGACGCTCATGAGCTGCTTTGCGCTGCTGTTCAGCACATACCACTGATTCTCAGCTTGCGGAATAAACTGTTGAACCCTCTGCTGGGCTTCCCCGATGGATACGGATCCGATCGAGACAATCCGGGCTCCCAGCGCTTTCCGGTATTCAGGAGCCGCACGGATTACCCGGAAATCGTTGCCAAACCAGAAGCCCTCCAGCGGAAATCTCGCATACAAGCCGGACGTGTCCAGAAATGTATGCCCGTCGCCAATGAGGGCCGACAGGTGCTGCAAGCCCGCGACAACTTCGTAGTCCTTCATCGAGGGGATCCGCTGGCGCAGCTTGGATACCGCCTGGTCGAATTCGGCCTCGCCGATGAAGTGAAAAGGATCTCGATGTTTGGTCGTGATCTCGTTGGCGAAAAACTCAAGATCCTGTCGCCACTGTTCGGCAGTCAAAGCCGGAAGCGAAGCTTCAGCATGAGCAAGGTTGGCAGCAAGGAGCAGGATGCAGAACAATTTCTTCACAAGGCATATCCAGTGTTCAGCGTCGACGGGTGTGTTCCGACTCGGTGGTTCGGACTGTCGCTTTGGATGAGCAATCCGCTGGAAAGGTTTAAAGGCAGCTCGTCTGGGCTCGATCCTCGACAGTGTACTGGTTACAACGAATCGAGCGTGAGTCCCTCGCCTTCGCTCCGCCGTTCGAGTATTTGGACAGCACGGGGTGCACTTCAACGATGTAATCCGGATGGATCTTGCATACGTAACAAGCACCCTCTGAGATTGTCGCCAGCGTCCCTCCGAGCGCATAGTGCGAATCGGTGCTGTCCGATTGAATCGGAGCCATTGAAGCCCTGGACACGCGGCACCAGCCACTGGCGGCTCTAGACGCCCGCAGCAGCGAAAATATCTAACGGCGCGCTGTGACAGGAGAAGAGGACGTTATATGAGCCCATCCCAGGTAACGAACCGATTCGCAGCGCTATCGTGCTCGCTGATTTTCCTCGCCTCACCCGAGAGCTGCCTTGGGCAAGCGAATGGCACGACGGCAGAATGGAACGCTCAGCAGATGCAGGAAGATCTGGCATATCTGCGCGATACTTGGCTTCCCATGGACAAGAGCTTTAACGCGCAGTCGCGCCGAAACTTCGAGGCCCTGATTGGCGAAAGTATTGCAAAAGTCGACAAGCTGTCCTCTGCCGACTTCGCACTGGACGTCGCTCGCGCGGTAGCCAGCTCGGGCAACGGCCACACCGACGCTGCGGTCACTCGGTTTCTCAACCGCTTGCCGTATCGCGCGTGGTGGTTCTCCGATGGTCTCTACATCGTCAGGACCCACACTGACTTCACCGATCTCCTCGGTGCGCGCGTCGAGAGAATCGGAAAGTTAGCTCCCGCAGAAGCGCTGCGACGAGTTACACCATTCATCTCCGGCAGCGATGAGCGCATTCGCGTCATCAGTCCCGCCTTTCTGACGAGTCCACAGGTGTTGCGCAGAATCGGGGCGACTCATGATTCGATGAAAGCAGCAATCACCGTCCGGCTGCAGAATGGTCGCCAACGTACCTTGCACCTGAGCCCACCAGACATCCCGGACCCTCAAGCTGGGGCAAGCTGGTCCGTGCTGGTTCCCGGTGACTTGAACATTGCGGGACGCTGGCCACATGTTCTCGACAATGTGCAAGTGCGCCCGGCCATCTATCGCGAACCCGTAAACGCTGAAAGCGAATGGATAGGCCCAGGCGGCCAGGTTCTCTATGTGCGGCTTTACGAGCGTGGCATCCCTGCCCTCGAAGACAAGCTCATCGGCATCCTCGATAAGGACGTGGTTGCGCGCAAGCCCAAGTACGTCATCATCGATCTACGGCTGAACACCGGCGGGGACTTCCTCAAGTCCACCCTGTTTGCACAAGCTTTGCCGCGCCTGATCCCGCCAGAGGGCAGGATTTTCGTGCTGATTGGGCCCGTCACATTTTCCGCCGCACTCGTGACAGCATCGATGCTCAAGGCCAACGGCGGCGACAAGGTGTTGTTTGTCGGCGAGCGCATGGGCGACAGCGCTCGCTTCTGGGCGGAAGGGCGCTACACACCGCTACCAAACTCGGGAATTCCGGTGCGTGCCTCGACTGGCTTTCAGGACTGGGGAACGGGTTGCAGAGACACAGACGCATGCTTCTGGCCTGCTGCGGTATTCGGTGTCAGAAACATTTCGCTGGAACCGGATATCAAGGTGTCTATGTCCTTTTCCGACTATGCCGCCGGGCACGATGTCGTTCTCGCGGCAGCGCTCGATCGAGCGCGAAACTAACGGTTCCGGCTGCTCCTTCGTCGCGGCGAACTCACCACGCCAACGAATGGAGCGACCGAGATGGCGAGAGTACCGCGCTCGGTTTTCACCGCACATCCGATCCTCCGCAGCTACTGTTCCAGCTGCGCACGACTATAAGCGTCGTAAGCCTCCTGCAGCGGCCCTCTGAGCCGTGCCCGTGACGCAAGAATCTGCGCGTGTCTTTTGCGAAGGTCGTCCGCTCCCTCCCGCAACTGTTTCAGCAACAACTGTTCGAGGTAGTCGAAGCGATCTTCGACAGCCGAGATCTCCTCGGCGGTCGGCGTTGCGACCGGACCTTCGTAGCTGCGCAAGTGCATTCGATACCAGGCCAGCAGCTCTTCGCCGGCGCTGGGGCTCAGCAGATTCGGCACGTCGGCTTGCTTCCGATCGACGTCGGCAGCGGTAAAGATTCCATACGATACGAGTCTCGCGCGCTGTAAACGCGTCAGATGCTGAGAGGGAATCGCATCGATACGGAAACTTTCGAGAAACTGTCTTCGAGCGCGCGTCGCATGCAGTTGCCTGAGCTGCTCGATCGCTTGCTGGCGCTTGCGAATCAGCTCCGGCAATTCAAGCTTGGTAGCGCGGAGTCGTGATAGCAACGCATCGAACGCGTGGCTTGAGCAATCACGGCGCCAACGCGCCAGCAGCGCGGTCCAGGTCTTGGTTGCTCGATCGAGCATCGATCGCCGCTCGGCGCGTCGAGCACTGGTCTCGACGTTGATGAGGACGATTGCAAGCATAACGAGCATGCTTACAACGGCCAGCACATACGCTCCACCCGCGCTCAGCGCGATGAACGACGTAAACGAGATGAGTGCGCCGGCGAGTGCGACAGGAATGGTGACGCGTTCGAATAGTCGTTTGGCTCTTATGACTGCCGGCTGCGCGCCCAACGCACGCGGCTTCGACGGCGGTGGAGGCACCGGCCCCGGGTGAGCGATATTCGTGATCGCCTGCCACAACGCTTCCGCACGCAGTATCACATCGCTAGGAACCGTTGCCAGACGCGTGCCGAAGAGCGTGATTTTCGTTCGCTCCTCGATCTCGCACCAGCAACAGGCCCCGTGCGCCGAAGGATACATATGCACAGGTTTCGACTCGCACCGGACGAGACCGGTTTCCAGCGAGTCGAGCGCGCCAATCCATTCGAGCGCGGTCGGACGTTCTCCGTCTGCAGCGCTCGTATTGAATGCACGTTCGAACAGCCGGGCAATGAGCGGCCCGAAACTATCGAGCGGCAGCGTCCCTGGCGGCGCGAGCATGCCAGTGCGCTCGCTGGATGAGCCATACGCGAAGCGGTGTTCGGCAATCGCGCGTTCGATCGTCATTTCGCCGTGTTGATAGCGTCCTGCAAACGGATGGCGACCCTGAAATAACAGATGGAAGATCAGAACGGCGAGCCCGAACGCATCGTGATTCGGCGAGCGCCGCAGGCCGCGGAACGCTCGACCTTGCAGTTCGGGCGGCGTGAACAACGGTACGCCGACATCGCAGGGAAAGATCCTGATGCGATCGCGCGTTTGAAACGAATCGCAGTCGATCAGGAAAATGGTGCCGTCGGGGGCGACCAGCGCATTGCCATGATTCACATCGCCGATGACGTGGCCCTGCGCATGGATATAGGCAAACGTGCGGGCAAGATTGGTCGCGACTCGAACGACGAACCGAAAGTCCGCGTTAGGAAATGTTTCCGCGCGGCTCTTTGGGCTGTAGAGCTCGTGCAAGTCTTCGTGGCTCGACACCTTCCGCATCAAGAAGCCGCGAACCTGCATGCGCTCGTCGACCAATACGTCCACCGGCCACGCTGCAAGCTTCAGCAGCGTACTAGTGGCGCTGCGAGCCATCGCTCGCAACTTCTCGGCTTTGACGGTTGAAGGTGCCTGCAGATAAATCTTCGCGACGATATGCTCGTTGCCACGGATGGCAAACACCGCGCCTTCGCCGCCGCGACCCAGCTCCGTCGAGAGCCTGACAGGCGAGCCGCTCGACAATCGCCGCAGATTCATCATGGGCCGACGGTGCGCCGAGTCGCCAGCACAAGAGTTACATCGTCGTCGGTGCGAGCACGTACCGCCGGAGATCGCAGGAAACTGGAGAGCGCCGCCGACAGGCCAACGATTTCGCCCTGGTCCTGGCTGGAGTACACGTTCGCAAAGGCGTTGCGAAAGAACGGGGCATGCGCAGTGCGGGTCGCGAAGTGCAAGGCAAGGCTTTCGAGTCCGTCCGATAACATTGCGATGTCCTGAACGTCGTACGGCAGCGGCGTGAGCTTCGCTTCATCGAGCGCCGTGTCGTCAGTCAGGAAAAATGTGGAGTTGGCGTATTCGCCTTTTTGCGGCCAGAACAGCCACCGCCACGCTTCGCCAAGATCCCGCACCACCATGACGCCGTCGCCGATCTGCAAGGCCGCCCCGCCCACAGGCGTTGCTATCACCGCAAGCAGAGTGCAGGCCAACTCACGCGCCTCGACGCTACGTGCAGCGGCCTCTTCGAAGATGCGCGTACGTGCCAGGCTCGCGCCATCCCACAACACTCGATCAAGGTCTTGGCGTCCGGCACGAACCCCCAGCAGCGAACTCGCGGTGATTACCTCTACAGCAAGCTCCGCTCCGATTTGAGCGAGCGACGCAGAACCGGCGCCATCAGCAACAGCGGCGATGAACGTCGCGTATTCGTTCGAGGCGATGCACGCGAGTCGATCCTGGCACGGCAAGCGTAACTTTTCGTGCGCGCTGCCGGTCGCCTGTCCGGTCACGAACTTCCACACGGTCAGTCGACCAGGGCCCAGCCGCTCGGCGAGGCGGGATTGTCGAGTGCGGGCGTGTCGGAGATCTGAGATCGCGACACCGTGCTCAACGAGTGCGACAGCCAAACGAACAGTTTATTGAACGCGAGCCCTTTGAGCCGCAGCGGCTGTCGGACGCTGATGTGGCCGAGCGCGTTCATATCTGCGCCGGCGACACCGACGCAATAGAACATGAACGATTTGGCGCGCTCACTCTGTTTAATGACGTCTTGTGCCCGCCGCACATCGTCGGTGGGTTCGCCGTCGCTGATCATGAAGATCCACGGGCGGTAATAGCCGATGCCGTTCTCTCGATACGAGCGCTTACGTCGTGCGATCAGGTCGGCAGCGCTTACGATCGCTGCACCCATGGGCGTATTGCCCGATGCCTTGAGCTCCGGTGCAGTAAACGAATCGGCCGTAACGAACGGCTGCACGACCTCGACCGGCCCGAATGTGACGATGGCGATCTCGATACGTTTCGAGGCCATTGCATCGGCGCGCAACTGCATTGCGAACTCGACGAGTCCGGCATTCAATTCGCGAATCTTGTCGCCGTCCATCGACTCCGACGTATCGAGCAGCAGCACGCACGGGCAACGCGGCTCAGGATTGTCCGCAAACTCCATGTTATCGAATGGGACCTGATCCAAGGTCGTCATCAATCACCGCAGCCAGTGGTCCGTAGTCGGCGGAATGATAGGCCCAAGCGGGTCCGCGGAGTGTGATATCGGTCAAAAGGACGTCATCGTATATCGAGCAAACTCCCCACGCATTCGGCCAGTCGCTTGCGACTGAAGGGCTTGGTGAGCAGCGCGGTCTTGCTGGCGAGCCTGCCCTGTCGAAACATTTCGTCCTGCGCATAGCCGGTGGTGAACAACACTGGCAAATCCGGGCGCAGCTTGCGTGCTTCATCGGCCAGCTCACGACCGTTCATCCTCGGCAGACCGACGTCGGTGAACAGCAAACGAATCTCGGAATGAGCGGCGATGATGTCGAGGGCGGCATGGCCGTCCTCGGCGGACAGGACGTGGAATCCCAGCTCCTGCAAGCAGTCGATGCTGTAGGAACGCACGGCGTCCTCGTCTTCGACGACCAGCACCGTTTCCTGATGTCCTCGCAGATCTTTCTCGCCGTCGCCCTGCTTCTCCGCAAGCGTAGCTTTCTCGATGCGAGGCAAATAGATCTTCACCGTGGTACCGCGGCCCACCTCGCTTTGTAACTTCACGCTGCCGCCCGACTGCTTCACGAAACCGAACACCTGGCTCAAACCCAGCCCCGTGCCCTGCCCTTGCGGCTTGGTGGTGAAGAACGGATCGAACGCACGCGCGACGACCTCGGGAGACATGCCGGCCCCGGTATCCGTCACACTGATGACAGCATGCGGGCCGGGATTCAAATCGCCGAGACGTTGCGCTTCGTTTGCATCGACATCGATCAACTCAGTGTCGATGCTCAATGTGCCCTTGCCGCCCATCGCGTCGCGCGCGTTCACGGCGAGATTCAACAGAGCGCTTTCCATTTGATTCGGGTCGACGCTGACGTAGCCAGCACCGCCACTCAGCCGCGATTGCACCGAAATGTTTTCCGGCAGCGTGCGGCGGATCAATTCGAGGAACGTCGTGACCAACTGATTGATCACCGTCGGTTTGGGACTCAGCGGTTGCCGGCGCGCAAACGCGAGCAGCTGGTGAGTAAGCGCAGCGGCGCGTTCCGCTCCCTGCGTCGCATGCTCGATGGCACGTTGTAACTTCTCGTCGCCGGACGGCGCGCGGCGGAGAATTGTATCGAGGTTGCCGAGAATCACCGTCAGCAGATTGTTGAAGTCGTGAGCAACGCCGCCGGTGAGCTGGCCGATCGCTTCCATTTTCTGCGCCTGGTTGAGCTGATCCTGCATCATGCGACGCTCGGTCATGTCGCGAGTGATCTTGGCGTAGCCCGCGATCAGTCGGTCCGGCCCGTAGATGGGATCGATCAACACACTCGCCCAGAACCGCGAGCCGTCCTTACGAACGCGCCACCCTTCGCCTTCGAACTTGCCGTTCACGGCGATCGAATCGAGCGACCGTTGCGGCAAACCGGCGGCACGATCCTCCGGCGTATAGAACTGCGAAAAGTGATGGCCGATGATTTCCTCGGCCTTGTAGCCTTTGATGCGCTCGGCACCCATGTTCCAGGTGGCGACGCGGCCGCTTGGGTCCAACATGAAAATCGCGCAGTCCGCGATGCCGTTGACCAGCTGAGCAAGTTGCCGCTCGCTGCGCTTCAGCGCTTCGGTGCGTAGCTGCACCTGGCGTTCGAGATTTTCGTTGAGCTTCCGCAGCTCCTGGGCCACGCGGGCTCGTTCGATAGACTCCCAGCAGCGATGCGCGACCAGCTGCACCAACTGCACTTCGTCCCGCTGCCAACGTCGTACCTGCGCTTGATGAACCGCCAGCGCGCCGATCAAACGCCCCGCCTTCAGCAGCGGCACACAAATCACCGCGCGGACCTGCACCTGACGAAAGGCATCCAGCCCGTCGCGAGTGCGCGGATCGACTTCGGTATCTTCGACGACGAACACCTCGCCAGCCCGCAGCGTGTCCGCGCATTCGACGCCGAACTCAGCCAATCGATAGCGCCCGACGATGCTCGACGCGTTGTCGTTGTAGTCGCCGGTAACGTCGATGGTCTCTTGATCCGCTTCGACCTCGCCGTACGCGCAGCGATTCACGTGCAGGTGCTTGCCCAGCTGAACTGCGGCCACATGTCTGATTTCCGCGCCGTCCACCAAAGGACGCAAGGCGTCGTTGAGGGACAGCAGGAATTCGTACGGCGCGGACTTCGGCGACTCTTGATTCATTGGTTGCGGATATGCCATTTGGCAGCCGCCTATGCAAGGGCGCGGGTCATCCGAGCGACCACACCGGTCGATGTGTCAGCGTCCGTGTAATTTCCGCGTAGCCCGCGACTGACCCCGAACCGACAGACGTTAAATCATGCCGGCTTGACGTCGTAAACCACCACGCGTTCCCACAGGTGCTGACAATCGGCAACGAACTTCTGATGAATGGGATGAACCTGGTAAGCGTTCTGCCCGGCCACGTCGTCGAAAAATAAAATTTCCGAGGCGCTGTAGCTCGCATCGACGACGCCACGCTGTTCGGTTTCCGCCGGCACGCCGATGTGGATCGCCTTGACGGTCTCAATGCCGCCGAGCGTCCGCAGGCCCGCGAGCAGCTTCGCCAGGTCCTCCTTGGACTTGGGATTCTTCAGCCAGAAAAACACGTGATGCACGACCGGCGGTACGGACGGCTTATTGGTCGTGGCGGCCCCGGCTTCGGCGGTGGCAGTGGCCCCCGCGATGGCGGTGGCGGCCATGATCACATCTCTACGGCTATGGCTCGTCATTCGAGACTTCCTTCCTGAGGATGGGCGGTGTCAGGCGCGAAGATATTCGGGAACGCTGCGGATCATCAATGCCCCTGCGCCGGTCATTGTAATGGCGTCCACACTCGGCCGAAGGGAAATGTCGGCGCCGCTCCACTATGATTCGTCCATGAACAGCGCCTCGCTCGCCAGCGCTTCGACCCCGGCGGACCGGCAGCGCAAGCTCGTCGCGGCATTGCGTGCGTTCCTGCCGGAAAGCGCCGTCCTGTTTCGCGAGGAAGACACGCGGCCGTACGAGTGCGACGGCCTGACCTTGTTTCGACAGCTGCCGATGATCGTGGCGCTGCCTGAAACGGAACAACAAGTCACCCGCATTCTCCAGTTGTGTCACCAGGAACAGGTGCCGGTCGTGCCGCGTGGCGCGGGCACGGGCTTGTCCGGCAGCGCTTTGCCTCATCGCGAAGGCGTGCTGTTGTCACTGGCTAAGTTCAATCAAATCTTGTCGATCGATCCGCGTACTCGAACCGCCACTGTGCAACCCGGTGTGCGAAATCTCGCGATCAGCGAAGCGGCGGCACGTTATCGGCTCTACTACGCGCCCGATCCGTCCAGCCAGATCGCTTGCACCATCGGCGGTAATGTCGCCGAGAATTCCGGCGGCGTGCATTGTTTGAAGTACGGACTGACGGTGCACAACGTACTGCGCGTTCGGGGCCTGACAATCACCGGCGAAACAGTGGAATTCGGCGGCCTCGCGCCCGATGCGCCCGGCCTGGATCTGCTCGCGCTGGTCATCGGCTCGGAAGGCATGCTCGTCGTCATCACCGAAGTCACCGTACGTTTGGTGCCGGTGGCACAGACCGCTCGTTGCATAATGGCGAGCTTTGCCGATATCGGCGAAGCCGGCGACGCCGTCGCTGCGTTGATCGCCGACGGCATCATTCCCGCGGGCCTGGAAATGCTGGATCAAGCTGGGATCCGCCTGGTCGAACCGTTCGCCAAAGCGGGCTACGATGCTAACGCTGCCGCTGTGTTGTTATGCGAATCCGACGGCACGCTCGAAGAAGTCGAAGAAGAAATCGAACGCATGTCCGGCGTGTTACGCGCAGCTCGCGCCACGCGCATTCAAGTCTCCACCAGCGAGATCGAACGCTTGCGTTTCTGGGCGGGACGCAAGAATGCATTTCCGGCCGCTGGCCGCGCATCGCCTGCGTACTACTGCATGGATGGCACGATTCCTCGCCGCCGCTTGGGCGAGGTGTTGAAGACGATTCAAGCGCTCGAACTCAAATATCGCCTGCAGTGCCCGAATGTTTTTCATGCCGGTGACGGCAATCTGCACCCACTGATTCTGTTCGACGATTCCGATCCGGATTCGGTCGCACGAGCCGAAGCTTTCGGTGCTGAGATCCTGGAGCTGTGCGTGCAAATGGGTGGCACAGTGACCGGCGAGCACGGCGTGGGCGTCGAAAAGCTCGACCAGATGTGCTCGCAATTCGGCCGGCCCACGCTCGACGCGTTCCTCGCCGTGAAAAGTGCGTTCGATCCGGCGGGGCTGCTGAATCCTGGCAAGGTCGTGCCGACGCTGCATCGATGTGCCGAGTACGGGCGCATGCGCGTGACTCGCGGCGATCTCAAATTTCCCGAGCTGCCGCGCTACTGATGGACACCATCGACTCGGCGCTGGATGAGCTACGCGAGACGATTCGCGCCGCGGCCGCAAGTCGGACGCCCCTCTGCATTCGCGCCGGGGGAACGAAAGATTTCTACGGCAACAGCCCGCGAGGAACTCTACTCGATCCACGCAGCATCGCAGGCATCGTCGACTATGAGCCGACAGAGCTCGTCGTAACAGTGCGCGCCGGAACGCTGCTCGCTGAGTTAGAGCAGCTGCTCACTGAGAATGGACAAATGCTCGCATTCGAGCCGCCTCACTTCGGACCGACTGCCACTGTCGGCGGATGTGTCGCGGCCGGATTGTCGGGTCCGCGACGCGTTTCGTTCGGTTCCACTTACGGCAGCGTTCGTGATTTTGTGCTCGGTGCACGACTCATCGACGGTCGCGGTGAGTTACTTCGCTTCGGCGGCACTGTCATGAAGAACGTCGCTGGCTACGATTTGTCGCGGGTGCTCGCCGGATCGATGGGCATTCTCGGCGTGATCGTCGACGTGTCGTTGAAAGTGCTGCCGCGTCCGATCACCCATCACACCTTGCGATTCGAGATGTCGGCGGAAGCCGCCGTGGACAAGCTCAACGAATGGGCGGGCCAACCACTGCCGCTCTCTGCATCGGCGTGGCACGACAGCGTGTTGTATTTGCGACTGGCAGGAGCCGCAGCTGCGGTGAGCGCGGCGAAACGCCAGCTGGGCGGCACCGATTTCGAGAATTCACCAGCCGACGCGTTTTGGTCCGGCATTCGTGAGCAGACACATCCGTTTTTCACTACGGGGGATTTGCCGTTGTGGCGTGTGGCTGTGCCATCCACTGCGTCCCGTGTGCCGATTCATTGCGCGCAACTCATCGAATGGGGCGGCGCTTTGCGATGGTTGCGCACCGATCAAAGCACTCAGTCGGTGCGCGAAGTCGCGAAACAACTTGGCGGACACGCAACGTTGTTTCGTGGCGGCGATCGACCGGCCGGCGTGTTCACACCGCTCGCGCCAACGCTGGCCGAGATTCATCGACGCTTGAAGGCGCAGTTCGATCCGGCCGGCATTTTCAATCCCGGCCGACTGTACCTGGATCTGTGACGGACGCATCGTGAAAACGCAGCTTGCCGATTTCATCAAAGACACGCCCGCCGGCAAGGAAGCCGAGGACATCGTGCGTCGCTGCGTCCACTGCGGGTTTTGTACTGCCACCTGCCCGACGTATCAATTGCTCGGCGACGAGCTGGACGGCCCGCGCGGCCGAATCTATTTGATCAAGCAAGTGCTCGAAGGCGTCGAGCCGACGCGCAGCACCCAGCTGCACCTGGATCGATGCTTGACGTGTCGAGCGTGCGAGACAACTTGCCCGTCTGGCGTTCAATACGGCCGCCTCGTGGACATCGGCCGAGCGATAGTCGACGAGAAAGTGCCACGCTCCACCGGCGAGCGGCTGGCACGTTCGGCTCTCAAACATGGATTGACGAGCAAAGCCTTCGGACCTGCGATGCGAACCGGCCAGGCATTGCGCTCGATGCTGCCCGAATCTATTCGCGCGAAAGTGCCGCAGCGACGCGATGCTGGCGCCTGGCCGCAGCGAACACATGCTCGCACGATGCTCTTGCCCCTCGGCTGCGTGCAACCGTCGATGTCTCCAAACATCGATGCAGCCACCGCTCGCGTGCTCGACGCGCTGGAGATTCAATCGATCACGCCACCCGCAAGCTGCTGTGGCGCCATCAAGCATCACTTGAACGATCACGACGCCGCGCTGGCAGAGGTCCGCCGGAACGTCGACGCATGGTGGCCTCACGTTCAAGCCGGGGTGGAAGCCATCGTGATGAATGCGTCCGGCTGCGGGGCGATGGTCAAGGAATACGCGCATCTACTTCGCCACGATGCTGCTTACGCCACCAAAGCCGAACGGATTGTCGAACTCACGCGCGATCTCGCCGAGATCGTTCCAAGTGCAGGGCATGCGCAGACTCTGCGAGCGAAGCTGCGAAATGCAGCGGCGGAGCGAGTGGCGTTTCATCCGCCCTGCACTCTGCAGCACGGACAAAAGATTCGCGGCATCGTCGAAAGCTTCCTGGGAATTCTCGGCGCCACCGTGTTGCCGATTCCGGAAAGTCACTTATGCTGTGGCTCCGCCGGCACCTACTCGGTACTACAGCCTGAGCTCAGCACGCAGCTGCGCGATCGCAAGCTGACAGCCCTGCAGGATCAGCAGCCGGACGTGATCTTGTCGGCGAACATCGGCTGCATCACCCATCTCGCGAGCGCAGCGCAAATCCCGGTCAGGCATTGGATCGAGTGGCTCGACTCCCGGCTTTGAGCTCGCGCCGGCGTCGATGCAGGATGTATTCGGTGTAGCCGTTCGGCTGCTGCAAGCCTTGAAAGATCAGCTCGCTTGCGGCCTGAAACGCGACGCTCGCATTCAAGTCCACGGCCATGGGCCGATAAGACGCGTCCCCCGCGTTTTGCTGATCCACGATCCTGGCCATGCGCGCCAACGTTTCTTTCACCTGCGCTTCCGTGCACACCTTGTGAAGCAGCCAGTTAGCCACGTGCTGGCTCGATATGCGCAACGTCGCACGATCTTCCATCAAGCCGACGTCGTGAATGTCCGGCACCTTCGAACAGCCGACGCCTTGATCGATCCAGCGCACGACGTAGCCGAGAATGCCCTGGATGTTGTTGTCCAGCTCGCTTTGAATGTCGGAGGCGTTGAAGCCCGATGGCGCAAGCGGCGCTAACAACAGATCGTCGATGCTCGTTGCCTGGCCACTCTGCAATTGCCGCTGCAGCTCGTCTTGCACCGAAGATACGTCGACTTGGTGATAATGAAGCGCATGCAACGTCGCAGCGGTCGGCGACGGCACCCACGCAGTATTCGCACCGGCGCGAGGATGCCCCGCCTTCGCAGCGAGCATCGCGGACATTTTATCGGGCATCGCCCACATGCCTTTGCCGATCTGCGCACGACCTCGCAGCCCGGCTTGGAGGCCGACTTCCACGTTGCGCTTCTCGTAGGCCACCAACCATGGCTGTGTCTTGATGACGTCCTTGCGCATCACCGCGCCACCCTGCATGGCCGTGTGAATTTCGTCACCGGTGCGATCCAGGAAACCGGTGTTGATGAACACGAGTCGATGACGAACCTGCTCGATGCACGCACGCAGATTGAGGCTCGTGCGACGTTCCTCATCCATCACACCGATCTTCACCGTGTATTTCGGCAGCCCCAGCGCCTCTTCCACCCAACCGAACAAATCGTTAGCGAGCGCCGCCTCTTCGGGTCCGTGCATCTTCGGCTTCACGACATACATCGAACCCGCGCGACTGTTCTTACGACTACCGCGAATGTCGTGTAACGCAAGCGCGACCGTGACCAGCGCGTCCAGCACCGTCTCGAATATTTCTTTGCCTTGATACAGCACGACGTCGGTGCGCATGTGATGCCCGACGTTCCGAACCAGCATGAGACTGCGACCCACCAGCGTCAGCTGCTTGCCGCCGGGCGCGGAATAAGCGCGGTCGTCGTTGAGCGTGCGCGTCGTCGAGCCTTTACCCTTGGCAAACGTGGCACTGAGATCGCCCCGCATGAGGCCGAGCCAATTGCTGTAAACGGCGATCTTCTCTTCCGCATCGACGGCGGCCACCGAATCTTCGCAATCTTGAATCGTCGTCAGCGCGGATTCGAGCAGCACATCGGCAATGCCTGCGGCGTCCGTCCTCCCAATCGAATGATTGCGATCGATGAGGATTTCGACGTGCAAGCCGTGATGTCGTAACAAGACGCCTGCAGGCTGATCAGGCGTGCCCCGCCAACCGACCAAAGCAATCGCATCCGTCAAGGAGGTTTGCGTGCCGTCCTTCAAGGACACTTGGAGCTTGTCGTTGGCGATGGCGTATCGAGTCGCATCGGCATGAGTGCCTGTCGACAACGGCGCCACTTGATCCAATAGCGAACGAGCGTACGCGATGACCTTCGCGCCGCGGGCTGCGTTGTACGGCGAGCCTGCAGGGAGTGGAGGATCGAGCGCATCGGTGCCATACAGTGCGTCGTACAGACTTCCCCAACGTGCATTCGCGGCGTTCAGCGCATATCGCGCGTTGCTCAGCGGAACAACCAGCTGCGGGCCGGCGAGGCTCGCAATCTCAGGATCGACGTTGGCGGTGTCGATCCGAAACGACGCCGGCTCGGCCACCAGATAACCGATGGATTGCAGAAAACTCCGCTGCTGGTCGACATTGATGGGCTGGCCGCGCTGGCCTTGCCACCACTCGTCGATGCGAGCCTGCAGAGCATCGCGCTTGGCCAGCAACTGTTCGTTGCGCGGTGAAAACTCACCCAGGATGCGCTCCAGGCTGCGCCAGAACGCCGCCGGTTCGATGCCCGTGCCCGTCAACGCCCGCGCCACGAAATCGTGCAGGTCTGCCGAAATCGCCAACGCACCCACCGTCGCTCTCGCGCTCATCGTTGTTCTCACTGCGGCTGTGCTCTCACTGGGACCATGGGCCCATCCAGCACTATAGAATAAGCCGCATGAAATTTTGCTCCGCCTGCGGCCATGCCGTGACCTCGAAAGTTCCCGAGGGCGACCATCTGCCGCGCTTCGTGTGCGATAACTGCGGCACGATCCATTACGAAAACCCACGCATCATTACGGGCTGCGTGATCGAGAGCGAAGGCAAGATCCTGCTGTGCAAGCGCGCGATCGAGCCTCGCCACGGGTTCTGGACCACGCCGGCGGGCTTCATGGAGAACGGCGAATCGGTCCAGCACGGCGCCGCGCGCGAGGCGATGGAAGAAGCGCTCGCGCACGTGAAGATCGGTTCGCTGCTGGCGATCGTGAACGTGTTACGCGCCCACCAGGTCCACATCATGTTCCGGGCGACGCTGCTCGACCCGTCGTTCGGCGTCGGGCCGGAAAGCCTGGAGTCGCGGCTGTACGCCGAAGCAGAGATTCCCTGGCCCGACCTCGCCTTCCTGAGCGTCGAGTTCGCCTTACGGCGTTACCTGGAAGACCGCCGGCTCGGCCGCGAACTCGCGCATTTCCGCGATATTGACTGGCGCGAAGGCAAGGTCGAGATGACCGACCGGCCGTCGCAATAGCCCGCCGGTTACGCCCCGGTCATATCGTGAGTCCCAATCGTTCTGGCCGCGACCTCGCATCCCCCCGGCACGTTTGGCACAATGCGCGCCCGCATGGGCCCAAGCCATTGGCCCTCAAGAGAGTTCGGAGTCCGAGATGACCTTCGTCGTCACTGAAAGCTGCATCAAGTGCAAGTACACCGACTGCGTCGAGGTGTGCCCGGTGGACTGTTTCCACGAAGGTCCGAATTTCCTGGTGATCGATCCGGACGAGTGCATCGACTGCACGCTGTGCGAGCCGGAATGCCCGGCCGAGGCCATTTTCTCCGAAGAGGAGCTGCCAGCGGGCCAGGAGCAGTTCAAGCAGATCAATGCCGACCTGGCCAAGGCCTGGCCGGTGATCACCGAGAAAAAGGCTGCGCCGCCGGACGCCAAGGAATGGGAAGGCAAGGCGGATAAGTTGAAGCTGCTGGAGAAGTAATCTCCGGCGAGAGGCGCCCGCGGGCCGCGTGCGCCTCGATCCGTTCGGCGGCCTTACTTCTTCGCGGCCGCCATCACTTCATCGAGCTTCTTGACCATCTGGCCGGGCGTCAGATAGCCGCCGATGTAGTCGCCGTTGGCAGTGAAAATCGCCGGCGTACCGCGTACGCCCATCTGCTCGCCGAGCTTGAACTGCTTCCCGACCGGAGCCGCGCACTGCGCGGACTTCACTTCGTGGCCAGCTTTGGCCTCGGTGATCGCATTGTTGCGATCCTTCGCGCACCACACCGCTTCCATCTTGCGCCAATCGTCGGTTCCCGGCCCGGCGCGGGGATACGCCAGGTAACGCACCTTGATGCCGAGGTCGGTCAGTTGCTTGACCTCGCTATGAAGCTTGCGGCAATAACCGCATTCGACATCGGTGAACACGGTGATGGTGTGTTTCACCGACTCGGGCTTGAACACGATCATGTCGCGCTCGTCCAGCTTCGCGAGCGCATCGACGCGGGTCTTCTGCCGTCCGGACTCGGTCACGTTGGTACGAGTTTCGATCTCGTACATGTCGCCGGCGATCAGGAATTTGCCGTCCGCGCTGACGTAGGCGGTGTCCGCCCCCATGACGACTTCGTAGACGCCCTTCATCGGCGAAGGCCGAACCGCGTCGACGGTGATGTCGGGGAATTTCTTGGCGATGGTCGCCTTGATCGCGGCCTGCGCGGCGGCATCAGGGACGGCACTTTCGGCGCCCAGGACAGTTGTCGCCACCAGGGCGAGCAAGCAGATCAGCAGCTTCTTCATCGGGAACTCTCGCGACAGCACGCCACTTGGACGCCGCAACGGTGCGGCAGTTCAACGGTGAGATGAATGAGGACGCCCTGAGTCTAGCAGAGCGCTACAGACGCGGAGAGTACGCCGGACGGACTAGGTGCCCGGCCCGTTCAGCCTCGGGGATGATGAAGCGCGTGCAGCTCTTTCATGCGCTCGCGAGCCACGTGCGTATAGATCTGCGTAGTCGACAGGTCGCTATGACCCAGCAGCATCTGCACGACGCGCAAGTCGGCGCCATGATTCAGCAAGTGTGTCGCGAATGCATGACGCAGCGTATGCGGCGACAACGCCTTCTGCACACTCGCTTTTTGCGCGTAGCGCTTGATGATGTGCCAGAAAGCCTGGCGCGTCATGCGATCGCCGCGACGCGTGGGGAACAGGTAGTCGGTCTGGCGTTCCAGCAGGATTTCCAGGCGCGGCCCGTTCATGAACTTCTGCAGCCACGACACGGCTTCCTCGCCGAGCGGGATCAAGCGTTCGCGATCGCCTTTGCCGACGATGCGCAACACGCCCTGATTCATGTTCACCTGGCTGGACTTCAGGTTCACCAGCTCCGATACACGCAGGCCCGTGGCGTACAGCACCTCAAGCATGCAGCGGTCGCGATGGCCGAGCGGATCCTCGATCGCCGGCGCCTTCAGCAGCGCCTCGACCTCTTCTTCGGTCAGCGACTTCGGCAGCGAGCGGCCGATCTTCGGCATGGCGATCTGCGCGGTCGGATCTTCTTTGATCGCGCCGTCGCGAATCAGATAACGATAGAATCTGCGAAAGCTGGAGAGCTGCCGAGCGGTGGAGCGCGGACGCGCGCCGGCTTCGACACGGTGTGCAATGAACGCGAGCAGATCGGCGCGCTTGGCAGCGACGCTAGAGGTGCCACGTGCTTGCAGCCAACGATCGAGGGCAGTCAGATCGGCGCGATACGCCGACAGAGTGTTGGGGGACAAACCGCGTTCCATCCACACCGCGTCGAGAAAGCGGTCGATGGCCGCCAATGACGGCGTCTCCGGCATATCCTCGGCTGACCTCGGGTAGACTGATGCTTTGGTTACGCTGCTCATCGCCTTTAGGTTTTAGCCGCGCTGGGAGTGGCGGCCGGACCGGTAAATCGATGGTGGGCAGTATGGAGAGCGGGTCCGGGGCAAGGCGTGATTACAATCACAAAAGCCCGGCAGGGTTTACATAAAGAGACCCAGTTCACAAAAAATCGAGCACCCTGTGCATTGCAGCCCGTATTACATCCGTTCCCTGGTGACTTCTTCGTCGAGCCATGACTGACGCCGAGACGCGCGCGCCCGTAAATATCTTCACGGCCGCTCTGCAAACCATCTATGGGCTGTACACGATCACGATGTTCCTGATCCTGGCCCTGTCCGCTTTCGCGGCCGTGCTGCTGCCGGTGGGCATCAACGCTCGTCGGTACATTGCTCACTCGTTCGCTCGCGCGTTTTTCACGGTCGCGGGCCTGCGCATCAAAGTCATCGATGCGCATTTGTTGCCTGCGGGTGCGTGCGTCGTCGTGGCCAATCACGCCAGTTATCTCGACGGCATCGTGCTGAAAGCCGCCCTGCCCGCGCGCTTCTCGTTCGTCATCAAAAAAGAATTCAGTCGAGTGCCGCTCGCCGGTTTGTTGCTGCGACGGATCGGCTCGGAGTTCGTTGACCGATTCAACCGTCACGCCGGCGGCATGGATGCCCGGCGTTTGCTCAAAGCTGCGGATGCAGGCCAGGCGCTCGCGTTCTTTCCCGAAGGCACATTTCTCGCCGAGCCCGGCCTCGGCAAATTTCATAGCGGCGCCTTCACCATCGCGACGCGTGTGAATTTGCCGGTCGTGCCGCTGGTGATTCGTGGCACTCGTTACATTTTGCCGTCCGGACGCTTCTTGCCGCGACCCGGTCGAATCGACATTCAAGTGCTGCCGTCGATCGGTCCGCTGCCGGATTTGAAACCGGCGGAGGCCGCCCACCAGACGCGAGATCAAGCGCATGCACGCATTCTCGCCGCGTTGGGCGAGCCGGATCTATCGGCGAACGACGGCATCGCAGCCTTACAATCCCGACGTTCTTGATCTACTGCCGACGCGTTCTCTCGTTGAAACGGCGCGCCTTGGCAGTGTTGCCGCACACGGCCATGTCGCACCATCGGCGGCGTCCTGCTTTGGAAGTATCGAGAAACACCCACGCGCAGTTCGGCCCCTCGCAGATGCGCAGTCGCTCGGCCGGCAAGGATAAGACGTGCTCGACCAAGCGGTATGCGACGATTGAACCGATCAGATCGAGGTTCAACGCATCGGCGCGCAATGTGGTGGTGATGCGCCCATCCGAATAGCGCAGTTCATGCGCGGCTACGCCTTCGATCCAATGTTCCTGCAGCTGAGCCAACGCGTCTTTCGTCGGAGCTGAGCCGCGCGCGATCCGCGATACCAGCGAAAACATTTGCTCGCGCAATTGTTTGGTACGCGTGAGCGCTCGTGTCGCCGCTGCCGGTTGGTCTTCACTCATTCTCGCTAGCGCTCGCACTTGCTTGTCGGGCAACAGCGCCGCCAGCTTCGCCCAGTCGAGCAAACGAGCGTAACTATCCAGCCAGTCGCGCGGCGTTTGATCGCGACCCGTCACTGTGTTGATGAAATCGAGCGCCGCGTCGCCGCCGATGAAATCGGCCGCGCCGAATTCGTGCGCTTCCACCATAACCGTTAAAACGTCGTTCACAGGTTGACGACTCGCATAACCGATGTAATAGTGATTACAGGTTAGCAGAGCGGAGCCTCGCGATAGCCATGCAGCGGCGGGAATTCACACTCATGGCCTTGGCAGCCGCTGTCTCGCGCCCCGCGCTCCCCGTCCATCTGGTGCTAGCCCCGAGCAATTTGGGACTCAGACCCGAGGGCGGCCACGAGCCCGGCACGTGGCAAGCGCCGCAAGTGCTGATGAAAGCCGGGCTCGCCGAAGCGTTGAGCGCAGCCAAGGTCGTATCGCTGGATCGACCGAACTACGAAACGGCGGCACAAGCCGGAACGAGAATTCGCAATGGCCTGACGATTCGCGCGTTCTCTCTACAGCTGGCGCAAACCGTTCGAGATGTTTTGCAGGGTGGCGGATTTCCGGTCGTGATCGGCGGCGACTGCAGTGTTCTGCTCGGCGCCCTGTATGGCTTGCGCCTCGCGGGGGTGGACGAGGACTCGTCCACGTCGACGGTCACAGCGATTTCTATCACCCGGGCAATTACGACACATCGTCGCGCTTGGGATCCGTCGCCGGCATGGATCTCGCGCTCGTCAGCGGTCGCGGCGAAGCGCTGCTCACCGAATGGCCTGAGATCGGCACGCCGCTCGCACGCGATGTCGACATCCTGCAGGTGGGCGAACGCGACGAGCCCGCCGGTCGTGCTCGTATTCCGCAGACGCAGATCACTCAGATCACGGTTCAGCGACTGCTGAAAGAAGGCGTCGACACGATTTCCCAACGCGCGAGCGCGTGGTTGCAAACGAGAGAGTTGCAACGCGCCTGGCTGCACGTCGACCTGGACGTGCTCGATCAGCGAGTCATGCCGGCCGTGGACTCCCCCGGCAGCCCGGGCCTGAGCTATGCGCAATTGGCGAGCTTGGTGCGCGCGCTATGCGCTTCCGGACGGATCGCCGGCGCACATTTTGGGATTTACGATCCCGATCGCGACCGAACCGGCAAATATGCGCAACCGCTCGTCCGCTGTATCGCCGACGGCATCGGCGGCATCCACGACGCGCAGCTCACCGGCCTATAATCGCCGCAGCGGCCTCGACGTGCGAGGCCGACGCACGAGGAACGGCGATGAACCTGTTCGAAGCAGTGGGCCGGCTCGGTCACGAGCAAGTGGTGTTCTTTCATCATCGCGACAGCGGCCTGCGCTGTGTGATCGCGATTCACAGCACCGTGCTGGGCCCGGCGCTCGGCGGCCTGCGCATGTGGCCGTATGCGAACGAGGCCGATGCGGTTCGCGACGTCCTGAAACATTCCGCCGATATGACTTACAAAGCCGCGCTCGCCGGGCTGAACCTCGGCGGCGCCAAGGGCGTGCTGATCGGCAATCCCGAGAGCGACAAGAGCGAAGCATTGTTTCGCAGCCTGGGCCGATTCATTCAATCGCTCGGCGGTCGCTACATCACGACCGAAGATGTCGGCACCACCACCGACGACATGGAATTGATTCGTCAGGAAACACGCAACGTCGTCGGCGTGCCGCAATTGATCGGCGGCAGCGGCGATCCCTCCCGCTTCACTGCGCTCGGCACCTTGCATGGCATTCGCGCGTGTCTGGAATTCAAGCTCGGCCATGCCGATCTGCGTCGGACCAGCTTCGCCGTTCAAGGCGCCGGCCAGGTCGGATATCACTTGGTGAAATCGCTGCGCGCGGCGGGCGCGAAAGTATTCGTCACTGATATCAACGAAGAACGCGTCGAACATGCCGTCGCGGAATTCGGCGCCGAAGCGGTGCCGATGTCGCAGATCTACGATGTCGAGGCGGATGTTTTCTCGCCGTGCGCGTTGAGCGCTGTCATCAACGAAGACACGTTGCCTCGACTGCGGTGTCGGATTGTCGCGGGCGGCGCGAACAATCAGTTGGAATCGGAAGAGCTGGGCACGGAGCTCGATCGTCGCGGCATTCTGTACGCGCCGGACTACGCCATTAATGCCGGCGGTTTGATGAACAGTGCGATGGAGCTCGATGGCTACAACGAAGCCCGGTCGTTGCACCGGGTTGCGCGCATCCACGGCATCATCGGTCGCATTCTAAGTCTCGCTTCCCGCAGCAATATTCCGACCTGGCAAGCAGCTCGCCGCCTGGCTGAAGAACGTATCGCTGCGATCGGCAAGCTGCCCCGGAGCAGCTGACAGGGTGGTGCCCGGGCGGCCAAGGGTGTAGCCTTTTCCGCTAAGGTACTTGCAAGTAAATTGCGGAGCCGCCATAAGAGCGCCCCGCCTCACCGTTCAACTTTCGAGATCTCCCATGAGCGAACCGGTCTACATCGTCGCCGCCCGCCGCACTCCCATCGGTGCCTTCCAGGGCGTATTGGCCCCCATGACGGGGCCGCAACTCGGCGCCGCCGCCGCGCAAGCCGCGATCAAGGATTCCGGCCTGGCGCCCGAGCTGATCGACGAAACGATCTTCGGTTGCGTGCTGATGGCCGGCATCGGCCAAGCCCCGGGACGTCAGGCTGCTCTCGCCGCCGGTGTGCCGCAGAAAGTGCCGGCGACGACGATCAACAAAATGTGCGGCTCCGGCTTGAAGGCTGTGATGTTCGCGGCCGATCAGATTCGCGCGGGCTCTGCGCAAGTTGTGCTGGCTGGTGGTTTGGAGTCGATGACCAATGCTCCTTATTTGATTCCGAAGGCGCGCGGTGGTTTGCGCATGGGTCATTCGGAAATTCTCGATCACATGTTCTTCGACGGCCTGCAAAGCCCGTTCGACGGCAAGATGATGGGCGCCTTCGCCGATGCGACCTCTGCAAAGTACGGCTTCACACGCCAGCAGCAAGATGAGTTCGCCGCCGAGTCCGTGCGCCGAGCGTTGGCTGCGGCCGAAGGCACTGCCTTCACCGGCGAGATCGCGCCGGTCACGGTGAAAGATCGCAAGGGCGAGCGCGTCGTTGCCAAGGACGAAACGCCATTCACTTGTGACATCAGCAAAATTCCGAGCCTGAAGCCGGCGTTCAACAAAGACGGCACGGTCACTGCGGCCAGCTCATCATCCATCTCCGATGGCGCCGCGGCGTTGCTGGTCGTCAGCGCGGCAGCAGCTCGTCAGCACAACTTGAAGCCGCTCGCGCGCATTGTTGGCTACGCCAGTCACGCACAGGCACCGGAGTGGTTTACCACTGCACCAGTCGGTGCGATTCAATCGGTACTGGCGAAGACGGGCTGGTCGGCGAAGGATGTCGATTTGTATGAAGTGAACGAAGCGTTCGCCTGCGTGGCGATGGCGGCCATTCACGATGTTGGCTTGGATCACTCTCGCGTGAACGTCAACGGCGGTGCCTGTGCGCTTGGTCATCCGATTGGCGCGACCGGCGCTCGCATTCTCACGACGCTCGTGCATGCATTGCGTAATCGCAACTTGAAACGAGGCGTGGCGTCGCTGTGCATCGGCGGCGGTGAGGCGACGGCTTTGGCGGTGGAGATCGTTTAGTCGTCGCTTTCGACGCCGGAGTCGGAGTCGGAGTCGGAGGCGTCGGTGGCTCGCGGAGGCCGGTGCGGGGTGTGCGCTTTCCGGCACCGCGCACGGCCCTTGTCCACGCAGACGCGTGGACCGTATTCCGTACATCCATGTAGCTGCTACTGGAGCCAACATCCCTGTTGGACTCAAGCTGCCGGAAAGCGCACACCCCTCCCCGGCCTCCGCCTCAACGACCGTTTGTGATGCCATCCGGAGTTCTTCGCCGCCGCGTCAAGCGGAATGACGCCTGCCGCGATTCCGCCCCAGGCCGCGAAATACTCTGACGCATGAGGAGGCTCGGCGGCTCTCTTTGACGTCGAGAATTACGCTAACGCGTGACGATGCCTCTCACAGATGTCTCAACTTACATTGATGCGCGACGATGCCTCTCACAGACGCCTCAACTTACATTGATCCGTGACGATGCCTCTCGTAGAAACCAAACCTTGCATTGACGCGTGAAGAGATTCCGAGCCGGCGAGGCATCGCTAAAAACAAATACGTGGTTTGAAACAACCACTCCGAGTGGCCCGCAAACTCAGCGCACGTGTAGGCGTTGGCGAGGTGGATGGGGTATCTCTTCCCGGCAGCTTGGATCCAGCATGGATGCTGGTCCGAGCAGCAGCTACAGGGATGTACGGCATACGGTCCACGCGTCCGCGTGGACAAGGGCCGTGCGCGGTGCCGGGAAGAGATACCCCAGCAACCTCGACAACGCGAGCCACCAAGGCGGACGCCCTCTTACAGCAACCTCACAAACAACCAAACATCACATCGTAATGGGAGTCTCCGGCGAAATCCCCGCCACCTCATATCCCCTCCGGAAGTCGCGCACATGCTTGGACATCCATTTCCTAGCCTCCTCCGCGTTCTTATCCCGAATCGCCACCACAATCCTCTTCTGCGCATCCGAAATGCGCGCCCGCGCCTGCGGCACTGAATCGATCATTCGTGCGAGTGAAGGCGCAAGCACCTGCGTGAGCGATTGCTTCGCCAACACCAGCACCTGATTCCTCGACGCCGCCCCGATCGCCTCGAAAAAACTCGCGACGATATTCACCGCATCCGGATCTCCCTCCGGCGACGCACGAAACGTCTCGTTGATCTGCGTGAGTGTTGCGAGATCCGTCTGCGTGCGACGTGCAGCTGCGAGCGCCGCGACTTCAGGCTCGATCACCATCATCGCTTCCCAAACATCCACGAACGACACGTCGTGCAACACCAGCGCGTGTCGCATGCCCGAAGCGACCTTCGCAGCCTCCGGTCGACTGACGATCATTCGCTTCGCCCCCGGCGGGCGCAGCACCAAGCCCGCGCTCTCCAACTGGCGAAGCGCCTCGCGCACCGTCGAGCGATGCACGCGAAATTGTTGGGCAAGATCCGTTTCGGCAGGCAGCACATCGCCGTCGCGCAGAGCGCGCGACAGGATCTTGTGCTCGATGGCGGACGACACTTTCGTGTAAGCAGGCGAGCGCTCCACGGGATCGAACAACGACGCCCCCTCGGCCGTTTCAGGCGCGAGCGGCTCGGAAGCCGCGCCCGCACGCCGCGGGCGGACTGTCGATATCGTCTTCTTTTTCATGACCATAGTGGGTGGACGCCGGAACGCCGGTTGACTAAAAGACGGACTGTCGGACAATAGGGCAATTCGAGCGCCGGCGCCACTGCCCTTCGAGCGACGGTTCCGGACCATAAACCATTTAGGGGACGATCGTGGAAGACTTCGATTTCGGTTTGGGCGAGGACCTGGACGCGCTGCGCGCCACGGTAGCGAAGTTTGCGAGCGAGCGCATCGCTCCCATGGCGGCGGCTATCGACCGGGACAATCATTTCCCTCGCGAGCTGTGGCCAGAGTTCGGCGACCTCGGCCTGCTCGGCATCACGGTGGAAGACGAATTCGGAGGCACCGGCCTCGGCTATCTCGCGCACGTGGTCGCGATGGAAGAAATCAGCCGCGCCTCTGCCTCCATTGGCCTTTCCTACGGCGCGCACTCGAACCTGTGCGTGAATCAAATGCGCCGCTGGGGCACGCCGGCACAAAAGGAACGTTACCTGCCCCGCCTTATCACCGGCGAACACGTCGGCGCGCTCGCGATGAGCGAACCCGGCGCCGGCTCCGATGTCGTCGGCATGCAGTGTCGAGCAACGAAGCGCGGCGACAGCTACGTGCTCAACGGCAACAAGATGTGGATCACCAACGGCACGATTGCGGACACGTTGATCATCTACGCGACGCTCGATCCGGAACTCGGCGCACGAGGCGTGACCGCCTTCATCGTCGAACGCGGCATGAAAGGTTTTTCCAGCGCGCAAAAGCTAGACAAGCTCGGCATGCGCGGCTCCGATACCTGTGAGCTGGTGTTCCAGGATTGCGAAATCCCCGCCGCCAATGTGTTGCACAAGGAAGGCCAAGGCGCGCAGGTGCTGATGAGCGGATTGGATTACGAACGCGTAGTGCTAGCGGGCGGCCCGTTGGGCATCATGCGCGCCTGCATGGATAACGTCATTCCATACATGCACGAGCGTCGACAATTCGGCCGCGCCATCGGCACATTCCAGCTGATGCAGGGAAAGATCGCCGACATGTACACGACCATGAATGCATGTCGCGCGTATGTTTATTCGGTTGCCGCAGCATGCGATCGAGGACGCGTTACTCGTTTCGACGCTGCAGGCTGTATCCTTCAAGCTTCCGAGCGCGCCACGTGGATGGCGCTCGAAGCGATTCAGGCGCTCGGCGGCAACGGCTATATCAACGACTATCCGACCGGCCGCCTGCTGCGCGATGCAAAGCTTTACGAGATCGGTGCGGGCACCAGCGAAATTCGCCGCATGCTGATCGGACGCGAGATTTTCGAGGCGACGGCATGACTCCGATTGCGACACGGATCGATCCGAACTCCGAAGCGTTTCATACCAACGCCTCCTACATGCGAGCGTTGGTCGACGAGCTGAAGCAGCGCTTGTCGATTGTCACTCAGGGCGGCGGCGAGGACGCGCGTCGCAAGCACACCGAACGCGGCAAGCTGCTGGCACGCGATCGCATCGCCACGCTGGTCGATCCCGGCAGTGATTTCCTGGAGCTGTCCCCGCTCGCTGCTGAAGACATGTACGACGGTGGCGCACCGTCTGCGGGAATCATCACTGGCATCGGCGAAGTGCACGGTCAAAAGATCATCGTGGTCGCGAATGACGCCACAGTGAAAGGCGGCACGTACTTCCCGATGACTGTGAAGAAACATCTGCGGGCACAGGAGATCGCCGCGGAGAACCACCTGCCCTGCGTTTATCTCGTCGACTCGGGCGGCGCGTTCCTGCCGATGCAAGACGAGGTGTTCCCGGATCGCGATCACTTCGGTCGCATCTTCTTCAACCAGGCGCGCATGTCTGCGAAAGGCATCACGCAGCTCGCAGTCGTGATGGGCTCGTGCACGGCTGGCGGCGCGTACGTGCCGGCGATGTGCGATGAAGCCATCATCGTGCGCAAGCAAGGAACGATTTTCCTGGGCGGTCCACCGTTGGTGAAGGCCGCCACCGGCGAAGTCGTCGATGCCGAAACGCTCGGCGGTGGCGACGTTCATACCCGCATCTCAGGTGTCGCGGACCTACTGGCGAACAACGATCAACACGCGCTGTCACTGGCGCGGGACGCGGTCAAACATCTTGCTCGTCGCTCCGATCCTTGGCTCGCGAAGCAGGAAAGCCGCGATCCGCTCCACAACATGGAAGACATCTACGGCGTCATCCCGCGTGACACGCGTTACCCATACGACGTTCGCGAAATCATCGCGCGCATCGTCGATGCCTCCGAGTTTCACGAGTTCAAACCGCTGTACGGCAAGACCATCGTGTGTGGCTTCTCGCACATCTATGGCTACCCAGTCGGCATCGTTGCAAACAACGGCATCCTGTTCTCAGAGTCCGCCGTCAAGGCAGCGCACTTCATTCAGCTCGCCAATCGTCGTGGCGTGCCGCTGATCTTCCTGCAGAACATCACCGGCTTCATGGTCGGCAAGAACGTCGAGCACGGCGGGATCGCGAAAGACGGCGCGAAGATGGTGAATGCAGTCGCGTGTTCTCGCGTACCGAAATACACCGTGATCATCGGTGGCTCGTTCGGTGCTGGGAATTACGCGATGTGCGGGCGAGCCTATGCGCCTCGCATGATGTGGATGTGGCCCAACGCACGCGTCTCGGTCATGGGCGGAGAACAAGCGGCGCAAGTGCTCGCGACCGTCAAAGCCGACGGCATGAAATCGCGCAACAAAACGTGGCCGG
>Ga0247784_1000059_pt1 | contig 39483 bp, 35 predicted proteins | sample UWRJL169409R5_FD_179909 | JGI IMG/M metagenome (GOLD analysis project Ga0247784, IMG submission 179909) | Plant litter microbial communities from Arlington Agricultural Research Station in Wisconsin, United States - UWRJ-L169-409R-5 | ecosystem: Environmental > Terrestrial > Plant litter >...
TCGGCGCAACCGGCGGCGAGAAATCATCGATCGGCCCGACATAGCGCGTCGCGTACAGATGCGTCGCGATGTTGTTGCCCGCGCTGTCGTAAACGAATTTGTTGATCACGCCCTCTGGGTCGAGGACAGTGATCAAACGGTTCGAGCCGTCGTAGTAATAACGCGCGACGCGACCCAACGCGTCGATGAGGCGGATGCGGTTGCCCACTGCGTCATAAGCGTATTCGGTGCGATTGCCCTCGCCGTCGACGTCAGCAATCTTTCGATTGTTGAGGTCGTACTCCATACGCACCGTGCGCTCGTCGGTCGTTCCCGCCGCACGACGGATCGCCGTGGCGTTGCCAACGGCGTCATAGGTGTAAGTGGTGCGGACGCCATACGAATCGATCGCGGTCGACAGGCGACCATTGGCGTCATACTCGAAGCGGTTTTCGATCCAGGCTTCGACGCCGCCTTCGGTGCTTTGAAGCAGGCGCTCCGCCACCTTGTTATTCGCTGCATCGAAGTCGACACGAGTGATGCCGCCCTCGGGCGTGATCGTTTCGACAATGCGATTGGCGAGGTCGTATCGGTAACGCGTGGTGCGCGGGGCCGAATTCGAGGCCTCCGTGACGCTCAACCGATTGCCGATGGCATCGTAGCTGTACTGCGTGACATTGCCCGCGCCATCCGTCATCGACGTCAGGCGGTCGGCCGCGTCGTAGACGAATTGATTCGATTGAACGTGGGCTCGTGCCGCCTTGCCGGCGTCGTACCCTGCATCCGCAGGCGTGAGCAGATATTGGCCGCTGACGATTTCGACCTGGTTGTCGAAAGCGTCGTAAGTAAACGAGGTGCTGAAACCTTCGCCGTCGGTGCTGCGCGTCTGACGGTCGAGCAGATCGTAGGTATAGCGCGTCGTTCTTGCGTCGGAGCCGTTGGCAAACGACGTTGTAGCGCTGGTGAGATTGCCTCGTGCGTCGTAGACGTTCGTCGTCAGCGTCCCACCAGCCGACAGACTCGTGAGCACTTGCCCAATTGCATCGAAGGTGTTGACTTGCACCGCGCCGTTCGCGGCGACGATCCGAGTCTGATTGCCCAACGCATCGTAGGTGTAGCTCGTGACGCCGCCGAGAGGATCCTCGATGCGGACCAGCCGACTGTCGGCATCGTAGCTATAGAAACTGTGACGCTCGGCGCCGAGGACGCCGGCGGCCTGGATCGTTTCGATCCTGTTGTCGGCGCCGTCGTACCGATACTGCGCCCGCACCCCCTCGCCATCGACAGCCGCCACCATGCGGTTGTCGCGATCGAACTGGAATGTATTGACTCGCTCTTCCGGCAATCCCGGCGCGACGACAGTGCGAATGCGGTTGCCGGCACCGTCGTATGTGTTCTCGATCCGATCGCCTTCGCCGTTGACGCTGGCGACGACGCGGTCCATGCGATCGTACTGCGTGTGCTCAGTACGCTCCTCCGATGTACCGAGCGCAGTAGTTTGCGCGACTACGTTGCCGGCGGCGTCATAAGCAAAGGCGGTAACTACACCAAGAGCGTTGCGCTCTTGAACGAGCCGATGATTGGCGTCGTAGGTGCGTGCGGTATGACGCTGCGCCGAGGTGCCATAGGCGTCGTACTGATCTGTGATGTTTCCTTCGGCATCCAGCGCATAGTGCGTGACGATGCCAAGCGGACTGATGATGTCTGTAAGACGATCGGCGCTGTCATAGACATAGACCGTGCGCGAGGCCAGAGCGGTTCCATACGCATTCGTGACGGCGGTACGATTGCCTCGCGCGTCATATTCGTAGTGCGTCGTGACGTTCAGCGGACTGGTCTGAGTGACCTGCCGATTCAGCGCATCGTACGTATAGTGAGTGGCTCGCCCGACATCTCCGCTCGCCGGCGGAGGAGCACCGTTCTGCAGAGCCGTGATGCCGACCGGTTGGTCGTAGGCAATCTTGGTGAGAACGTTGCCCGCATCGTCATAGATGAAGTGGGTGAGATAGCCTTCGGCTGTTACCTGCGCAATTTCACGATTGGCCGCATCGAAGTAGCTGCGCGAAATCGCGACGTCGGTACCCGCGAGGTCGCGGAATTGCCGCGTCTCGATGCGATTGCCTGCGCCGTCGTAGGCATACTCGGTTCTGTAGCCTTCGGCATCGACACGAACTGTGATGCGATCCGCGCCGTCGTATTCGAACCGAACGATCTGATCGCCCGTGCCGTTGGTAACGGTCGGCAGCGCCTCGGGCTCCACCGAGCCGACCGGCGACATGTGCAGTGTCTGGGAAACGATGTTCCCTCGGGAGTCGTACTCCCAAGTGGTTGCGTACCCTTCCGGATCGACGCGCAGAACCAGTCGATTGGTCGAGTCGTAATAGCTGGTGGTCTTGAAGCCTCGCGCGTCGATGACCTGGACACGGTTGCCGTTGGCGTCGTAGCGATATTCGACGACACCGCCTTCCGGGTCCTGCGTGCGGGTGATGCGATTGTTCTCATCGAACGTGTATCGCGTCGTGTGACCGAGTGGATCCGTCACCGCTGTCCGGTTGTTATTCTCGTCATACGCGTAGGAAGTGGTGTGACCGAGCGCGTCCGTCTGCGTGGCCACGCGACCAGCGGCGTCATAGGTGAACGTCGTGGTCGAGGCGGCCGTGGTGCCGGCTGCCGTCGTGATCGACGTACGGTTGCCGATCTCATCGTACGTATAGGTGGTTACGATGCCGTCGGCACCGGTCTGGCGGACGATTCGATTCGCGCCGTCGTACGCCCATTGAGTGACGTGACCGTTCGGATCCGTCTGGCGCAGCTGGTTGCCGACCGCGTCGTATTGAAAAGTGGTCACCTCACCTTCGGCGTTGGTGAGTCGAATCAGCCGATTGTTGGCGTCGAACTCGCTGTGAGTCGTGTGCCCGTTGCCGTCCGTCGTCGCGGTACGGTTGTGTGCGCGATCATACTTGTGAGTGACGACATCCCCATTCGCATCGACGACGCTGCGCAGGTTGTTCTCAGCGTCGTACTTGAACGTCATCACCTGCTCTTCGGCAGTGCCAAACGCCGAGCGCAGCTCGATCTGGTTGCCGCGAGAGTCGTAGGAGTAGCGCGTGACGCGGCCTTCCGCGTCCGTCGTCTGGATCGCACGGCCGGCAAAGTCATAAACGAACCGGCTGACCCCGCCTTTTGCGTCGACGATGGCCAGCCGGTTGCCGGCGCCGTCATATTCGTAGCGAGTCTCGAAGCTCTTCGGATCGATCACCCGCACCAGGCGATTCATCGCATCGTAGATGTTCTGCGTGGTGTTGCCGCGCCGATCGGTGATACGGACGCGGTTGCCGACCGCGTCGTATTCGAAATTCTGTGAATTGCCGTTGGGATCGGACTGCGAGACGACCCAGTCGTTACGGTTATAGATGAAACGTGTCACCCGCTCGCCGGCGGTGCCCTCACCTCGCGTTTCTGTAACAACGTTGCCAAACGCGTCGTACTCATACTCCGTCGTGATGCCGGCCGGGCTGGTGCGATGAACCTGACGATTGAGCAAGTCATACTCGAACGCCGAGACGCCGCCGTTGGCATCCGTCATCGAGACCAGATTGCCGTTGCCGTCGTAGCGCAGCGTCGACACGGCCCCGGACGCCTCTGTCGTCGTCTGCAGCCGGTTCAATGCGTCGTATGCAAACTGCGTCGTCTGCCCGAGATTGTCTGTTTGCGTCTTCTGATTGCCGACGCGGTCGTACGTCATGAACGCGGTATATCGAGCTCGCAATGCCTGGCGATCAGCTGCGCTGAGCGCGGCGGCATCTGCCGCGTATCCGAGCTCGACGCGCATCTGGCGATACAACTCATCGTTGCTGGTCGCCAATGCGTGACCGAGACCATCCGTCCGCGATATCTGCTGATTGAATTCGTCGTAGACAAACGTCGTCACCTGCGCCTGCTCGGCACTGGTGATGACGACGCGTCCATTCGCATCCAGTGCGGCTTGCACGCCGATCTGGATGCTGGTGCGGTTACCGACGGCATCGTATGTATAGGCCGTCTTGATGCCGACCGCATCCTCGACCAGCACCATCCGATCGTTCTTGTCGAAGCTGAAGCGCGTCGAGCGGCCGTTCTCGTCGATCAGCTCGACTTCGTTGCCATTGGCGTCGTAGCGATGCTGGACAACGTAGCGCGTCGGCAGGCCGGTGACGGGATCGATGACCGTGGGCAGGATTTCCTTGAGCAGACGTTTGTTCCGGTCGTACTCGAAATCGCTGCGGTTGCCGTTCTCGTCGTACGTCGTGATCACCGCGCCGACCGCATCGCGTACATGCGAGCTTTCGTGTCCTTCCGCGTCGATCTCGCGCTCCAGCTGATCTTCTTCGTCGAAGACGAACTTCAGAACCCGGCGCTGCGCGACCGGCAGCTGCGCGCCGGAGACGATCGTGACCTGGTTGTTGTTCGCGTCGTATGCGAACCGAGTGACATTGCCGGCGGCATCCTTGCGCTCGCTCATCAACCCGTCTTCGTTGTATAGGAACGAAGTGGTAATGCCGCGGTTGTCCGTCAGGCTGATGCGATTTCCCATGCCGTCGTAGGCGACGGAGCTGTGATATTTGACCACTCCGGTTGCCGACGTGACGTCGGCGGTGATCGTTTCGACCAGCTCGTGACGCGCGTTATAGATGTAAGTGGTGGTCCTGCCTTCGGCATCGGTGCTCGAAAGCCTGTTGCCGACCACGTCGTAGGTGTACTGCGTGGAGCGGGTCTGCGAGGCGTTCGCAGCGGAGTCCAGCATCGAAATAAGACGGTTGTTGCGGTCGTAGAAGCTGAATACCGTGTTGCCCCGGGCATCGGTGATGCTGATGCGGTTGCCCACGGCGTCATAGGCATTGACGGTCGTGTTGCCTTCGGGATCGGTGATGGTGACCAGCCGATCGTCGCGATCGTAGGTATAGGTGGTGACGCCACCCCTCGCATCGGTCTGGCGAGTCAGGTTGCCGAAGTGATCGTACTGGAGGAAGGTGTGATTGCCTTCGGGATCCACGATCTCGATGTTGTTACCGAACGCATCGTAGAAGAACTGCGTAACGCGCTGCTTGGCCGGGCTCACCAGGTCCGCGGCATCCATGAAGACGATCTGCCGCGTTCGGTTGCCGTAGGCGTCGTACTCGAACCTCGTCAGATCGCCGCCCTGATCGCGTTGCTCGATCAGGTTTTGCTTGGTGTCGTAGACGAAGGTAGTGGTGTACAGCGCCTTGATCGCGGCAATGTTCGCTGCCGTCAGATTGCCCACCAGCGCCGCATAGCCCAGTTGCACGCGCTTCTCTTGGTACTGCGCAGCGTTGGACGTGGTCAGTGCATCGCCCATCGACGAGGTGATGGAGGCGATCTTATCGAAGCTCGTGTATGTGAAGCGCGTGATGGAACCGTTGTTGTCTTCGATCTCCAGCACGTTGCCGTGGCTGTCGTAGCGGAAGCGGCTCGTGAACGCTTCACGCAGCGCTGCCCGCTCCGCGGACGTCAAGGTTGAGACGAGCTTGCCGTTGCCTGCGGCATCGGTGTATCCAAGTTGCGCTCGCAGCGCGCGGTAGTACGCGCTGTCGGAATTGACGATCGCCCAACCGTTGCGGTCGGTGATGCTGGAAACATTGCCTTTGCTGTCGTAGGCGTAGAGGGTTTGATAGCCCTGCTGATCCGTCAGGCGCGTGATGTAGCCGTCTTCGCGATACGAATACGTCAGGCTGTGCGCACTTCGAATGTTGCTGACCTGGTTGCGATAGTTCGGGCTGGTCGCTTCGAGGATCGGGTTGTAGACATCGTAGAAGCCGTTCTCGACGCGCCATTGACGATAGGTACTGGCGTTCGAATACGCCCGATTGTTGCCCAATGCATCGACAACCTGCGTCGTGCCACCTTCGAAAGAGCCCAGCGAGAAATCGAAGTCGTAGTCGAAGGTCGTGAGGCCACCTTCGGCATCGCGGACGCTGCGCAGAACTCGCGGGTCCGGACTGCCGGACCAGGGCTCGGTGCCGTATTCGAGATTGATCTCGCGACTCGCATACTGCTCGCGAATGCCATCGCCGTTGGCATCCTGCGAGGCCGGCAGGACGATTCGTTCCAGCAATCCGTCGGAGGTGTAGAAATATCTGGTCGAATGGCCCATCCGGTCGATCACTTCGGACAGGCGGCCGTTGTCGTAGCGGTATTCGACGAGCAAGACATTGGTCTCGTCGAATATGCGATGCAAAGTTCCGTTCAAGTTGTAGTCGAAGTTGATGCGATGACCCTGGTCATCGCGGATCTGCGACAGGCGCCCGGTCAGCGTGTACACGTACTCCATGCGCACGCCGTTGGTGTCTTCCGTGCGCATCAGCACGCCGCTGGAGCTGAAATACAGCTTGGTTTGATCGGCGCGGGTCAGGACGTATCTAGGCTGATTGAAAAATCCAAGATCGCGGATGGTCTCGAACGCGCCCGAACCGTCCGTCGATACATATAAATCGCGCGCCGAGTCCCACTCGTAATCGAACGTGGAACCGTCGCCGTAGGTGACGCGGAAGTCGGCCCCGAGGCCCAGGCGGCGATCTTCCAGCGTGATTCCGGTCGACAGTTCCCATCGGCCGTCGAGATTGCCGACGGTGCCGCTGCTACCTCGCGAGTTGTAGGTGCGAACCAGCGAGAAATCTTCACCAAGGCTCGGCAGGTAGCCGTCCCGGTGTTGAACGACGAAATTGCCGTTCGAGACGTTTACATAAAGCGACTCGTCGGCGCCGACGTTTTGATTCGCCGTCCTATCGTTGGAGTTCAGCAGCGACAGCGAAGAATCCAGTAGCCCGGTTCCATCCCCGCCCAGTAATGTCACTGACATAACCCACCCGCTCCCTGACTCGTTGTTCGGCCAGAGCAGTTATCCGCGGGAGCGAGGAAATGTTTAGCGGCGGAGAAAAAGGGGACAGATCTATTTTCGTGGCAGTTGCTACGTAATGACTGCGCCTGGCAGCCGCAAAAATAGATCTGTCCCCTTTTTCACAGCAGCTCGGCCAGGTGCTGTTCCTGGAGCGCGTTGCGAACGCTCTCCAGTCCACACTTATGTATTTGAGAGATGCGGCCCTTGGTGAGCGCGAGCGAGCGCGCGATGTCTTCGAAACTCATGTGATGGAAGTAGTGCAAGTCGATGACCTGGCGCTCGCGCCCTTTCAGGCGCTCGATGACATCGCGCAGGCGCCGCTGCGTCTCCTCGTACGTGCGGCTCGCATAAGGATCGACGACGGTTGACGGCTCCTCCGCGTGCGTCTCGGCAATCTCTTCGATCTGCACGGTCAACGCGATGCCGACGACCATGTCCAACAGGCCACCGATACCCTTGCGCTCCGGCTTTTCACCGGGCTCGATCCAGGAGCGCATACGTTCTCGGCGCTGACGTTGCAAGAAGCTGATGCGCTCCCCCGTCTCCGTCATCTTCGGCACGCCGCTCAGCACCGAGCCTCGAATGCGATAGGTCGCGAAGGTCGAAAACTGCACCTCGGAATCGGGTTCGTAGCGCTGCACGGCTTCGATGAGGCCGACATACGCCAGTTGCAGATAGTCGCCAAACTCCACGTGATCGCCGGCCCGCCGGGCAAACAATGTGGCTGCGATGCTTTTGGCCAACGGCAAGTGCAAATGAACCAGGCGCTCCCGGGCGACAGCGTCCCCCCGAGCGTTATCGATCCACAGTTGCCGGTCCGTGGCCTCGCGCACTCGCGACCTTTCTTATATATGTGTCAGTGGAAGCTGGTGAGCAGCGCGCGCACGATGAGATTCCAGCCGTCGATCAGTACGAACATCAGCACCTTGATCGGCAGCGAAATCATCATCGGCGGCATCATCATCATGCCTAACGACATCAGCAGGCTCGACACCACGATATCGACCAGCAGGAACGGCACGAAGATGATGAAGCCGATCTGAAAGGCGGTGTACAGCTCGCTCAGCATGAAGGCGGGAATGAGCGTCGGCAGCTGCACTTCGTCGGCCGTCTTGGGCATCGGCTTGCCGCTCATTTCGAGCATCAGCGCCAGATCCTCCTCGCGCGTCTGGCGAAGCATGAAATCCCGCACCGGCGCGATACCTTGTTGCAAGGCATGCTCCGCGCCGATCTTGCCGGCGATATAAGGTTGATAGGCCGACTCGTCGATGACCTGCACCACGGGCATCATGCTGAACAAAGTGAGGAACAGGGAAAGACCGATGAGCACGGCGTTCGGCGGGGTCTGCTGCATGCCCAATGCATGCCGTAGCATCGACATGACCAGAATGATCCGTGTGAACGAAGTCATCATGATCATGAGCGCGGGCGCGAGGCTCAACACCGTCAGGCCGAGCAGAATCTTCAGCGCGAGTGCAAGCTCTTGCTGCTCGCCGGCCTGATCCGCGATTTCCACTCGCACACCAGGCAACGCGATCTCCGCACCCATCGCTACGACAGGCAGCAGGGATGGCAGCAGCATGGCGAGGCATTTCATCGACGAAGCACTTCGAGTGCTCATACCGCCGGCCCTTCGACACTGCGAGTGTCGACCAGCGCAGTCTGGCCCGCGTTCTCCGCCAGCAAATATTGCTTGCCCTGCCATCGTACGATCAGCAGCGTCGTTCGCGGCGTCACACGTCGTGCCCAATCCACTGCGGCCGGCGCGCTGTCACCAAAGGTCACACCTTTGGATCGTTGCCATGACCGCCAGGCGTAGAGCCCGCCTGCCGCCGCTGCAATTCCCATTGCGCCGATGAGCACGGCTTTCAACGCGACCTGCCATCCATCGAAGTGGCTCGCGGGTTTGAGCTGGAGCGGCGTGTCTTGCGCAGCGAAGGCGCCCGCGCTTCCCAGCACCAGGCATGCGAGCACAGGCAGCGTGAAATGCCTCCGTGCGCGACGGCAAACATTCATCTCAGCACCTGCGTGTCACTGTTGTGCACTTCGGTGACACGCACACCCAGATGCTCACCGAGCACGGCAAGCTGCCCTGCCGCGACCACCTGGCCGTTGAGGAGGATGTCCACTGGCTCGTCGACCAGTCGATCGAGCTTCAATGGCGAGCCGGCGCGCAACGCGAACAGCTCCTCCACCGTGAGCGACACCTGGCCGATCTTCACTTCGAGCTTCACTTCCACCTGCTTGAGCATTGCCAGGTTGGCAGGCAACAGCGCGCGGCCGGGAGTGCTGTCGGCCAGCTCGGGAAATTCCACGTCCTTGATCTTCATGGCGGTGTGATCTCGTCAGTCAAAGTTACGGCTTTGCAGCCAGCCTCTTTACCCAGCACGCCCGCGAGCGTCAGGCGCATATCTGCCGCCGTGAGGTGTGCGCGACCGCTGAGGTCTTGTCGTAAATCCACGAAATCGCCCACCGTGAGCGCTGCGGCTTCGGCCACACTCCACTGCACGGCGGGCAAACAAACATTCAGAGCGACTCGGGTCTTGCCGAGCGCCGCGGCCACGGAGCTCAGTGGCTGACGCAACGCTTTGACGGCAGGCGTCGCCAACTCGGGCCATAGGTCGATGGGCGCAACCAAGGTCAATGGCACACCGTCGATGTCCAACTCGATCGCAACCGCACCCGATCCGCCGCGTAACGTGCTCGAAGGCAGCTTCGGCGCGTCCTCAGGCTCCAGGACAACCGCCTCGATTACGGCAGGCGCAGCGAGGTGCGTGAACAACTCGACGCAGAACTCTTTTTGGAGATGTCGCGTCAAGCGACTGCCTGCCAACTCATCGCAACCAAGCCAGGCGCCCGCGAGCTTCATCCAAACATGATCGACACCCAGCAGCGCCAGCCACAGATCGTCACTGCGAAGCAGATAGCGCACGTGCGAGAGATTGAGCTGTTCGCGCAAATCCACCGCAGGCGTCACACCTGCGAGCTGGATCGGACACGCCCCACTCCACCAGCCGCGTGCGAGCTGCGGCAGGATCTCATTCACGCGGTCCGCCACGGCAGCGAGCCGTGCCTTGCTGAGCAGATGAAAGTGCTTCCAGTCGCTCATCGCTTGGTGGTCTCAAGCAACTGTTGAATCATTTCGTTGGCCGCGGTGAGCACCTGGCTCGAAGCTTGATAGCCGCGCTGAACGACGATCATGTCCGTGAACTGCGCGGACAGTTCGATGTTGGAAAGCTCCACTCGGCCTGCAACGACACGGCCCAACGTTCCGGTTGAGGCTTTACCAACCGTCGCCGTTTGATTGGGAGCTGCATGAAACATCCCGCCGTCGAGCCTGCGCAGAGCTTGCAGATCGTTGAACGTGGCGAGCGCCAGATGCGCACCGGTGACGGACTGCTCATTGGTGTAACGCGCGACCAGCCGACCCTGGTCGTCAAACGTGGTGCTCAGAAGCGTCCCTTGCGCGTAGCCGTCCTGACCGCTGACGGCGAGATCGGACGTCGTACCACCCGAGAAAGACGTAGCGCCGGAGAACGATCCCGGCTCGCCGAAATTCAGCGTGATCTCCTGCGGATCGCCATTCGGGCTGTCATACGTGAACTTGAAAGTGTTGAAGTCCGTTTCCGGCGAGCCGTTGCCACGAAAACGCAGCTCTCCAAGCGGCCCTACCACCTGGTTCTGCGCATCGCGCACTTCGATCTGCCAGCTGCGCGGCGTTGTCGAGCTGGTGTTACGGAAGGTGACGCGGAGCAGGATCGTCTCGCCCAGCGAGTTGATCACCTTCACGTTGTTCAGTACGTGCTGTGTGCCACCCAGGGAGAGATTATTGGTGAAGCGGATTTCGCTCGTGGGCTTCGCGGGCTGTGCCTGCAGTTGCTCCAGCGTGATCTGGCTCAGCGCGCCATTCTCGTCCAGGCCCATCACGGGCTCGCGGCCGGCGCGCGTCACCAGCAAACCGTTGTCGTCGAATTCGAATTGACCGTCGCGGGTATAGAGATATTCGCCGTCGCGCGACACGATGAAGAAACCTTGACCGTCGATGGCGACATCGGTGGCGTTGTTCGTGTCCCTGAAATCGCCCTGGGTGAAACGTAACGAGGTGATCTCCGCAGCCACGCCACGGCCGATCCATGAGCCGTAGACATCGCCGTTGCGCTCGCCCTTCGGGTCGTAGCCATAGAAGATGTCCTGGAACAGCAGCTCAGTGCCCTTGTAGCCGGGCGTATTGACGTTCGCGACATTGCTGCTGATGACATCGAGGCCTTTGGAGAAGCTCTGCAGGCCGCTCATGCTGGTGTAGATGGTGCTGAGCATTTGCGTCCCCTAGTTGATGATCTGCACTTGCGACAGGGCCACGTTGTTGATGAACCGGCCATCGGCGGTCTTGATCGTCAGTTGTGGCGCGCCTTCGGCGAAGGTGATGCTGGTCACCTGCCCGACCTCGGTTCCGGTCTGCGTACCGATCTGGACGCTGCGTGTGAGCAGGCCGACGGATTGGCCGGTGGACTGCATACGCAGCAGCGATTCGAATTTGTCGTTTGACTGCCGCGCCTGTTCCAGGCTCGTGAACTGTGCGAGCTGCGCGATGAACTCGGCGTTGTCCATCGGCTTCATGGGATCTTGATAATTGAGCTGCGTGAGCAGGATCCGGAACAGATCTTCCTGGCTCACGACGGCCTGTTGGAGCGAAGTGTCCGACGCCTGTGTCGAAGCGCCGATTGCATCAATTGCCATGGTCCCTCCCGGACTTGAAAACGATCCTGCCGTTGACCCAGGCTTCGCGCAGCCACAAGCCGGCGTCGCGCAGCCATTCCCGAAGCGCTGCCAGCGTCTCGCCGGTTCGCGCCGGATCTTTGAGGCGCATAGCGCTGCGTACACTCTCTCCCTCCAACCAGAGCACGGCGGAGGGAGGCATTGCGCGTGATATCGGCGACGCGCCCGCAGGTGATGATCCCGTGTTGGGCGCTCCACCATCGCTGATCTGTCGAATCGAAGAATTGAGTCTCGCCAGCGTCGGCAGATCCTGAAACAAACCGTGTTCGCCATCCGCCGAGGCCTGTGACAAAACATTTACCCCGGCGTGCGGATGCGAGCTGTCGTGTAACAAGCTGGGGGGCAGCTTCGTTGCACACTCGCGTTGCTCCGGCGCTCGCTCCACAGGTTGATTCGTGTTGATCGGAGCGGCTCTCGTGGACCCGGCCGTCCGGCCGTCAACGTGCTGTTCATACTCGATCACATCGAATGCGCCGCGGTGTTGATCGAGCCAAGCGGCTTCCCACTGGCGACGCTGAGATTGACTGCTCAAAACCCGGCGATTGTCTGTGCCGGGCGCATTGAGGGACGCATCGATACGGCTGTCACTCATCGACGTGGCGCTCCAACACTGAGTCGCGAGATCCATGACGGGCCGTGACCCATTCATCCAATCGATGCCATTCGGCTTGAAGTGCTTGCGCCTGCACTTGCTTGCTGCGCTCGATGCGCTTCTCGTCGAGCTTTTCGACGTCCTTGCTGAGCCGTGTGTAACGCTGTTCGAACCGCTGGACCGTCTCCGCAATTTCTCGATAGTCGGCTCTTGCACGCGCCAGCTGCTGGTCCGCGCGGCTTTCGCCTGCTTTGGCCGACGCCAAACGTTGCACACACAAGGACTCTTCCGGCAGCAACACTTGATTGAGATATTGCTGTGAATCCCGGTGCTCACCTTCGGCTGAAGCAACAATCTGCGCCGCGTGGTCCTTCGCTCGCAACGCGTCTTGCAGTTGCCGGGCCACTTCGGTGAGCAGCAGGCGCTTGCGCCGGATGAGGCTGTCGAGCATCGTCATGCGCCACCCGCCGTTTCGGACAACAGCGGCGCGAGCTTCGCAAACGCCTGCGCCATGGTGGTCCGCTCATTTTCGCTCTGGCACAGGAATGCCCTGAGTTTCGGCATCGCCGCGATGGCGCGATCCAGCTCCGCATTGCTGCCGGGCTGATACGCCCCGAGATCCAGCATGTCCTTGCTCTCCCGGTGCAGGCTGATCCAGCGTTGCGCCTGATGAGTCACACGGTTCTGTTCCTGCGTTCGCAACGAGTTCGCCAGGCGGCTATTGCTCTGTAAGACATCGATCGCGGGAAAATGCGTTTCGTTAGCCAGCTTGCGCGACAACACGATGTGACCGTCCACGATCGAGCGCACGTGATCGGCGACCGGCTCATTCATGTCGTCGCCTTCCACTAGCACCGTGTACAGCGCAGTGATCGTGGCACCATTGGCGGCAGCGCCAGCGCGTTCCATCAGCCTCGGCAGCATTGCAAACACCGAGGGCGTGTAGCCTCGCGCGGTCGGCGGCTCTCCAACCGCAAGACCGATCTCCCGGCGTGCCATCGCAAAGCGTGTCACCGAATCCATGGTGAGCAGCACATCCTGGCCGCGAGCGCGAAAGAACTCCGCGATGGCAGTGGCGGCAAAGGCCGCATGAGATCGCATCAAAGCGGATTGATCGGAGGTCGCGACGACGACGACGGAGCGCTTCAGCCCTGCCTCACCGAGATTGCTGCGAACGAAGTCCGGTACTTCACGACCGCGCTCGCCGATGAGCGCGATGACGTTTACATCCGCAGAGACATTGCGGGCAATCATCCCGAGCAGAGTGGACTTGCCCACGCCGCTGCCGGAAAAAATACCAACGCGCTGTCCGCGGCCGATCGTCAGGAAGGAATCGATGGTCCTGACGCCGGTTTCCAACACGCGCTGAATCGGGCGACGCTGCAAAGGGTTTAGCGGCTCGGCGCTGAGCTCCTGATATGCGGCGGCGTGCAGCGGACCCTTGTCATCGAGCGGCTGCCCGAAAGGATCGATCACGCGACCGAGCAGCTCTTCTCCCACGGGTATTTTCACAGCCTGCCCGGTACCGATCACCTCACTGCCCTTGCGAATGCCGCGCGGCTCACCCAAAGGCATCAGCAGCACTCTGCCGCCCTTCAAGCCGATGACTTCCGCCGGCAGCTCCGGATCCGCCGACGTTGCTCGCAGATGGCAGCGCTCACCCAGGAAAACATCCGGCCCGTTCGCTTCGATGACGAGCCCGAAGAACTGCGTGACCTGTCCCATCGCGCCGAACAGGCGTGCCGCCTTGATCTTGCTGAGCAACTCCGCACTCATGAGGCGGCCTGGACAGGCGTGCGTGCCGCCGTGTAGTGAGTCGCGACGATCTCGCGCAACTTGGCAAGCTGTGTTTCAAAACGCGCGTCGATGAAGCCAGCAGCTGTTTCCAACAGGCAGCCTCCAAGGGTCACGCGAGCGTCCGGCGCCAGCTCCATGCGCCGCTCTTTGAACCACCCGAGGTGCGAACTGCCCGCTTTCGCGAGCTGGTCGTATTGAGAAGGCGCAATCAACACACGCAACGGTGCGCCGACGCTGCTTTCACGCATGGTCTGCTCGATGGCCGCTCGAATCGCCTGCGGGTGCGCCAGCTGTTCGCCCAGCATCTTGATGACGGCCCCCATGACGACGTCAGTAAGATCGGTGCGCATCGTTTGCCAGCGACTTTCGTGTGCACGCAGCAGCTCTTCGGCGGAGCGCTGCCACTGACGTGCCTGATGCTCCGCTTCGAGTCGTGCAGCGGCAGCAGCCTTCTCCACTCCTTCGGCATACCCCCGATCAGAGGCTGCAGCCCGCTCGGCATCCAGGCGGGATTCAATCTGCGTCAGTTGCTCGGAGCGTTCTCGTGATTCATGCCGGCTGGCTTCGAGCGCGTGCTCAAGTTCGGAGATTTTTGTTCGGGCGAGCTGCAATTCATGCATCAGCGCCGCAGAGTCAGGCTGCGCCTCAGGCGTCGGCTCCGCACTGATCTCAGACATGCGCTCACCGCTCTCGCCCAGGCGAACACGGCCTTCGAGCAGCGGCACGTCACGCCACAAGCGCCGTATCATGACAATCGCCCCCACAGGGCCTGCCACCATCTGGGGCGCTGAGTGTGAGATTCCGTATGCAGATCGCTGGACGCCCACTGCCGCACGAGATGATCGGTGACGGCTTTGCGCAGTGAGGCTGGCAGCTCGATGAGCTCCGACGAGCGCAGCATCGCCAGGATACGCAACCGCACGGACGATGGTTCATTTGCCAACAGCGCACGAAGTTGCCCGTCATTCAACCGACGCAGTGTCTCGATACCGCGCCTGCAGTCGTGCTTAGTCGATGTGGTTACATCATCGGAAGCCTCTTCATCCGGGCGATCCCAATGGGCGGCGAAGCTTTCCTGTGGAGCGTGCGCCAGACGCTCGATCTCTTCGATCAATGTATTCAACTCAGCGCGCTGCTCTGGCGGCAACTCTGCGAGCAGAGCTTCGCGTTCTTTGGGGCGCAGCTCGTTGAGATCCAGCGCCAATGCCCGTGCTGTAGTGGCTCCGCTCATACTTGAGTCGCCTCAGCACGCGCGCCCTCGGCCCATACGGTCAACCGGCGCCGCAGCTCCTGCTGACGAATCAGTCGCGTGCGTTCGGCAACACGCCTGACGCTCACGAAACCTGCCGTGGCCAATATCGCGAACGCCAACAACAGCCAGATCCACAGCGGAAATCTTTCGGCATTGGCGACAGGTTGTTCCGGGCGTACCGCGCTCGCCGCTGCAGCGATCGGCTGTTGCAATGTTTCCAGCGCGCGTTGCACAGCCACTCCGTGTTGAATGACCGCGACCTTGTCGCCCCGGTCTGTATCTGCACCGACTGCCGAAGCAATCACGGCCTGTAACGCTTCGAGATCCACAGGCCCAACGTCCTGGTCGATGATGACGCCGACTTGCACGCGCCGAATGCCACCGGCGCCCTGCACGACTTGATCCACCTCGCGACCCAGGTCGTACTCGACTTCCTTCTGACGATCCTCACCGTGTTGATCGCCGTTGCCGGTGCGGGAAGACTCTTTGATGCGCTTGATGCCGGACCCGCTCGATGCTTCCAGCACTCGTTCCGTCGTGGTGGTCCTTTGATTCAACTCCAGTGTTACATCGACACTCACGGCGAAGCGCTGCGCGCCGATTGCTTGAGACAGCACCGTGCGAACCTTGTCGGCGAGATAGCGCTCGACAGCTTGTTTCTGCGCCAACCGTCCACCGGACGGCGCCGCTTCCTCGTCTGCCTCGCGTGCGGAGAGAATCACACCCGTTTCATCCATGACGCTGACGTTCTTTTCTTCCAGCTCCGGCACGGCCGAAGCGATGAGTCGCTGAATGCCGTGCACCTGCGCTGCATCCAGTGCCACACCCTGTTCCGGAAACACGGTGACAGAAGCACGCGCCTGCTGCTTTTGAGCTCGGAACAAACCGTGCTCCGGCAGCACCAGATGTACTCGCGCGTATTTGATTTCGCCGAGCGAACCGATCGTGCGCGCCAGCTCGCCTTCCACGGCCCGCTGGTAATTGATCCGCTGCGCGAATTCCGTCATGCCGAAATCGGAATTGTTGAACAGCTCGAACCCCGCCGATTCCCGGAACGCATTGCCCGAAGACATGATTGCAATGCGCGCTTGAGGCACGTCGTCCGGCGCTACATTGATCGCGCCGGTGCTCCGATCCAGGCCATGCGGGATCCCTGCGCGGTCAAGATCGGTGGATACAGCGTTGAGCTGCGCCTGATCCAGGCCGTCGAACAAGACAACATTCGTGTCTCGCAACACCCACCAGATACCCAGCGCGGTCGCGATCACGATGACCGCGATGCCAGCGATCGCCACTCTTGTCAGCTTTGTTATTCCGAACATCGTTCAACCCTGCTCAGATCTGCATCCGCATGATTTCTTGATAGCCCTCAAGCAGCCGGTTGCGAACCTGCAAGGCGAGCTGGAAAGACAGCTTCGCTTGTTCCAGATCGAGCATGACCTGGTGCAGGTTGCTGTTCTGGCCGGCCGCGAGCTGCGCCAGCGATTGTTCCGCGCCTCCGATGCGCTCGTTCAATGCTTGAGTCTCATCCGCCATCCAGCGCATGAAGCCTTCTCCCGGACCTGCTGTCTTGCTGGTCGCGGTCGAAGCAGACAGCGCTTCACTGCTGGCCGGAGTGATTGCCGCCATGAGTTCGATACTCATTTCGCGCTCCCGATATCGAGGGCCTGTTGCGCCATCGCCTTGGCGGCGTTGATGGCTTTGATGTTTGCTTCGTAGGCGCGCGTCGCTCGCATGATCGAAGTCATCTCAGTGAGCGAGTCGACGCGGGCATATGTCACGAATCCGTTCTGGTCCGCGTTTGGATGTGCCGGATCGTGCACCAGCCGCGGCGCCACGCTCTGCCGCTCCACTGTGGCTGTAACCACCGGCGCGGCATTGTCCGAACCGACGCCGAGATGAGCCTCGAATGCATCGCCGGGCCGGCTGACGACAGTAAGTGGCGAATAAGGCTGCGCGCCCGGGGCGGCGCTGCTGTTCGCGTTCGCCAGATTCAAAGCCGCCGTTTCCATGCGCAGCTTTTCCACCATCAGGCCGGAGGCGCTGATCGCAAAGCTATTGAAGTAATCCATCAGGGCTTCACCTCTCCAGAAATCGCCATGCGCGTGAGGCTCCCGTACTTGCCGAGGCCTTGTATCAGTGCTTGATAACGAATGACCGTCTCATTCAATCGCAGCATCTCCAGATCGATCTCCACGCCTTGCTGCTGCGAGCGGCTGGTAAATTGACCTTCATTGAGGCCGGCACGGAGCTTGGCGAGCGCGTCCAATGTTTCCTGGACCGATCGATCGCCGCCGCTCTCCAGCTCGCGGCTCAACGCTGTCTCGAAGTCCACGCGCGCCGGCGAATAACCTGCACTGCCCGCATTCGCGAGATTCGCGGCGATAAGCTGCTGGCGCAACGACAGCGCATCGAGTGCCGTGCCGACCGTGGCGGAAGTCAGTGTGGATAGCTCGTCCAACATGATCTGTTCCCCTACTACTGAATCACCAATTCGGCGCGCAACGCGCCGGCTGTCTTCAAGGCCTGCAGCACGGTGATGATGTCCCGGCTGCTCGCTTTCACGCGGTTCAATGCCGCCACCAGCTCCGCAACCGTGCTGTCCGTCGGCAAGTTCACTGCCACGGGATCTCGCTCCGTGACATCGATGCGAGTCTCCGGTACGACCTGAGTGCGCACGCTGTCGGTTTCCAGGTCGCCGAACAGCGCATAGGGCTGCGAAACGTTGTAGGTGGTGGTGATGGCGACGATCAGATCGCCATGACTGATGGTTGTTTGCGAAACCCGCACGTCGCCGCCGGAAACAACGGTGCCCGTGCGCTCGTTCACGACGACGCGTGCTCGTTGATCCGGAGTAACGGACAACGTTTCCAGCCGCGCCAGAAAATCGAACGGCTTGGGCCGGCTCTCCATGGGTATATCGACGCGATAGCGACCGGGATCGATGACGCTCGCCGTGCCCGGGCGCTCGGCGTTGATCCGGCTCACGATGCGCTCGACCGTTGTGAGATCCGGCTCGAACAGCACATACTCGACCGAGCCGTTCGCGGCATAGGAGCTGTCGCCGGCGCTGCGCTCTACAGTTGCACCATTGGGAACATTGCCCGCCGTGGGATGGTTCTTTTGCACGACGTTGCCGTTCAGATCGTATTTGTAACCGCCGACGGAAAGTGCGCCCTGCGCGAGCGCATAGATGCGACCGTCAGGACCTTTCAACGGCGTCAGGAGCAACGTGCCGCCAACCAGGCTGCGCGCATCTCCCATGGAGGTCACATTCACATCCAGCAGATCACCGGATTGGGAATAGCGTGGCAGTGAAGCAACGATCATGACCGCCGCGACATTGCGGCTGCGTAGCGCCTCCTGCGGCACATCGACACCCATGTTCTGCAGCAGGTTACTGATGGTCTGGCTGGTAAGCTTGTTGCCGGGGTTGTCACCAGTACCCGCCAAACCGGTCACGAGCCCATAGCCCACCAGTGCGTTCGGGCGCTCGTCTTTGGGACGGCTGAGATCCTTGAGGCGGATCGTGCTATCCGCATACGCATGCGGCAACTGCAGGCATGCAAACAGGACCAGCAAGGTCGTTGCTACTCTCATGGTGCGCATCAGAACAGCCATTGAAAGAAACGAACCAACAGGCCCGGCTTCTGCCGGGAGCTCAACATCCCGCGACCCTTGAACTCGATGTGCGCATCCGACAACCGCGACGACAGCACAGTGTTGTCCGGGCTGATGTCCTGCGGCCGCAGGCGCCCCTCGACGCTGATCTGCTGCGTTTCGTTGTTCAGGGCAATCTTCTGCGCGCCCTTGATGCTCAGCTCGCCGTTATCGGCGATCGCCACCACGCTCACGCTGACCCGCGCAATCACTTCCCCCGACCGCCGCTCCTGGCCTCCACCCTGGAAAGTGTTGTCGGTGGAGAAACTCCCACCGACGGTCTCGTCGAGATCCGTGGCGCTGAGATCCACGCGCGAGGATCGATTGGCAGTACTGTCAGCGCGGCTCGTGGCAGTCGCGGACTCATATATAAGAATGGTGATGTTGTCCCCGACCCGGTGCGCGCGATGATCGGCCGCGAGCTCACGGAATGTTTCCGGGTCGTACAGGCTGTCCGCCTGCGCCACGCACGTGGGCAGGCCCAGGAACAACAGCACTGTCAGCTTGCGCTCAAAGATTCTTCGCATCGTCGATCACCTTTGCGCGATTCTTACCGATCACTTCAACCCGCAGGCTTTGCTGGGCCTGCTCCAGTCGCACATTGATCCGGTCACCGCGAAACCCATCGCGCTGAGCCACCGCAACCGTGCGAACGACCACGCTGCCGACACCCGAATAGACATCCAATCGTTCACCCGACGTGACATCCGGGGTAGCTTCGATGTCTTCTTTCCCCAGCACTGCACCCGCTGGCAGCTCGTGGCGCAGACGCTTCGACTGCAACTGCTGCACGGTGACCGGCTCGCCTCTGGCAGCCGCGGCGTCGACTTCTTCAACGACGAACTGGTCTTCACTCAAAGATGTTCTGGCCGCCATGGGCGCGCGCGCGACCAGCGCCTCTTGCAACCAGCGAACATCGAAAGCCACCGGTACGGACCGGCGCAAACGCCCGTCCACTGTTACATCCACCCAAACCACCATCCGAGCTCGAACACGGTTCGGGATGGAGCGCGAAGTGAGTTGTACGGTTCCGGCGGGCACGGCAACTGCGCAGTGTCCACTGACGAGCGTGGCACTGATCGTGCCCTTACGATCTGCAAACGCTCGCAACAGCTCGCCTCGCGCGAATTCGCACGGCGAGACCTGCATTGCCAGTGTGAGTGCGAAACCGAGCATCATCGCCTCAAGTTGTTGACGATGCTTTGCATCTCATCCGCCGCGGCGAGCACCTTGGAATTCGCCTCGTAGGCGCGCTGAGCGACCATCAGCGAAGTCAGCTCTTCTACGAGCTGCACGTTCGAGGATTCGAGATAGCCCTGTGCCAGCGTGCCGACGCCGTTCTCACCCGGCCGGCCGGTGAGCGCATCGCCACTGTCTTCGGTCGGCAGGAACACGTTGTCGCCCATCGGCTTCAAGCCGCGGTCGTTGACGAAGCGAGCGAGCTCCACATAGCCCACGTCGTTGAGCTCGTCGGATCCCGGCAGCTTCACCTGCACACGGCCGTCCGTGCCTATCACCACCGACTCGGCATCGCCGGGGATGCTGATCTGTGCACTCAGCGGCACTCCAGCGCCGCTCGCGAGATAGCCGTGTGGATCGACACGCAACGCGCCTTGGCGCGTGTAGGCGAGTGATCCATCCGGAAGCTGCAGTTCGAAGAAGCCGGCACCATTGATCGCGACATCCAGCTCCCGTTGGGTTTGTTTCAACTCACCGGGCGAGAAATCGGCGCTGAGCGAAGAAACGGCCGCTCCCATGCCTTTATAAGACATCGCTTGCGGCACAGCTGCATCTACAGCGCTAGCCACGGGCAACGCCTGCGGCATCAACGGTTCGAAAGTAACTCGCGCCTTCTTGAAACCCGTGGTGTTCAAGTTCGCGAGATTGTTCGCGATCGAATCCACTTGCGTTTGCTGGGCTTGCATGCCCGTGGCCGAGATATAAAGTGCATCGCTCATGAACCACTCTCCCTGAATGTATCTGCCCGCTTTAGAATTCCCCGAGCGTGGTGATCGCCGATTCGAGCGCCTCGTCGTAGGCGCGCATCACGCGTTGCGAGGCTTCCGCCTTTCGCATGGCATCTACGAGATCGACCATCTCAGTTAGCGAGTTCACATTTGAGTTTTCGAGGAATCCCTGACGTACGCTCGCTGCCGCATCGCTTGTTTCGCCACCCGAGGCTTTGTATAAACCGCCGCCGATAGCTTCGAGCTGGTTCGAATCGACGCTCGCCAGCATGAACTGCGCGACGCGCTGGCCATCCACCCACAATTCATTCTCACCATTGAGCACGGGCGTGCTGCTGCCGATACCGGCATCCGAATCGAGAACGACGGGCCAGCCTTGCGAGGATACGAGCCGCCCGGAGCGATCCAGCTCGAATGCGCCGTTGCGAGTGAGCACGACTCCGTTCGGCGAACGCAGCTGAAACCACGCATCGCCTTCGATCGCAAAGTCCAAAGGAGAACCGGAGTGACGCAACGGGCCTGCGCGCCAATCGCGCGGCGCTTGATCCGGTTCCACCTGCGCCGGCTGCAAATAGGGATCGAATGCCGAGGGCGCATGTATCTCGCGCTTGAAGCCACGCGTTTCGGCGTTCGCGACGTTGTGACTTACCGTGTCGAGGGCCGCACGAGCGTTACGCATTCCCGCTTCAGCAATCGCAAAAATATCGGCCATCCTGGCGGTTCCTTTAAGTGTCAGACCGTCACGACGCCAAAGGACTTGAGCCTGACGTGCGTGGATATTTCATCCATCGAAAGAATTTTCAGATGCGGCAGACTGCGCAGCGTCACATCGCGCATGGCACGCCTGAGATCGGCACCACACAGCAAGACTGGAGATACATTGGCCGCCAGCATTTTCTCGACACTTCCTGCCAGCCTTCGCAACATCTGGTCCGCGAAGCGCGGTTCGAGCTGCGACGGCTGGGTGCCCGGAGGCTGCGCATAAACTTGAGCGAGCGTCTTCTCGACCGCCGGATCCAGCACCAGCACGAACAGATCCCCGGAGCCATTCATCAGCGATTGGCAAATCTGCGGGGCCAGGCGGCGTCGCACCGCTTCCACCAGCATTCTCACGTCCTTGGTGCTGCGCGCCTGGTCCGCGAGCACTTCGAAAATCAGATCCAGATTGCGGATCGAGACTTCCTCGCGCAGCAGGTGCTGCAAGACTTTCTGCACGTCCGCAAGGCCCAGCACGCCCGGCACCAATTCCTCGACCAGCGCGCGATGACGCTTTCTCAGTTGCTCCACCAGCGCGTCGATTTCCTGGCGGCTGAGCAGCTCGGCCGCATGTCGTTTGAAGGTCTCGGAGAGGTGAGTCATCAGCACCGTGGCTGCATCCACCAGCGTATAGCCGCGGCTGCGTGCCTCATCGGACTGAGCTTCATCGATCCACAGCGCCGGCAATCCATAAGCCGGTTCGCGAGTCTCGATCGCGTCCGCCAGCGGCTTGAGCGTTCCGCCTGCGCTGATTGCGAGCGTACGATCGGCGTGCAGCTTGCCCTGCCCCACTCGCGCCCCATAGATAGAGATCTGATACTCGTTCGCTTCGAGCTGCGTGTCGTCCGTGAGCTTCACCTTTGGAACGACAAACCCAGTGTCGCGCGCGTGCTGCTTACGGAACGTGACGATGCGGTCGACGAACCCACTGCTCTCGCCGACGAGCGATATGAGACTGCCACCCACCGCGAGCACTACCGGCTCGGAATGTGTTTCCGCATAGAGTTCCGCCTCGCCGTCCGATTCCTTGGCAGGCTCCTGCGCGGGCGCGTTCGACTTCGCACGGAAGGCGGCATAGGTGAGTGCGCCCACACAAGCCAGCACGACGACCACCGGCAACTTTGGAATGCCGGGCAAAGCCAATACGAGCAGCAAGGCCCCGCCGATCAACAACAGCGTCTTGGGATAGGAGGCGACCTGTCGAGTGATCTCGCGGCTCAGCACTTCATCCGAGGCTGCTCGCGTGACGATGATGCCGGTGGCGGTGGAAATGATCAGTGCCGGAATCTGCGTGACGATGCCATCGCCCACCGTCAGCAAGGTGTATTCGTGTAGCGCACGAGCCCAACTCATGCCGTTCTGGGCGATGCCGATCGCCAGCCCGCCGATGATGTTGATCAAAATGATCACGATGCCGGCGATGGCATCGCCTTTGACAAACTTGCTGGCACCGTCCATCGAGCCGTAGAAATTAGCCTCTTTTTCGATCTCCTTGCGGCGCCGTTGCGCCTCCTTCTCGTCGATCACGCCGATATTCATATCGGCGTCGATGCTCATCTGCTTGCCGGGCATGCTGTCCAGGGTGAAGCGTGCCGCCACTTCCGCGACACGCTGCGCGCCGTTGGTCACGACGACGTATTGAATGACGATCAAGACCAGGAACACCACCAGCCCTACGACGTAATTTCCTCCGACCGCATGCTCACCAACTGCCTTGATGACCTTGCCGGCGCTGGCATTGCCGAGAATCAGGCGCGTGGCGGCAATGTTGAGTGACAAGCGAAACAAAGTCGCGATCAACAGCAGCGAAGGGAACGTGGAGAACTGCAACGGTCGCTCGACATAGAACGTCAGCAGCAAGATCAGCAGTGCGAAGCTGACATTCAGAATCAACAACAGATCGAGCAGGAACGGGGGAATCGGCGTAAACAGCACCAGCAAAATGCCGGCCACCGCCACGACCAGGACCAGGTCTGAGTGCTTCCCGAAACTGGTACGCAAGCTCTCAAACATGAGAGCTCTCCATCCGGCGACGCCGCGCCCATTTCAGCAGCCGCGCTACGGCCGGATAGCTTTCCGGTGGCACGAGCGCATCGATCGGCGTCTTGCGGAAGAGCAACTGGGCGACAGATCGGCACTCGATGATAGGCACACCATGCTGCTGAGCCGACTCGCGCATGCGAAGAGCCATCTCGCCCGCACCTTTAGCAATCACGCACGGTGCGGGCGCATAGCCGCGGTCGTATTTCACAGCAATACTCAGATGCGTCGGGTTGGTGATGAGAACATCCGCTTCCGGCACGCGCTTCAACGAAGCACCGCGACGCGCGGCCTCGCGCTGCAGTTCGCGAATCTTGGCTTTGACCTTGGGATCGCCATCGCGCCGCTTGACCTCTTCGCGAACCTCGCGGCGACTCATCCGCATGCGCTTGGAAAAATCCCACTTCACGAAGCCGAGGTCCACGATCGCGATGAACGCCAACAGCGCGAGCACAGCGAGTGCGACACTCATGCCCTGCTTGGCGATCCAGGCAGGATGCGCATGGATATCCATCGACTGCAGCGCCATCATCGCCGGCATCGCCTTCCCCACGCAGGTATAGACAACGGCGGCGAGCAGCATGACCTTGATGAAAGTCTTGCCCGCCTCGTAGAGCATTCGCGAGTTGAAGACACGCTTGAAACCTGTCGCGGGGTTCAAGCGCGTGAAATCCGGCTTCACCGGATGCCAGCTAAAAACCGGGCCTGTCTGTGCGAAGCTGCCGAGCACGGACACGCCCAGCATCAGAGCGAGGAACAGTCCGAATACACCGAGCAGATGCCAACAGATCGAAGCGAACAATGTTTGAGTGCTGCGCAGGGAAAGCGGAATTGCGCCCGCCTGATCGAACAACGCGCGGCTGAGGCTCAACTGCCCTCGAACCACATCGTCCAACATCATCGAGCCGAAGGTCACGGCGGCCGCCAGTGTGACCCAGGAGGCGAATTCCATGCTCTTCGCCACCTGCCCACGCTTGCGCGCCTCCTGCAGCTTGTAGGCAGTGGCGGGCTCGCTGCGATCCTGTTCTTGTTCGTTACCGGCCATGGCTATTGCAGCGCCGCCCAGTATTCAAAGATCGCTTGATAGATGCGCCGGAAAACACCTGGCATGAACGTCGTGCTGGCCGCCAGTACGCCGAGACCCACGACGATCTTCAGCGGAATGCTCAGCATGAAAACATTCATCTGCGGCATCGTGCGAGAGGCCATTGCCAATGCGATATCCACCAGCAACAGTGTCGTGACCACCGGCGCGACCAGCACGACGCCCAAGCTAAACATGAGACCGAACTGCTGTAACAACGCGTTCATCGGCAACTGTGCGAGTGGCCGACCGATCGGAAACCACTGCAAGCTCTGCACCACCGCCTTGACGATCAAATGATGGCCGTCGAGGAGATAGAACGTCATGACACCGACCGCGAGCAACACCGTACCGAGCAACGATTCCTGCTCCTGAGAGGCCGGATTGATGAGGCTCGCCACGCCGAAGCCGATCTGCAGATCGAGCAGGCGGCCACCGAAGGAGAACGCCGCGAAGGCACAGTGCAGGCCGAACGCCATCAGCAATCCGACCAGCAGCTCGCCTACCGCGGCATGCAGCCAGCTGCCGATATTGGCTGGCCCGGCAAAGCTCGCGGCGGGAACAACGAATGTCAGCGATACGCCAAAGGCAATCACCAACAGCACGAACACGCGGGCGGGAATCTTGCCGAGCACGAACAGCGGCGTGCTCCAAAGCAGCGCGGCGAGTCGCACGGAGATGAGCGACACCGTCAACAACCACTGCATTTCGAGACGAATGAACACGTGGGCTCGGTTGGATATTCGGCTGGTTAGAGATACTGAGGAATATTGCCTATCAACGTTTTTGCAAAGCTCACGAGCCGTCCGAGCATCCAGCTGCCGAATGCGATCAGTGAGAGCCCGGCGACCAGCAACTTGGGAATGAACGCCAGCGACATCTCCTGAAGCTGCGTCACCACTTGCAGGAGACTGATCAGCAGACCGACGGCGAGCGTGAGGCCCAGCACCGGCGCGCAGATGGTCATGGCGGCCCACAACATGTCGTTGAGCACCATGAGCGCGAACTCGCCGGTCATCGTGCGCGCTCTGATGTTTTAGTTCTACGCTGCTGCCAGTACTTCGTCAGGCCTTCCAGCAGACTGGTGCCGTCCGGACGCAGTCGCGTCTCAAGCATCTCGGCAACGATCCTGGTCGACTTCTCCTCTCTGCCGTCGAGGCGCAGCAGGATGCTGCGAGCATATATCGCTCCGAAACATTGCTTATCGAGACCCAACGCCAGGCCAATTTCGCGCTTGGCCTCTTCAACACGATTTTGAAACACGAGGGCGCTGGCCAAGCCACCGTGCAACTCTGCGTGATTGCGGTCGGCCTCGATACCGTCACGAAACACACGTTCGGCCGTTACAAAGTCGCGGCGCGTGATGTGCACCCAGCCGAGCGTGATGAAGTTGCCGAGATTGCCGGGATCGCAGGCCATGGCACGCTGCAAATGACCGGTTGCTTCGTCCGGCTGTTGACGATACAGCGCCGTGAGCGCCAGCCCCTGCCAGCTGCGGACGTTGTTCGGCTCCTGAGCGGCGACAATATGCAACAACCGCTCGGCTTCCTCGATCTGTTGGTTCTCTATGGCATATGTGCCCAGCACCGCGGCAGCATCCGGGTTCTCCGGCTGATCTCGCAGCGCCTCGCGTGCGAGCTCGCAGGCTTGTGACATCTGGGAGGCGTCGAGATGAATCAGCGCAAGATAGCCACGGATCTTCGGCGATGGGCTGCGCTTCAGAAGTGCATCGCCCTGCGCGAGAGCTTCCTCTGTGCGATCCAGATTGTGCAGACAGGAGAGATAGTAATAACCCGCGTCTTGAGCGTGCCGAGGCGCACGTGTCAGCGGCTCTAGAATCTGGATGGCCGCCTCGAAGCGGCGCTGCCAGTACAGGGCAAGCGCCAGATTGAAAACCAGCGCCGTGTCCTGCTCGCCCTCGCTGAGCAAGCGCCTGAGAATGCGCTCCGCCTCGGCGAAACGGCCGCGACTCAACTCGACCGCAGCGATTCGGCTCCATGCCACGGCGCTCGCCGGATCGATCGCAAGGCTCTCGCGAAACGCCTGTTCGGCTCGCTCGAATTCTCCAGCCTGATGCAGCACGTCGCCGAACCGCATCCACAGCGCAGGGTTGCGTGGATCGGCCTGGATATAACGCTCATAGCGCTCCAGGGCTGCGTCGCGATCGCTCATGGCGCGACTCCACGTAACAAACTGAGCTGCGTCCGCGCGAGAGCGTTGTCGGGATTGATTTGCAAGACGCGCTCGAACAACGCCTGAGCGCGCTCCGGCAATCCGATCTGGAAATAGGCAGCACCTAACAATCCCGCGACAATCTCATTGTCGGGATGTTCGGCGAGTAGACATTTCAATCCTTCGACTGCCGCGGGATAGTGTCCCGCGCGCAAAGCATCGACCAGCGGCTCCAATGCGGCCCGCAGCGCTCCGTCGCCCATGACTATTCAACCTCGTTGGCTTTCGTTAGAAAGCTGAACGTTCGAAAGCTAACGGGATAATTGCTCGATCAGCGCGTCGAATCGTGTGCGCAACTTCTCATCTTCATCAATATTTTTTTGGACGCTGCGTACCAGAGCGTTGAAGCGCGATTCGTTATGAAGCCGCTCGCCGAGTTCACAAATCAGTAACGAAGCTATAATAGAGCGCCGTGCACTCGCCGAGCGAGCCGCGCCCGGCCCCAATTCCTTGAGTTTGAGCCGCAACTGACGTTCGAGCTCGGCCAGTGCGACGTGCTGTGCTTTGGCGTGCTGGACTGCCGCCGCCGCGCCGTCCTTGCGTGCGACGCCGCTCGTTCCCTTCTGTAACTTCAGCCGGACCAGCTCTGAGAGCGAGCCGAGCCCGTTGAGTGGCTCCATGACGTTATGACTTATTACTTGTGAGTCTGCCGGTAATTTCCCAGGAAGTGATGACCGCTTTGAGCCACGCCCTGGGGAATGCTTGGGGCTTCGCTCGCCGCTTGCACCGATGCCAGCAGCCCGCGCATATCGTCGTTCAACGCTTCATTCAACTTGTTGGCGGCAATGCCCTTTTCCAGCAATGCAGCGCTGGTCACAAAGTTGTCCGCCACCAGCGCCAGCAGCCCTTTGCGAAAACTGTTGAGGAAATGCTCGGGCGGCAAGTCGTCGAGCCGTGCCCAGGCGCTATGGGCTTCGGGCAACTCATTACTCGTGAGATGCAACAACCCGAGCTGGAAGCTCGCGGTATGCTCGGCCGGATTCAAGGCGACGGCACGCATCAGCGTGGTCTTGGCACGATCGTAGAGGCCGATCTGCGCGTACAAAGCGCCTAATAGATAAGTGGCTTTGGCGTTTTCCGGCTCCAGGCGCAGGCAGCGTTTCAAACATTCGATGGCCTGATGCGGCTCATCCTGCTCCACGGCATACAGCCCCAGATGCAGCAGCTCCTGCGCATCGAGCTCGGCGGACTCGGTCATTCCCTGGCCCCTCGGATATCGCGTCAGCGGCAGGCTACGTGACCTCGCCGATTAGTCAAGCTATCTTGAATAGTCTTGACGGCAGTCTGTGCGTCACATCACGAGATAATTTGCGCCGCGATTGCCAGGAACGGCGAACGGGTCATTTATAGAGTTGAATGCTCATCAGTAAAGGAACAAACGCGGCGGCGCCGATTCCTACAGGCCATGCGACTTCGCCAATACTTCTTCCAGCACCGAGCCGGGCACGGGCTTCACGAGATGGTGGTCGAACCCCGCCGCCAGCACGCGCCTGCGATCCTCCTCAGAGCCCCAACCCGTGAGTGCGACCAGCCGCGGCTGGCGAAGATTCACTTCGGCGCGTACTCGCCGTGCGACTTCGTAACCATCGAGGTCGGGCAGGCCAAGGTCTAACAGCACTACATCGGGTAAGAACCCTTGGACGGCGGCAAGCCCCGCGATTCCGTCGTGAACCAGGCGGACTTCGTGTCCTTGTAACTGCAGTAGCATGCCCAGGCACTCCGCCGCATCGACGTTGTCGTCCACGACGAGCACACGAAGCGTCGCTTGGTCGGCCCAGGAACTTTCATCCGATGAAGCCGCCTCGGCGATACTCGTCGATGCCAAAGGCAGACGTAAGATGAAGGTGCTGCCCTGGTTGGGCCCTGCGCTCTCGGCGTGAATGGAACCGCCGTGCAACTCCACTAAACGTTTCACGAGCGTGAGCCCGATACCGAGGCCGCCTTGAGCACGCTCCAGCGAACGATGTGCCTGCGTGAACATGTCGAATATTCGGGTCAGCATGTCTGGCGGAATGCCCATGCCGCTATCGTTCACGCGCACCACCAGCGCAGCATCTTCCTTATCCGCGGTCAGCTGAATTCTGCCGCCCGCGGGCGTGTATCTCGCAGCGTTATTGAGAAGATTTGCGAGTATCTGCGCGACGCGTGTTGGATCCACATGGAGCGGCAGCTCATTCTTCGTCAGTCGCAGCGCGAACTCGTGATTGCTCGCTTCGATCAACGGGCGAGCGGTTTCCATCGCACTATTCAATACAGTGCGAAAGTCCACCCGCTCCTTCTGCAATGTGACTTTCCCGAGCGTGATACGAGAGATATCCAGCAAATCATCGACCATCCGCACCAGATGGCCGAGCTGGCGCGCCATCATCTGCCGTGCGCGGCTCGATCGATCCGGATCGGAGCTGCGCTGTAGAACCTCCAGTCCGGTCCGGATGGGCGCGAGCGGATTGCGCAACTCATGCGCGAGCGTCGCCAGAAATTCGTCCTTGCGGCGATCCTGCTCGCGAAGCTCGTTGTACAAGCGAGTGTTCTCGATGGCCACCGCGGCCATTTGCGCGAGCTGAGTAAGCACGGCCTCGTCGGCCTCAGTGAACTCGCCCTCGTACTTGTCGGAGAGTTGCACCAACCCGAGCCTGGCACCGTTGCGCGCCACCAGCGGGACCGCCAACCAGCCGTTCAGAGGTTCGTCGATGGTGAGACTCGTGACCGCCTGGTGCGCACCGATCACAGCGCGCGCTTGCTCCGCAGTCGCTTCAAGCACGCGATCGAGCGAATCGCAGGCATAGATCTTCAGTGCCGCTTCGGCAATCTTGCGTAGCAAGCGGCCCTGCCGCTGTTCCAGCTCCAGCGCCTCTCGCAAACGCTCCTGATGAAGACGCTGAGCGGTCACGTCCAGTGTGACGCCATCGAACCGCAGCGGCTGGCCATCATCCCCATACGCAGTGCCGCCGAGCGCCCGGATGAACTTGATATCGCCCGACTGCCGGTCGACCGTTCGATAGATCACGTCGTACGCGACTTTGCGCTCGATCGATGTTTCGATGGCATTACGCGTCGCCTCGCGGTCCTCGGGATGAATGCGATCGTAAAAAGTATCGATTGTCACACGCGTGTCCGGCGGCAGAAAAAAGTGCGCCTTCACCCGTTCGTCCCAGATCAACTCTTCGAACGGCAAATCGCAGTACCAGAAACCTACGCCGGACAATCGGACGGCGTAGTCGAGACGGGCGCGACTCACGGCAAGGGCACGATCGGCCTTGACGCGCTCCGTAACATCGCGCGTGATTGCAAGCTGGCCGAAGCCGCCCGCCGGCAGCGGCAGTGGTACCGACGTGCTCTCCATCGAGCGCCGCGTGCCGTTGAAGCCGACGATCTCGAATTCGAATGTTCCGTCTTCGCCACGGCAGACCCGTTCGTTGAAGTCGCGAAACGCCGCCCGGTGCTCCGGCGCGATCACGTCGTAAACGCAATGACCGATGACGGCCTGTTCGCTCGCCGCTTCGATCATGCGTAACCCCGCGGAGTTCATCTGCAGGACTGCGCCGTCGGCATCGACGAGCTTCACGCACTCGGGAGTGGCGGCCACGATCATCCGATACCGTGCCTCGCTCTCGCGCAAATTCCGTGCGATTCGACTGCGCTCCAGCGCCTCCCAACAACGCGCTACCACCAAGTTGACGAGTTCGATCTCGCCGGCAGTCCACTTGCGCGGCAAGGTCTGATGGACCGCCATTGCGGCGGTCAATCGCCCGTCCTTGTGGAGCGGTACGCAAATGACCGCTCGTATCTGCGTGGCTCGATATGCGGTGAGCGCCTCAGGAGAGATACGCGAGTCGGTGTCCGTATCGGTGACGACATACGCCGCGTTCTCTTGCATGGCTTGCACGCACGCCGGCCCGAACGCAGCGACACTCCATCGACCCACGATGCTCGGCACGCCGTGTACGTGATCGCCGGTAATGACAAACACACTTTCCTCTTCGACTTCCGCGTAGGCGCAACGATCGGCGTCGAGATGTTCCGCGAGCATGCGCGCCGCTGTCGACATCAGCTCGGCGGGATCGGCGAGCGGCTGAGTCGCATTGGCCAGATCGGCCAGGAATTGATTGCGCACAGCACCGATGCGCAGCGCTTCGTCATTACGCTGCCGCTCGATGGCGAGTGCTGCCGTACGCGACAACACGCCGATGAGTTGCTGCTCGCGTGCCGTCGGCTCGGAGGGCGTGAGGAAATAAGTACCGAACGTGCCAAGCACGGCGCCGCTCGATGAGAGAATCGGCATCGACCATGCCGCCTGCAAACCGATTGAGAGCGGCAACTGCCTCAGCTCCCGCCAGCTTTGGCACGTTCCAATGTCCGGAGTGATTACAACGCGGACGCGAGCGGCCGCCGCACAACAGGTGCCGACATTCGGGTCGATGGCGATGCCGTCGATTGCATCTGAATATGAGGCGGGCAGGCTCGGCGCAGCGCCTGTAAACAGACGAGTGCCGGTCTCATCGAGTAGGAGGATTGCGGCGCGGACCGATCGGGTCGCCTGCGCTTCGACGATCTGGCACAGCTCGCCCAGTACTTCCTGCAATCCCGCCCCTCGCACAATGCCTTCGAGAACCCGCTGTTGTGCGACCAGGAGGTTATCTGTCCATTCGGTGTCGGACGACTCGGGCGAGGAAACTGCCAGCTGGTGGTTGTTCATGAGTGCCTGGCCAACGTCGACGATGCGCAGACAACGGCGCGACTGACCTAACTACGCAGACTATAGCCGCTCCAGCCTGGCCAAACGCATGAAAATGAGAAGAAGCGGCCGTGCGCTGGCCCGCTTGCCTCATCACCTGTCGGTAGAAATCGTCGCTATCGTGCATTCGCCGACGCAAGCACCTCGGCCACGTGCGCCATCAACTCCGTTTGTCTGAACGGCTTCATCAGGCGCGGCAAGCCCTGCACATGCGATTCCGATTTCGAGGCGAACCCCGTAATCAATAGAACTGGCAATGCGGGATGGTGTTTCCTCAGCTCCGCGGCCAACTGCACACCGTTCATCGCGGGCATCGCGAAGTCGGTGACCAGCAGATCGAACTTCAGCCCGTTGCGAACCGCCTGCAGCGCTTCCTCGGGAGCACTGGCCTCGATCACGGTGTAGCCTGCGTCCTCCAGCATGGCCGCCGTTCCTATGCGGACTAGCGGCTCGTCGTCGACGAGTAAGATGGTCTCGAATGCTTCCGCGATGGGATCGCCCGTCGAATCGTCACTGTGCGTGGCCGCGGTTGTTGCATCCGTGGTGGGCAGCCATAACGATGCGGTGGTTCCTCGTCCAAGCTCGCTTTCGAGCACGAATTCGCCGCCCAGCTGTGCGGCGAGGCCATGAACCATCGACAGACCCAGGCCCGTGCCTTGCCCCACTCCCTTGGTGGTAAAGAACGGCTCGATCGCACGGAGCAGCGTTTCCTGATCCATCCCGCAGCCAGAGTCTTTTACATCGATGCGCACATAATGGCCGGGCAGCAGCCGTGACCAGCGGGAGATCGCCTCTTCCCTGGCATCGATCGTGAGCGTGCCGCCATTCGGCATGGCATCGCGCGCATTCACTGCGAGATTCAACAGTGCAAGTTCGAGCTGGTTTGCATCCACGCGCGCGGGCCGCATCGCGCCCTCGATCGTGATCGAGAGTTGAATCTGGGGACCCAGGGTGCGAGCGAGCAGATCGCGAATGTCCTCCAACAGGTTTGCGATATCCACCGCCTGAGTCTGCAAATGTTGACGACGCGTGAACGCGAGCAACCGCTGAATCAATGTCTTGGCTCGATCCGCAGCCTGAAGGGCCGCCGTAGTGAGCCGCTGAGCACGCTGGTCGCCACCGTACTTGCGTGCCAGCGTGTCGAGCGCACCCACAATTGGCGTCAGTAGATTGTTGAAATCATGCGCCACGCCGCCGGTCAGTTGTCCCAATGTTTCCATCTTCTGGCTTTGGCGAAGCGCATCCCGCGCCTCCATGAGCTGCGCCTGTTCCGCCATTCGTTGTGTTACGTCGTAAACGAATTGATAGGCACCAATCAGGCGTCCGTCTTTGTCCCTGAGAGAGCTGTACTTCATCTCATACCAGCGCTGATCGTTGGCAGCGTCACCGAACTGAGCAACCTCGGTGAACTCCTCTCCTGCCAACGCGCGCGACCAGGCGGCTCGCACCGTGGACTGATGAGCAGGCTTGTGAGCCAATAGATCGAGCATGTTGTCCCCGACCTTCGGCCGAACCCCATAGATGCGTTCGAACTCCGTGCTGGCAGCACGATTGATCGCAAGCCAACGAAAATCGCGGTCCACCAGCTGAACGAACGCTTCGGTGCCTTCGACGACATCGGCGAACAGCTTCCGCTCCGCCTCCACGTCGGTGACCTGACGTTCGAGCGTTTGGTTCACAGCCCGTAGTTTCTCCTCCCATTCGCGGCGGTCCTGAATGTCGATCACCGAGCCGATGTAGCCTAGAACCTTGCCCGCCGGATCCAACCTGGGCTGAGCGGCATCCAGCGCCCATACATAAACACCATCGGCGCGACGCAACCGATATTCCAGTCGAAAACCGCGGCTGTTCTGGTGAGCATCCAGAAACACCCGCTCGGCCGTGTCGGCATCGTCCGGATGCACAGCCTTGAGCCAGCCGAAGCCGAGCGCCGTGTCCGGGGTCTGGCCAGTGAACTCGTACCAGGAGCGCGACAGAAAGCTGCAAGCGCCGTCGGCTTCCGTGACCCAAATCATCACCGGGGCGTTGTCGGCCATGCTTCTGAATCGCAGCTCGCTTTCGCGCAGGCGCAGTTCGATGGCCTTTCTCTCGCTGATATCCTGGATCAGCGCGTAATACCCGCGCACACGGCCGGTCTCGTCGCGATCTGGCAGATAGTCGATATGCACGTCTCGTCTTCCGCCGTGCACATAGGGGACTTGCGACTCTATGCTGATTCGCTCTGCCGCCAATGCACGATCCGCCAAAGGTTTAAGAATGGCGAACGCATCCTGGCCGAGCACATCCGCGAGAGTCCGGCCGATTATCCGATCGAGCGAAATACCAAACCACTCTTCATACTTGGCGTTACAGAAGCGGTAGCGATATTCGTTGTCCACGTAACTGATGAGTCCGGGCAGGGCGTCGCTCATCAATCTCAGCCTCGACTCGTTTTCCCGTATCCGCTCCTCGACCAGCTTGCGGTCGCTGATATCCCGGAAATGGACGGCCAGGCCGTGTCGATGCGGATACGCATTCAACTCTATCCATCGTCCTGAGATCGGAGATAAAAGCTCGAACATCACACTCGTTTGTTCGCGCACTGCTCGCTCGAACTCACGATGCGCGAACGAGTCGCGTACCTGCGGCGAGAAATCCCAGAGCACGCTGCCGATGAATTGCTGGCGCGACAGGCCGAAATAGTCGAGGGCTTTCTGGTTTGCATACGTCACACGCCACTGACCATCAAGCGCGTAGAACGCCTCGGTAATGCTTTCGAGCAGTGCAGCTCGCTCTTCCATCGCACGCAACTCGGCTTTCGATTGTTCCTCGCGGCGGACGGTCTCGGAGCGCAGCTGCGTGTTGCGAATCATCGTGCGAATTCGTATTCGCAACTCGGCTTCGGTGTAGGGTTTACCGAGGTAGGCGTCGGCGCCCTTCTCGAACCCGCTCTGCAATTGTTCGGCGGGCTTGCCGGAGATCATCAGGATGGGAATCGACGCCGTGCTGGGTCGATTGCGAAGGATTTCGACCAGCTCCATCCCGTCCATGCCCGGCATCACGATGTCCGTGACGATCAAATCGGGGCGGCGATTGAGAATGGCCTTGAGCGCCGTCTCGCCGCTATCGGCGGGCACCATCGAGAACTCGTCGCTGAGGGCGCGCACCAGGTGGTCGCGAAGAACCTGTTCGTCCTCGACAAATAGCACCAGCGATTTTTGTTCGGCGGTATCGGTCATGTCGCAATCGGCGGCCGGAATTCACAGTGATACCAGCGTAATGCCAAAACGCCGGCCCGCCAATCGTTGCCCCCACGGACAGCCGAAACGTCGGCACATCGGCCTATCGCCGGAATTCGCCGGTGAACAGCAGCGACGGTGGATCGCGATCCCATAGTATTGCCTCACCACGCGGGGAGGACGAACTCAATGAAGAGCATGGAACTTGCCCTGATGACGCTGACTTCACCACGCAGCGCCTTTCTTGAGTTGCAAGAGCGGCCCCGCTTCTGGTGGCCACTGCTCGCGATGGTCTTGGGCGTCGCTGCGCTGATAGCCTGGTACTACAGCGTCGTCGACATCCAATGGCTCATGGAGCAGATACTGAGCGGTAATGCTCAGCTGACCGAGGCGCAGCGAACACAGGCTATCGAGCACACCTCGCGCGGCTTCATGCTGGGGTCGTCCGTGATCGCAGGATCCGTCGTCGTTGCGGTCATCAAACTTCTCGAAGCGCTCTATTACTCGCTCGCCGGCAAAGTCACCAATGTGGAACGATCGTTCCGCCACTGGCTGGCGCTGGCGTGCTGGAGCAGCTTGCCGTCGCTGCTCGGAATCCTCGCCTCGGCGGCCCTGTTGCTGGCGTCCGATACCAATCAAATCGGTAACAGCGAACTGGCGGTGCTGTCGTTGAACGAGCTGTTCTTCCACGTTCCTTTCAACGGCAAGGGCCATACCTTGCTCACTACGCTGACGTTGTTACATCCGTGGATGTGGTGGCTGACAGCACTCGGCGTGCGCGTATGGACCGGCCGATCATGGACCTTCAGTGCCATCTTCGCACTGCTGCCAGTGGTCGTGGGTTATGGCGCCTGGGCTGCCATCTCACTGAGCTGATCGGCATGAACCGCAAGTGGATTGCCGTGGCGGCCATCGTTCTAGTGGTGGCCGTGCCAGTGGGACTCAAGATCGCGCGCGGCGCGAAGCCGAAGGAGATCGAAACAACCGCCGTCGCGCTACAGGCAGTGTCACCCTCGATCCTCGCGTCCGGAACCCTCGCCTATCAGAGCGAAGTGAAGCTGGTGTCCGAGGTCATTGGTCGCGTCACGGAGATGCACGTGAAGGAAGGCGACAAAGTGACCGAGGGACAGCTGCTGTTGCGACTGGATCCCGCCACGGCGCGAGCTGCGATTGCCCAGCTCGATGCCGCCCGTCAGCAGTCGCAGCTGAGCATCGAGCGTCAGGAAGTCGGCCTCGCCACACAGCAGGCGAAATGGAAGCGCTATGAAGCGCTACGCGAGCGAGGCGTCGTGGACGCGAACACCTACGATGAGATCGTCACACAGCGCGATTTCGCCCAGGTCGAGTTGAAAACGAGTCGCGCGGTCCTGCGCCAGACCGAGGCGCAGTTGAGCGAAGCACGTGAGCGGCTGGCGAAGACCGAGATTCGCTCGCCGATCTCCGGCCAGGTGACCAACGTTTCCATCGAGTTGGGCGAAACGGCAGTGCCGAGCGCCATGAGCATCGCAGGCTCCGATCTCATGGTCGTCGCCGACACCAATGGGTTGTATGCGGAAGTGAATGTCGACGAGGCCGACGTCGCGCGAGTCGGTGTGGGCCTGCCAGCGAAGATCGTACCGGCGGCGTTTGCCAATCAATCGTGGCACGGCGCTGTTGAGCAGGTGGCGGTTTCCCCACGACAGAACGCGGGACAGAGCAAGAGCTATCCGGTGAAGATCCGCCTCGAAGCGGTGCCCGGCATGATGTTTCATCCCGGCATGAGCTGCCGCGCGGAGATCTCAACTCGCGTGGACACTGCGGAGCGCACACTCGCGGTGCCGGTGCAGGCAGTGCGCTATGACGAAGCATCGGACCGCGATGAGATGGGCAAGGCCAGCGTGTTCGTGGTTAAGGACGGCAAGGCCAGCAAGCGCGAGGTGGAAACCGGGGCCGCCGACGATGTCTACATCGAAATCACCCGCGGCCTGAGTGTCGGCGAGATCGTCGCGATCGGCCCGGCAAAGACCCTGCGTTTCCTGCGGGAAGGCGAGCGAGTCGCCGCCAAGGTCGCGCCACCGGTTGGCAATCCGGCGGAACGACCGGTGACCACCGCGACGAGCGAACAGCCATGATCGAGCTGAGCGGGATCGGCAAGACATACAAGCTTGGCAGCACCGAATTCCCCGCGCTGATCGATGTAAACCTGCGAGTGGAGCGCAACGAATATGTGGCGCTCACCGGCGCGTCGGGCTCGGGCAAGTCCACTCTAATGAACATCCTGGGCTGTCTCGACACACCGAGCACCGGCAGCTACAGCCTCGATGGCGCGCCAGTCGCCGGGCTGGACGACGACGGCCTCGCCCGCGTGCGGAATCGGAAGATCGGCTTCGTGTTCCAGAGTTTTTATCTAATGCCGCGCGCGACCACGGTCGAGAATGTGGCGCAGCCGCTCATTTATCGAGGCCTCTCACCTGCGTTACGACGCAAACGTGCCGCCGAGGCACTTACTCGTGTCGGCTTGGGCGATCGCTTGAATCATCGTCCCAACGAATTGTCCGGCGGACAGCGCCAACGAACCGCGATCGCGCGTGCGCTCGTCGGCAGGCCGGAGTTGTTGCTGGCGGATGAGCCGACCGGAAATCTCGACAGCGTCACGGCTGAAGAAATCATGCGGCTGTTGGGCGATCTGCACGAGGATGGGCTCACGTTGATCATCGTCACTCACGATCAGGGCATCGCGAGTCACTGTCGGCGCACCATCCGCCTGCACGATGGACGCATCGTTGCGGATTCGCGGCGTGCACCTGAGCCGAGCTCAACGGAGCCAGCGTGATGGCTGTAGACGCCGACGTTGCAACGGAATCCGAAGGCGGACTGAGTGGCCGCTTTTACGCCGTGCAGGAGTGCCTGCGCTCCGCCCTGCTGAGCATCCGCGCACATGGGCTGCGCAGCTTTCTCACGATGCTCGGCATCGTGATAGGCGTGGCATCGGTCATCTGTGTGATCTCGCTCGTGCAGGGATTGACGCATTCGATCGCGAGTCAGTTTCAGGCGCTCGGTGGCAGCACGCTGACGTTGCGGTCCCACACACCGATGCAGGATCAGATGCGAGGAAAGTTCAACCGTTTGCGCCCCACCGATCTGGCGGAGCTGCAGTTCCGCGTGAACGGCATCAGCAACATCACGCCGATGGTGTTCGCCGGGCGGGGTGGCATGATGCAGGTTCGTTACGGCGCGAACACCGCCACTGGCCAGATGTTCGGCACGAACTCACGCTACCAGGACGTGCAGCAGAGTTTCCCGAAGATCGGCCGCTTCCTATCGGACAGCGACGAGACGAACCGCCGCCGCGTCGTCGTTCTCGGCGAGCAGATGCGCAGCGACCTCAAGCTGCCGCAGAATCCCGTGGGCGAATTCATACAAATAGGCAGCGAGTGGTTCAAGGTCGTGGGGTTGCTGGAGCCCCGCGGCGAACTGTTCGGCATCAGCCAGGACAACTATTTGCTCATGCCCTATCAGACCGCGCTCGCCATCAGCGGGATCATCGTGCAGCCGGATCTATGGATCACTTTCACGGTCAACGATCCTGAAGCACTCGAAACCACGCGGCAGCAGGTCACGATGCTGATGCGCCGTCTGCATCAGCTCGGCAAAGATCAGCCGAACGATTTTCGTATCGAGGCTTCCGACATGCTGGCCAAGACCTTCGAACAGGTGATGACCACGGTGACGCTGGTCGTCGCCGGGATCGTCGGCATCTCGTTGCTGGTCGGAGGCGTCGGCATCATGAACATCATGCTGGTGTCGGTGACCGAGCGGACTCGCGAGATCGGCATTGCCAAGGCGCTCGGCGCGCCGCGCCAGTACGTGCTCATGCAGTTCCTGATCGAATCCGTCGTGCTCGCCGTGATCGGCGGCTTGATCGGTATCGTGATCGGATTCGGTCTGGGATATCTGGTGGCGAGTGCGATTCCCAACTTCCCGTCACCCAGCGCACCCTGGTGGGCAGTCCTCGGCGCCTGCGCCTTCTCGGCATTGGTCGGTATCGTGTTTGGCATCCTGCCGGCCAGTAAAGCGGCGAACCTCGCGCCGATCGATGCACTTAGATATGAGTGACTCAACGCCGCGACTGAGCGGCTGTCAATGGCACTCTCCAACGTCGATCGAAATTCAATCGTAAGGCTGGGTTCTCCAGGGGAACCGGGGCAAGCGGACGCTCGTATATCTGTGCCTCTCCAGCGATGCAAACACCAGGCGCGCTCTCCTTCGTTCTCTCTTTGCCGATTTTCCGTGAGGATTTTGTCTATGCAAACTTTCACGAGTATCGCCGCGACCGTCGCGTTGTGGCTGATGGCCTGCGGTGCGCAGGCGCAGGTGAGCTATCGATTGACACCGATCAACGATTTCTCGATCTCGGATCCCGTGGAAGTCACCTTGCCCAGGGATTTGAACAATGCGGGGACTGTCGTCGGCAGCGGCAGCCGGTCGCACGCGGTTCGCTGGCGGAATGGCCAATCGGAA
>Ga0247784_1000060_pt1 | contig 39461 bp, 19 predicted proteins | sample UWRJL169409R5_FD_179909 | JGI IMG/M metagenome (GOLD analysis project Ga0247784, IMG submission 179909) | Plant litter microbial communities from Arlington Agricultural Research Station in Wisconsin, United States - UWRJ-L169-409R-5 | ecosystem: Environmental > Terrestrial > Plant litter >...
CGTTCGATTGCGAGCGAGTACGACCGCGCCAATCGAGTGACGCGCCTGATCGAAGCGGACGGTACCACCACGCTGCGCTCGTATGACGGCAGCGGCAACCTGGTGCAGGAAACACTGTACGCAAACACGAGCGCTCCGCGCGCTCGCGCGTACGCATACGATCTGAACAACCGGCTGACGCTGTTCACGGACGTGGACGGCACGCGCACGGAGTTCACATGGGACGGCGCCAACAACAAGACCAGCGAGCGAATCCTCAACGCCGCGGATCCAAACTCGGTCCGCGAGACTCGCTACACCTACGATCTCAACAACCGGCTCGTGCAGCAGGCGTTTGACCCACTTGGGTTGAACATCGTCGCCAGCACTCGGTACGACAAGGTCGGCAACGTACTTTCCGTCACCGATGGCAACGGCCATACGACTGCGTACACGTACGACCTGGCGAATCGCCGGACCGCCGAGACGAATGCGCTCGGACATGTCATCTCCTACGGCTACGACGCAGTTGGCAATCGCACGAGCGTGACCGATGCGCGTTCGGTCACCACGACGCTGGTGTATGACCGCGCCAATCGGCTCATTGAAGAGCGCGGTCCCACGGTAGCGATCTACACGATTGGGGAAGGGCAGAGCACCCAGCAACTGGTCACGCGGCATGTCTACGACGCCTTCGGCAATGAAGTGCAGACCATCGATGCAGCCGGCAACGAGATCACGCGTTACTTCGATGCCGCGGGTCGTAAGCTCGCCGAGCTTTCTGCGGACAATGTTCTGGTCGAATGGCGCTACAACGCTTTCGGCGAGATGAGCGAGCAGACGCTGTACATGACGCGTCTCGGCGATGCTGCGCATGACCCGGATACTCGCCCCTCGGCGCCGGCCGGCGACTCGCGCACCAGCAATTTGTTTTATGACTTGATGGGCCGGCTGACGCGAACAGTGTTCCCGGCCATCGAAGTCACATCGGTCACGATCAACTCCGCAGGACAACCCGTTGCCACCAAGTCGACCGTGCGTCCGCAGGAGCGGGCGGTCTATGACGCGTATGGCAACAAGGTCGAGACCTTCGACAAGAACGGCAATCGATCGGTCGCCTGGTACGATTTGAATGGACTGGTGATCGCGCAGGTGGATAGCGAAGGTTATCTCACCGAGTGGGACTACGACGCCCAGGACAATGTCCTTGAGCAGCGCATCTATGCAGGGCGGTTGAACACCGCCGGTCTCGATCCGAACACTCGGCCCGCGCCTCCGGCTGGCGAGGTGCACACCGTCAGCCGGCGCTACGACGCAGCCAACCGCCTGATCGCGGATTACAGCCCGTTCACGGACGTGCTCGACAGCTCCGGGGGTTCGAGCTTCGAGCGGATCCTGACGACCTACACGTACGACGACGCCGGCAATCAAACCAGCCGGACGCGCGCTGCAGGCACGAGCGAGGCAAGCACGGAGTACTACTACTTCGACGCTGCCGACCGCCAGGTCGCCGTCATCAACGCTGGCCGCGTGTTGCATACCTATCTGTTCGATGCCAACGGCAATGTCACGCAACAGAAGCGCTACTACAACACAGTCTCCACGTCGGTCGATCTCGCCAGCCTGAATGGCGACAGTACCAACTTCGCGACGCTGGTCGGCGGCAACGCCAACGATCAAACAACCGCTCGCAGCTTCGACAGTGCCAATCGCATTCTCAGCGAAACGGATTTGATGAGCGATGACGGTGGTGCGGACGATATCGCCCACACGTATCGATACGACGCAATGGCGCGCCAGACCTGGGCGCTCGACGGCGACGGCAAGATCAACCAGCTCGCCTACGACAACGCTGGCAGGCTCACGCGCAACATCTCTGCGGACGGCACCGGCTCCGCGATCGAGTATGACGCCGCCGGCAACCAGATCAGCCTGTTCACCGGCGACATCGACAGCGACATCCGTCCGGCGGAGAACATCACGGTCTCCTATGGCGACAACGTCGTCATCAACTGGGACATGCCCGATGGCGTCAGCGCGCGCTCATGGGTCGTGTGGGACAGCGCAAGCCGTGGCGAGCTGGCGGGTTACGCGTCGAGGAGCGAAGACCTCGCGACGTGGCAATCCGAGAACGGCCAGCTTTACATCCCGGCCAGTGCATTCGGCACCGGTAGCGAAATTTTCTTCCGCGTCGTCACGGCCGATCGTGCCGGCAATCTTTCCTATACCGAGGAAAAGCGCATCCGCATACCGCCGCGGCTGCAATCGATCTTTGTCGAGCGCACCGGCAGCGACTCTGTCCGTGTCAGAGTCGGCGCAGCGACGGACGCGCGCAACCTGGTCTTGAATTACGGCTCGCCGGGCTCGCTGGCGAACACGATCTCGATGGTGCAACAGGCCGATGGCACCTACGCCGCCGATATCAACGGTGTCACGAACCTCAACGAGCTGGCTTATCGCATCAACTGGGAAGATCCCACCGGCAACGACTACAGCACTGGTGAGCAGCGTTTCGGCGCGCCCGGTGAGCATATCGGAATCTCCACGACGCTCGGCGAGACGACGATCTCCAATGGCACGGAGACTCGTTACAACGTCACGTTGTCCACGCGTATCCCATCCTCGCTGGCGCAACGTCTGGCGTCTGTTGCCGCAGGCTGGCAGAACCAGGACATCGCCGGATCTGCCTTGCTCGATACCGCGGTCACCGGCACCGATAACGGCGACGGAACCTGGACGTTCAATCTGACACTCGGTGCGAGCAGCCCGCTGATCGCCGGCAACTATCGCATCGTGCTCACCGGCGTGTTCGCGAATGCCAGCGAGATCGAGGCGCAGAGCATCGTGCTCGATCAGTTCAATGTGACGCTCGGCACTACGCCGCTCAGTGGCACGCGACAGACATTGAGCTGGCCGGTGGCAGAGGTGGTGGCTGCGCCCGGCGTACAAGGTCAACTCGTTTTCATCGACGGAGTGCTCGTCCCTGCGGTTCGCGATCCTGACAGCGAACAGCTTGCAGTATCCGTTGATGTCGCTGCTGGCACGCACCGCTACGATGCGCTGTACGGCCAGGTTGCCGCAGTCGTTCTCTCGCTGACGATCGACAGCACCGAGATCACCGAGGAAGTACCGAATCCGGATGATCCGGACGGTCCGCCGCTGGTCAACATTCTCGGCTACGACGTCGCGGTCAATGTAACTCTCGACAGCAGCGAAACAGCTCTAGCGCCGAATGGACTGCGCGTCGCGTGGCGGCCGGCTGGCACAGGCCTGCAGTTCAACGACAGCATCGCGATGACGGCGACTGGCAATCAGTTCTCCGCGACCTTACCGCGCCTCGCTGATGGCAACTTCGACGTCAAGGTTTATTACATCGATGCCAGCGGCAGAGAAGTCATCGTCGACTGGACGCGCATTGCCTCGAAGACTGTCGACGTCAATACGACCGGCCGTTCCCTGACGGTGCTGGCGAGCGAGACCGAGGGCAGCGTTTCGCTGGTCGCCGGCGGATTGCCGGTCTTGTCGGTCGGAATTTATAGCGGCGCCGCCGATGACAGTCGCAATTACGTGTCGCTCGCCACCGAGTCCACGGGACGCATGGGCGACACGATTCTCACCGATGGCCGCTCGACCGGCTATTTCACCGAGAACCGCTACAACGCGCTCAACCAGGTCATCGCGACCAATTCGGAAACGGGCCTGTGGCGCGAGTTCGGTGTCGATGCCAATGGCAACCGTGTCGCGACCTACATCTACGGTGAGAAGGGCAACACCGAGGTGCACGACAGCTACACGCTGTTCGATGGACGCAATCGCAAGGTGGCTGAGTACGGTGTTGCGACCGCCGTGCAAGGCCAATCGACCGCGCAGCGTGCCACGACCTATTACGGTTATGACGTTTTCGATCATCAGACCGAGATGACCGATGCGAACGGCAAGCAGACGCTGCGCTCGTACAGCGCACTCGGACTGTTGCTGCGTGAGCAGGATCGACGCGGTGGCATAACGCTGTACTCGCACGACCGGCTCGGCAATGAGACCCGCATCATTGATGAGCTCGGCAACACCACGCGCAAGTCCTATGACGGCAGCGGACGGCTCATCCAGGAGATCAGCGGTGCCGGTGACATCACCGAGTACGGCTACGATGCCTTCGATCGTCGAATTCAGATCCGACAGGTCGGCGACGACAAGACGATTGCTTCGCAGTACACCTACGATCATCACAATCGTCTGACGCGATCCATCGACGGGGCCGCGCATGTCACAAACTTCCAATACGACAAGCGCGACAATCGCACCGGCGTTCAAGATGCCAACGGCAACTGGACATATCAGGAATACGATGGGCTCAACCGCGTTACAGCGACGCGATACCGTCAGAACGGCGCCGAGATCATTGAGCGCCGGCAGTACGACGCGTACGGCAACTTGGTTGCTGAGACCGATGGCGCTGGCCGCACCACCTCGACCTCATACGGTGCGTTCGCTCGCAAGCTTGCGGAGATAGATCCCGCAGGCCGGCAAACGGTTTACGAGTACGACGCTTTCGGCAATGAGATCCGTCAGTACCGGCCCGAATCGACCACGTTCTCCAACTCCGGTTGGAATGGCGGTTTCGGCCAGGACCTTGAGCCGTGGGAGTACGCAGAGCTCATTGCCCAATGGAATCTGTCGAGTGGTCCGAGGCCGGATATCCGGCGCGAGTATGACGATGCGGGACGCCTGATTCGCATAGATGACGTCTCGACGCACGTCTTGACGACGTATCAATACGATGTGATGGGCCGCCGCGTGACCGAAGATGTCACAGGTTCCGGTACGGCTGGACACGAGCGGCATCTCACGTACAGCTACGACGACGAAGGCCAGATGACGCGCTGGTTCGATGGCGCGACCGGCATGCATCTGAACTATCTCTGGGATGCGGCCGGCAATCAGAAGCGTGTGTACACGGACGGCGGCTATGCGCGCGCGGTGAATCATTGGTACGAGTACGACGGCGCGAACCGCATTACGGCGGAAAAGAACGGTGTCGCCGGCAGCATCATCAACGGCTACAGCTACGATGACTTCGGCAACCGCGAGACCTGGAACAACGCGGGCGTCCTCGTCAACTATCAATACGACGACGCGGGCAGAGTCGTCTCCGGGGCCTGGTCGGAAGGCGGCGCGAGCTGGGGCAGCGTGTGGACGTACGACGGCGTCGGCAACGTGCTCACCTACGTGACTCGCAAGAACGGCAGCGTCGAATCCTCCACCACCAATCAATACAGCGAAAACAATCTCACGCTCTACACCGTGAGCGATGGGCAGGAGACGCGCAACACATTCGATGCCGGCCAGCGCATGACGCGTGTGCAGGTCACGACCGACGGCAACACCAACACTTTCACTTACACCTACTACGCCGACGGGCGCCAGCGCGAGGTCATCGGCCAAGGCAGCAAGAAAGCGGCCGGCACCACCACCTTTACCTACGATGCGAACGATCGGCAGATCCGCATCGACAAAGGCAAGGGCGATGGCATGGATCGCGCCGAGTTCCTGACGTTCGTTTATAACAACGACGGTCAGATCATCTTCCGCTTCCACGACGAAGGCACGGGCGACAACCGGCACAACACCGACTACCAGTACGCCAACGGCAACGCGGTCGGCGAGCGCAAGAATCAGAACGGCACGATCACCGAGCTGCTGGATACCGGCCGCTACAACCTCGTTCAGAACCTCGGCGAAGATTTTCCGACCAGCTCGATCATCACGATCACGGCGGTCGAAGGCGACTCGCTGCAGTCGATCGCGGCGAGGATGTACGGCAATCCGAGCCTGTGGTTCGTGCTGGCCGAAGCAAACGGACTCGATCCTTCTCAGCCGATCAAGGCCGGCACGCGTATCACCGTGCCCAACGCGATCGAGACGGGCGCGCTGACGGCCGATGCGCACGTCATCTACAGCGAGTCGGACATCATCGGTTCGGCGCTGCCGAACCTGAAGACGCCGAAGAAAAAGAGCTGCGGCAACATTCTCGCGATCATCATCATCGTCGTGATCGCGGTGGTTGCGACCATCGTGACGGCGGGTGTGGCCGGTGCAGTGGCCGGCGCAGTATTCGGGACGACACTCTCGGCGGCAGGTGCCGGTGTCACAATCGCGAGTTACGCAATTGCTGGAGCGATTGTCGGTGCGGCAGCCTCCATCGTGCAGCAGGGCTTGTTCATCGCTCTTGGCTATCAAGAGAAATTCAGTTGGAAGGACGTGGCGGCGGGTGCTGTGTCCGGCGCGTTTACCGGTGCTGCACAGGGTGTCGGCCGCGCCGTGCAGCTCGGTCAAATCGCCGCGGAGTTCACGAAACAAGCTCGGGTCGCGGCGGCGGCTCTGAAAGTCGCTGGCGAAGCATCCAAACAGATCATCACCTCCGGAAAAATCACCAGTTGGGCGAGCCTCGCGGGCGCCGCGCTCGCACCGACGCGCGATGGTCTCACCGGCGAGACGCTGCTCGAAGGCATTGGCGGCCTGAGCTCCAAGACGGTCGACATGATCACGCCGTGGCTGCAAGCCGCGGAGACATACATCCGTGATGGCGAATTGACGACCGCGACGTGGTTGACTGCTGCTGGGTCGACATTGAGTGCAGCGATCACCGTTGATACGACGGCGATGACCAACCTGGAAATTGCCGCGCAGAACACCGGCAAGAATGTGCTGATCGGCGGCGCCATGAGCCTGATCGACAAGGACACAGGCGAAGACTTCCTGATGAATTCGATCGGCCAGGAAGTCGGCAACTACCTGGGCGGCCAGCTCGCCACGATCACGGGCTTGCGCAGCTGGGCGACCAACGCTCAGGCCAACATGGAGAAGAAGTTCCGCGCGGCGCAGGTGGCGGACCTGCTCACCAAGTCGGGCATCGAGTTCCAGATCACCGATAAGGGCGTCATGACCGAGGGCGGCTTTGTCACAGGCCGCGCGATCGAGGCCTGGATCAAGAACGGCCAGACGGAAGGTCAGATCCTCACGGCGCTCAAGGATGACGACGTCAAGGCGGTCATCGGTGCTCTGGACCGATCCGAGGACGCGACGCTGCGTAAAGGCATCATCATCGTTCTCCCGCTGATGTCTGGTGATCCCCCCAAGACAAATTCGACGGCAGCACCCACGCTGACCACGGAGCAACAGACCGCCGCAGAGCAGAGCGCTGAGGCGACGCAGACGCTCGGCGAACAAGCGGGTTTCGCGCAGCGAGCGGCAGACGTGCTCGATGGCGTCGTGGAGGCTGGCGCCGCGCTGGGCCGGCTGGCGGAGAAGCTCGATGGACCGACCGGCTTCCTGCTCAACATGGGCATCACGGTCGCTCAGTCCGCACTCACGGGTGGACCGATCAAGACCATTTTGACCCGCGTCGCGCGGGACATGATCGGCGATTTCATCAGCGACAAGGTGTCCTCGGGCGTCGCGAGCTTCCTGGAGAAGCAGCTGGGCATGCACCCGCTGACGGCGTCAATTCTGGGAATGGGCGCGGCGTTCGGCCTCGATGTTTTGTTCGGCAGCGCGCGGCAGATCCTCGATGACGCGAAGGGACTCAACAAGATGGTCGCCAAGCGTGCGGCCGGCGAGGTGGATGACGCAGCCAAGAAGCTCGACGATGTCGTGCCGTCGCCCACCACTGCTGCCGTGACCGGCGGCGCTCGCCTGGGCAAACGGCGAATCTCGAACGAGCTGTACGAGGAGCTGCGCAAGAAGACGCCGAACGACGACCTGCGCGATATGGTGAACACGGGCAAAAAGCCGCCGTTCCGGGACGAGGCTCTGCCGGGCATCACACAGATGGAGCGGCTGGAGGCCGATCACATCGTGTCCATGGACACCATCACGCGCATGGAGGGCTTCGACAAGCTGACCAAAGCGCAACAACTGGAGGTGCTCAACAACCCGGCCAACTTCATCGGGCTCACCAAGTCCGCGAATACTTCCAAGGGGTCGAAGTCCTTTGCCGAGTGGACCCAGCATCAATCCAAGGGTATTCCCGTGGATCCGACGTTTCGTGCGAGAATGATCCAGGTGGAGCAACAGCTGCAAAGCCGTCTGCAGCAGCAGATCGATGCGCTGGCGCGCGGCAAGTCGCCGTGATGACAGCACACTCAAGGAGAGGATTGCGTGGATCATCAAGCTGTACTCAAATATCTGGACAACTTTGTGAACGACCCGCGGGTCGTCACATATTCAAGCTTGCCGGAGAGTGAGAAGCAGACACTGCCGCACAGCTGGCAGAACATTCTGTCGGCGCAGGGGTCGGAGCGGGTGGCGCGCACTGTGGCCCAGTGGGATACCTATCGGCCGGATTTCGACGATCTGCCCGAGTATCTGAAGTTGCATCTGCAGGGCGTCGAGCTGATCCATCACGACGGCGTGTACACGCTGCTGTATGCAGTGAGGGCGGGGGAGTCCGGCAAGACCCTCTACTACGAGGGCCGCAATCCGAAATTACAGCAGGCGCCGGCCTCCGTTGCCGCGGTCTGGCAGAAATTTCCCGCGACGTTCCGGCGCTTCTATGCGGAATTTCACAACGGCTGGTATCACCTTTCCTCGGGCGCGATGGGGCCGTTGCCGATCGAGAGCATCTTCCCGCTGAGCGACGAGGAATGGGGCATCCTCGACGATATCGGGCCCCAGCCCGTCGATATGAAATCGACCTTCGCTTTCTTCTCCAACGGCGCCGGCACGTATCTATGCGTCGAGTTCCAGGCCGACAAGATGCAAACGCTGCTCTGGTCTTCGAAGGAAGCCCCCAAGTACGGTCTGGATTTCTGGCCGGTGCTCGATTCCTGGTCGGTGATCGGTTTGGATGTATGAAAGGACGTTGACGACGCCGTTCGCCGTCGGCTGGTTCTGTCGGCGAGATCGTAAGCTCAATGCCGCCTAAGCGATGTGGGGTTCATCATCCGGGCGGGAACTGATAAGGCTCGCCCTCGAAACCCAGATCAGCCATCTCCTGGGGCGACGCGAGGAATTCGTTGGGCGCTGACTTCAGGTTGCGCAGGAATATATCGATGAGATAGTCCGTCCGGGACGGATCGAACGGTTGATCCGGATCCACCGCTTCGGGCGGAACCAGCGGGCCTGCATTGGAATCCGGAGCGAACCAGTCGGCATCGGCTTCGCTCGGCGCTGGATACAACAATTCGAAGCGCTTCAGGCAGGACGCGAACCACGCGTCGAAGGCTGTTGAATTGGGCAGCACGTGACGCGCGAAACGCGCGGCCCACGCGGGGTTCATGGACGAATTCTCGCCGGCCTCTTCGGCAAACAGTGCGTCTTGAACAAACGTCAGCGCCATGCTGATCGGCCCGCGAATCGGGCCACGCCACTCTGCATCGACGATGGGGATCTCATATACATACCGGCTGTCGACATTGGCAGCCCAGGCCGCCTCCAGAAATCGCGCCGGATCGAGATCTGTGTCCATGCCTGCGAAGCGCGCCAGAATCCACTCGGCGATGCCGATGGTCAGCGCACAATTCGCCCGCTTCGAAAGTTTTTGCAGCCGTAGCGCTTCATCGTCATTCACTGGCAAATAAGTGGACTTGATGTTCCATTCGTCCCAGGTGAAACGAAGCTGCGGCTGTGCGATGGCAGCCCGATCGATATATGCGCGCCGGATCGTCATGCCGGGTATTGATAAGGCGTGCCCGGAAAGCCGGCAGCCTTGAGCTCGGCGGGCGTGTACAGGTAAGGATTGGGTCGACTGGCAATGCGAGCCAGCATCGCATTGATCAACGCCACGGGGTCGGCCGCTGCAATATCGAACGATGGATCGTAGGCCTCGCGAGGCAGCGGGGTTCCAAAGATCGCCTCGGACACGCCTATCGGCGGTTGTTTGACGATCTGGATGTCCAATGCGCCGGCCTGGCGGGCGGCCGGTTTGGATAGAGCAGGCAGCTGCTGCACCACCGATTTGAACCACGCCTGGAATTCCTTGCTGTTGGGTAGCACGTACTTCACGAGATTGGCGGATCCGATCAGATAGCGGACAGCGCCGAACTCCGCATCGGGATAGGCCTCGCAGATGTCACGAGAACCTCCATTGAAATCCCGCAAGGGACCCTCGACCGGTCCGGAGGCATCGGGAAAATCCAGCGCGTCCCGCTTCAGATAGCGATAGTCGATCGAGGCAGCCCACACTGCGTCGTTGACCAGGTCCGCGGTGGGATCCTTGGTCAGGTGCGCGAATCTCGCGACCATCCATTCACCGAGAGCCGCCTCCAACCCCAGTACCGCACGGAACGAAAGCGCTCCGAGATTCTTGAGCATGGCAGGCGTCTCATTGCCGAGAGCAACCATGTCATCGCCCGCATCCCAGGTGTGCTTCACGGGCTGCGGCGACGACACCAACGTCGCAAGATACTTGGGAAGCGGAAGATTCATCTCGATGACTCCGTTTGAATTCTAGTGCAGTTCAACATTTCAGCGGCGCGGGCTTCTGCTTGGGATCCTTGGCGCACAACTCGATCTTCAGGTTGCAGTGTTTCTGCGCATGGCAAAGCAGCTTCTTGCAGGCCCGACACGGGAGCTTGGAATTCGGATCCGCGGCCGACTGCCAATTGATATTCAGCAGCAGCGTGCCCGAGGGCGCCGGTGAGCCCGAGAACATCGTCTCCAGCATTTTAGACTCGCAGTGGCTCTGATGTGGCCGCGCCGCCTTCTCGTATTTAAACTGATTGCCGGGACAAACATTCGAGGTCCCGCTCTTTTTCATCGCGGCACGCTGTTGTTTGTTCTTGCCCGCCCAAAGTCCCTCCGCCAGATGCGAGTACCGGGATGGTAACAGCCGGCTCGCGGCACCCATTGCAGGCCCGCCGTTGAGCGAGCCATGCACGACGGTCGTCACTCCGCCTGGGCCGAAGTTCGATCGAATCGATTGCGACTGCGGATCGCTCGCGAGCGCGGCACGCTGCGAATTGTTCTTATCGTTGAGCTCTTCGCAAGGCGTCTTTGGAATGTCTCCTACCGCGTTGCTGCCCGTGTTGACTCCTGTCGCCGCCGAGTTGCCTGCCGTCATGGCCATCGAGTCGTCCTCACCATGCTCACATGTTGTTGTGCGTAGTGAGGTCCAGATGCCGCACGGCGTTCTGGCCTTCGAATTTCACGTCGAACGACCACGCGGCGAAGTAGGTCTTGCTCTGAATCTGGTGACTGACCACACCCATGCCCTGTGCTTTGGTCGCGGCTTCGTCGCCGTTACTTTTCTTGTAGTTCGACTTGTTCTTGATGCCTACATCGCCTCCGCCTATCTTCACCGTGCGCGCGCCCTCGTCAGTGTTGGATGCCTGCGAGAAGTTGGGATACGGAATCGGCAACGGCCCCGCGGGAGGGGGCGGAGGCGTGAGGCACACGTCGGGCATCGCTCCCATGGTTTTGTTGTCGTCCTTCTTGGCCGAAACCTCACGGCCGTTGGCAAATACGTTCTTGCTCACAGTTCGTCCTCCAACACCGAGCCGTCATATCGCACCACCATCGCCGCGCGTTCGCCGGTATCGCTGCCAACGTGGATCAGCGTCACTGGGCCGGGAGCATATCCATGTCGACCCGCGTGCAGAGCTTGCGCCAGCAGGCAGGGAAGAATCGCAGCGCCGATCTCTCCGAGATACTCGATCGGATGCCACACCTCCTGCGCCGCTTCGCGAATGACCGTGTCGAGTCTTCCGGCGACGAAGGCAGCTTCTTTGAACTTGTAGTGCTCTCCAGATAAATCCGTCAACCGACAGGCCACATCACGCATGCTCACGCCTGCCTGTTGCAGCGCCTGTTGGCAGGCCTGCGTCAAGCCTTGCGCCTGCAATGGATCGGTGCCGTCTATTGTGGCGGGCTCGCGGGCCGTGCCAATGCCGAGAATGCTTAGTCGACTGCTTCCCGGCGAATCCGCCGGGCCCACTAAAACTGCACATCCGGCCTCGGCCGCGAAAAATCCATTCGAGTTGGTGGCGGTCATCAGCCGGCGCCGTTCCATGTAGCTCGCGAGCACTGGGAGATCGAGGAAGCTGTCGACTCCGGCGACGATGACACGACTGGCTTTCTGTTTGCTGATGATCTGATGCGCCACCAGCAGCGCCTGCGCACCAGCCGCTTGGTCGAGCGCGATCAGCCCGGATTGCGCGTGGATGCGCATTGCAAGTCGATCATGAACTTCGCGCAGTAGTGTCTCATCCAGTCCTGCAGGCCTGCCGACGCGCGATGGAGACGACACTCCTAACAAGATCGGAATTTCTTCCGGCTCTGAATCCGCCGCTAGCAAACACTCCTGAATGGCAGGCGCGATCATGTCCGCGAGCATGCCGACGCCGAACCACCAATGGGGCAGCGCAACCCGCGCTCCTTTCAATGGCTCGTCCGCCCCGGGATCCGCCCACGGCAGCGTTCCTACGGCGCTGACTCCTGCACGTAAAGCAGCGAGCGTCGCCGGTGCGTTGTAACCCAACGGAGTCACCAAGCCACTGCCGAACACACAGAGGCCAGTCATGTCCTGCTCTTGCGAGCTGCGCGTGCCTTCACCGCATCACGCAAACTCGTGTAGTAAGGCTTGCCTGTGAAACGTCGCGACCGATGCCAGGCTTCGGACATCTGTCCCACGATGGTTTCCTTCACATCGAAGATGCTCCGACCCAGCGGCAGAGCGTGACGCCACGTCAGAGTGAAGCGTGCCTGATCCGGCTGCAGCACGATGGTGTCGACATTGGCGGACCGGGTGATGTCGCGACCCTTGTGAGGAATGAAGGTCACTGGCATCTCGATGACCGGCAACGCGAAGGACAACACTTCGTGCGGCGACAGATTCCTGAGCATCACCTGTTCGCCGCCCACCGGATAGGAAATGATCTGGTCGGCCGCTGCGCACTGGAAATAGCGCTCGTTGAAATCGTCTGGCCACAGCGGAGCGCGATTCGTCAGCCATTCCTTATCGTAAGTCCCAGCCAGCTGCGCTCGGGGAGTCCAGCTGCGTCCGAGCGGAGAAAAGGCCTGCGGCACATAGTTGCCGGAATACGAATCGATGGGCTTGCCCGCCTGCTCGGTATAGGGGAGGGGTTGACCGTCGATTGCATCCTTGTAGCGCCAATAGCCGCGGCCGACGGGATTCTCGACGAAGGTGTCGACGTTGCCTTCAGCCTCATGCGTACGATCGGTGCCACCCCAGGCTGTGTCGTACGACAGTGGCACAGTCTCGAATGCAGTCGGGCTGGTCGCGCTCACCATTCCTAAAGTTTTTTGCCAGACACGCGGCCCAACAGCCACGATGCGCTTGGACATGGCACCAACACGAAGCTCGACTTCGCAACGTTTGACCCGAGTGCCGCGTGGCGCGTACGCGCTGCCGACGAGCAATACATCGCAACCTGGCTTGAAGGGTGCGTAGTCGCTTTCGAACTTGGGTGCCGAAAAGCCAGGCTCGCCGCTGAATTCATCCGCTTGAACCAGAGGTTGCTGCTCGGGCATCAACGCCACTGGTTCGCCGGGGGCAGGCAGGTTGAATGTGGCTTTGACGATGGTCACCAGCAGCTCGCGGCCGTCCCGGCGAAAACCGACTGTCCACGCGGCTGGCAAGCCACTGCGATTGACGAAATTCATGCACTGAGCCGGCGGTACTGCCGATCGGCGCGCGCAGCTGTTCGAAACATTGTGCCGGGCGCAGACAGCCGGCTCAGCTCGATCGCCGCCGCAGCTCGCTGGCGTTGATATCCAGTGCGCAGCACAGCCGATGCGGTTTCGAGCGACACCGGCGAGCCCGCAAGATATCGGCCTCCAGGCGCAAATCGCCCACCTTGTTCTTTCCACCAGCCTCGCAACAGCTCTGCGTCGGGATGAGGCAGGTCATCGTCTTCGGTCGGCAGGGGCGAGTCGTCAGCTTCCTCACCCGCTTCTTCAGTGTCGCGCGTGAGATCGAGATAACTCAGGTCGACGCCAGTGATCGTCGCAATGGCCTCACCTGCAACGCGGGCGTGCAGCGGATCTTCGCACTGGTCGATCAGCCAGGGCACCACGACCGGATCGCCTAAAGCACCGGCACCGACGATCGCAAGACGTCGCTGGTCTGGCTGCGCGAGCAGATTGCGAATGCTCTGGCGGCACCATTCGTCAGGCGCGCAGCGCATTGAAATTTCGATCGCATCTCTGGCGATGAGCGGATCTGATTTGGAATTCAGGCCCAAGTCGTAAGCAGTTCTTGCGGCGGCGGGGTCTCCCATCAGGGCAAGACTCCAGGCTGCCGAATATGCGCACGTCAAATCCTGGTCCTGCAATGCCCGGCGCGCCGTGGTCTCCAGGGCCACGCAGCCTGCTTCACCGATACCCTTGAGCCCGCTGCCACGCACTGCTTCTTCAGGATCGTGAATCGCGGCCTCAAGCGTGGAAACATTGTGTTCGCCCAACTCGCTCAACGCCCGATGGCCGATAAGGCGGTAGCTGCCTTCGGAAGAGCGAGACAGTCGAATTGCAATGTCACGTGCGACAGCGGAGGGCAACCATGCAAGCGCACCCACCAATGCCTCGATGCCACCAGGTGCAGCAAGTGCGACGGCAAGCGCATCACGCATGTGGTCCACGATTCCACCACTGAACGCCAGCCAGCCGAGTGTGAAAACCGTTCCAGGGTCATCGGCATCGACGCCCTGATGAGCGATGCGCCAGCCGGATTCCCGCGCAATCCTGAGCGCCACCAAGTGAGATTGCAGCCGACGATCCACGAGCTGCAGGTGATTCAGTTTGAAATGTGGGGCGACGACCGCACGTTGACGCTGCGTCCACAGAAAAGCCGCCTCGCTCGCGTGCTCCTCAACTGTCTGGAGATTCACTAAAGATGATGTTTCAGCGGGATCGAGCCAGCGTCCCGGAGCGCGCGTTTCCATACTCATCGAGCGCCAACCATGATCGCGTCAGTTGAGTTGGACGGCGCTGTCTCTTTCGAACTCAAGAGTCGATCTCCCGAGAAGGGCTGCTGCAGTTCTGTTCGACTCTGTGCCGTGCGGATTTAAAGAGTAAACGTTACTTCCTGCCAAGGGCAATGGGACTCAGGTCTCATGCAGTGTGCCCTTCGCGTTCAGCTTCACTGCTCTCGCTCTTCTCGGCACGACACGCCTTTTATTTGTTTGTCCGTCTTATTGCTCGTCGGTGAATAGTGACCGCGCACGGTGGGCAAGTTCATGCCGGGATTTGCGCGGGGGGGGGGCGGCCATGCGTGCGACATCATCGCGTGTGATTTCTGTGTCGCGGCGACCAGCACGCACCGCGGCTTGGCCTCAGTCGCCTTTATTTTCGATGCCGTGTCGTCTTTGGCGAGTGGCTTGCGCTTGTAGTTGAGGAAGAAATGATCGACTCGCCGATGCCAGAACCGGAGCGGACGATAGCGAATGAGAATGTTTCATCTCATCACGACACTCGCAAAAAATTCGACCGATGGGAAGGTGCAAGGAGCTGCGTGCGTTTGTTCGAGGCACTACGCATCGCCGGATATTTTTGAATCCCGGTGGCAAGCGTTCTAGCAAAAGCTCCAGTACAGGCGAAGCATCGCTCGTGCCAAAGGCACCGCAATTGTTGGCTTGCTTTCTTTACCGCAGTATGACGGTGCAGCTTTCTCATCGAATTCGGCAGCACGCACCACTGCGATGCGCAGTTCCATCCACACGCACACTAACTGGGCTGTGCGAGCTGCATTGTGAACACAAGGTGGCAATCGTTGCGCAGAATCGGTCAACTGTTGTAGGAACAGGCGAATCATCGCTGCGGTGTCGAGCTAGTGTAACGCGCGGGGAAAAATAATCGGCCTCGCCGGTACCCACTGCGTAGTGCAGACACTCTTACATCTTAGTGCCCGGAGAAATTTGCCGGGTCCTGATCACAAGGAAGAATGCGAGCGTCACACGTGGACAGAGAGCTCACAGATCGAATCGAAAGACTGTTCTCGCTGCGACGTTCGCACCTGGAGACGTTTTTCGGCAGGCGAGTGCGGGCGCGCGACGAGATTGCCGATCTTACTCAAGAGGCTTTCCTGCGCGTCCTGCGTGCCGATTCCTCGCAAGCCATTCACAATCCGGAAGCCTATCTGTTCGCGGTAGCGGGCAACCTGGCGCGCGAACACTCGGTGCTCAGGAGCCGCTTCGGCGACACCACGGACGCGGGCGATCCAAGCCTGGAAAGCGAGCTCAGCAATTGGCCCGATCACGATACGGAGCTCAACGCGTCCCAACGCCGGCGCGTTTTGCACACCGTGCTGAACGAGTTGTCGCCGAAATGTCTGGCAACGGTGGTGATGCACTACCGAGATGGCCTGACATATCAACAGATCGGGGAGCAACTTGGCGTATCCAACAACATGGTCAAGAAGTACCTGTCCAAGGCACTGAGCTACTGCCGCCAACGCTTGTCGGCAGAGAAGGACTCGCTATGAAAGCGTCCGAGCGAGTAGTGACTCGCGTCATCGAGGAACAGGCTCGCGCTTGGCTGATCGCGAACCGTGAACCGGGCTTCTCACCTGAGTCGCGCGCCGAGTTCCTCTCATGGTTGCACGCATCGCCAATGCATGTGTGCGCATATCTCACGATCGCCAAAGTCGCGGGCGAGCTGCAGAGCGTGTCGCAAGGGTTCGACACGCCGACTGAGCTGCTCATCGAGATGGCGCGCGGCGAGGAGGATGACAATGTCGCCGCGATGGTTCCTTGGGAATCCGAGATCGCCGAGCATACTCGTGCGAAGGCATCGCCACCCCGCGATCATGGCAAGCCGCGATGGCCGCTGGCGCTCGCGGCATCGCTCGCCGGTGTGGCTTTGACCGTGATGACCTGGTGGTTTCTCGCTCAAGGGACCACGCCCAGAGAATATCTCACCGAGCACGGCGAGCAACGCGTGGTGCGCCTCGATGACGGCTCGGTGTTGCATCTGAACTCCGACTCGGATGTAAACGTGATTTACAGCAAGGCCGCGCGCGACATCGTGATGAAGCGGGGGCAGGCGCTGTTCAAAGTCACCGAGGACAAGGCGCGGCCGTTCCGTGTCCGAGCCGGGGACGCGCAGGTAGTTGCAGTAGGCACGGACTTCGACGTGCGTCGCTTGGGCGATGGCGTGCTCGTCACCGTTGTGCAAGGCTCAGTGGCAGTAACGAAGTTCGCCGTGGCTGAGTCGGACGAATCCGGTACCGCGCAAAATCCCATCTCTCAGCAGCTCGCGGCGGGAGAGCAAGCGCGAGTAGCCGACGGACCTCTGTCCATTGCATCGAAAGCCATCGCCGTGCAAGCGGTGGATGTGCGTCCGGCGATCGCGTGGGCGGAGCAGAAGATCATGTTCGACCAGGAACCGCTGCAGAACGTGGCGGCCGAGTTCAACCGCTATGGCAGCACGCAATTGATCATAGAGAATGCGCAGATCGGCACTCTGCGCATCAGCGGCATCTTCCACGCCTACGACCTGGAGTCGTTCGTGCTGTACCTGGAGACCCTGAGAGGCTTGCAAGTTCAGCGCGACATGGATCGCATCCGTATTTCGCTGGCGCGTAACGATCCCGAGGACTCGGTGTGAGGAATGCGAGGCAACTGACAGCGACGTTGATTGCCGTCGCCACGTTGCTGGCCGCGCACGCCGCGCTGTGCGCCGAGGCGCCCAAGCAGGGCGAGATCGTTTATCCGAAACAAGCGCTGGATGATTCGCTCAAGCAGCTCGCCGCGCGCACGCGGATTCAACTCGTGTACCTGTCCGACCTGACCAAGGGACTCACGGCGCCGGAAGTGCCGGGAGGATTGAGCATCGCCGACACGTTGGCCGCGATGCTCGCCGATTCCGGCTTGACGTTCCGATTCATCAACAAACGCACCGTCGTGCTGGAGTCCGGCGCTGCGGTGTTCGGCCAGGCCATCACCTATTCGCGCGCCGATTTCAATCGAGCCAAGCCGTCACGGGTGCGCCGGGCGGAGCAGGTGGTTCCTCAGCCCATCGACTCCGCCGAGGCCGGTATAGGATCGCGAGAGGATCTCATAGTCACCGGCACACGCGTTGCAGATCGCACGCGCCTCGATACTCTGGCGCCGGTCGACGTGCTGCCTCCACAAATATTGGCGAGCTACGGATCCACCGAACTTGCGCAGACCATTGCCACGGCAGCGCCGTCGCTGAACTTTCCGCGACCGGCGATTACCGATGGCACGGATCACATCCGCCCCGTCACGCTGCGCGGTCTTGCGCCCGACCAAACACTGGTGCTGGTGAATTCCAAGCGGCGCCATCAATCGGCGCCGGTCAACGTCAATCTCTCGGTGGGCAGAGGTTCGGCGACCGTCGATCTGAACGCGATCCCACTCGCGGCCATCGAATCCATCGAAGTCCTGCGTGACGGCGCTTCGGCGCAGTACGGCTCGGATGCCATCGCCGGCGTCATCAATCTGCGTTTGCGCGAAGCGCGTGAGGGCGGCAGGACGACGGTGAGCTTCGGCGAGTACGACACGGAAGTAGTCACAGAGCGCGGCCGGCGCAGGGAACACGACGGCCAGACGATCACCGTGTCGGGCTGGTCGGGATTACCCCTGGGCGAGGCAGGGTTCCTGACTCTGACAGCGGAATATCGCGATCGGCAGCCCACCAGCCGCGGCGATTTCGACAGTCGCGTACTGGCGTTACCGATTCCAGAAGCGTTGCGAGTGACTTCACGTTACGGCGATTCGGAAATGCTCGATGCGACGTTCTATGCGAACGCGGGCTTGCCGGCCGGCGCTTGGGAACATTATGGCTGGCTCGGCTACCAGGCGCGCGATGGCGAATCGGCAGTGTTTCCACGTCTTGCCGATAATGCGAACAATGTTCGAAGCATCTATCCCAACGGGTTCCTGCCCCTCATCGCTACCGATATCGACGACCTTTCCGCGGGGCTCGGTACCCGTACCGCGCTCGGTGACTGGAGAGCGGATTTCAGCCTGGTCTATGGCCGCAACACGATCGACTATCGCACCGAAAACAGCATCAACGGCACGCTGAGCGATGCTTCGCCTACCAGCTTTTACTCGGGCGGGATCGATTACGATCAACTCACGGCGAATGCCGGGCTGGTACGCGAGTTCGACTGGGGATTGGCTGCTCCAGTGAACCTTGCGGTGGGACTGGAAGCGCGTCGTGAAACTTATGCCATCCATGCTGGAGAATACGACTCTTATTGCGTCGGTCCGAAGCCGCCCGCAGGGTCGGTGCCGGGCGCGCAAGGATTTCCCGGATTCAAACCGAGCAACGAAGTCGACAAGAGTCGACGCGCTTTTGGCGTGTATGCGGATCTTGAAGCACAGCTCACGACCAGATTTCTTGCGTCAGCAGCGGTGCGCGGCGAGGATTATTCGGATTTCGGTTCTGCTGTCACCGGAAAAATTGCCGCGCGTTACGACTTCACGCAGCAGTTCGCGCTGCGCTCGACGGTATCGACAGGTTTTCGAGCGCCGGGCTTGCAGCAATCGTCCTTCACATCCACGGCGACCAACTTCATCAACGGCGTCCCCGTGGAGATCGGAACATTCCCAGCCACTTCCACCATCGCCAAGGCGTTGGGTGCGCAACCCCTTGATGCGGAGAAGTCCAGGAATTATTCGCTCGGGGCGGTGCTCCGCGTCGCCGATTTCGAAGCGACCGTCGATGCCTATCGCATCGACATCGACGACCGCATCGTGCTGTCGGAGAATCTGAATCAGGACAATGTGCAGCCTTTGCTGACGCCGTTCAATATCGCGGGCGCGCGTTTCTTCATCAACGGTGTCGATACCACCACGAGAGGAGTGGACGTGGTGTTGCGCTATATGCGGCGCACGGATGCGATGGGGAAGTTTGTTTTCACGTTGGTCGGCAACAAGAACGATACCGACGTCACCAGGGTGCCGAGCACGCCGGTGCTGTCTGCGTTGAATCCTGCGCCACAGTTATTCGCCCGCATCAACACGATCACGTTCGAGAAGGGCACGCCCGCCAGCAAGGTCGCCGCGAGTGTCGATTGGTCGACGCAGAGTGTTCACGGGAACTGGGGAATTGCGCTGAAGACGACCCGTTACGGTGAAGTGGTCGAGCCCGGCCTTGCGGTGGGCGACGAGCCCGTCGACTTGCGCGATCTGCGCTTGAGTCCGAGCTGGTTGCTCGATCTGTCGCTCACCGGCGAGTTCATGAACGATACGTTGTCGCTGTCGGTCGGCGCCGACAATCTGCTCGACGAATATCCCGATCGCACTCCCATCGCGCGTCCCACTCCCGCAGGCCGCACGGTGGATCTCAATCCTACGAATGCACTCACGTTCTCCAGGTATTCGCCGTACGGCTTCAATGGGCGATTTGTTTATGCGCGCGTCGGATATCGCTGGTGAATTGTTTTTATTTCTATTGCGGACAAAGAATTAGCTGATTTTGTAGCGCAATCCAGGAAACGACAGGGAGCATGGGACGATGACAGTGAGACGCGTCAGTCCGGCGAAGTGCAAGATGTGGTCGCTGCATGTACGCGCGGAGGACAGTATCAACCTCGCGTCATGCGCGAGCCTCATTGGAAGCATTCGCAGGCACGGACAGCGCCATCCGGTTCTCGCCCGGCCGAGTCGCTGCTCCGAGGGGCCGGAGTACGAATTGATTTACGGTGCGCGCCGCCTGTTTGCGGCTCAGCAGCTCGGCATCGATCTGCTCGTGGACGTGCGCGACATCGACGATCGTTGCGGGCTCATCGAGATGGATATCGAGAACCGGCCGCGCGAGGACATCAGTCCCTATGAGCGGGGCGTGAATTACAGCCGCTGGCTGCGTGCCGGTTATTTCAAGAATCAAATGGAGCTGGCGAAGGAGCTGGGCATCTCCGAGGCCCGGGTCAGCCGGTTGCTGAAATATTCCCAGCTGCCCGCGGTCGTGGTCTCGGTATTCGATTCAGTTCGCGACATTCGCGAAGAATGGGCGGTGAGGCTGGCCAACAAGTGCCGGGATCCCAAGCTGCGCACCGATATCATGAGGCGGGCGCGCGAACGTGTCGCTTCGCCGCGCACGAGTTCGCCGCAATGTATATTCGATGCGCTGCTGTGCGGAGCCGCCGAGAAAACGATCAAAGAATCGTCGCGCGATCAGGTCATCAAGGGACCGAACGGCAAATCGTTGTTTCGCATCGCCGTCCACGCCAAGACGTTGCACGTGGTGCTGCCTCGGGCGAACGTATCTCCCGAGATCCTCGATGACATCACCAGGGCTGTCACCGCGGTGCTCAGGGCCGATGCACTTAACCGGCTGGCGGCCGATACAGCGCCAGGAGGTTCGACAAATTCCTTTGGTCCTGACCGAAAGGAGTCAGAACGGAATGCACCGTCGAGCGGGACGTGGCCGGCAGCCCATACTTCACAAATGTAGCGAGGGTGCCAGCAGGGCCTGCATCGATATATCGGTGCGTGACCCCGCTCGAAGCGCTGCTTTGTTCGAGCAGCGCCAGCGTCTCTTTAAACCGGATCGGCTGACGTGCAACGCTCCAGAAGTAATCGTCGCTCAGATCCGGAATCACATTGGCTCGATCGCAGCAGGCCAGTGGCAACGCTGCTCGTCGGGGTCGGAGCGAGCGCATGAAAGAGCGAAACGGCGCTTGCGCATCGTCGATCCATTGCGAATGAAAGGCGAAGGAGACCGGCAGTCGCTGATGGATGACATTGCGACGCTGCAGCTCGGCTTCCATCACTGCAAGTTGGGATTGCCTTGCCGAGATCACGAAGTGCGAGGCGAAATTGATTCCTGCCAGCTCGCTGCGGGAGCAAAGAAAGTCTTCCGCAAACAGTGCAGGATCCGACAGTACGGCCAGCATGCCGCCGGGTTCGCAACACGCCTCCAGCGCAGTCGCTTGTTTGACAACGGCCGTCATCGCAGCTTCGACGTCGATGCAGCCTGCCAAGGTCGCCGCGGTGAACGAGCCTAAGCTCGCGCCCAGGACCACGTCGGGAACGATGTTCGCTTCGATCAGCGACTGGGCCAGCGAGTACTCCACCATGAAGATGGCGGGATGCGTGAGCAGCGTACGATCGAAAGTATCGGATCTGCTACGACGCTCGGCGTAGACGGCTTCGATGACCGACTCGCCGCTCAGGTCGCGCACGAGTCCATCCAAGCGGAGCATCCATTGACGGAAAGTGTTGTTGGTGTCGAACAGCTCTCTTCCCATATGGAAGTACTGCGACCCCTGGCCGGAGAACATGAGAATCGTTTTGATGACCGACACGCGCTGCCATTCCTGTCTATTGCTGAAAAATAAGCTTAGCCCAGCTTGCGACAGATCGGCTTGTCATAGAGATGCAACGTGAGATCAGGATTTGTATCGCACGCATCTAAATTTTCATTTGACACAGATGCCGATCCTGTTAGTTTTAAGTCGGTAACAAACGTGGGGTCACGGGGCGGAGCGTGCCTCGGCAAAGCGGCCACCACCACCAAACCAATCCGTTTTCACTCCTGATGTATCGAGCATGGCTTCGAGAGAGGTCGCGCGTGACTGCGCGCGGAACTGAAGGCTGATAGGAGAGGAACATGATCATCGAAGATGAGCTTAGCGAACGGGAATTGGAGCGCATGGAACGCCTGGCCGAGGCCGCGACGGCCGGGCCGTGGATTTCATATTTGCTGGGGCGGGATGCGGATGCCGGCTCGAACTGCATCGAGCTCGGGTCATGCAACGAACTGGGTTCGTTCCAGTCGATCGAGCTGATCGGGGCGAGCGCGGCGGACCAGGACTTCATTGCGAGCGCGAGGCAGGACATCCCAAGGCTGCTCGGCGAAGTGCGAGCACTCAAGGCGCGCCTGGATGTGCTCCTCACCAAAGAGGGAATGGATGGCATCGAAGCGCGTGAAGCTAGCGCTTCGCAGCTGCTGTCCTCGGTGTCTGCTCGATCGGGCGAATTTGCGCTGAGCTCGGACGCGAAGCGTCACGTCTGATCTCCACGAAGCGATATCGATGGCGACAGAGATGAGCCCTGGAGCGGCGAGCGCGATGTAGATTGAGAACAAGAAGCGGTAGAGTGGTATGATCTTTGCCGTTGTGTCCTTCCCGGACCGACGAGCCATCATGGTTGTATCCAAACCGCTTTGTTACCTTTCTGCGATCAGGTGCTTTGCCTGCGAGACTTCGCATAATCCGCGGCAGCTGCTCTCTGTATGCACGGCTTGCGGTATGCCGTTGCGGGTCGACTATGACCTTAGCCGTGTGCGCCTCACTCTTGCCACCGTACGGCGGCGGACACCATCACTGTGGCGATATCGAGAACTGCTGCCCGTCGGCGAGGAGGCAGAGCAGACACTCGCAGAAGGCTTTACGCCGCTGCTGCCGGTCGAATCGAACGTATGGGTCAAGGACGAGGCACGCAACCCAACTGGCTCTTTCAAAGCGCGGGGCATGTCAGTCGCAGTGTCGATGGCGAAGCAACTGGGTGCGCGGGAGCTGGCCGTTGCATCAGAAGGTAACGCCGCTACCGCACTCGCTGCATACGGCTCACGCAGCGGTCTGCCAGTGACAGTCGTTGTGCCGGAGGATACGCCCGCGCCATTCGTCGCCGAATGTGAGTTTTATGGAGCGACCGTGCATCGTGTGGAAGGTACGCTTACCGAAGCCACCAGGTTCCTCCACCAGCGCGGCCCCAAGAACGCATTCGAGCTTGCGCCGTTACGCGAGCCCTATCGCGTCGAAGGTAAGAAGACTCTGGCCTATGAGCTGGTGGAGCAGATGGACGGTGAAGTTCCCGATGTCATCGTGTACCCCACCGGAAATGGCATCGGCCTCATCGGCATGTGGAAAGCGTTTGACGAGATGGAACGCCTGGGCTGGATCGCTCGCGGCAGGCGGCCGCGTTTCGTTGCCGTGCAAGCGGAGAAGTGTGCGCCCATCGTCAAGGCTTTCGAGCGGGGCAGCGATAGTACCGAGCGCTGGCCCAAGCCGCGCACCAAGCTTTATGGATTGCAAGTGCCGGCACCGATCGGAGGATTCATTTGTCTGCGCGCTTTACGTGATACCGATGGTACGGCTATGACGGTGACGGACGCAGAGGCGCAGCGCGCGGCGCAAACCCTGGCCTCATCCACTGGCATCGATGTGTGCCCCGAAGGCGGAGCAGCCTGGGCCGCCGTCATGACATTACGTGAGAGTGGCTTCATCGGTGAGGACGACAGCGTCGTCGTTTTGAATACGGCGACCGGACAGCGCTATCGCTGAGTCGTTGTCTTGGATCGCCGACGCTGGCCGGGTTGCGATAGCAACTGAAGTTCGCAACTCTCGCAACTCACATCATCCGCATTCTTTCGCTCCGAGCCAACGCGAGCAAGTCGTTCAGCTTGGTAGGTCACGGCCTGCAAACGAATGTTTGCAAATCAAAATGGCTTGCGCTGATATTGCTGGTGCTCTACGTGGAATGGGAAGCGCGAGAAGACGCCGGGCAGAAGTGATGCCTCGCTTGGATGCGTGCTCAGCGGTCGAATGATCCAAAATAACCGCTATTTCCAGGCCGCGGACGTATCTCAAGAAGTGATGATCGGTGCGAATAAGAATCGGCATGACGCTCGAAGATTGCTAGCGCCGTGCTCTTTACGATCAGAATCAACAGCGTGTGGCACTGGTGTGAGCGTCGCTGTCGCGTCGTTCGCTTGATCTCACAGCACGATGTGCCATCGTGCCAACTGCTGGCGCGACGTATGCATATATCAAAAGGCAGTGTGGAAACGAGACGAGGCGGAAGCTTGCCAAGTCGTTCGAGTGAGGTAGGCTATGAAGAACAATCACGGAAGCGGTTGTGCATTTCCTGCTTATCCGCACGAAACGCCTCTTGAGAGCACAAATGCAAGCGACCTGCGTGCCATGCATGCAGCGGTGTGAGCTCAGCGGTGACGGCAATGAAATCTTCTCGATGATGTAACGTCACGTTCTTAGGATTCGGTGCGGGCATCGGATATCGGGGTGCTGAATGGAATACGCCACTCAAGAGTTGCCGGTTCCCCAGGGAAATTCGCTGGCAACGTCGCAGTCATCGCGGCGTGAGACAAATTATCTTATGGAATCGGAGTGTCAAACCCATCCATGGTTGGTGCTGCGCACTCGCTGTCAGCACGAAAATCTGGTCGCGAGCTGCCTGATGCAAAAACGCATCGTTACTTTCCTGCCGAAACACAACGTGATCCGTCGGCGCAAGGACCGAAAGGTCGTGACGGAAACTCCGCTGTTTCCCGGCTATGTTTTCGTGCAGCCGCGAGTGGATCAATACGAGAACATGCGTTACATCCCGGGCTCGTGCGGGCTGGTGTTCGCAGGAAACAAACCGGCCGCCATGCCAGAGAAAGATCTGGTGGCGATGCGCATCTTGATCGGCAGCGGAGCGACGTTGTTGGCGGAATCGAAGCTGTTCCCCGGCAAGCGGGTGGAAGTCATTTCAGGACCTCTCATGGGCATCCAGGGCGAGTTGATTCGAATCAAGAGTCTGCAGCGCCTGGTGATCAACGCGGAATTGTTGAGCAGCAGCGTGAGCGTGGAAGTTTCGTTGGATAACATCTGCGTTTTGTGAGATGCGATGTGGCTGCTGTTGTTGACACAGGCATCGTTCCTGTTACTTTAATCAAACCCCTGTGATGTCGCTGACAGGGCGGAGCGTGCCCCAGGCATCCGCCCGGTTCGTGAAACAGAAATAAATAATAAGAGTTCGTTCGGCGATTTCCGGGGCACGCGGCATCCCGCCTGGGTCGCCACATTCATTTGCCTCATATCGTTAGCCGTCCGAGGTCGAACCGAGAGTTCGCCGATGGACCGAGCAACCACACGTCGTAACGTCGAGCACGCGCGGACAACACATTTCGCAGGAGCAGCGACATGAATGAAGTTTTCTCTGCAGAGCGTGGTGTAGCCGACTACGCGGTCGCCATCGCGACCTTGAAGGGTCTGCCGGATGGGTGTGCCGCCGACATCAACGATCTTGCGAGCCGCATCGGGACGGAGAAGACCACGCTGATCGGCTGGCTGCGCGCGGATCTGACTTTCGCGCGCCTGGTCGATTCCAAAGTGTTGAAGTGAAGGAGGAGCTGGGTTTCCATGAAGACATGCATATTTCCGGGGCAGGGCTCGCAGGCCCGGGGCATGGGAGCGGGCCTGTTCGAGCAGTTCCCAGAGCTCACCGAGCGGGCGGACACCATTCTCGGCTACTCGATCCAGGAGCTGTGCCTGGAGGATCCCAGGCAGGAGCTCAACAAAACCGAGTTCACGCAGCCGGCACTGTTCGTCGTCAACGCGTTGTCGTACTACAGCAAGATGCAGAGCTCGGGATCGAAGCCGGATTTTCTGGCCGGGCACAGCCTCGGAGAGTTCAATGCGTTGCTGGCCGCCGAATGTTTCGACTTCGACACCGGCCTGAAGCTGGTGCGCAAGCGTGGCGAGTTGATGGGCCGAATCGCCAACGGCTCGATGGCCGCGATTTTGAACGCCTCCAAGGATGAGATCGAAAGCATCCTGCAACAGCACGGGCTGCACAACATCGACCTGGCGAACTACAACACGCCCTCGCAGATCGTGATCTCCGGTCTCAGCGAAGAAATCGTCAAGGCCGAGCCCCTGTTTCAACAAGGCAAGATGCTCTACTACCCGCTGAACACCAGCGGCGCATTCCACTCCAGGTTCATGGAGGCGGTGAAGCACGAGTTCGGCGAGTTTCTCGCGAACTTCGAATTCGCCGCGGCGAGGATTCCGGTGATCGCCAACGTCACCGCGCGCCCGTACGCGGACGGCGCCATACACGAGAATCTCTCAAAGCAGATTTCGAGCACGGTCCGATGGTCCGAGAGCATCCAGTACCTGATGGCGCTCGGGTTCGCTCGTGGCGGGACGATGCAATTCGAAGAAGTGGGTTTCGGCGACGTCCTCACGCGACTGCTGCAGACCATCCAAAGACAGACGCCCGACAGCGTGCTGCAGTCGATCGCGGGCGAACACGGGCTTGCTGCGAAGGACGCCAACGCATCGATCGGATCGTTGACAGCGGCGGATAAAGTTGCCGTCTGGAATCGCAAACATCCCATCGGGACCCGCGTCCGCTCGCTGATGGCCGAGTATACAAACCTTGAGACGCGAACCGCTGCCATGGTTTTGTTTGGCCACCGCGCGGCGGTCTACATGAAAGATTACAACGGCTACTTCGATCTGGACGAGATCGTGCCGGTGTAAACGCTTCGACCGTGTCGCCGCTCATTACCGCAGTCGCGGAGTTTGTCACAAGGCTGGGATGGAGATGCTCAACCAAGACCTTTTGCAGGAGCTGACGGAGTCTTACCTGAAGTCGCTCATCGCACAGGCCGCCAACAGCTTGGGCAGCGACTTCGATTCCTCGGCGCCGTTCGCCGAACTGGGCATCGATTCGTTCCGCGTGCTGAAGATCATCAAGAATCTCGAAGCGGAGTTCGGCACGCTACCCAAGACGCTGCTATTCGAGAACTTCAATGTCGGCGATCTCGCTCGCTGGTTCGTCGCCAGGCACGGGCAGACGTTATCGACGAAGTTTGCCAAACAGCTGGAGCGCCCTCGCGCGGCGACAGTCACGGCAACGAGCTCGACGCAAGGAGCAGCTCCGACACCCCAAGCGCGTCCTGTGACGCGAGACGAAAAGCCGGTGGGGGCAACGGACATCGCCATCGTCGGCATGGCAGGACGCTATCCCAAGGCAAGCAATGTCAATGAGCTCTGGGAGAACCTGCGGCAGGGCAGGGACTGCATAGAGAATATTCCCGCAGAACGCCTTGCCCGGCGCGTTCGCAACGAGCTCACCCGCGAATATCGAGGCGGCTTTCTCCAGGATGTCGATCGATTCGATTCGTTGTTCTTCAATATCTCCCCGCGAGAAGCCGAAGCCCTCGATCCGCAGGATCGTTTGTTCCTGGAGGTCGCGTGGGAAGCCATTGAAGATGCGGGCTACTATCCGGAAACTCTGGTGCGCGAAGGCGCGCCACGCAACATCGGTGTCTTTGTCGGCGCCGTGTGGACGATGTATCAGATCCTGGGCGTCGAGCAGAAGTTGGGCGGCAACAACGTCAATCCGAACTCCTTTCTGTGGAGCATTGCCAACCGTGTCTCATATTGGATGAACCTCACGGGCCCGAGTCTCACGCTCGATACCGCTTGCTCTTCCAGTCTCACGGCCGTTTATCTCGCCTGCGAATCCATTCAGCGAGGCGAGTGTTCTGCGGCCATCGTCGGCGGCGTGAATCTGGACCTGCATCAACACAAGTTCGATATAAACACTGCCGGTGGAGCGCTGTCGATCGACGGCGTCTGTCGCAGCTTCGGCGCGGGCGCCAACGGCTATGTCGCTGGCGAGGGCATCGGCGCTTTATTTCTGAAGCCCCTGCAGCGAGCCATCGAAGATCGCGACAACATCCACGGCGTCATCAAGAGCGTGGTGGTGAACCACGGAGGCCGAACCAGCGGTTACACAGTGCCGAGCCCGAAGGCGCAGGCCGATTTGATCCGGGCGGCGCTCGACAAAGCGGGAGTGAATGCGCACAGCATTGGTTACATCGAGGCTCACGGCACGGGAACCGAGTTGGGCGATCCGGTGGAGGTCGCCGGTCTCACCGGGGCCTTCGAGTCGGTCGACCTGCCGAAAGGCTCCTGTCCCATCGGCTCGGTGAAAACAAACATTGGCCACCTGGAGGCCGCGGCGGGCGTGGTAAGCGTGTGCAAGGTGCTGCTTCAGATGCGCCACCGCCAACTCGTGCCTTCGCTGCATTCGTCCGCGCTCAACCCGCACATCGATTTCGGCAGCTCGCCATTCTATGTGCAGCAGCGCTTGGAAGAGTGGCACCGCAGAAACGTGCAGGGCGCGGAAGTGCCGCTGCGTGCCGGCATCAGCTCCTTCGGCGCCGGCGGTGCCAATGCGCACATGGTGATCGAAGAGTACCGGCGACCGACCGCTGTGGTTGCTCAATCAGCCAGTGGTGAGATATTTCCGCTGTCCGCAAAGAATGAAGAACAGCTGCGCGAGATGGGGCTGCGGCTGCGCTCGCAATTGGAAGCTCAGCTCGCTGCCGACCCGCAGGGCTCGCAGCCGGGCTTGAGCGACATCGCTTTCACGTTGCAACGAGGTCGAAAATCGTTCGACTGCCGGGTGGCGATCATCGCATCGAGCCACGACGCCTTGATCGAAAAGCTGAGTACGTTCCTGGCAGGAGGAGCCGATACAAACATTCTCGTCGGCCAGGCGAGCAAGTCGGAACGCATTACCAAGCTGCTCAGCAGGACCGAACGAGACAAGTTCATCGGCTTGCTCGCGCAAAGCCGCGACACTCGCAAGCTGGCGCAGTTGTGGGTCGACGGCCATGTTTCCGACTGGCGCAAGCTGGTGCCCGAGGGAGGCGGCCAGCGCACCTCGCTGCCTACCTATCCATTCGCCGACCGACGTCACTGGGTTGGATCTGATCAGGCGAAGGCAGCGACGCTGCACGCACGCGCCAGCATGCATCCGTTGATCGACAGCAACGAGTCCACCTTCCAGCGGCAGTTGTTCAAGAAAACGTTGCGACCGCGAGAGTTTTTGCTGAGCGAGCACGTGCTTGCGGACGTGCCGACGCTGCCCGGCACCGCGTACCTGGATCTGGCCCGCAAGGCCGGCGAGATCGCAGCGGGCGGACGTCGTGTCCACAAGATCAAGAACGTCGTCTGGACCAGTCCGCTCACGGTGCCAGGCGCGTCGCTGGATGTCTTCGTCGAATTGCAACCGGCGGGGGACCTGGTGCAGTTCGAAGTGTTCAGTGAAAACGAAGCGGGAACACGGCAACGTTACTGCCAGGGAAAGCTGTCATACGCCAGCAGTTCGCAGGGCTCCGAGGCCGTCGAGCACATCGATCTGAAAAGTATTCGTGCTCGCTGCGCCAAGGCCGTGGATGGCAAGGATGCCTATCCGCTGTTCAAGTCACTGGGCCTTGCATACGGGCCGAGCTTTCAAATGTTGCAGGAAGTCTCCAAGAGCGAGGCCGAGACGCTGGGCATGCTCAAGGTGCCCGAGAGTCGCGACGCAGATTTCGACGAGTTCGTTTTGCACCCCTGTGTGCTGGATGCCTCGATGCAGGCCGGCGTGGTCGCGCAGCTCGGCTCGCCCAGCGGTGAGATGAAGGTGCCGTACTCCATCGGCGAAGTGGAGATATTGCACCCGCTGACGCGCACCTGCTACAGCCATGTGACCAAAGTGCTCGACGAAAAAGCCAGCGGCTCCAGGCTCTCGAAGGAGAACGTGGTCATCGTCGACGAAGACGGCAAAGTGCTGGTCCGCATCCGCGAGTCGGTGGGTGTGCCGCTGATGAACGTGCACGCGAAAACGACGCAGTCGAGCGTGACCGGCGGCGAGAACTTCACCAAACTGTATTACTCGCAAGCGTGGGGCAAGGCTGCGTTGGCGAATGCTCCGCACGACGTTGCATCCGTGTTGTTGTTCGACGTCGATGCCAGACTACGGGACGCATGCGCGGAGGCGGCCAAGAGCGCGGGCAGTCAAAAGCCATCCATTGTGCTGGTGCTGCCTGGGTCGAATTACGAGGCCTTGGCCGACGATACCTATCGAATCAACCCGCAAGAGCCCGGTGACTACGCTCGCTTGCTTCAGGCGTTGAGCCTGAAACAGTGGACCGTGCAGAACATTTGTTATGCGTGGGGCAGTTCACCGGCGCCGCACGGAGTCGAAGAGCTGGATCGCGCCCTATCACTCGGCGCGTATTCATTGCTGTCTTTGTGTCAGGCGCTGATCGAGCATAAGGGTGCAGGCGCGGTGCAGATGCTGTATCTGTATTTCGCGACCGCGCAGGAGCCGCAGCCTCACAATGAAGCGATCAACGGATTCTTGAGGACGCTGTGCCTGGAGCATCCGAAAATATCCGGCAAGGTGGTGGAGATTCGCCAGCAAAGTAACAATCTCGCCCAGGTGTCGGCATGGATTCTGGCGGAGCTCAGTTCCAACGCTCAGGACGCAACCACCGTTCGTTATCAGGACGGCGGGCGTTACACGAGGAGAATGGAAAAGCTGGTGCCGGATTCCCAGCCGCAGGAACCCTGGCTGAAGCAGCGTGGCGCATATGTCATCACCGGTGGCGCCGGCGGTCTGGGACTGATCTTCGCAAGATTTCTGGCGGAGCGTTGTCAGGCACGACTACTGCTGACAGGCCGCTCGAATCTGTCGGCCGAGCGCCAGACCGAACTCGATCAGCTCAAGCAGCTGGGCGCGGAAGTGTTTTATCTCGCGGCCGACGTCGCCAAGCGCGGCGACGCAGAGCGCGTCGTCCACGAATGCAAAGCCCGCTTCGGCCGGATCAACGGCATCGTCCATAGCGCCGGCGTGCTGCGAGACTCGTATCTACGCAAGAAGACGCGCCAGGAAATGGCAGACGTGATTGCGCCGAAGGTGTACGGCGCGTTGTATCTGGATGAGCTGACACAGAACGACGACCTGGATTTCTTCGTGCTGTTTTCCTCGCTGGCCGCCATCGGCGGCAATCCCGGTCAGGCCGATTATGCGTTCGCCAATCACTACATGGATTCGTTCGCCGCGCGTCGCGAGTCGCAGGTTCAACGCGGCAGCAGATCGGGAAGGACGTTGAGCTTCAACTGGTCGCTGTGGGCGGATGGCGGCATGAAGCTGGATCCGCAAACCGAGCTCTTCTTCAAGCAGAGCCTGGGCATCAAACCGCTGCCGAAGACCACCGGCCTCGAAGCTTTCCTTGCCGGCTTGCGAACCGACAAGCCGCAGCTCGCGGTCCTGGAGGGGGTGCACACCAAGATCGAAGCTGCATGGGGCGTGAGCAAAAAAGCGGCGCCCGCTGCGCCGATTGCTTCGGCCACGAAGGGTGGCGCGCGGCTTTCCAGTGCCGTCGGCAAGGAGTTGTCGCAGCTGGTCATGGAGCAGCTGAAGCTCGATGCCGGCGATCTTTCCACCGACAGCATCCTGCTGGATCTGGGCTTCGATTCCATCGGCCTGTCGACATTCGCCAATGCCATCAACGCGAAGTATCGACTCGACATCAATCCGGTCCTGTTCTTCGAACATACATCCATAGGTTCCATCGCCGAGCACCTGGCTGTCGAGCATGCCGATGCCGTACGTGCCGTGCACAGCGGTGCGCCACTGCGACTGGTGGAGAAATCGACGCAGCGTGAAAGTGATGTCGGCCCGGCAATCAGCTTTGAGAAGAGTCGACAGTTCGATGCTGTGGTTCAAAGCGCCGCGGGTCAGGGAGCGGGCAGCTTCCTCCGCGAGCAGCGCTTTGTTCGCGAGCCGATTGCCATCGTGGGCATCGCTGGCCTCATGCCGCAATCCGACGGCCTCGATGAGTACTGGGACAATTTGAAACACGGCCGCGACCTGGTGACCGAGATTCCTCGCGATCGCTGGATCTGGGAGGACCACCACGGCAATCCGCTCAAGGACGTGAACAAGTCCAACTCCCGGTGGGGCGGGTTCATGAAGGAGATCGACAAGTTCGATCCGCTGTTCTTTGGCATTGCCGCCCGCGAAGCCGAGATGATGGATCCGCAGCAACGGATTTTTCTGCAAACCGTCTACCACGCCATCGAAGATGCCGGACACAAGGTTTCCGACCTGTCGGGCACGAAGACCGGATTGTTCGTCGGCGTCTCCAGCAACGACTACACCAATGTGCTGGCCGAACATCAGATGGGCCTGGATGGCTATTCCGCGGCAGGAAATTCGCATTCGATCCTGGCAAACCGCGTGTCGTTCCTGCTGAACCTGCGCGGACCCAGCGCGCCGATCGATACCGCATGTTCCAGCTCGCTTATCGCCTTGCATCGTGCGATCGAATCCATCCACACCGGCAGCAGCGACATGGCCATCGTCGGCGGCGTGCAGGTGATGCTCACACCGATAGGTCACATATCGCTGAGCTCCGCGGGCATGCTGAGCGTCGATGGCCGTTGCAAGACCTTCGACAAGGATGCCAACGGCTATGTGCGAGGCGAGGGGGCCGGCGCGATTCTCATCAAGCCGCTCGCCAAGGCGCAGGCCGACGGCAATCCCATCTATGCCGTCATCAGGGCCACCGCCGAAAACCATGGCGGCCGTGCCACGCTGCTAACTGCCCCCAACCCGACTGCGCAGGTGGAATTGTTGATGGAGGCCTATGAAAAGGCGCAAGTCGATCCGGCGACGGTGGGATATATCGAATGTCACGGCACGGGAACGGGGTTGGGCGACTCGATCGAAATCCAGGCGCTGAAGAAATCCTTCGGCGAGTTATACAAACGTTACAGCAGCACGCCTGCGCCCGCTCACTGCGGCCTGAGCTCGGTCAAGACCAACGTCGGCCATCTCGAACCCGCGTCGGGAATGGCCAGCCTGCTGAAAGTGTTGCTGGCGATCAAACATCGACAGATTCCAGCGCTGCTGCATTTGCAGGAGCTCAATCCCTATATCAATCTGAAGGGCAGCCCCTTTTATATCGTCGACAAGCTCCGAGCCTGGGAGGCGCCCAAGGACGAGAGCGGCAACGCGCTGCCTCGACGCGCCGGCATCAGTGCCTTCGGCTGGGGAGGCGCCAATGCGCACGTTGTGATCGAAGAGTACGTTCCTGCGCAACAGACAGCCGCCGGCGCCTCGACGCAGCCGCAATTGATCGTTCTATCGGCGAAAAGCAGTGAGCGGCTCAAGGCCTACGCGGCAGCGTTGCTGGCGCATGTTCAAAAACATTCCGTCGAGCTGGCCGATCTTGCTTATACGCTGCAGGTCGGACGGGATGCCTGGGAAGAACGCCTCGGATTTATAGTGAGCTCGCCGCACGAGTTGCAGGAGAAGCTTCGCGCGTACCTCGCGGGGGACTCGGCGATCGAAGGAATGTATCGAGGACGAGCGAGTCGCAGCAGGCGCGGTGAGGACATTGCAGGCCCGAACGCCGAGCGCATGCTGGAAGCGTGGGTCAAAGGCGTGGACGTGGATTGGCGCAGTCTGGACACCAGTTCCTCTCGTAAACGGATCAGCCTGCCTGGTTATCCATTCGCGCGCGAGCGCTACTGGATCGATACAACATCGAAGCAACAGCGCGGCGTGCCCTTGGCCGTGTAACTGTACTCAGAGGACGGCAATGATCGAGGCAGATCAGCTACTGGAGCTGACCGAGGGCTATCTCAAGTCCTTGGTGCGCGAAGTCTCCCCATCCTTGAGCGCGGATTTCGACCCGCTCACGCCGTTCGGCGAGCTGGGCATCGATTCGTTTCGCGTTCTGAAAATCATCAAGGCGCTCGAAGCAGATTTCGGTGCGCTCCCCAAAACGCTGCTGTTCGAGAATTTCAACATCGGCGACCTGGCCCGCTATTTCGTGCGCAAGCATGCCCCGACATTGTCCGGTAAGTTCGCGAGTGAGCTGCAGCGCCCGACTCGATCTGCGGAGCTCGCGCCGCGGGATCTTCCGTTGACGACCGGGCAGCCCATCAGGATTGCCAACCAGGCGCCGGCATCGGCGCTACCCATTCTGCTGCCGGAAAAGCAGGCGCTGGCTCATCCCGACGTGGGACCCTGCATTCGAGAAATTTTCGAGCAGCATAAGAATGAAGGCTCGGTATCCCGGGGCACACGTAACATCGCCCCGGACCTGTTCATCGGCAGCGCGCGTCGCGGGTTCTTCAACTACTGTCGTAGCAACAACCTGATTCTCGCTTATACCTATACAGGCCCGGACGATCACTTCGCGGAACTGGCGCAGGAAATGTATCAGCACTGCGCCACTCGCAATCTGCAACTCAACATTCTGTGGCCCCAGGACATCGCGGCTGTTGGCCCGATTCCGTTCTCTTCTACGCCGTTTGGAGCTCTGCAGCGAGTCGTCGATCTGCAGAGCTTCAAGTTGCAAGGCCAGGCCATGCGACGGCTGCGCTACCAGGTGTCCAAGTTCGAGAAAGCCGGCACCTGCCGCACCGAAGAATATCGTTGCGGCACCGATCCGGAGATCGCACGCAGCATCGCTGCCGTCGTCGACGAGTGGTGCGCCAGCAAGCCGATGGTCAATCCTCTCATCCACATCGTCAAAGAGGAGATCCTGGCCGGCACGTTGCATCCGGAACATCGGATCTTCCTCACGTACGTCGACGACGTTCTGCATAACGCGATCTTGATTTCGCCGCTGGCCAGGCAGTTCAACGGCTATCTGATGGACCTGGAGTTCTATACCCAGGCCATGCCGCTCGGCGGGTTGGAGTTCGCGATCGTCCAGATCATCGAGAAACTGGTCGCGGAAGGCTGCAGCGTGCTGAGCCTGGGTGGCACCTACGGATGCAAGCTGCAGGAGTCGGCCAATGCCGATCCGCAAGTGGACAAGATCCTGGACGACTTGCGCATGCAGGGCATCTTCAACGATGAAGGCAATCTGCAGTTCAAGAATAAATTCCGGCCCGAGAACCAAACGCTCTTCCTGTGCCGTCCGATCGGCATGTGCGCAGCGGACAGCGTGATCGACATCATCATGATGATCGCGGATCCGGCGAGGATGCAGACATCGGATCACGAAAATCACAGCGCGACGGCAGCGCCAGCCGCGAGCGTCGCAATGTCGACGGTGGTGGTCGATCCCGAAGCACCGGTGGTCATCGCGGACAATGAATTTTCAGCCGCCTTGGCCGAGCACGGCTTCAATCCGCTGCAGGTGCCGTTTGCCCAGGTCGCGTTCGATCTGAAGACGGATTCGTGGGCGCAGCTACATATGCCGGCGATCGAGAGCCACACGCGCAGTCTGTACGCTCAGCTGCAGCAGCCGGCGGATCTCGAAGCGTCGCTGAAACAAATCTTCCCGAAGACCTACTTTGCGCTGACAAAGTCGGGGCGCAGCGCTGAGAGAGTCTTCTACCGTGCGTGGCCCAAGAAGGGCGTGGTGCCACAAAACCTGTTGTTTCCAACGACGCTGTTTCATCAAATCGATCAGGGGTACACGCCGTTGGAGCTGCCTCGCCCGGAGGTGTTCCGACTCGACTCGACTGAGTTGTTCAGGGCCGACCTCGACTTGCTGGCGTTACAACAGGCGTTGCAGGAGCGTGCCGATGAGATTGCGCTTGTTTGTATCGAGCTGAGCAACAATGCTGCGGGCGGCCATCCAGCGTCGCTCCAGCACTTGCGAGAGGTGCGAGCGTTACTGGCGGGCCGGTCGATTGCACTGGTGCTGGATGCGACGCGCGTCATCGAGAATGCGCTGTTCGCAATCGACCACGACAGTGACCAGGCTGGCAAGGATGTGTGGCAAATCACCCGTGAGCTGCTGGGCCATGCCGACGTCATCGTCGCGAGCCTGGCCAAGGATTTCTGCGTTCCGGCGGGTCTGATTGCCACCAACGACAAGGCATTGTTCGAGTCGCTGCAGGCCTTGATTGTCGAGGAAGGCTGCGGACTCGATGTAGTGGACCGCAAGCTCGCCGCGCTGACGCTGCAGAACCGACGTTACATCGAAGTCCAAACCCTTCGCCGCAAAAACTTGGTCAAGCGCCTCCATGACGCTCTCAAGGATCGAAGCGTGCCGGTGGTGCAGCCCGCGGGCGGTCACTGCGTTCTCATCGACGTTCGACAGGTCCCGCCGTTCAAGGACTTCAAGCACCCGGTCGCGTCGTTCGTAGCATGGATGTATCTGAACACCGGGATTCGCGCCGGCGCGCACAGCGTCGGCATGCAAAAGAACACGTCGTTGAACGAATTGGTTCGCCTGGCTGTGCCCGTCGGTCTGCGGCCAGAGCAGATCGAGGAGATCATCGCTCGCTTGACCGACCTGTTCGCCCGCATGCAGAACATTCCTGAGCTGGTGCCACTGGCGAGCGTGCCCGATGGCGCTGGAAGCATGCATGCGCGATATCAGTTGATCAGGCTGCACAATCTTTCCAGTGCGCTCGCGCCCAAAGCATCGGCATCCGTGAGCAGCACCGCGACGGTTGCGAGTGCCAGTACGCCGTCACATCAACCTGGAAGTGCAATCACGGTGGATGTCGCGGTTGTCGGAATGGCCGGGCGATATGCGCAAGCCAAAGACTTGCGCGAGCTCTGGAATCATCTGCTGCAGGTTACGCACGAGTCTCACGCTCGTGACGAGGCGAGGGCGGATAAGTTCGATGCAGGGTTCTTTCAATGTTCGGTGGCAGAAGCCGAAGCAATGGATCCCCGGGAGAGAATGTTCCTTGAGGTCGCGTACGAGGCGATCGAGGATGCAGGCCATTACCCCGAAGCTTGGACCCGCGCCGATCAAGCCATCGGCGTGTTCGTCGGATGTTCTCTGCGCAGTGTCGCCAGCTGCACTTCGCATTGGATGAACCTGGCGGGTCCATGCCTCACTGTGGATGCGGATGGAGCGGCAAGCCTCTCGGCCATTCAGCTGGCCTACGAAGCAATCCGTTCGGGAGAGTGCACCGCTGCGATTGTCGGCGGCGTCCACGCGGGTGTTGGCGAAGAGCAGGTCGAAGGAGCAGGTGCGTTAGTGCTCAGACCGCTCGATGCGGCGATCGCGGACCGAGATAACATTTACGGCGTCATCAAGAGCGTCGGCGTCACTCACGGCGGAAGAGGCGCTGCATCCGCGGCGTTGGATACCCAACGTCATTCCAAGTTGATTCTACGAGCGCTTGAGCGCGCCAACCTGGATGCGCGCACCATCGATCATGTCGAAATCAATACCGGCGCTGGCTATTGCGCCAACGCGGTCGAGCTCGACGCCCTGGCGCATGCTTTCAATCGATATGGGGTGGATCCGCAGAGTTGCTCCATCGGCTCGCTGCAAGCAGGGCTGGGAGATTTGCAAGCGGCATCCGGCATCGCCGGTGTGCAAAAGATGCTGCTGCAAATGAGACATCGCACGTTGTTGCCTGGCGCTTTCGCATCGCCAAGCTCGCCATTCCGCACGCCCGCACAGGTTGAAGAGTGGTTTGCCAAGAGCAGCGCGGGGGTGCCTGCTCGGCGCCGGGCGAGTATCAATGCGTTCGGCGAGACCGGAATAAACGCGCACATCATTCTCGAAGAATACGAAACATCGCTGCCGTCCGCTGATGATGCCGCAGGTTCACCCGCGGCCAGCATCTTTCCAATTTCAGCGAGGACTCAGGAGCAGCTCAGGAACATGGTGGTCCGACTGCGTGATTTCCTGCTGACATCGCCCTCGCTCGCCAGGGACGATGTCGCCCGAACCTTGCAGCTCGGCAGACAATCTTTCACGCATCGCCTGGCAGTGGTTGCGAGCAGCGTGGAAGAGCTCGTAAGCAAGCTTGCTTGTTACCTGGATGGCGTCGAGGACGCCGATGTCATGGCCGGCGATACCGAAAACGCCGCGGCGCTTGGCGAATTCCTCAGCCCGGCGGAGCAGCGGGAGTTCATCGATCTGCTGCTGCAGGATCCGGACCCGCGCCGCCTCGCCCAATTGTGGAGCGACGGCGTGATCTCCGATTGGCAGGGACTGAACATCGGACAGGGCGGCCGGAAGATTTCGCTACCGACCTATCCCTTCGCTGACGAGCGCTACGTTCGTCGCTTGCCGCCGGTCGCCGTGCCCACGGAGGTGGAACACGCACGCATCGTTACTCCAGAGCCGCAAGCGCCGGAAGCGCCGGCCAGCGACGTGGACATCGCTGCGAGCAAGCGCCCTGAAATCAGTATCGAGGAACGGGCGCGGCTGTTCGTCTGGCAACTGCTCAGCCACCAGCGACAACTACGTTTGGACGAGGTGGATGACGATTTTCATCTGATGGATATGGGCATCACTTCGCTGGACATGGCGGAGATGACGCAGTCGATGAAGGACTCGCTTGACCCGGAATTTTCCCCGATCGCATTCTTCGAGTGCACGACTGTGCGTTCTCTATATCAGTTGCTCGGACGCGAGTATCCGGCCGCATTCGAGAAGATGCCGATGGTGCAACTCGCGGTGGTGGACGGTGAGCAGGTGCCCCGGCCCGGAAAGTCACGATCGGAGCAATCTCACGACGCGGATCTGCCAAGACGGCCATTGCATGTGGAAGATGCGGAGGCGGAACTGCTCATGCCAGGCCCGATGCCGCCGGCCAGCGAAGGTCCGATGCGTCGCATCTTTCTCACAGGCTCAACGGGATTCCTCGGCGTGCATGTGTTGGCCGAGATTCTGCAAACGGACGCCGATGCCAAAGTCTATTGCCTGGTGCGCGCCTCGAACGAGGCGCACGGGCTGCAGCGCATAGTGAAGCAGGCGCAGAAGTACGAACTGCCCCTCGACGAGAGCCGGATAGCTGTCGTTTGCGGCGACATCAAACTGCCGCGCCTCGGCTTGTCGGAGCACGATTGGGACCTGTGTTGCCGGGATGCGCAGCAGATCGTGCATGCATCGGCGCACGTAAATCACATCGAAGGCTATGCGACATTCCGCGACTCCACCCAGGGCATGAAGGAGATCATCCGCCTGGCCAGCAGCCAGCAGCTCAAACTGGTGCAGTTCATATCCAGCATTGCCGGCTGCATCCTGAAACG
>Ga0247784_1000061_pt1 | contig 39445 bp, 28 predicted proteins | sample UWRJL169409R5_FD_179909 | JGI IMG/M metagenome (GOLD analysis project Ga0247784, IMG submission 179909) | Plant litter microbial communities from Arlington Agricultural Research Station in Wisconsin, United States - UWRJ-L169-409R-5 | ecosystem: Environmental > Terrestrial > Plant litter >...
TGAACGTTTGATTGCGAGGATCGCCATTCGGAAACAACTGCCGCCAGTCGGCCCCGCTGCGATCGACGTTGTCGTTCTTCAAGCGATCGATGCTGACGTTGACGAAACCGTCTTCGCCGAGACCCAAGCCGCCGCTCGCCAACAGTTGATGCGTTTCGCCGCCGCCGTCGGTGTAACCGCCATAACGGCCGCCGAACTCGCCGCCTTCCGCATCTTTACGCAGAACGACGTTGATCACGCCCGCGATTGCGTCCGAGCCGTACTGAGCGGCGGCACCATCGCGCAACACTTCGACGCGTTCGATTGCGTTGATGGGAATCGTATTGATGTCTACGACTTGCGCGGCTGGCCATGGATCGGTGCCCGACAGTTGCGCGGACAGATGTCGACGCTTGCCGTTGACCAACACGAGCGTGTACGCCGGGCCCACGCCGCGCAGCGAGGCCGAGCGCACGCCCTGCCCCTTCACCGCATTCTGGCCCTGAGGAAAGTTGAACGAGGGATGCAGCTTCGACAAGGCTTGGTTGATCGTAACCGCACCGGTCTCGCGTAATTGATCGGGCGTGATGACATCGACCGGCGCAGTGCTGGTCAGCGCCGTCGTGTCCTGCCGTGCCGTGCCCAAGACCACAACGCTGTCGATCACACTCGCATCCGTGCCACTGCCGTTTGCATCGACGTCCTGTGCGTGCAAAGTAGATATCGTGTTTGCACCGAGCAAACCGATGAAGGCCGCAGCGGACGCGCGACGCATGACTCGTTAGTTCCCCAGTAGCGCTCGGACGAGCGTGTTCGCGGCAAAATCTAACGATCGATGTGCGAGCGCGAAAATGTCATGTCGTTATGAAGGTCGCCGGGAAAAACATGTGACCGCTTTGTAGCTGCGCCGAGACCGAAAATTGAGTTTGAGTCACAACGCGTGACTCGCAGGGCGCAATCGTGACCTGCGTGTAACCCGCCGTCGCATGGTCCGGATAGCGTCGAAGTCGATCGAAATGCGGTTTCGAGCCGCTTTGCGCGCAACGGCGCGTTTACGCCGCCGACAACCAATCGTCGTCATTCGGTCATCGAACAGACATACAAGGCCACGATTATGTCGCCGCGCCGCTTTCCAGTCGCGCCGGAGGTCGGCGTGCGAGCGTTGCTGGAGTCGATAAATATGAAGTGCTCGAATCATCCGCTGCGGCTGGCGATGGCGATGTTCGCCGTCGGCTCGGTCGCGCTCGCTGTTCAGTCTCAAGCGGCTGAATTGCTGGAGCGTGCCGTGCTCCCCAGCGCCAGCTTTTCCACCGGCCCGACCTCGGGTCAGTTCGCTACTGGCGGCAACGGCGTCGCCACGCCGTTCATCAATCGTCAGCCGGTGCAAGGTTTCTCCGCGGTGCTGCCGGACCAGCACGACGGTACTTACTTCGTGATGTCCGATAACGGTTTCGGCAACAAAGCCAACTCCGCCGACGCACTGCTGCGCGTCTACAACGTGAAGCCCGATTTCAAGACCGGCACCGTCAGCCCGGTGAATCGCTTCACCGGCGACGAACTCGCGGGCTTCACTTCCGAAAGTTTCATCACACTCAGCGACCCGTGGCATAAAGTGCCGTTCGTCATCGTCGCCGAAGGCACGGTGTATCCGGGCACGCCGGTCGGCGGTGGTGCTGCGATTCCCGTCGATCCCAGCATCCGTGCGAATCGTTTCCTGACCGGCGCGGATTTTGACATCGAATCCATTCGTCGCGCTGCCGACGGCACGCTGTGGTTCGGTGACGAGTTCGGTCCCTACCTCATTCACACCGACTCCAAAGGTCGCGTGCTCGAAGCTCCGATTCCGCTGCCGAACTTCCGCAAGATTCCCTCCACGCTCGGCGGCACCGAAGTGAATCCTTTGATTCAGGCAGTCAGCAATCCGACGCGTACGCTCGCCGCGAACCTGCCGGATTCCGGCGGCTTCGAAGGCATGGCGTTGAACGCGAGCCGTAACAAGCTGTACGCGTTGCTGGAAAAAGCAGTGGGCGGCGACACGGTGCGTGAGCGCCTGCTGATCAACGAGTTCAGTCTCACCGCGCGCAAATACACGGGCAAGACCTTTGGCTATATCCTGGACAGCGCGAGCAATGCCATCGGCGACTTCACGGCGCTCACCGACACGCAGTTCCTGATCATCGAACGCGACGGCGGCCAGGGCGATCCTACCGATCCGCGCTTCACCGGCCCGGCGCGCTTCAAGCGCATCTTCAAGATCGACCTGCGTCAGGTCGATGCGAACGGCAACCTCATCAAGGAAGAAGTGGCCGACCTGATGAACATTTACGATCCGCGCGACGTGGCCGGCGACGGCAAGGCGAAGACCGTGTTCACCTTCCCGTTCACCACCATCGAAGATGTGCTGGTGTTGGACAACAACCGTCTGCTGGTCATCAACGACAACAATTATCCCGGCTCCGCCGGTCGTGAGTTTGGCGTGCCGGATAACAACGAGTTCATCGTCATCCACACGGCGCCGCTGCTCGATTCTGAAGATTGCCGCCGCGGCCGCAAGGAAGCGCGTGGCTACGACGGTTACGAGGATCGCCGTAAGGAGTGCGAGCCAGCGACCAATTGATTTGATGTCTCAGCACGCCCCTACACGGATGTACGGGCATGCTGAGATGGGTTTTGTTACTTGGCGCGGCCGGTGTAACCCGACGTCAACGTCGCGATCCGATACGCTGAGCCGCGACCGACCACATACAACGTTTTCTTGTCCCTGCCGGCGAATGCCAGGTTCTGCGGCGCCTTGGGCAACGGAATCACACCCAGTGATTTGCCCTTCGCATCGAACACCTGCACTCCCGCGGCGGACGCCACATACAAACGTCCCTTCGCATCCACAGCCAAGCCGTCCGCGCCGCTGGTCCAGCCTTGCTCGTTCTTGGCGAAGCCTTCGAGCTTGGCGAAGTTACGGCGCTCGCCGACTGTGCCGTCGGACTTCACGTCGTACGCGAGCACATGCTCGCCGTAGGTGTTCGCGACGTACAGCGTCTTCTCGTTCGGGCTGAGTTGAATGCCGTTCGGGCGCTCGATGTCCGTCGCCAGCTGGGTCAGCTTGCCTTTCGGAGACAAATAATAGATCGCCGTTTTCGGCACGGGCTTACCCGGTTCGGGACGCGCACCGGGGTCAGTGAAATAAACACCACCGCGCTTGTCGACGACCAGGTCGTTGGGACGATTCAACGGCGTGCCTTCGTAGCTGTCGACCAGCACGCGCTCTTTGCCGGCCGGGCCGATCACAGCGATGCCCGGCTTCGTCGTCTGCACGGCGATGAGCTCGCCGGATGAGTTGAAAGCGAGCCCGTTCGCGCCGCCGGAGTTCTCCAGATAAGACGCGATGCTGTTGTCCGCCGAGATGCGAGTGATGCGATTGGCCTGACCTTCCGTGAAGATTACGCTGCCGTCGGGGAGCGCGACCGGACCTTCCGTTCCCTGGAAGCCTTCCTTGATGAGCTCGATCGCCGTGCCGGCGGCGACGACGCCGTCGATTGTGGGAGTGGACAGCCCGTCCGCGTATGAGCTCGACGCCGCGATCAGCGCTACGAGCGACCAACGATTCAATGCCTTCATGTTTGTATCTCGAAACTACCGTGGCTTGTTAGAAACTCGACCGCAGAATCAGCCCGACATACCGACGCGGGCCGATGCCGTCGTACCCGACGGGTGCGCTGTTGCTGAAGTCGTTGATGCTGGTCGTGTACTGCGTGTCGAATACGTTCTTGGACACCAGGCTCAACTCGTACTTGGCCGCATCCGTCGCGTGCGTCACGCCGATGCCGACATCCGTGAGCGAGTACCCGGACTGCTCGCCGTACTCCGACAGCAACTGTTCGAGGTTGTGTTCGGACCGATAAACGTGATTGCCGAACACATGCGCGCCAAACCCTGACGCCAGCGGCCATTGATAGTCGAAGCCGAAAATCCCGGTCCAACGTGGCGCCCCGACAATCTGTCGATCAGTGTTGTTACACACCGCCACCGAAGTTGGGAAGGAACGCGGGCAAGTCGCAGTGGACCAATCCGTGTACGTCGCTTCGTTATATGCACCGCCCGCCGTAATCAGCAGGTTGTCAGTCACGCGAATCTGCGCGTCGAGCTCCGTGCCGACAGCACGAATCTCAGGCACGTTGCCAAGGCGCGAGCTGAACCCGGTCGGCGATGTCGGATCGGGCTCGCTCGTGACATTCTGATAGTCACGAACGCGCGTGTAGTAAACATTGACGTTGAGCGTGACCAGGTCGTTCCACAGCTCGCTCTTCACGCCGGTCTCGAAGTTCAGCGACTTCTCCGGCTCGACGTTGGCGATGCGCCCATTGTTGTCGAACGCAACGGCGCCGGACTTCTCACCCGCGCTCGCGGACGCATACAACAACACGTCGTCCGTGAGCTGGTAACTCGGGTTGACCAGCCACGCAATCGAATCGTCCTTGATCCTGAGACCTTCGATCGGTCCGTAGTCCGCACCCGTCTGCCCAACACGAATGGCATCGGCTGTGGCATTCCCGGTCGACACGAGCGGCGAACCATTCAGCAGCGTCGCGCGACGGTTGACCTCGTTGGTCTTGTATTCCCATGTCTGCCGCAGACCCAGCGTCAAAGCCGCACGCTCGCTCAAGTGCCAATTGACCTGGCCAAAGACAGCCGCGCTATCCGATACCGGCTTTTGGTTGGTCACCGAATAAACATCGCGCAACGACGCGCGCAACAACTCACGACCGGCCGCCGTATTCAACGTTCGATACTGACCGTCGCTGGCGAAGAACGCGCCAGCGTCCTGGCCATACGTGTTGCGACTGGTCGTATCGGTATCGATGTTGAACAGATACAAGCCGGTCTGATAGTCGATGCTGTCGCTGAGATTGCCGGCGACGCGGAACTCCTGCGACACCTGGCGTGTGTCGACGAGCGTGCCGCTGCGAGAGATCGGGAAACGCGTTTGCTCCTGATCGTTCTTGGCGTCGAAATGAAACCAGCGCGTCGCCGTGATGGAGGTGATCTCCACCGGTCCCGCATCCCAAGTCACAACGGCGGAACCGCCGTAGTTCTCGGTGATCAACGGCCGCGCCATATCGACATCGATCTTGTCCCACGAGCCGATGATGGGCACGTAACCGTTGAAATAATCGCGAGCCAGCCGCGTGGTGTAAGTGGTCGTGCGCACCGAGCCGTCGTTGAGCGTGGTCGGATCGACCATGAACGGCTTGGTGTTGCTGTTCTCGTGCGTGAACGCGCCGTCGAAATTGAACTTCACCGAAACGGCATCGCTCGGCTGCAACAGCAGCTGCAGGCGTCCGCCGTAGCGATTGCGCTCGTGCCAGTGGCCGCCGTTGCTGTTGACGTTATCGAGATCGCCTTCCTGCTTGTCCACGAATGCGGACGCTCGGTACGCGAGCACGTCGTCGACGATTCCTGCTGTATGCGAGCCGCGCGCCTTGATCGACTTGCGATTGACGCCCCCTTCCACTTCGAGGCTTCCTTCGGGAGTGAACGAAGGCGCACGGCTCGTATACTTGATCGCACCCAGGGAAGTGTTCTTGCCCAACAGCGTACCCTGTGGGCCTCGCAGGATTTCCACACGCTCAAGGTCGGTGAAGTCCTGGTACGTCATGCCGACGTGACCGAGAAACACGTCGTCGACGATCACGCCGACCGCCGGCTCCATGTTGTCGTTACCGCTGGTCTTGCCGATGCCGCGAATGGAAATGCCGGTGCGACGCGCATTGGGCGAGGTTGCAGTCAGGCCCGGCGCGCGTTGGCTGAGATCTGCGACGGTGAAGACGCGCTCGCGATTGAGCACATCTGCGCCGAGCACGGAGATCGGAATCGGCACTTCCTGCGCACGCTCGGAACGATTGCGCGCGGTGACGACGACTTCCTCGACCGGGCCACGCTGCTGGACGGATTCGCTGCCGGCTTCTTGTGCCAGCACCGGCGCTGCATTCAGCGCGAGCCCGATCAGACCCAGACTGAGTTGAGTACGATGACGTAATAACATGCTTGTGCCCCTCCCTGAGGGCACAAGCAATGTATGGCGAGGACGGTCAGCGAATCAGTCACAGCCAGGTTGTCTGGCAGTCACCGGATTGGCGCGAGGGGCTCGCAACCGGCCAATCCAGGTAACAAAGCATCTACAGATAACGCGAATGTATTGATCGCATCAGAATGGATCGACCGGAATATAAGCCAGCAGCTTCGCCGTCTGCGCATCGACCAGCACCGTCCAGAATCCCTTCGGACTGCGCACCGGCAACCAACGCACGCGCTCTTCGGGCACGTTCAGCTTTTCCGCATCGATCAACGGCTGCACGTCCGGGTGCAACTTGCGTAAGTCCGCCAGGGGCCGTGCGCGCTGCTTGACGTCCTCGATATTGGCTTCGTAAGGCACGTAGTAGCGCGGGAAGTTCTGGATGTCCTTGCCTTCCATCGCGACGAACACCAGCGCGTTGCGCTCCTCGCGATCGGTGGGTGATTGCGTGCCGACCAGCACCGGCCCGAACTTCGGCCGTGCTCGATAGGGATCTTTGGCGTTCCGCAGATCCTGGTCGGCGAGCTCTTTGGCGACCACCACTTCGAAGCGATCCTTGACGAATGCGATGTATGCCGGCCGTGCATCGGCCATGGACATCACGCCGTAGACGAACGCCGCGATCTGCACGATGCCGATCACCGTGTAATCGAACACCAATGCGCGACGGGTCTTCTTGCTGTTGTAGACGATCAACGAGCTCAGCGGCCCCAGCACCAGGTCGCAGAGGCTGATCAACAGAAAGAACTTGGTGCCGCCGAGCATCGCCTGAAACGGGTCGGGGTACCACACGAAAAAAATCACGATGGCTGCGGCGATCGCCAGCGCCAGCGTCAACAGGAAATGCCATCCGAAAGCCTGAAACTTCTCTCGCCACACGAGCATGGCCGTGCTTACTCCCTCCTGGCAACCAGCCGCGGATTATCCGACGTCGAATATTCGCATGCCAGTTTGCCGGGCCGTGGCTTGCCACGACTGTGAAATAGGTCAGGGTCGGAGCGCGGCTCGACTGGCGTAAGCAATCGGCACGCCGATGCCGAAGGCGTGCACGATCAGGCTGGTGATCACCACGATGGGCACGAACTTCACCTGGCTCGGGAACGCGGACAGCGGCAGCACGACCAGGTTCATGACCCAATACACCAGAAAGCCGTACAGCCCGCCCCACAACACCGGCCGCGCCACCAAAAAGCGCATGCGCGTACTAGCGAAGTAGAAGATCGCTGCGATGATCGTCATGAGCACGAAGTGCAACACGAAACCCAACGCGGCCGTGGCTGCTCCGCCTTGGTACGCGGGCGATCCCAGCAAGCCGCTCGCGACCGACTGCAGGATTCGTGTCGGCGCGACGCCTCGGAGCGCCGAGAATCCGAGCGCATAGGTAATGTCGATGGCCCCGGCGACGAGGCCGCCGACCACGATGGCGTAGGCAGCGGATTGGCGGCGCATGAATCTCTCCCCTGTGGCTGCGTGTTCTTGTTCCTGCCCGGGCAGCATGCGTAGTCTGGCGACACCGGCGCTGCGTAATTTAGCGAAGCGAGCCGGGAATGTCTGCACGCGTGTTTTCGGCATGTGGCAATCGGTAGTGTCACGCCGGTGAGCTATGCTCACCGCCCTCTTACGATTGAGCGGTCGATGCGATGGCGAAGATTCCTCCCGGCGTAGGTCCTCGATTTCCCCAGGTGGTGGTGCTGTTCGGCGCGACCGGCGACCTGGCGAAGCGCAAGCTGCTGCCCGGTTTGTTTCACCTGATCAGCGCCGGCTTCATTCCCGGCTGCAGGATCGTCGGCGTGTCGCTCGACCAGCTCGATGCCGACGGCTTTCGGGAGCTGGCCCGCGCTTCGCTGGAGGAATTCTCGGTTCGGCCGGTCGCCGCGGAGGAATGGAAAAGCTTCTCGGAGAGCCTGGATTACCTGCCGATCAGCGCTGGCCCGGCAGCTCTGCGCGCCGCCGTCGAAAAGGCCGAGGCGTCGTTCCCGGGTGAGTCCCGACGTCTGCACTATTTAAGCGTGCCGCCCAACGCCGCCTTGTCGGCCGTGAAGATGCTCGGCGATGCCGGCCTGGTGGAGCGCTCCCGCATCGTCATGGAAAAGCCGTTCGGCCTGGACCTCGCGAGCGCGGTCGTTTTGAACGGCAAGCTGCATGAGGTGTTCAAGGAAGACCAGATCTTCCGCATCGACCATTTCCTGGGCAAGGAGCCGGCGCAGAACATTCTCGCGTTCCGTTTCGCCAACGGTTTGTTCGAGCCGATCTGGAACCGCAACTTCATCGATCACATCCAGATCGATGTGCCGGAGACGCTGGGGCTTGCGACTCGCGCGGCGTTTTACGAAGCGACCGGCGCGTTTCGCGACATGGTGGTGACGCATCTGTTTCAAATCCTGGCGTTCGTCGCCATGGAAGCGCCGACCTCGCTGGAACCCATTCCGATCAGCGAGGAAAAGCACAAGGTGTTCCGAAGCATGTTGCCGATCGAACCGACCAATGTGGTGCGCGGCCAGTACAACGGTTATCGCACCGAGGAAGGCATCGATCCGCAATCGCAGACCGAAACGTTCATCGCGTTGAAGTGCGAGATCGACAACTGGCGCTGGGCCGGCGTGCCATTCTATCTGCGCACCGGCAAGCGCCTGGCCGAAAGTCAGCGCATCATTTCCATCGCGTTTCGCGAGCCGCCGAAGAGCATGTTTCCAGCCGGCTCGGGCGTCGGCGAGCAAGGCCCGGATCATTTGACGTTCGATCTGGCCGATCAATCCAAGATGTCGTTGTCGTTCTACGGCAAGCGGCCCGGGCCCGGCATGCGGCTCGACAAGCTCAGCCTGCAGTTCGCGATGCGCGACACCGGTTTGATCGGCGATGTGCTGGAGGCGTACGAGCGCTTGATCCTCGACGCCATGCGTGGCGATCGCACGTTGTTCACGACTGCCGAGGGCATCGAGCGCCTGTGGGCGCTATCGACGCCGCTGCTCGAAGCGCCGCCGCCGATTCGTCATTACCAGCCCGGCTCTTGGGGGCCGAACGCAATTCATCAACTGATCGCGCCACGCGCCTGGCGTCTACCGTTCGAACGCGCGTGGCGGGATCCGGATAAGTTGGCGCGTTAAACCGTTGTTTGTTCGCGCACCGAGCGGCGGCGACGGGCCAGCAAGCCCAGGCCGCCAGCGGCGAATAGCGCGAGCGTCCCAGGCTCCGGCACATTGACCGAATCGACGACCAGGTTGTCGAGGAAGAACTTGGTGTCGCCGCGAATGCCGACGATGCCGGTCACGATCAGCGTGTCCATCATGCCGAGCGACACGCCGTTGAAACCCATCAGCCAGCTCTGGCCGCCGATCCACGCCGCTTGATTGGCGGGATCCGGTGAGGGGAAATAAACATCGGAGCTCGCGGTCAACACGCCTTCGGTGTACGCGTCGAAGCGCAGCGACATGCCGTGATTGTTCAAGCCGCTGAGCAGATCGACGCTGCTGAGGCTGAATAGACCATCGGCGGTAATTTGCAGGGGGCCATACGATGTGAGCAGACCGGAGTCGTTGAGCGCCGTGCTCGACAGCAGCGCGTCCGGATACAGCTTCGCGTAGTTGGTTTCGAAGGTGCACATCGTGCCCGATGAGATCGCGACCGAGCCGCCGGAATAATTGCCGCCGCACTTCTGCCATTGATCCATCGAGTAACCGGCGTTGGCGTAGTTGTCGTACGAGAATTCCGGCGAGGCATCGAAATCGTTGAAGCCGACGTTCACCATTCCGGCCTGCGCGCCGCAGATCCAACCCGCCGACACGATCGCCAACACAATGCGCTTCATCAGTGCTCCTTGAGCTCACAACTTCAGGCGAGCCGAACTATGTCGCGTGACGTTATGTCTCGCCACTGTCGTTTTGCTGTACAGGATAAAGTCTTACACTCGCTCGCCTGTTCCGCTCGCGATCCCGTTGAACTGTGATGGAGCAACCGTTCTGCCGGCTTCGATTTGTGATGCCGTTCTCGGAACAGTTCGAACCGAGCCGCTAGCCGCCGGCGCGGCGAAAAATGCTCCGACGGCGGGATGCGCAATTACAATGCTTCGCCTGTGCGTCAGGGAGAGATATTTTGTCCTCGCATCTTCGCCCGAGAGTCGTTGCCCAAGCGGCGTCGTTACTGCTGTTGATCGCATCGTTGCCGACGCTGGCTGCCGAGCCTGTCAGCGATACGCGCACCATTAGCGAGCTGCGACGTGACCTCGATTCGGGCGCGACCACCTCGGTGGCCCTCGTGCAAGCTTTCATGCAACGGATCGGAGCGATCGACCAACAAGGGCCGCAGCTGCGCGCCATCATTTCGGTCAATCCGCAGGCGCTCGCACAGGCGAAAGCACTCGATCAGGCAAGACAAGCCGGGGGACGCCCACGCAGTCTTCTGCACGGTATTCCCGTGCTGCTCAAGGACAACATCGAATCCGCCGATCCGATGCCGACCACCGCCGGCTCGCTGGCGTTGATCGACAACGTCACGGGCCGAGACGCTCCCATCGTCGCGAACTTACGAGCGGCCGGCGCAATCATTCTGGGCAAAGCGAATCTCAGCGAGTGGGCGAACTTTCGCTCGCGCAGCTCCATCAGTGGCTGGAGCGCGGTCGGCGGCCTCACCAAGAATCCATACGTGCTCGATCGCACACCTTGCGGTTCGAGTGCCGGCAGCGCCGTCGCTGTGGCCGCTGGCATGGCACCGGTTAGCGTCGGCACAGAGACCGATGGCTCGATCGTTTGCCCCGCCGCGATCAACGGCATTGTCGGGCTCAAGCCCACGCTCGGCTTGCTCTCCGGCAAGTACATCGTTCCGATTGCCCGTAGCCAGGACACTGCCGGCCCCATGGCCACGAATGTTAGAGACGTAGCGTTGTTGCTCGGCGCATTGGTGGGCGACACGCCTGCGTGCGACCCGCCTTCCGTCGGTTGCAGCAAGTCCGATTACACCAAGGGCCTCGTGCCCACCGCGCTCAACAACAAACGTATCGGTGTCTTGCGCTTCGAACCCGGTCGTAACGACAAGCTCACACCGGTTTACGACCGCGCCCTCGCCCATCTGCAAGCCGCCGGCGCCACGTTGGTCGAAATTCAGCAACCCGATCTGGATCGCATGTATGCCGCCGAGGAGACCGTGCTGAACGCTGAGTTCAAGGTCGGCATCAATGCCTATCTCGCGTCGACGCCTGCGAAGGTACGCACGCGCAATCTCACACAGCTGATCGAGTTCAACCGCCGGACGCCGGCGGAGCTGGCCTTGTTCGGTCAGGATATCCTCGAAAAATCCAGTGCCATGCCGTCGCTGAGCGATGCGACTTACACGTCGGCGCGTGCGGATTCCAAGCGCATTGCCGGCAACGAAGGTCTGTTGCGTCTCCTCGCCGAACACAAGCTCGACCTCATCGTCGCACCGACTACCGGCGCGGCCGGGCGCATCGACATGGTCAACGGCCTGCGCTCTTCCGGTTCCTCAAGCTCGATGCCTGCCGTCGCCGGCTATCCGCATCTGACGGTGCCCATGGGGGAGATACAAGGGCTGCCGGTGGGCCTGTCCTTCATCGGTGTGCCGTGGTCCGAGGACCAACTGCTCGCCGCCGGCTTTGCATTCGAGCAGCGCGCTCAAGCCCGGTTCGCGCCCAAATTCATTCCTTCGCTGGAAGCCCAGGAGAAAGCTTTCGAGCCGGCCGCGCGTTGAACCGATGAAGCTCACGATCAAGCGTGCGAAGGCGCCGGCACTCGAAGCTTATCCCGTCGACCCGCAACGAACTCAAAGCTCGTCGTTCACGGGTTATCGTTCCACTTTTGCACGCGCCGGGTTCAAGGTCGTGGCCCAACACGTTCCGGCGCGGCCTATCATGCGTTATGAATTCTAGTACTCGCGTCCCGGTCAGCGTCATCGTTCCCTGTTACAACGACGCTCGCTTCCTCGGCGAAGCCATCGATTCCATTCTCGCGCAGAGCGTCGAGCCGCAGCAGATCGTTATCGTCGACGACGGCTCGACCGACGATACCGGGCTGGTCGTGCGCCGACGCCGCGATCCTCGCATCGAGTACATCAAGCAGCCGCACGCAGGTGTTGCCGCCGCTCGCAACGCCGGGTTGAACGCGGCGCGCGGCGAGTTTGTGACCTTTCTTAACGCCGACGATCGCTGGGGTCCCGCGTTCATCGGACGCATGCACGACTTTCTCGCTGAAGATGTCACCGCCGCGTGCGCGTTTTCGAACTTCGTCTGGTTCGACCACTCGACCGGCAAGATCGTGCGCGATCAATTCCCGTCCTATCCGGAATTGCGCCGGCCGGTGCTGTTGAAAGACGTGCCGACGGCCTTCGCGAGAATTCCGAGGGAGCGCGCCTTCGGTGTACTGGTGGCGTGCAACGAGATTCCCGCCTACATGCAAGTGACGATGTTTCGTCGCGCATCGATCGAGTCGCTGCGCTTCGATCCTTCACTGGCACACGGTGCCGATATCAACTTCGCGCTTCAAACATTCCTGCAAGGCGCGGTGATCTTCACCGACGAGGTGTTGGCCGAAGTGCGGCTTCACGACTCCAATGCCGCGGAAACGGCAATTCACAAACTCAACGCGCTGAAAGCGTTTGCTCCCAATGTCACTCGCACGACCGACCTCGATGCCTACCGAGATCGGCTCGTTAAAGCTCATATCGACGCGGCTCTCCATCAAACAAACGCCGGCCGAGTGCGGGCCGGACTACGCAGCTATGGCGAAGGACTACGACTGCCCGGCTCCCGACTGCTCAAACTCAAAGGTTCGATGCGCCTGATGCTCGCGTTGCCTCGGGGGCTGGGGCACTAGAGACGGGAGGTTCCCCTTATGGCGCTTGACCACGCAACCGTGCCCAATGCGGCATGGCCTTGGGACGAACATTACAATACCGGCTTTCAAAGCCGGGATCGCTGCACCCAGCCGATGCATCCAAAGGAATGGCGTGGCGGTCGGTGGTGCTGATTTGTGCCGCCATCCTGGCGGCGGCGTTGGCCTCATATAGTTTGACCGTCGATCCACCCGACACCCGGCCGGCGCCGGCCAGTTATTTACCCTAAGTTAAATTCCCCGCCGCGATCCCCGACAATCCGCCTGGTGCGTGCGTCGCGATATTAGCACCGGCATGCAACAAACATCGGCGTCGAGCGTTGCGAATCTCGGCGGGATTGCGGCACTGCGCGTCTGCTGGCCCGGTTCTGGCAAGGCTGGGCTCAAGTGCCGAAAGCATAATCAAAACGGGGAGAACAACCTTGAGCGACTGGCGCATTCCGCTGTCCGTGCTGGACTACGGCGCGGAGGAGACTGAAGCCGCACAACGCGTCCTCGCCCGCAAATGGCTGTCGATGGGGCCCGAGGTCCTGGCGTTCGAAAAGGAATTCGCCGCGATGCAGTCGGCGGAATATGCCTTCGCCGTCTCCAGCGCGACCGCGGCGCTGCACTTGGCCATTCATGCGATCGGCATCGGTCCGGGCGACGAAGTGATCCAGCCCGCGATCAACTTCGTGGCGATTGCGAACATGACGCTCTATTCGGGAGCTACGCCGGTGTTTGCAGATATTTGCAGCCTGGCCGAACCGACCATCGATCCTCGTCATGTCGAACGGCTCATCACGCCGCGGACCAAGGCCATCGTTCCCATGCACTACGGCGGCAACCTGAGCCGTATGAGCGAGCTGCTCGATCTGTGTAACGGCCGTGGGATCAGGTTGATCGAAGACTCTTGTCACGCCATCGGCGCGCGATATCACGATCCGCACGGGCGTGCACCGCATGGACGCATGGCCGGCAGCATCGGCGATATCGGCACATTCTCTTTTTATGCCAACAAGAATCTGGCCTGCGGTGAAGGTGGTATGGTCGTCACCAACAGTGCAGATGTCGCAGAGAAGCTGCAGATGTTGCGCTCTCACGGCATGACTCGCTCCTCTTGGGAGCGACACCAGGGACGCGCCGGGTCATACGACATCGCCATGCCAGGCTTCAACTATCGTCTCGACGAGTTGCATGCCGCGCTGGGTCGATCTCAACTTGCAAAGCTGTTGGGCGGCAACGCGAAGCGACGCGAATTGCTCGCTCGTTATCGTGCCGGGTTCGACGGCGACCCGAATTGGATCATGGTGTTCGCCGATGCCATCGAGCATTCCTCCGGCCACCTGATGGTGGCGCTGGCGCCGAGCCAGCAGGCCCGCACGCTCGCGGTGCATGCATTACGGGAATCAGGCATACAATCGAGCATGCACTACCCGTCCATTCTGGAGTTCAGCGGGTTTCGCGGGCGCTTCAGCCAGACGCTGGAGCTGACGCACGAGTTCGCAAGCCGCGCTATCACCCTCCCCATGCACGCGGGCTTGCGGTTCGAGGAAGTGGACGAGATCGTGCGAATTTTGCGGGCGGTTCGTTAGCGATGGATTTGCTGGTCGGGTGACGATGAAAGTCACGATGGTCGCAGCGCCCTTCGGTCAGCAAGGGCAGATGCATATTCACTGCCGGCGTTACCTGCGGCTGCTGCAACTTGCCGGCTGCTCCGTCGCGCTGTTTGAGCATAGCGGTGCCGCCTCCCCCGACATTGCCGACGTCGAGCATTACAAATATCCGCGCCGCATGCGTCGGCTCGACGGGTTGATCAGCTCGCGCGCCCTGTCCTTCATTCACAAGCGTCGCTTGCAACCGCTGCTGCGTGCAGCTCAAGCCGACGTATTTCATGTGCAGTGGATGGACGATCGTGTGCTGGATATGAGTCTCGCGGGCGGCCGTCCACTCGTCGCCACGGCTTGGGGCAGCGATTTGAATGTGCCGCTGGCGGCGCCGGAGAGTGATCCGGGACGTAAGCGACTGGGCGCCGCCCTACGCGCGCTCGATTTGCTGGTCGTCGATTGCGAGGACATCGTGGACACAGCTCGCACGCTGGCCGGTGTCGACATTCCAAGCGCCATGTTGCCCATCGGCATCGACACGCAATTGTTTCGGCCGGATTTGAGTACCCAGCGTCAGCAATGGCGCCGGCAACTCAACATCGAGTCCGATGCTGTCGTTTACTTATCGGCGCGTCAGCTCGGAGCGATTTATCGCCCGGTCGAGATCATTCGTGCGTTCGCGTCCATGCCGGCGACGGTCCTGAACAAGTCCTACTTGATCGTTCGCACTTTCGGCCACAGCGTCGGGACCTCGCTCCCCGAGCTACATCGGTTGACAAAGGAACTCGGTATCGCGCCCCGCGTGCGATGGGTTGGCGGCATGGCCTACGAAGAGCAACCCGCTTTGTTTGCGGCAGCCGATCTCGCAGTGAATTTTCCCGAGATGGACGCGTTCCCGGTGACGATCCTGGAGTGCCTCGCGTGCGGCATTCCAGTGCTGACGAATCGCCTGAAGGCTTACGAGTCGCACGGTGTCGCATCGTATCTCACCTTCACCGCCGCCGATTCCATCGCTGAACTCGCCGCGACGATGGCCACTGCCTTCACGCATCTGAAAGCTTTACAAGCACGCGCCGCCGATGGCCGCGCACACGCCGTTCAACATTTCGATGAACGCATCAGCGCCGCCCACTTGAGAGCGATTTACGAATCGTTGCTGGCGAGACTGGAACTGTCCGCGACGCAGGCCGTTTGATCCCTGCATCCCCGCCTGACGCGAATGTAACCGACTTGAAATAGACACAACGCGGCAAGGCGAGCAGCATGCGCCTTCGCCTCACCGAGGAGTCTTCGCATGCATGCATGGTTGCTATTTCATCGAGAAGTGCGTCGCGATGTTCCCGAGGCAGCGGAAGTCATGCGCTTCCAGCAAGTTGCGGCCGAGGCTGGTATACGACTCGACATACTGAATCCGCGCCACTTCGAATTGATCGTCGACGGCAGCGAGGGCTGGTCGGCCGTTTATCAGGGCCGCCGCCTGCCCAAGCCCGATCTGATCATTCCACGCACCGGTAGCGAGACCACTTACTTCACGCTCGCGGTCCTGCGCCACTTCGAGCGCCAGGGCATCGCGATGGTGAACAGCTCCGGCGCCGTCGAAGCCGTCGCGGATAAGTTGCAAACATTACAGATCTTGTCGGGCGCCGGCCTGCCGATTCCCAAAACCATCCTCGGCAAGTTTCCAGTCGACGTGAACGTGATCGAGCGCGAGCTGGGCTTCCCGGTGGTCGTGAAGACCTTGCGCGGCACTCGCGGCAACGGCGTGTTGTTGTGTGCGAATCGCGAGCAGTTCGACGACCTCGCGAAGCTGCTCGACGGTGCCCAGTCGGGATCGGACTTCATCTTCCAGCAATACATCGAAGCGAGCCATGGGCGCGACGTTCGCGTGCTGGTCGTCAACGGTCGTGCGGTCGCGGCGATGGAGCGACGCTCCACCGACGGCAGTTTCAAATCGAACATCTCGTTGGGCGGCGTCGGCACCGCGTTCGAGCCACCTCCGGAAATGGCGGAGCTTGCTGTGCGGGTTACGCAGGTGCTCGGCTTGGACGTCGCCGGTGTCGATATCTTGCTCGACCGCGACGGCTATCGAATCTGCGAAGCGAATTCCTCACCCGGCTTCCAAGGATTGGAGAAGGCGTGTCACATCAGTGTGCCGAACGAAATCTTCACTGCCATGCGCAGCCGCTTGGGACTGCCGCCCGCTCAGCGTCGTCGCAGCTCGTGGAAGCGCTTGCTGGATTCGGTACGCAATGCCGTGCGTCTCGATAGTCGCCCGACGCCAGAGCCCGCCAAAGAGATTACTTAGAAGCCAGCGCGTGGGCCTTGCCTGACAGATTCAGCAGCGGCCAAAGGCTGCTGTACTGATCCGTCCAGCCCGCGAACGTTGGCGTGGCTGTGGCTTCATACATCGACGCGTCCTGGAACTGTGCACGATTAAATAGCGCCTGGTTATCGGTCACCAGCACCCAGATGCTCGTATCGAAGATGCCGTCGCTCAAGCTGCGCACCACTCGCGCCGCTTTGCCAACATGTTCGGCCGCCCGTGCGCATACCGGCACCAGGTCGACATAGCGATTCGAGATATGCACGGCCAGCACGCCGTTCGGCTTCAGATGTTTGAAGTACAACTCGAATGCTTCGTTGGTCAGCAGGTGCGATGGAATCGCGTCGCTGGAGAATGCATCGATGGCCAGCAGGTCGAACTGCTGCGGCGACTGGCGTTCCAATGTCAGTCGGGCGTCGCCCAGCAAAACATCGAGATCGGCGCCGGTATTGCGAGCGTTGGGAAGGAACGTGAAAAAGTGATCGGCGATGTGGACGACGTCCGGGTTGATCTCATACAACCTCACGTAATCGCCGCTGCGAACGTAACCCGACATCACACCCACGCCCAAACCGACCACGCCAAACCGCACCGGCCCGTCGGTTTGCAAGGCGGTCAACGCTCGCCCGACGCCCGAGCTCGTCGAGAAGTACGACCCGCGCAGATTGCGATAATTGTCGCTGAGAAATTGGTAGCCGTGACTGATGCTGCCGTGAACGAGATGACGCCGCGCCAGTTCGACGCTCGCAAGATCGTCACGAACGGTGAGTACGCCGTAGAAATTCCTTTCCACCAGCACATTGCCGTGGCGAACTTCGATTTCCGCTCGCATCAGATGACCCACTAGCGAAATCACGCCGACGACCATCGCGATTCGCACCAGCCACAGCGTGCGACGCGAGCCACGTCGATTCCATTGCAACAGGACGTACAGCTCGGCGATCACGATCAAAAGCACCGGCATTTCGGCGTAGGTCTCGAAGATATTCGGTGCGATCACGGCTACGAATGCTCCGCCCAACGCCCCGCCGAACGAAATCAGCAGATAAAAGCGTGTGAGGAAACGCGACGCCGGACGACGCGAGACCAACTCGCCATGACATGCCAGGCAGACGATAAACAAGCTCACGAGATAAGCCGGGATCACATACTCGATCGGCCAGTTCGCCAAGCTCTGGGTATACAGCGTTGCCATGACTCCGATCGACAGCGCCACCAACGGAAAGAACCAAGTCGGGTGATAGAAGCGACGGCCGCTGAACGCCATGATGAACGTGAGCAGATACAGCGCCAGCGGCAGAACCCAAAGCAACGGGATGGGCGCGACATTCGCACTCATGTTCGCGGAGACCGCGACCAACAAACCGGAAGCTCCGGCGGCCAGCACTACCCACACAATCATCTGACCGAGATTCGGCGCCGGCGTCGAAGTCGCTTGTTGTCGTTCCGTCGGAGCCGTCTCGACGCCACCACTCAGATACGCGACCCCAATCGACAGCAATGCGAACACGACAAACAATCCGCTCCAGCCCCACGCCAATATCTGCGCATTGAACGCCGGTTCGAGCACGAACGGGAAACTCAGCAATGCCAGCAACGATCCGGCGTTCGACCAGGCAAACAACCAATATGGCGGTTCGCTGCCCAGTCGTCGCATGTACCAAACCTGCAGCAGCGGGCTGGTGGTACTGAGCATCAACGCGGGCAGTCCGACGGTGGCGGTGAGCAGCCAGAGAATCTGCAGCGTAGGATCGCCTTCCGCCGTCGGTCGCAAGCCATCGGACGGCATGATCGGCATCAACGCGCATGCGACCAGCAGCAGCGCGCCGTGAATCAATCGCTGCGAGCGAGGTTGAACGTGCGTGGTCAGCCAATGGGCATAACTGTAGCCCGCGAGCACGCACACCTGGAAAAACACCAGCGCCGCGCTCCACACCGCCGACGTGCCGCCGAACCACGGCAGGATGATCTTCGCGATCAGTGGCTGAACCAGGAACAGCAGGCACGCGCTTAGAATGACCGTAACGGCAAACAGCGGCGTCATGCTTTGTTCTTTTCCGAGGGCCAGCGTTGGCGACTCGACGCATCATTAGAACAGTTCATCGCATGTAAGGATATCGCACGCCAACGTCTGCCCGCGACCCCGCCGCCTCTATATACTGCGCGGGCCGCAATTCACGCACTGGACAGCTGCATGACTCCCAACCACAAACGCTCGTCACTCCTGAACACGGCGACTTGTCTCGCCATTCTTGCCGTGTGCGCCGCCTGCTCCAAAGAAACGCCGCCACCGCCGGCTGCGCAGACAGCGGACACGCCGCCGCCCGCCGCCACCAACGCTCCGGGACAGCCGGGAGAACCGCTGGAAACACGCGAGCCCAACGGCACCGACTTCAATCCGGCCTTCGTCGGCCAAACCCGCATCGGCGGCTTGAAGAGCGACTTCGAGCTCGATGTTTCCGAAGTGGCCAAGGACATCAAGAGCGGCTGGGCGTTCGAGTTCCTGCCCGATCAGCGCATCCTGGTCACCGAACGCGAGGGCAACCTGCGCATCATCGGCAAGGACGGCAAGGCATCCGCGCCGATCAAGGGTTTGCCGAAAGTTTTCTTCGAGGGCCAGGGCGGCCTGCTGGATGTCGCGCTCGATCCGCAATTCGCGACCAATCGGACGATCTACTGGAGCTACGCCGAGCCGCGTGGCGACGAAGGTAACGGCACGGCACTGGCCAAGGGCGTGCTCAGCGCCGACGAAACCCGCGTCGAGCAGGTCAAGGTGATTTTCCACCAGATGCCGACGTTCAAATCCAATCTGCACTTCGGCTCGCGCATCGTGTTCGCGCCGGACGGCAGCAAATTGTTTCTCACCCTCGGCGAGCGTTCGATGCCCGAAAGCCGCGTCCATTCGCAGGATCTGAACAGCCACTTCGGCAAGGTCGTGCGCTTGAATCTCGACGGCAGCGTGCCGGCGGACAATCCGTTCGTCGGCCGCAAAGATGCCAAGCCAGAGATCTGGTCCTACGGTCATCGCAACGTCCAGGCCGCCACGCTCGACGGCTCTGGCAAGCTGTGGACCATCGAACACGGTCCTCGCGGCGGCGACGAATTGAATCATCCGCAGCCCGGTCTCAACTACGGCTGGCCGGTGATCACGTACGGCATTGAATACGCCGGCCCGAAAATCGGCGACGGCATCACCCAGAAGGAAGGCATGGAGCAGCCGGTGTACTACTGGGATCCGGTCATCGCCCCGTCCGGCATGATCGTCTACGACGGCACCCTGTTCCCCGAATGGCAAGGCAATATCTTCGTCGGCGGCATGGCCAGCATGAAGCTCGTGCGCCTGAAGCTGGAGAACGACAAGGTCGTTGGCGAGGAATGGCTGCTGCGCGATCGCGGCCGCGTCCGCGACGTGCGCCAAGGTCCGGACGGCGCCATCTATGTGCTGCTCGAAGCAGCCGACGGCGCCATCCTGCGTCTTGCTCGCAAAAGCTAATCGATAAGCCTGGGGGCCGCGGGAATCGAACCCGCGTCCTCAAACCCTACACTTCACGGGCCTGCTCATGGCAGGCCCGCTGAAGCAAAGGCCAGACACTCGATCGCCGCCAATCCCCACTGTGCGGCTGCGTTGGTGGACACCCAAGCCGCTTCGTCCACCGGATTCAACACATCGTGACCCCCGATTCGCTGGGACTCGAAACGTTGATTGGGACCAAACCCCGCCCCGCCCGCATAGAACTCCTCCCACGCACGACGTGCGATCGTTCGATCGCGCTTCACATGCGCGGCGTATGCGGTCAGACGCGAATGGCCTTGGCGGAGATTCAATTCTCCCAAGCCCTCTCCCAACTCAGCACGCTGCTGTTCGGCGCTCGCGTTATACAACGTGCAGTACTGAACCCATGCCCGCTCGAATTCGGGAATCGCGAGCAACTGAATCAGCTCGGCGCAAACTTCCGGCAAACCGAACGCGGCGTTCAAATGTGAGACGCTGACCTTCGGATCCTTCGTCACATCGAATGCCCCCGTGCGCAGATTCATGCGACCGCCGCCGGTATAGAAGCCACGAGGCTGAGCTGCGATGGTTCGCATGCTTGCCGCCAATCGATCACGCATCACAGGCGAGCGAGTGCGCTCCCACTCCGTCAGCCACGCACCGGCGATCGAACCCCAATCGGTGCCGAAGCCCAAACGCGCGTAGTCGCCGTCGACACTTTCTTTCGGGCGATCTTTCGACCCCGGCAGTTTTCGCTCCGGCACGATGGTGCGCAGTGCTCGCGCTGCTTCCACTTGCTCGCGTAGCAGATCACCCACTCTCTCGTCCGCAGTCAGAAAGTAGTAATAGCGACGATTCAGCGCAGTGCTGATGCGCATTTGTTTGGCGCTACAGCCCCAATGCATCACGTTGTGCCTTGACCCCAGCGGCGCGAATCGCCCTATGTGATGCACGTCGACTTCGCCGGTGTGGCGAGTCATGGCTTCGGCGAAACGAAACACATCGGATCGCCCGGTCCGCAGGAAATACAGCCACAGCCAGATGTCTGTCGACAGCTCTGAATTATCCCAAGCATAGCCGCCGACGTCGTAGCGCCACACGTGACGATCGGCATCGTACGTGTGCATCACATCGCCATAGTTCCAGAAGCCGTACCAACTGTGTTGCTCGCGCTGCTTCTGGTAGAAGTCGAACAGCCAGTCCAGTCGATCTTCGATCTGCGCGCGTTTGTCGTCGGAACGATCAGGCAACGAGAACGTGCCGCCAAACACGCCTGCTTCGTGCAGTGTCTGCGGAGTCGCAACCAAAACAGCCGGCGCACTCGCAACTTCTGCAATTTGAGCGAAACGCTCGCGACTCGGCGTCGACGCCAGCATCCACAAACTCAGCTCGCTGGTACGAGCGACCCCGAGCGGCGTGCCGAAGCCCGGCTCGTAATCCTCATAAGTGATATTCAAACCTTCGAGTTGTTTCTCGTGGCTGTCCTGCCCCATGCCGTCGTGATAAAAGCGCAAGTCCATCGGACGCGCATCCGGCGCCCACAACCACATCGTGACCGTCGCGTGCTCGCTGGTCGCTCCGCGTATGTCCAACTGCGCCGGATGGCTCTGCCAGAAGTTACGAATGCCGAATGCCACGCCACCTGAGGGGCCGCCGACGTAACCTAGCCCTGTCGCTCGTCCGCCGCGTGCTGAATCCAACCATGCATGACCGGCAGCGGTCCGTTTGCGAATCTGGAACGAATCGGCATTCGGCTGTAATAGCGTCCAATCGCCGAACGCCGGAATGAGATCGAGCGACTGCGTGACACCCGGCCCAAACGTGCCAGCCGCCAGTCCCGCGACCTGCGCCTTGCGCGCATTGTCGCCAGGATTGCGCCTCAGTCCTGTCAGCGTGCGCACGGCCTCGCCGAAGATACCGCCGCCTTCGTTGGCGAAACGGATGTGACGATCGTGCATCGGATCCGACAGCGGCACGTCGAAGCGCAAGCCAATGCCACGAATGAAATCGCGCGACTCGTCGCCGTCGAACACGAACGTATGCATCGCTCGAACGCTTTCGCCACCTGCATAGAAATACAACCGCAGCGTGAACGGCAACCATTGACGGCCATCGCACTGACCATGACGGCCGATGATCTTGATGACAGCACGCAGCGGCCCAGTGTGTTCGAGCTCTACCTTTTCCACTTCGCCGGTGAATGTTTGTAACTTCACCGTCGTTTCACACGCGCCCGGCTCCGCGTCTTCGATGGGCGCGTCTTGTCGAACAAGCACCAACCTTCCCGCTTGCAACGTTGAGCGGCCCGCGCGCTGAATCGATTCGATCACCATGTTGCCGCTGCGAGGCACGCGGCAAACGATCACTCCGGTGTCGACCTCGATGAACGTGTCGGTTTGTTTCGCCGACAACAAGGTTGCAGGCTTGGGAACGCTGCGACTCGAAACGACTTCGAGCAAATCGCCGTTCGTTTGTATTCCCGCGGCGATTGCATGCGCGGTCCACTTCAGCGAACCGTCCGGCCAATACGCGATCGGCCAGCTTTGCACTGGTAGCGCGTGACCTTCCGAGTCTCGCAGGGCGAATTGAGTATTTGGGCGATGTTTTCCTCGGGCCCAAGGCATTCCCCAAGTCGTTCCAGTCGCAACCGAGGGCGCGCGTCCGTCCAACCATCGGCACCAAGTGCCGGCCGCTTGCTTCTTTATTACAGGTCCCTCGGCCCCGGGCGCAGCTTCGGCTGCCAGTGCGGAGTTGCTGAGCGCCGTAGATGCCAGCGCGCCGGCCGCGATGAAATGCCGTCGAGTAATCCCGTCCGTCACAAATCCCCCTTTTAAGCCTTATTGCTTCCGCTCTGCGGTTGGTTACGACTGAAAATGACCGTATTGAGGGTCATTTTTGCAGCGCAAATTCGTTAAAGCAGACAAATCATTGCAAATCCAATCAAAATAGAGCAAGTATTAGGTGTTGGCGGCAAAGTGGTCGTGCCCGGGTGTTACCGGTGTCACCGCCTGTCCGTACGACATTGAACGAGTAATCGCGCAGCCCGGCACAGCGTGCCAGGCAAGCCGAACACCTTTCGGATTGGGGGATTCATGAGCAAGTTTCTCGGAGGCGTCCGCTCGAACTCTATGTCGGGCCGATCGCAGTTGCTGGCTGCTTCACTGCTGCTGGCGCAGGGAACATTCATTCAGCAGGTCTACGCCGCCGATGCGCAATCGGGCGAGCTCGAAGAAGTCGTCGTCACAGGCATTCGCGCCGGCTTGCGCACTTCGATGGAAGTAAAGCGCGAAGCCATCCAGGTCGTCGACGCGATTTCCGCCGAAGACATCGGCGACTTCCCGGATAAAAATTTGGGCGAGGCGCTCCAGCGCATCACCGGCGTGCAAATCAGCAGACAGGACGGCGAAGGCCGCGGCGTCAGTATTCGCGGCGCCGAGCCCGGACTGAATCGCGTCGAGATCAACGGCATCACTGCGCTGTCGCTGACGGTCGGCGGTGGACGCGACGTCGATTTTCGCGACCTGCCGGTCGAGTTCGTGTCGCGACTGGAAGTATTCAAATCCTCCACGCCTGAAATGACGGAAGGCGGCGTCGGCGGCACGGTCCGCGTCGTGACACGTCGTCCGCTCGACGATACCGAACCTTATCTCGCCGGCTCGACCCAGATGGTCTACAGCAATCTGGCCGATGAATACGATCCAAAAATCGCGCTGATCGGCAGCCGCACGTTCCTCGACAACAAGCTCGGTGTGTTGCTTGCCGGCACATGGGAAGAACGTCACATCGATAGTCACAATGCGCGCACCACGGGTTGGCTGCGTCGTGATCGCACTGCTACCGGTGCTAACTCGATTCCCGGCCGCTACACCGATATCAACGGCGACGGGACGACCGATTACATCTCGGAAATTCCCCGTTACATCATGGACCGGCGCGAGACCGATCGCTCCTCGCTCATGAGTATCGTTGAGTTCCAACCTGCCGACAATGTGAAGCTGTTTGCCGAAGGCACGTACGCACGTGGCAAGGAAGATGTAAGCAGCATGTTCCTGCAGCTCAGCGCCGCGACCGGCTTGATCGATTACGCCAACAGCGTCGTCGGAGCGGACAACACCGTGACGCACCTTGAGGTTTACAGCGGTTCTGCCGCCAACTCGGCCGGCCAGGTTTCGAACTTTCCACTGGAGCTCGGCTATCGAAACATTGGCGGCTCGCTGGAACGCGAGCAATACACCACGGCCGTCGGTGCCAAGTGGGACATCGGCCAGTTCACGCTCGACGGACGGGTGAATCTCGCCAAGGCCGAGGTGCAGAACGACGAGATCAATTCGACTGCGACCATCTTCGGCCTGACTCGCGCCATCATCGATTACAACAATCCAGAGCGCGCACCGAACTTCACGTTCCCTGGTCTCGACACTACGACGGGCCAGGCGGTGAACAATCTAGCGGCCGTGTTCAACCCACGTAACAACTCGCAGGAAGAAACCAGCACGCAGTTCAATGTCGAGTACAAGCCGGAGAGCACCTGGTTCACGTCTGTTAAAGGCGGTGTCGACGTTCGCGAGCTGACGATGGACAGCCTGTTGTTCCAGCGCACGATTCAGCTCACCAGCCGCACTCCGGCCGCCAATTTGAATTCAGGCGCGACGACGACGATCTACGTGCCGCAGTCGACCATTCAAAATATCGTCGACTCCTCCTCCGGCGTCAACGACGTGCGCTTCTACGACACCAGCAGCCTGGGCTTCAATAGCGTGCGGTTCTGGAACGACAACGGCATGGCCACTTACAACGCAACCATCGCCGCCAGCGGTCTGGGCGGGATCGATGTGCGTGCGGTCAATCCGAATGCTCGCACCAACGGCACCTACCAGAATTATCTCGATTCCTGGGAAGTCGAGGAAAAAACCAAAGCCGCTTACGTGCAAGGCTCGTTCAAATTCGAAGAGCTGGCACTGCCGATCAGCGGCACGCTCGGTGTTCGATATGTCGATACCGAAACGCTGTCGAGCGGCTTCAATCGCATCGACACGGCAACCACGACTACCTTCCCTCGTGCGTCGCGCGATGGCGGTTACACCAAATGGCTGCCCTCATTGAACTTGCGCTTCGACTTGACGCCGGAACTGGTCGGTCGCATGACCGCCGGCAAAGTGCTCGCACGACCGAATCCCAGCCAGCTGGCGCTGCGTCGAACGCTTGATGGCGTCGGCCTGACCGGGTCGCGCGGTAATCCGGATCTGCAGCCGTTCGAAGCCACGCAATACGATCTCGGTGTCGAATGGTACTTCTCCGACGACGGCTTCGTGTCCGCCGCAGCCTTCCGCAAAGAGATCTCCTCGTTCATCCAGACAATCGCGTTCAAGGAAGAGGCCGACGGCAGCCCAGGCGACAATTCCGGCGACGAATTCACGGTCAGTGTGCCCGTCAATGGCAATAGCGACGTCACCATCAACGGTATCGAAGCCGGTGCGCAGTACGCGTTCGACTTCCTGCCGGCGCCGTACAACGGCTTCGGTGCGCTGGCGAACGTGACGATCCAGGAGGCGGACGGTTACAAGAACCAAAACCCGATCACCAGGGAAATGATGCCGTTCCCCGGCCTGTCCGAGCTCAGCTACAACTACTCGCTGTACTACGAAAACGAGCGCTTTAGCGCACGTGCCTCGTATAACTGGCGCGAGAAGTGGCTGGTCACGCCGCTGGGTCGCGGCTCGCTGCCCGAGTACACTGAGGACTTCGGCACGCTGGACGGTTCTGTGAGCTTCAACATCCTCCCCGAGGTGACGGTGTTCCTCGAAGCGATCAACCTGCTCAACGACAATCGTATCGAGCACAACAGCGTGGACCGCCGCATCGGCAACGAAACCTACGGACAACGTTACTTCCTGGGTGTACGCGCCAAGCTATGACCACGATTGCGTTTCGTATGCAACTCAAACCTGGCATGGCGGCGGAATATCGCCGCCGCCATGACGAGATCTGGCCGGAGCTCGCGCAGGCCTTGCGCGACGCCGGCATTTACGACTATTCGATCTTTCTGGATCCGACCACGCTACATCTGTTCGCGGTACTCAAGCTGCGCCCCGACGACAAGCGCGAACAGTTGCCGCAACTGCCGGTGATGCGCCGCTGGTGGACTTACATGGCGGACCTGATGGAAACCGATCCCGACCAGCGGCCGCGCGAATGGCCGCTGGAGCCGATGTTTCATTTGGAATGAAGGAGACCGTTCTCGTGCCCGATCGCGTTCAAGAAGTCAGCACTGCGCACATTCACGATGTGGTGCGGCGGCTGATCTCCAACCTGGTGGACATTAAAGATCACTCGGGCGAGTTCCTGCTGCGACTCGACGACGGCCGCGTCATCGACACCAAGGGTTGGAACGATTGGGAATGGACGCACGGCATCGGCCTGTATGGCATTCATCAGTACTACGCGCTGACCGGCGAACAGCGTTGCCTGCAAATCATCCGGGACTGGTTCACAAATCGGTCGCCGCGGGTACGCCGACCAAGAACGTCAACACGATGGCGCCGTTCCTCACGCTCGCGAATCTCTACGAGGAATACGGTGAGCGAACTTACCTGCCCTACCTGGATATCTGGGCGGAGTGGGTGATGAACGATATGCCGCGCACCGAGGAAGGCGGTCTGCAGCACATCGTGTTCAATTCTGAGAATCCGCAGCAGTTGTGGGACGACACGTTGATGATGTCCGTGCTGCCGTTGGCGCGCATCGGCCAGGTGCTGAATCGTCCGCAGTATCTGGAAGAGGCACGTCGGCAGTTCATGCTGCACGTCAAATATTTGCAGGATAGCCGCACTGGTTTGTGGTTCCACGGCTGGACGTTCGATGGCCGGCACAACTTCGCCAAAGCGCTCTGGGCTCGCGGCAACAGCTGGGTGACGATCGCGATCCCCGAGTTCATCGAAATGCTCAATTTGCCGCCGGGCGATGGACTGCGTTCATTCCTGTTGGGCACACTCGAAGCGCAGGTGCGCGCGTTGGCGAAACATCAGGACGCAAGCGGCTTGTGGCACACGCTGATCGACGATCCGAAGTCGTATCTCGAAGCGTCGGCGACCGCCGGCTTTGCGTACGGCATCTTGAAGTCGGTGCGCAAGCGCTACCTGCCGAGCAGCTATGCCGAAGTCGGCTTGCGAGCAGTGCAAGGCGTACTGAACAACATCGGCGCGGACGGCGAGCTGAAGAATGTTTCTTTCGGTACGGCCATGGGCCCGGACCTGGATTTCTATCGCAAGATTCCGCTGACTTCGATGCCGTACGGCCAGTCGATGGCCATGCTCGCGCTATGCGAGCTATTGCGCACGCGTATCTAAGTTCAGGAAGCCAATGACGGCACGCACGGTTCGATTCGGCCACTACCTCGCGTACGGCTCCAACGATTTCCTGGGCGCCGGCGCGATGGCCGTCATCAGTGGCTGGATTCTATTTTTCTACACCACGTTTTGCGGTTTGACCGCCGTGCAGGCGGCCGCGATCTTTGCCATCGCCAGGATGTTCGACGCGGTGGCAAGCCCCCTGATCGGATATTTGTCCGATCACTTCCACCGCACGAATGCGGGGCGCCGATTCGGTCGGCGCCGATTTTTTATTCTCCTGGCCGTGCCGTTGCTGCCCAGCTTCGCGTTGATGTGGATCGACGGCATGACCTTCTGGTACTACCTGGTCACGTATGTGTTCTTCGAAGTCGTGTATGCGATGGAGCTGATCCCGTACGAAACGCTCGCGGCGGAGATGTCGCCCGACTACAAAGTGAAAGCTAAATTCGCCGGCGCTCGCATCCTGTGCGGCCAGGTATCGGCGATCCTCGCCGGCGTGCTGCCCGGACGCATCATCGAAGCGTTCGGGAAAGATTCGGCCGAGACGTTCTTTTATCTGGGCGTGATCTTCTCGGTGATCTTCATGCTGGTCGCGCTTGCGGTGTTCACTTTCAGCTGGGAGCGGCCGCGCGAGGAAATCGAGAGCATCGCTGCTGCTCAAACCGACTCGTCGGTGTTTAGGCGCTTCAAACAGCTGTACTCGGACCTGTTCGCCACCTTGCGTATTCGCGCCTTCCGTTTGCACCTGGGCATGTACCTCGGCGGTTATATCAGCCAGGACATCTTCAACGCCGTGTTCACTTATTTCGTCGTGTTCGCGATGGGCAGCACAGTCGTGATGGCCTCGAACTTCATGGGCACGATGGCGTTCGCTCAGTTGCTCGCGGTGGCGGCATTTATTCCGATGTGCCTGCGCTTTCACCCTGCACCGTCGTATCGGATCGCCGTGTCGCTGTATGCGATGGCGGTGATCGGTTTTTTAGCTGTTTATCGGCTGCAGCCGTTGCCGAGCTGGTGGATCTATGTCCCAGTGCTCGTCGCCGGTCTCGGTCGCGGCGGGCTCAATTACATCCCCTGGAACACTTATAACTACATGGCGGACGTCGACGAGATCGTCACCGGCCGTCGCCGTGAAGGTGCGTTCGCCGGTGTGATGACGTTTATCCGCAAGACGTCGCAAGCAGCCGCAGTGATGGGCGTCGGCATGATCTTGCAGGCTGGCGGCTTGGTGTCCGGCGAGACCTCGCAATCGACCGAAGCCGTCAGCACCATTCTGTTTGTCATGACGCTCGGCACGCTCACACTCCTCGCCTTCGGCTTCAGCGTGTCGCTGCGCTTTCGCCTGGATCGAAATACTCACGGCGTGCTGATGGATGAGATCCGTCGCTTCAAGGAACGTCCCGACACGCAACCCGATACCCAGAGCCGGCGGATCGTGGAGGATCTCACGGGTTGGCGATATGAGCAGCTGTGGGGTCGTCAGCAGGAAACCCCGCCTGCGTCCGTTGCGACGGCGAACGGTCAGCCCAGCTAACGCTCAGCTGCGACTACAGACCGTCCGCCAAGCAAACGTTCTGCGACTCGGCGTGGCAGACATCCGAGCAACATCGTGCGTCGCGCGCTCACGCCACCACGGCTTGGCAGATTGAAGCTGTCCCAGCTGTATCGCCTCGCCGATTCTCGGCATCGTGAGTCGCACGTCTTGTTGGGCCGCGAGCGACAGAATCCTTTCCAGCGGTTCGTCCCAAGCATGGAAGGCGAGATCGAACGTCGCGTTGTGAATCGGCAGCAACCATTCGCCTTGCAGGTCACGATGCGCCTGAATCGTTTGTTCGGGCAGCATGTGCACGCCTTCCCATTTCTTGTCGTAAGCGCCCGCTTCCAGCAACGTTATATCGAACGGCCCGTGACGACGGCCAATCTCGGCGAAGCCGGCGAAATAGCCCGTGTCACCGCTGAAGAAAATCCGATGCTCGGGCGTTTTGATGACCCACGACGCCCATAGCGTCGGGTTGGATGCAAACAAGCTGCGGCCGGAGAAATGTTGTGCCGGTGTGGCGGTGAAAGACACTTCTCCCACCTGCGTCGATTCCCACCAATCCAACTGCCTCACCTTGTGCGCTGGAATGCCCCACTCCACCAGGTAATCACCCACGCCCAGCGGAGTGAGGAAGACTTCTGCCATGGACGACAAAGCGATAATGGACTCGCGATCCAGATGATCGAAATGATCGTGCGACAGAATCACCGCCGAGAGTGGCGGCAAATCCGTGAGCGCCAGGGGCGTCGGTATAAAACGTTTCGGCCCCGCCCACTGCACCGGCGACGCCCGCTGCGAAAACACCGGATCCGTGAGCCACCAGCCGCCGGCCATTCTCATCAGCACCGTCGAATGCCCCAATCGATAGATAGAGCCCTCGGGTGCTTGTTCCAACTCCTTACGAGTCAGCGGCACAACGTCCAGCGGCGAAGGCGGCACCGTCTTGGCGGTGTCCTTGAACATGAACTGCCACCACAGGGACAAAATCTCTCGCCCGCTCGGCTGCTTGGGCTTCACCGGGTTGTGAAATTGACCGTCCCCGAATTGGGCGGATTGCTCGAATTGACGCTGATGGCTGCAAGCGGTGCTCATGAGAGCCAGTCCTGTAAATAACACTAGGCCGACGAATCGCATGTCGGCCATAGTGCATCACGAAACTTAGCTCAGAGTTAGCCGCTAGACTGGCGAGTCCTTGCCCGATCCTGCAGCCATTACCTTCAGTCCGGCCCCGCCAGTGCGGCCCAGAACGCGTCATAGCTGTTCAATACCTTGGCATCTTCTTTGACGATCGCTACGACCTGTCGCGGGATGAGCTTGAGATGATCGACCATCCCTTGCTCGTTGCGGCCGTTAGCCCGAGCGAATTCGCGGAAGATGGCGAACGACTTCGCTTCATAGGCACCGACGTCGATGTCGGTTCCATTGGCGAAAGTAGCTACGGTGAGATCGTAGTACGCCCGCATGTACTGCGATCGTTTCCATTCACCGGCGCCCTGGATGTCGACGGTTGTCGGTTGCGCCGTCTGTTCGCTCGCGGGAACGTTGCTCGGAGCATGAGAGCAACCTGCAATCGCGAACGAAGCCGTCGCTATGAAGGTATGTGCTAGCGAGCCAGTTGGCATAGCATTGCTCCAGTGTTTAATCCGCACTTGGTGCTACCCGAATGACACACCTGCCCACCGTGCCGTCGGCAGCTTTGTCGTATGGGTTCGCGACCGTCACCGTCTCAACCTGATCGCCTGCAAAAGAGAGGTGCACGTCCGGCGCCTGCTGATCGAACCAGCCGATGAAATTGGTTGTCGACGCACTGACCGACCGGCAATGGCCCGACGTGGGCGTGATCAGCGCAGTGGTCACGATTCGCCCGTCGGCGCGTATCAGCAGAAAATTATACTGAAACGACAGCGCTTGGAGATTCGACAGGCCAGCCACGTACCGGCCACCATCGACGCTCGTCAACGCAGTGAGCGGCATGACGGTCTGCTTGAAGATCTCCACATTGTCGCTCTTGCGCACAATTCGCAACGTGGAAGTCATATCGACAGTGATCTCACTAGCGGCAACTGCGCTCGGTTTCTTTGTCGGCTTCAAGTCGTGATCGTGGATAACGACGACGCTAGCGCTTTCGGCCGTCAGATGCTTGGTACTCAGTTGCAGCGATCGGTCGGCGTAAACAGCAGTGACATTGAGCAGCAGCCCAATGCTCGCAACTTGCAATATGCGTGAGCCGATCACCGTCGAGACCCCGCCCTCAGTTCTCGTTATTCTTTATCCAATGTATCGCAGGCAGGATTGTCGCGGAAACAGATTTGGATCTCGGGCGGACGTGCCGGAGTGGAGGCTCGGGCCGGAATCGAACCGGCGTAGACGGCTTTGCAGGCCGCTGCATAACCACTTTGCTACCGAGCCTTGGGGAGTGGCAGGACCGCTGGGAGCCACTACTTTTGATGTCTAAGTGGCTGACGGCACTGCCAAACTGGCGCCGATGCGAGGCGAGCGCCCGCGCACCGAGCGGCGAATTGTGGACTAGTTGCGCGCGCCTGACAACCGGCGCGCGGGTAACGGAGGGATCAGCGGAGGATTGTGGTGAAGGAGCCGGTGATCTCGGACTTGCTCTGCCGTTTACTTGCAAGAGCGGTGCGGCCCGACCGTCGGGATCGACCACGACCAAGGTCAGCCGTGTGACCGTGCCTTTACGCGCAAGTGACAGTGCGCTGTTCAGCCAAAGTAGTCTTTTTTGGTGATGCCGAGGGTCGCCATTCGGCGATGCAGATACGGACGGCGCACCCCGAGCTCCAGCGCCGTGCGGCTGATATTGCCGCCGTGCTTCTTCAGGTTCGCGACGATGAAGTCGCGCTCCGAGCGGTCGCGATGCTCCTTCAGCGTTGAGCGATCATGCTGAGTCGCGCGGTCGTCGGTCTCATCGCTCGCGAGTAATTCTTCCGGCAGATCGAACGTAGTGAGGATGTCTCCGCCCATGATCACCATGCGTTCGAGTATGTTCTCCAGTTCACGCACATTGCCGGGCCACGGCTGGTGCTGCAGCTCCAGCAACACTTCCTCGTCCAACTGTTTCGACTTGAGATTGTGCTTGGCGCACAGCCGCGCAACGATCATCTTCACCAGCAAAGGAATGTCGTCGCGGCGCTCGCGCAGGCTCGGTACCCGCAGTGGCACGACATTCAGGCGATAAAACAAATCCTCGCGAAAACGATTCTCGGCGACACAGCGGCTCAGATCCTTGTGAGTCGCGGAGATCACGCGCACGTCGACCTTGATCGTCTTTTCTCCACCGACTTTCTGAATCTCGCGCTGCTGTAGCGCCCGAAGAATCTTGGCCTGTGCGGACAGCGGCAGATCTCCGACCTCGTCGAGAAACAACGTGCCGCGATGGGCCAGCTCGAACAATCCGCGTTTGGAGGTAGTTGCGCCGGTGAAGGCGCCGCGTTCGTGACCGAACAGCTCGCTCTCCACCAGCGACTCGGGAATCGCCGAGCAGTTCACCTTGATGAACGGACCTTCCCGACGCGACGAATGTTCGTGGATCAAGTTGGCGACCAGCTCCTTGCCGACGCCGGTCTCGCCTTGCACGAGTACATCGACATCCGCATGCGCGACCTTCAGAGCATCCGCCACGAGCCGGCGAATCGTTGGTGAGTCGCCGATGATTTCGCGTCTTCCCTCGCGCGCTTCCATCGCTCGCAGCCGTTGCGCCAGCGCCGAGTGCTCCAAGCAACGCCGGGCCACAGACGCGATCTTCTCCGCGCTGAACGGCTTCTCCAGAAAATCGAACCCGCCGATCTTCACAGCCTGCGCCGCTTCGGTAAGCGTCGCATGACCGGAGATAAAGATGGTCGGCACCGCTGTATCGTCGGCCTGTAGCTTGCGAAAGAACGTCAGCCCGTCGATCTCACCCAGGCGGATGTCCAGAATCATCAAGTCGATCACTCGCTCGCGCAGGATACGCGTGGCAGCCGACACGTCGTGTGCGGTCACGACATGTATGCCCTCCTGCTCCAGCGCAATCTGAATCGCGCTGCGAATGTTTCGTTCGTCGTCGAGCACGAGCGCCGTCGGTCGCGCGGAGGGTTCGCTCATGCGCGCCTCGGCAGATGAATCAGGAATTCCGGCCGGCCCTGTCGCTCTTGATAGCGAATGTCGCCGCCGTGATCGATGATGACCTTGCGAGCGATCGCCAGGCCCAGCCCGACATTGTCTTTGGACTGCTTCCCGGAAATATAGGGATCGAACATGCGGGGTGCCAGCTCCGCCGGCACCGGCGGACCATCGTTGGACAGGGTGAGCTCGATCGCGTCCGCAGTTGCATTCAATCGCAATTCGAAACCGACTGGACGTCCCGGGCTCGCCTCCACGCCGTTGCGCACGATGTTCACGAGTACCTGTCGAAACAATGTCGCATCGATATCGGCCGGTAGTGGTCCGCTGACGCTCGATGCAAACCCGATGGCAGCGCTCGGGAACATCGCACCGATTGCCTCCAACTGAGCACGCAATACACCAAGCAGCTCCAAACGCTCGGGCTGCACTTGTGGCAACCGGGCGAAGTCCGCGAATTTATTCACCGTCTGCTGCAGGTGTTGCAGCTCTTCGCCAATCATCGTCTGTGTATGCACCAGGCGCGCTGCGAATTCCGATGGGGTGAGCTGTTCGTGAGCTTTGCGCAGCGAGCTGACGAGCACTTCAATCGGCGTCAACGGATTCTTGATCTCGTGGGCCAGCATGCGGGCCAGCTCCTGCCAGGATGAGATCTCCTGCAGATAACGCACCTTCTCGCGATGAGCCAGCAGGTCTTCGAACGTCTGCGTGTACGCACGTGCAATCCGTCGACTCAGGAGCACCGCCACCAACACAGCGAGCGCCAGCGAAGCCGTCAGCCCGAGCGCAAAATAGATGCGCAACGAGTCGCGCACACTGCGCCGGATCAACTCCGGCTGTGCATACACATGTCGCAACTTTTCGATCCGCTCGAACTGCTGGCGATACTCAGCCTGCCGTTCCGGATCCAGGCCCTTCAATGCCAGCAAATTGCGCGAGCTGTCTTCGAGCGCGGCTGCGACTTGCGGGTTGAACCCGAGGTTGAGGCTGGTTTGCAGGCTCCGGTCCAGCAGATACAACGCCGCCAGCAACGGCAGCACGCTGACGATCAGGATCGTCAGGAACAGCAGCCATTTGACCTTGCCGTCGCTCATGGTCGCTGGCCGCCAAAAGGCACCGACGTCACTTCCTGGCGCCATTGGGCGGCCAGATCCTCACCGGCCATGTATTGCTCGAAAATGCGATTGAAGATGGCGTTTGCACTGGTCTCGGAACTCGTGCCGCGTGCTGCACCTTCCAGCGGCACGTAACTGCTGTTGTCCTTGACCCACTCGCGGATGCGCTCCATGCGTTCGCGCTCGATCGGGTTCAACAATACCTGCGCTTGCAGCGTGAGCGTCGCATCTCCCACGGGGCTCTTGAACAATCGCGGCAAACGCAAATCGTTCAACCAAACGATCACCTCGTCCACCGTCCGCAACTCCGGCGCGTTCAACAACGTGCCGTTCACAGACAACTCAGTGTGGAAACGTTCGTCCCACAAGTCATATTGCAGATCGATCTGTGCATTGGAAGTCATCAGCGTGCGCGAGCCTTCCTGCAAAGTCACGCGCACCAGCAGCTTGTTCGTCAACCCACTGCGCAGATCTTTACGCAGGCTGTCTGGAAATCCCAGCGCTTGTAACCGTGCCCCGATGTACTCGCCTTCGACGATCGGCGTCAATTCCGCCGCCTGCGTGACTGCGCCGAGTGATATCAGCAGCAGGATGAGCACCAAGCGCATCACGGCAGCTTGCCCTCGGTAAGCAGCCCCGAGCCGATCACGTACAGATCGACCATCCCGAACGAGCGCGTCTCCAGGCGAACGCCCGCTTTGAGTCCGAACTCTCGACGCCGTTCGCCGCGAACGCTGTGCCCTTGCGGGTTATAACCGACATCGACGTACCAACGACCGCGTCGTACTTCGCCGCTTGCACTTCCGGCGATAGGGCGCGCGAAGCCCCCCATGAACTCGAAGTGTTCGTCGATGCGCTGTCGATATTCCGCGCCCGGTAAATCCGCGAGCTGAACGCTCCACGATGTGTTGCCATCTGTGGTCCACGTCTTGCGGAAACCGCCGTCGGTGATCATGTCGTCGGCGGTGGACACCCAGGTCCAACTCAACGAAGCCCGCGAGCCGCGCGTGGGAAAATAAGGATCGTCCTCGGAGTTCCAGCCGTAGTTGAGCGAGAAGGAATAAGTGTCGTCCGTGTAACGCAGGCGCTCGATGCTGCCATCCGCTATCGTCGAGGTCTGCTCGATGTCGACTAGCGCGTTGTAGCGGCCGTACAGCCCCACATAGGAGAAGTCGAAGATGCGGCGCCCGACTGCGAAATCGACACCGAAGTTCTCGACATGCACGCGCTGCGCATCGAGCGTGTCGTATTCGTTGACGCCTCCGGACATGCCCACGACGGCATAGGTCCGCTTGGACCCTCGCCAATGCGGATCGACGAACTGCACACGCGCCACGTATTGCTTGCGCATGCGACCGTCGATCGGTACGACGGCGACCGCCACTACGTCCAGCAGTTTGCCGGTGCCGAATAGATTTTGATGCGTGAGACGGCCAGACAGCAGCTGGCTCACATCGTCCAGCCGATACGAGGTGCCGGCCAACCACTCGCGTGTGTACGGATCTGCCTCGGCGACTTCGATGACGACGCGCACGCGCCCGCGAGCTGCGCCCTTTTCCAGGTAGACGTCGACCGAATGAAAGTTCGGCAACGATGCAAGCCGCAGCCGCGCGTTACCTAACTCCTCCTCGTCGACAGGATCGCCGGGGTTGAGATAAACGTGGCCGAGAATGAAGTCGCACGACGTGACTTCGTTACCGCGACAGGCGAAGTCCTCGATGACCAGGCGTTCGCGTTCGGGTGCGACCTGGGCGAATACGGCAATAGGAAACAGGTACAGCCAGAGCAGCCAGCCCGCGAGCACTCTCATGGTCGAGTCCAGATATCCATGACCCGCGTTGTTGTTATGGGGATGTCGCGCATTCTGCGCGACCGGACTGCTGGCGGGTAGTGTCCACCTTCGTGGACAGCTGACCTTACTTCACCTTTTGGCTCTCGTAAGCGAACTCGGGCAGCTGCACCGTCAGCGAAGCCGTGCGCCCAGCCCTGCGATTGAAGGTGTACTCGCGATCCGAGTCGATGGCGAAGAAGCTCACGTTCGAACGGGCCTGCAGCTCGCGTTTGTCTTTGCCGAGCTTCATGAACAACTTGCCGTCTTCCAGCGTGACGATCGATGTCTCGTCGCTGTAACGATATTCACCCACGTAGCCTCGCAGGACAGCCGGCACGACGGACGTTTCGGTCACGACGGTCTTCGCATCGATGCCGAGCTTCTCCAGGTCGGAGCGTGCACCGACATGTCCGGGGTACAGCTCCAGAGTTCGTTTGAGCTCTTGTACCGCGTTGGCGCGATCGTCGAGCGCGAGATAGGTTTTGCCGAGCTCGTAGTGCGCGCCCGGGCTTACGGGATAAATCTCGATGACTCGCTTCAATACCTGCTGCGCCTCTTGCGAGCGCTTTTCCTGCTGCAAGTAATTTTGAATCTGCATGAGCACGTGCTCCGGCACCTTCACTTCGTAGCCGAGATACGTGGAGATCCGGCCAAAGCGTTTGTCGAAAACCTGCAGCCCCGATTCTTCATAGGTTCGGATCGGCTCGTGCTGGTAGTAGGGCTCGTACAGCCATTCCATGCCTTCGTAGACGCTGCGCATGACGACGGAGCCGTGCGATTCCTCCGGCCAGTTGTGGAACGCGGTACTGAAGTTACGAGGCGAGCTCGCCAGCGCGCCTATGACCTTTTGCGCGCCACCGAGCATCGAGCCGCCTTCGTTACCCATCGTCATATAGACGGCACTCTGCAAATCCTTGTGATCGGCGACGAACCGGTCTGCCTGCTTGGCCAGCGCCTGATCGTCCCACCACAGTGACGGGCTGATGGCGATGTACGCCTTGAACACCTCGGGTCGGTTGAACAACGTATGCACAGCAAACAAACCGCCGTAGGAATGACCGATCAGGATGCGGGTCGGACGCGTGCGGTAGGTCTTGTCGATGTGAGGCAGCAGTTCCTCGGCGATGAACGAGAGAAACTGCGACGCACCGCCGACCACCCCTGGCGGCCGGTCCTCCGGTTTCGCGGTGAGGATGGGCGGTGTGAAGTCGCGCTGCCGATCGGTGTTCTCGATGCCAACCAGGAGCATCGGCAGCACACGCCCGGTGTTCCGCAGGTGATCCAGCGTCGCGCTGACGTGCTGAAAGTTCGACTCGCCGTCGAGCAGCACGACGACGGGATAGCGCTCGTCGGAAAAATCGTAGCCGCCGGGCTTGTGAACCAGATACTGGCGTGTCTCGTTCAACACCTTCGACTGGATGTTGTAGCGATGACCGATAGTCACCGGCTCGCCGACCTCTTGCGCCGGCGCACTCGCCAGTCCAGCCATCGGCGCAAGCATGCTCAAACTCAACGCAATCCCGGCGCTGAATCGCATATCACCCTCGATTCGTTTTGACCATCATGCCGGCGATTTCCTTGAGCAGCTTGGTCGCCACCAGCGCCGTCATGTTGGAAAGGTCGCAGCGAGGGTTGTACTCGACGATGTCGGCGGCCACGATGGGCTGCTCGATGCTTTGGAACAGATCGATCACTTGTCGAGTCGACAAACCGCCCGGCTCCCGATGCGACACACCCGGCGCACACGAGGGATCGAGACCGTCGATATCCATCGAGATATAAACAGGCGTCGAGATATCGAGCTTCCGCAAGTCGCGCCACAAATCGTAACAGCGGGCCGCCTCGATGACTTCGACGCCGAAACGCTCGGCCTGTGCTCGATGCTCGTCGTTGTTGGTGCGAATCCCGACCTGGATCAACCGATCCGTGAGTCCCTCTTCCATGATGCGAGCGAACGGCGACGCGTGCGAGCGCCGATTGCCAAGATAGGCGTCGTAGATGTCACAGTGAGCGTCGATGTGCAGGATGGTCAGCTTCGGGTAGCGAGGACGGACGCCACGCAGGATCGGATAGGTGATCGCATGATCGCCACCCAAACAAAGCAGCGGATGCCCCTCGCCCATCACACGCGCAACTTCGCGCTCAATGAGACTCCACGGATCGATATCGCCGTCGAAACGCAGGTCGCCGTGATCGATCAGCAGGCCTGCCGCGCCCAGATCGATGCCGGTCTCGCTCCACATGCTATACGCGTCGGAGATCAGCTCACCACGAATCAGCGGCGGCGCTTCGGCAGGGCCCCTGAGATAAGAAGAATTTTCGTCGTGAGGAATGCCCAGCAAAGCTACATTGACCATCGTCCGCCTCCATCTGCTGGCGACGATGGTGTGTCATTGCGACTTGGGCTGCAATGTCCGCTTGATGAATTCCGCGAGCAGCACCTGCCCGCCTTGCTCCACTGTGTTGTGATCGAGGCCGCCCATTTCATGGAACTCCACCGCGGTGTGTCCCAGGTGGCGCAGCGTCGCTTCCATCAGCTGATTTTCCTCGACGCGCGCCTCGATCTCGATAGCCCGGTCGCCGACGATCAAACAAATCGGCGCGGCATCTTTCGAGACGTGATCGAATGGCGCGTACTCGTCGACAACCATACGCAAGCGCTCGCCGTTCTCGCCGCGTAGTTTCCTGATCGTTGCATGCGTGCTCATCTGACCGCTGATCGCAATGACGCCCGCGAGCTGGCGATGTGACACTCCTTGAGCCTTGAGCCACTTCGGATCCATCGCGATCATCATGATCAAATAGGCGCCGGCGGAATGACCGGCGACGAAGACCTGCTTGGGATCGCCGCCGTAGCGTTCGATGTTCTTGATCACCCATGCCACCGACGCCGCGGCATCTTCGATAAAACTCGGTGTTTGCCCTTTGGGCGCGAGACGATAACTTACCGGCACCACCGCGATGCCTCGCTGTTTGAGCAGACTCGGAATGTAACGCTCGCCCGCCGTCAGACCGCCGCCGTGAAACCATACGACGGTCGGAAATCCTTTGGTGCCTTTCGGATGGTAAACGTCGAGTTTGCAGCGCTCTTTCTGGTATTCGTCGCGAGCATCCGTGTAGTAAGCGATGTTGTTCTCGGTCGCGTATTCAAGCTTGGCTGCCGCATCTGCGGACCAGGCAACGTTGGCCCATACACCCAAGATGCCA
>Ga0247784_1000062_pt1 | contig 39398 bp, 21 predicted proteins | sample UWRJL169409R5_FD_179909 | JGI IMG/M metagenome (GOLD analysis project Ga0247784, IMG submission 179909) | Plant litter microbial communities from Arlington Agricultural Research Station in Wisconsin, United States - UWRJ-L169-409R-5 | ecosystem: Environmental > Terrestrial > Plant litter >...
GGCTCGCAGCCAGCTCACGGGCATGACCCCGGACCGAGTAGCCGCGAGTATCGCCTCGTTCGATTTCTTGTATCTAACCGAGCTGGAAAAGCTCGGCATCGTCGCACCCTCGGTGCGATCGAGCGACTCGCGCGTTTACGACGCCCAGCAGGGCGGTCACGTGCTCGAACCGCTGACCGGACTGCACAAGCATGTCTGGGTGTTCGACTTCAAGAGTCTGTATCCAAGCCTGATCCGCACGTTCAACATCGATCCGCTGTCGTACGTCGCGGAGCCGAAGCCCGACCAAGATCTGATTCAAACACCCGGCGGTGCGTTTCGACGCGAGCCGGCGATCCTGCCTCGACTGCTCGACGAATTGTTCCCTCGTCGCGATGTCGCAAAGAAAAGCGGCGACGAAGTGGCCTCGCACGCCATCAAGATTCTCATGAATTCGTGCTATGGCGTGCTCGGCACACCGGCATGTCGCTTCTATAACCCGGCGCTTGCGAATTCGATCACGGGTACCGGCCGGGAAATGCTGTTGTGGTCGAAGCAGTGGTTCGAAAGCGCGGGTTACACCGTGCTCTATGGCGACACCGACAGCTTGTTTGTTCGTTCCAGTATCGCGGACGCCGAGCAGGCACGAGCAACGGGCAAGCAACTCGCCGCCAGGTTGAATCAGGACATTGCCGCGTTCATCGGCGGGCAGTGGCGAGTGACCAGTCGTCTCGAACTGAAGTTCGAAAAACTGTACTTGCGATTGTTCCTCCCTCGGGCACGCAACAGCATGCGCGGAGCGAGCAAGCGCTACGCGGGCTTGCTGAATGCGGATGACATCGACGGCGTGCAATTTGTCGGCATGGAAGTCGTGCGGCGAGACTGGACTGCACTTGCCAAGCAGGTACAGCGTGAGTTGTACCATCGATTGTTCACCGATCAGCCCGTCGACGTTTATCTCGCCGACATCGTCGGCAAAGTGCGCGACGGCAAATTGGACGACGCGCTCGTCTATCGCAAGAACTTGCGTAAGGACACCGAGGAGTACACTGCAACCACGCCGCCGCATGTGGTGGCCGCTCGCAAGTCCACTCAGCCGTTGGGAAGATTGATCAGTTACGTCATTACGACGGCGGGCCCGGAGCCGTTGGATAACGTGCAACACCCGATCGATCGCGAGCACTACGTGCTGAAGCAGATAAAGCCGGTGGCGGAACCGGTACTGGCGACGCTGGGATTGGAATTCGAACAGGTCATCGGCGATAGCCGCCAGATGGATCTGTACGCGCTGCTCGGCGACCGTTAACGCGCTGCTCTTGAGGCGCCTGCACCCTTGGCGGCTTTGCGTCGAGCGCTGCCGATCAGGTCGAGCACCTCGCTGATGATATTTTCCATGGCCGTGCGTGCCTTCTGCGGTTCGCCGGCCTCGATGGCGTCCAAAACTTTCTTGTGAAGATTCACGTCGGCCTGCGGCACGCCTTTCACCGAATTGGTGAGTCGAATCGAAATGCGCAAGGCTGCGCCGATCACGCCTTCGAGTTGCGCATAGAAGCGATTACCGGTGGCATGCAGGATCGCGACATGAAATGCGATATCCGACGCGAGTGGATCGTCTTCGCCGCGCGTCGCTGCCTTCATGCGTTCGATTGCGTGTCGAATGCGCGCCAGGCTTTCCGGTGTCGCATTACGTGCGGCGATCATGGCGGCCGTCGGCTCGATGCCCATGCGAACCTCGGTGAATTCGGCGAGCAACTCCAGCGAGAACTTACGTTCCAGCAACCAGCGCAGCACATCGGGGTCGAGCAGATTCCAATGGCTCTCCGGTTCCACCCAAGTGCCCTGCCGTGGACGCGCGCTGAGCAGACCCTTGGCAGTGAGCATCTTCACCGCTTCGCGCAGCACGGTGCGGCTGGCGCCGAACTGTTTGCACAGCTCCGCCTCGATGGGAAACGGATCGTCGTCGCCATAGCTTTGAGTAACGACCGCGTGACCCAGCTCTTCGACGATGGCGTAGGTCAGATTTTGTCCGCCGGGTTTACGCATCGGTCAGCGAGCTCCGCGTGCTTGCGACCAAGCTTCCACGATGGCCTTGGCTCGCACACCAACGTCGGCTGCGGGCCGCTCAGGCGCGTAAATTTCCGAACCGAACGCGACGCCGTCGATGCCGGCTTCGATCCATTCAGGCATGGTACGAACGCCGATACCGCCGACTGCGAATACTTTGATCGGCGGCAACACCGCCCGTAGCGCTTTCAAATGCTGTACGCCGTAAGTGGACGCAGGAAACAGCTTGAGCGCCGTCGCTCCAGCATCTAAAGCAGCGAATGCTTCTGTTGCCGTTGCGAAACCCGGCACTGTATGCAGACCAAGCTCGGCGCTACGACGAATCACGGCGGGATTCACATTAGGTGTGACGATGAGTTTGCCACCTACTCGCGCGACTGCATCGACTTGTTCCGGCTTCAACACCGTGCCTGCGCCACAAAGACAATCGGCGCCGTACTTGTCGGTCAGGCGCTGAATGCTCACCAACGGTTCGGGTGAATTCAACGGAACTTCGATGCCGCGAATACCCGCGTCGAACAGCGCTTGCGCCACGTCCAGGATCTCTTCGGGGCGAATGCCACGCAGAATGGCGATCAGGGGCGGCACGTCGGTGGGCGATGACACGATGAGCTCCTACGATCCAGATTGCGCGAGAGCGGTGAGCCCCGCGACGGTCAATGCGGTGGCATCGAGCGCAAAGGAGTTGATGCCATGGGCCGCCAGTGCGGCACTGTACAGCGCCGCCAGCTTGGGAGCACCGACGATTGGAACAGCTGTGCCCGGCGATGCTTGATCGAACAGCGGCAGCGCACCCAGAACATCCTGGCCGATGATCAAGCCGGACAAGAATGCTCCCGCCGCGGTGGGCGACAAGCCTTGTATCAATTGTCGCGCACGCACTTCGAATAGCAAATGAGTGAGCGGCACATTGGCCAGTTCGCGGATACGACGCAAGCCGGCATCGAAACCGTTGCGCTCATCTTGCTCGTTGGCAGGGGCACTGCCGGCCTTCAGCAATGTGCTGCGCTCGGCGAGCAGGGCATAGAGCTCGCCCGACAAGCTGGTCTGAAACGACTGCAGCCGCCCGTCTTCGAGCAGAGCCCACTTCGTGTGAGTGCCCGGCAAGGCCACGATGTGGCGGCCGCGACCGAGTGCAGGCTGAGCGGCGGTCGCACCGAGAATTTGCGTCTCTTCGCCGCGCATGACGTCGGGTGCGCCGAGGCGATTCGTGCAGGACACGCCCGCGGCAATCGCAACGTCGTGATCGTGCGATCGAAATCTCAACAGCGCACCACGCAACTTCTCGATGTCGGCTGGACAAGATGCATACGGAACTTCCTTCCAGCCGTTGCGAGATCCCACCATGCCGGCGAGCCAGATCGGTAGTGTGCCGTGCGTGTTCGACCACGACTGGATCGCGTCGAACAGGATGGATTCGGGACTCGCCGTCAGCGCGCCGATGCCGGGGCCGTCGGCTTTGTCGAGGACCTCGCTGCCACGACATAAGTGCAGTCGCAAGTGAGTAGTGCCCCAATCCCCGGCGATATGGGTGGGCGCATGAGTGGCTGAATGGCTTGGCATGGAGCGGATGTTACCTGGTTGCCGTTTTATATGATAAATATTCTTCCTGTAAAGTCGGCGCCGTCCGGCGGGCATGGATTTGGGGGAAAGGGATGCGGCTGCAGCTTTCGTTTGCGTCGTCGATGGCGGCGCTGGTATTGCTCACGCTGGCTTGTGCGTCGAGTGCGCGGGCCGAGGTTCCGAAGGGCTACTACCTCGGCGCCGACCTGTCCTATGTCAACGAAATGGAAGATTGCGGCGTGAAGTACCGCGATCAAGGCAAGGTTGCCGATCCATTCGTGCTGCTGAAGTCTCGGGGTGCCAACCTGGTCCGCGTGCGCTTGTGGAACGACGCAAAGTGGACGCGCTACTCCAACCTTACGGACGTGAAGAAAACCATCCGCCGTGCGCGCAAGGCCGGTATGCAAGTGCTGCTCGACTTTCACTACTCGGACGACTGGGCTGACGGTGAGAAGCAGATCGTTCCGGTCGCGTGGGCCGGCATCACGGACCCGAACGAATTGGCCCAGGTCATGTACGACTTCACGTTGCGCACGCTGCGTGAGCTGGATCGGGAAGGGCTCATGCCCGAGCTGGTTCAAGTTGGCAACGAAACCAACGGCGAAATCTTGAGCACGCTGGAGCGCGCGAAGCAGCCGATCGATTGGACACGCAACGCCAAGCTGTTCAACGCGGGGATTCGCGCCATACGCGAGGTTGGTAAGCGATCCTCCATCCAGCCGCGCGTGATGTTGCACATCGCGCAGCCGGAGAATGTCGAGCCGTGGTTCGCCGCTGCGAAAGCTGCGGGGGTGACGGACTTCGATCTAATCGGAATCAGCTATTACAGACGCTGGTCGACGCAGGATCTCGATGGATTGGATGCCGTGGTCCGGCGGATGCGACAGCAGTATAAAGCCGGTGTGGTGGTCGTCGAAGCGGCTTATCCGTGGACGCTGGAGAACGCCGATCAAGCGTCGAATCTGCTTGGCACCAACACGTTGATCGCCGGTTATCCAGCGACGCTGGACGGTCAGCGTCGCTATCTCATCGATCTCACGCAACGAGTCATCTTGAACGGTGGCGTTGGCGTTGTGTATTGGGAACCGGCGTGGCTGTCGAGCAAATGCAAGACGCGCTGGGCGACGGGCTCGGCATGGGATAACGCAACACTGTTCGATCATCGTGGCGAGTTGCTGGCCGGTGCGGATTTCTTTGGGTTCCCTTATGTGTTCGCGGCCAAGGACGCTAGCGAGGAAATCGTAGCGAGCGCGCCGCTGCCGGAAGTCTCCGGCAACTTCAACGAAGATTGGCAATTCCATCGTTTCGAGCGGGAGACCGATGAAGTTGCTTCGGACAAGGTGCCTGCGGCGCAGTGGCAAACAGTCACATTGCCGCACACCGCTCGTATCGAGCCGCGCATCGTGAACGATCAGTGGCAGGGGATTGCTCTGTATCGCAAGGAGTTTGTCGCGGAGCCGTCATGGCGCGGCAAGCGAGTTTGGTTGCGCTTCGATGCAGCCATGAACATCGCGCGCGTCAGCGTGAACGGCAAACAGGTGATGACTCATCTGGGCGGTTACCTGCCGTTTGTCGTCGACTTGAGCGATCGCTTGCGCTTCGACGCTCCCAACGTCGTGACGATCTGGCTCGACAATCGCGACAACGCCATCACCGGCCCGAAGGCGATGCACGTATTGGATTTCAACATGTACGGCGGCTTGTATCGGGACGCAACGCTGATTGTGAAAGAGCCGCTGCACATTACCGACGAGATGCTCGCGAACCAGGTCGGGGGCGGTGGTGTCTTCGTCACGTATCCCGAAGTCGGTCGGGAGCGGGCGAGGGTGGCCGTCAAAACTCAGGTCCGCAACGACGGCAAGGCACCCGCGACCTTCCGCGTCACGCAGACATTGAGGCGAGATGGCAAACGAGTAGCTGCGGCAACGTCAGAGCAACTCAAATTGAAGCGCGGCACATCGGTCGATGTGAACCTCGATCTGCAAGTTGCACAGCCATCGCTGTGGTCGCCCCATTCGCCGGCGCTGTACGAATTGGTGAGTGCAGTGGAGCTGGACGGCGAAGTCGTCGACGAACGTCGTACGCGCATCGGCATTCGTCGTGTCGAGTTCGACGGCGCCAAGCTCAAGATCAACGGCGAGGAGATGTTTCTACGCGGTGTGAACCGGCATCAGGAATATCCATACGTCGGCTATGCGATCTCGCGCGCAGCGGACTATCGGGACGCTCGGCGCATCAAGGAAGCGGGATTCGATCTGGTGAGGCTCTCCCATTACCCGCACTCGCCGTACTTCATGGCGGCTGCCGACGAACTTGGACTGGTGCTACTCAACTCCGTGCCGGGCTGGCAGTTCTATAACGACGATCCGCGCTTCGAACAGCAAGTCGTGCGCACTTGTCGCGACCTGGTGCGCCGTGATCGCGATCATGCGAGTGCCATACTGTGGGAGTGCTCGCTGAACGAAACTCAGATGCCCAGGGCGCTGGTGCAGGAATTCCATCGCGCGGTTCACGAAGAGTATCCCGGCGATCAGGCATTCTCAGCCGGTTGGCAGAACGACGGTTACGACATCTACATTCAAGCTCGCCAGCACCGCGTGCAGCACTACGAGCCGCCGGATCGTCCGTATCTGGTCTCGGAGTACGGCGATTGGGAATATTACGCGCTCAATGCCGGCTTCAATCAGCAGGCGTGGGCGAATCTGCAGCCCGACGCCAGAACCAGCCGCCAGCTGTTGAATGCCGGCGAAGCTCGCCTGTTGCAGCAGGCGACCAACAATCAGGAAGCGCACAACGACAACTTCAACACGCCGGCGTTTGCGGACGCCTACTGGGCGATGTTCGATTACAACCGCGGTTACGCCGAAGACCTGGAGGCTTCCGGGCCGATGACGTTGGATCGTGTACCGAAGTTCAGTTATTACTTTTTCCGCACGCAGCGCGACGCCGATGAAATATCGCCGTTGTACTCGGCCGGGCCGGAAATATTCATCGCAAGCTATTGGCAGCCCGATTCGAACACGGACGTGCGTGTGTACGGTAACGTCGAGGAAGTCGAGCTATTGCTGAATGGGCGTAGCGTGGGGCGGCAACGGCCGGACTCCGACCGGATGTCCGACCGTCTGCGTCATCCGCCGTTTACATTCAAGCTGGGGAAATTCACGCCGGGCGCGCTGGAAGCGGTTGGATACATCGGCGGACGCAGCGTCGCACATCATCGCGTGATCACACCCGGTGCCGTCGATAGCATTGCCATCGAGTTCGATAATGCTGGTGTGTGTACGGATGCCGAGCGCGGCGATCAGATCTTCGTGAGAGCACGTCTGCTCGACAACAACGGAGCCACTGTTCCGGTATCGGATCGCGAGATCGAATTCAGCGCGAGCGGACGATTCGAAATCGTTGGCCCGACCAAGCTAATGACTGAAGCCGGCGTTGCCACCGCCCTGGTGCAAGTAACGCCGGGTGAGGGAGAAGGGAAGATCTCGGCCGGCAGCGGCGCGCAACATCGTTCGGCAACCTATCGCGAGCCAGGCTGTCGCTGGGTTTTCCTCGGTCCGCCATGAGCGGCTTGCGTTCGCCGCTTCGGTGCTATATATAATACAAATACGCTTTTGTCTGAGTAAAAGACGGATCTAAAACAACAGCGCGCTGCCAAAGGGGGATGTCATGGGCATGCACGTAACGGAGCGTTTTTGGCGCTATTCCGCGCCAGCGTTGCTATTTGGCGCGGCGTCGATGACGACATGGGCCGCGGAGCAACAGTCGACGGCATCGGGCGTCATCGAAGAAGTCGAAGTCACCGGCATTCGCCAAAGCCTGCGCGATGCGCTATCGGTGAAAATGAATTCCGACCTGGTGGTCGATGCCATCTCGTCGGAAGACATCGGCCAGTTGCCCGATGTCACCATCGCTGAATCCATCAATCGTTTGCCAGGTATCAATGCGACTCGCGATCGGGGCAACGATAGCCAGGCGGTGGTGCGTGGCCTCGGCGCGCGCCTCGTACTCGGCACGATCAACGGACGCGAAGTTGCATCGTCCGAACCCGATCGCAACGTGCGTTGGGAAATCTATCCGTCCGAAGTAGTGTCGGGCGTCAAGGTCTATAAAACACAGTCCGCCGACCTGATTGCAGGCGGCGTCGCTGCGACCATCGACATCGCGACGTTGCAACCGTTGGACTACGACGGCGCGGACTTCGTGATTCGCGGCGGACCGGTTTATTACGACGAAGGCTCAGATATTCCCGACTACGATTCCTGGGGCTATCGCGCCAGCGGTTCGTATATCTACAAAGCAAACGAACGCTTCGGCCTGGTGCTCGGGCTCACGGCTCAGCAGCAGAAGAATGGTTACTCCTCGTTCACCGGCTGGGGCTACAACGATTCCATCATGCGTCCGCCGCAAGGCGCGAGCGATTTCACCGGCGACTTGAATGGCGATGGTGTGCCGGATGCGACGCCGTGGGGCGCGCAAGTTTCGGTGAATGGCATTGATCAGGATCGGCGCGGCGTGTCGCTAGGCACGCAGTGGCGGCCGACCGATCAGTTCGAGCTGCGTTTCGATGCGCTGTACTCCGATGTCGACATTCACGAAGACCAAGGCCAAACGGTGTACGGTCAGAACAACTGGGGCAATTGGGACAACGGCAATTCGTCGGCATACAACGCGCCTGGTGCCAGCTACACCATTGTCGATGGCGCTGTGGTTGCGGCGACGTTGCCGTTCAGCTCCGTGACGACGGTAGTTTCCGACTACGACGAAAAGAAAGATCTGTCGGTCACGGGTCTCAACGGGCGCTGGAGCGGCGATCGATGGACGGTTGTCGGCGATATTTCCTATTCCAACGCCGAGCGAGAAAACACTTGGGCCGCGGTGCGCACTGAGGTCTATCCTGAATGGATGACCTGGGACACGCGTGGTGGCGGTGTTCCGACGATCACCACGAGCATCGATCCCACCACTATGTCGCAGGTCGCGCAGGATTATCGCGGCGGCAGTGTCGATGGACCGGAGCACCTCGAAGACGAGCTCACCGCAGGCGCGCTCGATTTTTCACGACGCATCGATGGCGGTTTCTTGAGCTCGTTACAGTTCGGTGCGCGCGTGTCGGGTCGCACCAAGAAGCACGATCGCATGGAGACTTATCCGTTCACGCCCGCGGGTGGCGTAGTGATTCCGGCCGACATGTTCCGTATTTATAACGTGCCGTCGGTGAATCTGCCGCCGGTTCTGCTGGGTGACTACGACGCAATCGCAAGGCTTGCTTATGGCGACTCACTCGACCCCAGCAATGCCACCGAGAATCTGGCGCAGCGCTGGAAGGTGAAAGAGGACGTCAACGAAGGCTACGTGAAGTTGAATTTCGAGAGCACGGCGATTGCGCAGCGGATGTCGGGCAATATCGGCGTGCGGCTCGTCGACGTGACGACCAGCAGCGATGGCTTCCAGCAGGCGTCAGGTGCGAGCGCGCTCGCGGCGGTCAGCATCGAGCATGACTACACCGAAGCGCTGCCGAGCGCGAACGTGAATTTCAATCTCAGCGATACGACCGTGCTGCGCTTCGGCGTCGCGAAGGTTGTGGCGCGGCCACCGCTCGATGAGTTGCGTGCCAGCCGCACGCTCACGAATTGGTTGCCGTATACCGGCAACGCCGGCAATCCGAATCTCGAACCGTTCAAGGCAACGCAGTTCGATGCCTCGTATGAATGGTACTTCCGCGACGAAGCGCTGCTCGGCTTCTCGGCCTATTACAAGGACGTTTCTTCGTACATCGGCTGGCGCCAGGATCCGCAGACGTTCCAAGGCATCACGTATGCCGTTGCGTCGCCGGTGAATGGCCGCGGCGGGTCGATCACGGGTACCGAGATCACGTTCCAGACGCCGTTCTACTTCTGGAGCGCGCTGGAGAACTTTGGCGTGTATTCCAACTATGCGTATGTCGATTCGGACGTGAAGGAGTTCGCGCCGATCACCAATCCGCTGACGGGCACCGGCTTTGCAGAGCACACAGCGGTGTTCGATTTGTGGTACAGCGCCGGGCCGCTGGAGGCGCGACTCGGGTTCAAGTATCACAGTCCGTTCACGGTCATCTATGGGTGGAACGGTGCCGACTTGCAGACGCTTGAGGACGAGTCGGTGCTGGATCTGAGCACGTCCTATCAACTAAGCTCCGGCCTGCAGCTGCGCTTCCAGGTGAATAACCTCACCGACGAACCGCTGCGCATGCATCGCGACAACGAATCGAACCGCATCGGCCGCTACGACGAGTACGGCCGGCGCTACCTCATCGACGTCACAATGAAGTTCTAATGAAATTAACCGCGATCGATTGGACGATTCTGGTCCTGTACTTTGTGTTCGTACTGGGAATCGGGTACGCCCTGAAGCGCTACATGCGCAGTAGCGAGGACTACTTCCTCTCGGGGCGTTCGATTCCGGCGTGGGTGGCGGGGTTGGCGTTTCTTTCCGCCAACCTCGGTGCTCAAGAAGTGATCGGCATGGCGGCGTCCGGCGCGAAGTATGGGCTCGCGACTGCCCACTTCTATTGGATGGGCGCGATTCCGGCCATGTTGTTCCTGGCCGTTTTCATGATGCCGTTCTATTACGGCTCGCGCGCACGCTCGGTGCCCGAGTACTTGAAACTGCGCTTCGACGAGAAAACGCGCAGCTTCAACGCAATCTCGTTCGCGGCGATGACGATCTTTTCCTCCGGCATCTCGATGTACGCAATGGGCCTGCTGCTGAACCTGCTGCTGGGTTGGGATTTCACATTCAGCGTCTGGGTGTCGGCCGGCGTCGTGCTGCTGTATATCCTGCTCGGCGGATTGACCTCCGCGATCTACAACGAAGTACTCCAGTTCTTCCTGATCGTGTTCGGCTTCGCGCCGCTGGTGTTTCTGGGATTACAGGACGTCGGTGGTTGGGACGGACTCGTCGCCAGCCTCAACGAAGTCGCAACTTCGCGCGGTTATGCAGAGGGTGCCTGGACTCAAACCTGGAGCATGACCGGCGAGGCGAGCGCGAATCCCATGGGTGTGGAATGGTTCGGGATCGCGATGGGTTTGGGCTTCGTGCTCGCTTTCGGCTATTGGTGCACGGACTTCCTGGTCGTGCAACGAGCGATGGCGGCCGATTCCATGTCTGCTGCCCGACGAGCGCCTGTCATCGCCGCCGTACCGAAGATGTTGTTTCCGTTCCTGGTGATTCTGCCGGGCATGATCGCAATCGCGCTCACTCAGCATGCGGACGTCACCGGCTTCGCGCTTCCGCAAAAGGCCGACGGCTCGCTCAATTACGATCTGTCGATTCCCATGCTGCTGATCGAGTATTTCCCGAGCGGCATGCTGGGCCTCGGTCTCACTGCGTTGATGGCGAGTTTCATGTCGGGCATGGCGGGCAACGTTACCGCGTTCAATACGGTCTGGACTTACGACATCTATCAGTCGCATATCCGCCCGGGTGCGAGTGACGCGCATTATCTGATGATGGGTCGGATAGCCACTGTCGTCGGCGTGGCCTTGTCGGTCGCCGCGGCGTACGTGGCGAATCGATTCAACAACATCATGGATATGTTGCAACTGTTATTCGCGTTCGTGAATGCGCCGCTGTTTGCAACGTTCCTGTTGGGAATGTTTTGGAAGCGGGCCACCGGGCACGGCGCATTCTTTGGGTTATTGGGCGGCACGCTCGCGGCTGCGCTTCATCACGGGCTGAGTTTGTCGAAAGGCGCGGTCCCCGGCGTGAAGGGCGGGTGGTTGCAGATCATGCATGCCTATCCGAGCGAGATGGCGCAGAACTTCTGGACCGCGATTTATGCGTTCACGACGTGTTTCGTGTTGACCCTCGTCATCAGCTTGCTCACGCGTCCGCGCGAAGACCGCGAATTGGTCGGCTTGGTGTATTCGCTGACCGAGAAGCCGCAGGAGCAAGGAATTCCCTGGTACAGACGACCGGCGCCGCTGGCCGCCATCGTGCTCGGATTCACGCTGATTCTGAATGTGATCTTTTGGTGAGGACAGCACGATGAGCCAATCCGCAGGTCTGGATGTGCGCTGGCCCCTGGGGCTGCTGTTCGCAATGATCGGTGCTCTGTTGCTGGGGCACGGCCTGACGCAGGGCGATGTAGTTGGCGCCGCCGCTCAACACGCTCCGCATATAAATGTGTGGTGGGGCGGGGCGATGCTGACGTTCGGTGTGATCGTCCTTTGGCTGGCGCGCCGCGGCAGCCGCAAAACCGGCTAAATGCGTTGTCGCCGGTGTCCTGCCGGCAACGCTAGTGGCTTCGATGGCGCCAGCTGCATCGAGCACGATGTGCTGTAGTCCATAGTGTGTCCTATCATGTGCACAGCGCGGAGGCGAGTGGGCTGCTGTGAACGTCACAATTGTTGGATGCGGATCGGTCGGTGCCGGATGGGCGGCGTTGTTCGCCGGGGTCGGCGGGCATCGCGTGCGCGCATGGGATCCCTCGCCGGATGTGCGGGGCGCATTTACCGACAAGGTGACGAGGGCGCGCGAGCAGCTGAGCGAGTTGGGCCACTCGACTGACGCCGAGGTTATCGTCTGCGAGCGCATCGAGGAAGCACTGTGGGGCGCGGATTGGGTGCAGGAGAACGCGCCAGAGAAGCTGGAGCTGAAGACGCAGATTTATCAGCACGTCGAGTCGGCGGTCACGCACGATTGCATCATCGCCAGCAGCACGTCGTCGTTCACGTGGTCGCAACTTGGGGCTGGTTTGAAGCATGGTGAGCGGTTTGTGATCGCGCATGCGTTTAATCCACCGCACCTCGTGCCGGTCGTCGAGCTGTTCTGTCCAAATCGCGGTGCGTTGGATCGCGCCGTGAAGTTTTTCACCGAACTCGGTCGTGTCCCGGTGTGCATGAAGAAGGAAGCGGCTGGTCACATCGGCAATCGCCTGGCGGCGGCTCTGTGGCGCGAGGCTGTGCATCTCGTCGCGGAAGGCATTGCGGATGTGGAGGACATCGACAAGGTGCTCATTCACGGACCCGCTTTGCGCTGGTCGGTGATGGGGGCGCATCTGGGATATCACATTGGTGGCGGCGAGGGTGGCATCGATCACTACTTGCGTCACACCGGGCCCAGTCAGGAGCGACGTTGGGCGACGCTTGGCAATCCACAGCTGACAGCGGAAGTGTGCGAGAAGATCGCCGCCGGAGTACACAACGAAGTTGGTGACCGTGATATCGCCGAGCTCGAACGGCAGCGCGACCGCCAGTTGATGGAGATCGTCATGCTGAGGGATGTGTATCCGACGCTGGTTCGAAAGTAGACCGCTACAGGCGCTAGCCGCCGGATCGCTCGCCGCATGCGTGGACCGCACCACATCCTCTATGGCGAAACCTTCACTGCTCGCACGACTTCACCAGCATGAGCGCCTGTACTGCGCTTCTCCTGATAGACCAGCCGACCGTTCACCCACACTTTGTCGATGCCAGTCGAGAGCGCGGTGGAATTCTGTAAGGTCGCACGATCGGCGACGGTGACAGGGTCGAACAGCACCAGATCGGCATGCGCTCCGGGAGCAATTACGCCTCGATCCGTGATGCCGAGAAATTTCGCGGAGAGCCCGGTCATCTTGTGAACGGCTCGTTCCAGCGTCATCACTTTCTTGTCGCGAGCATAGTGGCCGAGCACCCGAGGGAATGTTCCATAGCCCCGCGGGTGCCCGAGCGATTCGCCGTCGGAGCAGATGTTGGTATGTTCCCACGCGAGCAGGCGAGCCACGTCGTCTTCGTTCATGCTGAAGCCGATAATGGATTCGAAACGATCTTCGGTGGGATGAGCGACTTGATAGTCGATGGCCGCCTTCATCAATTCGAGATACACGTCGACAGGGTTTTTGCCACGCGCCTTCGCCACCTCCGCGAGCGTCTTGCCAACAATGCTCGGGTCCGGTGCGTAACGCGCGAAGTACAAGCCGTCCGGCGGCGTGGAACGCTCCAGCGTTTCGGCCAACGCTTTACGGTCGTCGTAGATTTTGGTGGGGAACATCACGCGCATGGTCGATTGCCAATAGGTGTACGGATACACGTCCGCCGTGATGTCGACGTTGGACGCACGAGCGTCGTCCAGCAGCTTCAGCACTTTGTCGGAGCTGCCCCAGAGGTTGCGAGCGGCAATTTTCAAGTGCGATACGTGCACCGGCGCGCCTGTTTGCTTGCCGACTTCGACGACTTCTTGCAACGCTGACATCAGCCCGCCTTCTTCGTCGCGGATGTGACTCGAATAGCGGCCGCCGAGGCGCGCCGACACTTGCGCCAACGCAATCACTTCGGCGGGCGTCGAGAAGTTGCCGCTCTCGTATTCCAAACCCGAGGAAAAGCCGAAAGCTCCGGCCGCCATGTCGGCTTCCAGCAGCTTGCCCATGCTGGCGATCTCTTCCTCCGTCGCCGGACGACGGGCCGCAGCCATGGCCTTCTCACGCAGTGTGTTATGTCCCGAGAAAGAACCGATGTTGACCGCGGTCGGCGACTTCTCCAGCCGGGCGTAGAACTCGCTCAATGGAAATTCCGAGGTGCCGTCGTTGCCGACGATGATGGTCGTGATGCCTTGGCTGATCGCAGCCACCAGGTCCGCCGACTGGGCAATGTCTTCGTCGTGGTGGCTGTGAGTGTCGATGAACCCAGGTGCGAGCGTCTTGCCGCCGCCGTCGATGACAATCTCCGTCTGTCCCGGGATCACATCGCCGACGTCGACGATGCGACCGTCCGCAATTCGCACCGAACCTTTGCGTGCCGGCGCACCGGTGCCGTCCACGATACTGACGTTCGCGATCACCGCGATCGGCTCGTTCGGCGGGGCGGCCGCGAACGACAGCGTCGACGTCGTCACGAATAACAAGAGCAGCAGCTTTTTCATTTGCGACCTCGCACCATCGTGAAGCGTATAGAAATACCATCTGCGTGCAGCGAGAGCTATAGCGGTCGCCGATGCATTGGATGCTTGGGCTACGGCGGCAAAATACACCGCGTTTCGGCGAATCCCTGATTCACGCGGCGGCCGTCCCAAAAGGATTGACAGCGATTGGTTGCGCAAGCAACTTATATGTACGCAAGATCAGCAGCCAGGATGGCGCAAAATAACAAGCGATCCTCGGCTTGAATCTTGAGCCCGTCATTCCTTTCGAATCGACCCGTGGAGAGCATTGTGAAACATTTTATTCGCACTTGTGCGTGCATTCTTGCGCTCGCTGGCGCCAGCACCTCGCAGGCAGAAACCTGGAGTGGATTTTTTGGCATCGAAATGATCGAGCCGCTGGCGGTCTGGCAGGGTGGGATGGTGCGCTTGAAGCTCGACGCGCCGCTCGTGTCGGCACAATGCGGTACCACGCAGGTCGTCGACTTCATGTTCACCCAGGGCACTCAGGAGACGCGCGGGGCAGTGATCGGCGCGCTGTACATGGCGCTAGCCGCCGACAAGAAGATTCGGTTGTATGTCATCGACAACGCGTGCAGCCCGGTGGGTGCGCCGATGTTTACCGGCGTGGACGTGTTTCGATAACTGTCGTTATTCGATCAACCTCATTTCCCGGGCCCGCGCAATAGCCCCGGTCCGGGTATTTACATCCAACTTGGCGAACACATTCTTTAAATGCCACTTCGCCGTGGACAGGGCGATGCGCGAGCGTTCGCTGATTTCGTGATTGCTGAGGCCCTGGGCGAGCAGGCGGAGCATGTCGATTTCGCGCTCCGTCAGAGGTTCCAAAGGCAAGGTGTGCTTGCCGGTGAGCGGCATGACGGGACCGTGAGGTTGGGCGAAAACGTTTTCGAATTTGCAGAAGTAGTGCGTCGGCAGCGCACAGCGGAGTTTGCGGCCTTCGATGGCGGCGGCGATGACTTGAATCATCGCCGGCGCCTCGTCGAAGACGCTGCGGCTGAAACCATGGCCGCGGGTCAGGGCGAAACCGCGATTCAAACATTCGAATGCAGCGGTGATGTCGCCAGCATGCCAGTTGCAGCCGGCGAGGGCGGCTTCGAGGGGCGCTTCCCGATACACATAGCCGACATCGCGAGCGCTGTCGCGAAGCGAAGCTAAAATGCCTCGGGCCTCGTCGAAGCGACGCTGCTTGATCAGCAACGCCGCGTAGGCCGAGCCGAAGCGCTCCCAGGCTTCGTCGTAGGGGCGAGCACGGCGCCATCCGCCGGAGCGGGCGAGCCGTTGCAATCCAAATTCAAGTCCCACCACGCGAGCACGCTGCAAGTTATCCTGCGCCAGGAACAAACGAATCTTCTCTGCACACACTTGCGCGAGGAAGCGTGTATGCGATCCGCCTTCGAGCACGCTATGCAGATAGTCGAGCAGCTGCAATGCCTCGCCGTAGTTACCGTCGATCGATTTGATTCGAGACAGCGTCACGTAGGCGATGACGATGTTCTCGATGGTGGAAGCGCCGCTCAGTAGTGGCAGTACCTCGGTGCATAAAGCTTCCGCTTCGACGAGGCGATTCTCTTCGTAGCGAACATGCGCAAGCGCATTCGCTGCGTTGACCCACGCCGGATTGCGAAGGCCGCCGCGCACGACCGCGAACATGCGCTCGCATCGCGCCGAAGCGGACTTCAAATCTCCTTGGGCGCGTTCGGCCAACGACGCCAACACCTCGGCGTACCCGAGACTGTAATGACTGATCGGCTCGAAGATCTCACGTGCGCGAATGGCGAGTCGCCACGCTTTGTCGAACTCGTTCGCTCGCAGCATCGAATAAGCATGCAACGTCAGCAGAATGCCGATCAGAAAACTGTCCGCGCCCTGATCTCGCAGCGTGTCTGCTGAAACGATGTCGTCTTGCTTACCGGTATCGGCAAGGACTGCGAGCATTGCATGCAGCAAGCGCTGATGAACTGCGCCGATGGTGCGCTGAATCTCTACATTGGCATCGACCTCGCGCAAGATCGCCGCGGCATCGTCGAAGCGGCGAGACATGATCAAGCTCGCGATGTGAACGATGCAAATGCCCGCGTGCGCCAGCAACACGTTGTGGGGCAGCTTGCCCGTCCAGTGAATCACCGCGACAGACTCGCCTGCACGCAGCCACGCCCAGATACAGCGCTCCAAACATTCCAATCGCCATTCTTCGTTGTTCGAGGCGAAGGCATGATGAAGCGCTTCTTCGTAAAGCTGATGCTCGGCGTACCACCGGCTCGCACGCTCATGAAGCGCACACAGACGGGCCATATCGTGCCGCAGGCAGCTGCGCAGAAAATCCAGAAACAGCGTGTGATATCTGTACCAGTGCCCGTGGCTATCGAGCGGCTGGATGAACAGCTGCGAACGTTCCAGCTGCTCCAGCAGTCGCTGGCTGTCGTTGATACCGAGCAGGGCGTTGCAAAGCTCGGCCGTCATGCGCTCGGCGACGCTGCTCGCCAGTAAAAAGTCCCGCAGCTCTTGCGTCTGTTCCTGCAGAACGGACGTGCCCAGATAGCGCGCGACTTCGTGATGCGAACCGTTGAAGTCGCCGATCCCATCGCGCGGCTCCGCATCCGCCAGCAGCGCAAGTTTGACGCCCGCAACCCAGCCCTCAGTCCGGCGCAAGATGCACGTCGCTTCGTGCTCGCTGAGCGTGCGCTGACAAAGTTTCCGTCCAAGCTGAACGATGGCGTCCGCGTCGAAATTGAGGGCGGCGGCACTGAGCGTCGTGAGCTGGTCGTTCAGCCGCAGCTGGCTCATGTGTAAAGCTGGCATGCCTCGGCCGCACAGTATCCAGCGCACTGGATCGGGCGATCGTTGCAGTAATGTATCGAGTGCTCGCACCAGCGCAGGCGAGCTCACCGATTGCACATCATCGAGCACGAATGTGAGCGGCCGGTCGATACGAGCGAGCGCCGCGATGAATATCGACGAGCTTGCACCGGCGTCGGTTGCGTCGTGCCCGTGCGCAAGATGCGCGTCAAACGATGGACAAACGACGCGCACGGCAGCGATCAAGTAGGAGAACAACCGCACCGGATCGTCGTCGGCGTCGTCCAACGATAGCCAGGCCACCGCTTGTTCACTTATTACATGGTCGTACCACTGCGTAAGCAAGGTTGTCTTGCCCGAGCCGATCGGCGCAGTCAGCAATGTGAGCTTGTGTCTCGACGTTGCGTCGAGCCGCGCTAACAGGGCAGGGCGAGCGATACAGGTAGCTGCCGCTCGCGGCGGCTGCAGCTTGGAATAGATGAGATGGTGCGACGTCGTGCCGCCGACCGGCGGCGACGTTTCAGGCGTCCGTGCCTGCTCGGTGCCGCGTCTGGTGAGCTGGTGTGCCACTCGCTCTCCCCCGAATCGTCCGTTTCTAGATATGGGCGCGGAAACATCGGCCTCATTTGGCAGGCCGCCCCTCCGATCGAAGGGGGCGCTGCGATTATGCAGCCGCCTAGGATCCGCGTCACCCGTGCAATTGTTTGTTAGCCCGCGTCGGCGCGGGCGCGCGGCCACATCCACGATGAAGCATCTAGGGGGAGTCACCAGCCATGAGCGGCACAGCCATGTGCTCCCATTCGAGGGAGCGTTCGAGAAGATCCATTGGCGCGCAGTTAGTTCTGTTGTGCGCAACGCTGGGCGCGAGCGGCGCCGCCCTGGCGCAGGCACCGAACTTCGTCGCCTTCGAGTCGGGTCACGTGCGACCCATGGCCTTGTCCCCCGACCGGACGCGGCTGTTCGTCACCAACACACCGGACAATACACTGGAAATTTTCGACATCACGTTGTCCGGACTGGCGCTGCGCGCACGCGTGCCGGTGGGTTTGGAGCCGGTGGCGGTCGCTGCACGCAACGACTCCGAAGTGTGGGTCGTGAATCATCTTTCCGACAGCATCAGCGTCGTCACATTGAGCGGTACACCGCGTGTGACTCGTACATTGCTGGTCGGCGATGAGCCGCGCGATCTCGTGTTCGCCGGAGCGCCTGTGCGTGCTTTCATCACGACGGCACATCGCGGTCAGCAGCGCACCGACTCTTCCATCAGCAGCGTGTCCGGCACAGGCGATCCGCAACTGACGACGCCGAGCATCGGTCGCAACGACGTGTGGGTCTTCGATCCGGCGAGCCTCGGCACGACGGTTGGCGGCACGCCGCTGAAGATCATGAACTTCTACAGCGACACGCCACGTGCGCTGGCGGTGAGCCCGGACGGCGGCACCGTGTACGTCGCGGCGTTCAAGTCGGGCAATCAAACGACGACGGTGCTCGAACCGATGGTGTGCGACGGCTTCAGGCCCAGCACGCCGTGTCTGGTCGACAACCTGTCCATCATGCCGGGCGGCAATCCCGGCCCGGGCACGAACTTCGAAGGCAAGAAAGCGCCCGAGACCGGCCTGATCGTCAAATTCAACAACACCACCAACCGGTGGGAAGACGAGCTGGGCCGCAACTGGAACAACGCCGTGCGATTCCGCTTGCCGGATCTGGACGTGTTTTCAGTCAACGCTAACTCGCTGACCCAGAGCGCCAGCTACGCGCACGTCGGCACCACGCTGTTCAACATGGTCGCCAACCCGGTGAGCGGCAAGCTGTACGTTTCCAACACCGAAGCATTCAATCTCGACCGCTTCGAAGGGCCGGGCGTGTTCGGCGGTCACACCGTGCAAGGCCACCTGGCGGAAACGCGCATCACGGTGATCAACGGTTCGAGCGTGCAGCCGCGCCACCTGAACAAACACATCGATTACACCAAGCTCGCCGGCGAATCGGGATTCGATCCGACCACGCGCAATCACAGCTTGTCGACACCGCTGGGCATGGCCGTGACTGCGAACGGACAGACGTTATATGTCGCCGCGTTCGGCTCCAGCCGCATCGGTGTTTTCAGTACGAGCGCGTTGGAAGGCGACTCGTTCAATCCGCGCACCACCAGCGCCAATTACATCAATGTGAGCGGCGGTGGCCCGAGCGCAGTGGTGTTAGACGAGGCTCGCGGCTGGTTGTATGTGACGACCCGCTTCGACAACTCGGTGAAAGTGATCAATTTGGCCACCAAGGCGCAGGTGGCCGCGGCGACGTTGCCGAACCCGGAGCCTGCTTCGGTCGTGCAAGGTCGCCCTCTTCTTTATGACGCAACGACGTTGTCCGCCAACGGCGAAGCTTCGTGCGCGAGCTGCCACATCTTCGGCGACGTCGACGACCTGGCCTGGGACCTCGGCAACCCGGACGACGTGGTCACTCACAATCCGATTCCGAAGAACCTGGCCGGTGACCTGGAGATCACGCTCGGCAAGATCCTGTTCGGCGTGCGCTCGCCGATCAACGGCACCGACAACGTCGAGGACTTCCATCCGATGAAAGGCCCGATGACGACGCAAACACTGCGTGGCCTGCGTAACTCTGGTGCCATGCATTGGCGCGGCGATCGTGCGACCGGACACTTCGGCAGCGATCCGCTCGACAGCAATCTGTCGTTCAACAACTTCATCGTGGCCTTCGAAGGACTGGTGGGCCGCGACGGTCTGCCCAGCGCGGCCGACATGCAGAAGTTCACGACGTTCCAGTTGCAGGTGCTGACGCCGCCAAATCCGGTGCGCAAGCTCGACAACACGCTGAACGCTGCACAGACGCGTGGCCGTAATTTCTACGTCGGTTCGCGTCCCTCGGACGGCATCGAGATTCCGATTCTCGGTGGCATCATCCCGGGCGAAACGGCGTTCAATTGCGAGGGCTGTCACCGCCTCGATCCGGCGTCAGGTTTCTTCGGCACCGGCGGTTCGGCGAGCTTCGAAGGCATCACGCAGATCGTGAAGATTCCGCATCTGCGCAACATGTACACGAAGGTGGGCATGTTCGGCGCGCCCAAGGTGAACTTCTTCGGCGCGGCAGACACCGGCAACATGGGCGATCAGATCCGCGGCTTCGGCTTCGTGAACGACGGCTCGGTGGACACGCTGTTCCGCTTCTTCACCGCGGTCGTGTTCAATCCGACGCTAAACTCGGGCTTCCCGATCCTCAACCCGGATGCGACTCGCCGTGACGTGGTCGAGTTCATGTTGGCGTTCGACAACGACCTGGCGCCGATCGTAGGCCAGCAGGTGACGCTGACCAGTGGCAACGCGACGACTGTGAACCCGCGTGTGAATTTGCTCATTCAGCGCGCCAGGACCTCGTTCACCTCGAAGGAGTTGGGTGGCGCGACTCGGGAGTGTGACCTGGTGGCCAAGGTTGCTCTGAGTGGGGCAATCAAGGGTTACCTGCTTGACCCTGCTGCCGGGGACTTCGTTGCCGCCGACGGCACTCGTCGCACGGACGCGTCATTGCGCGCTCTGGCGGCGACCAGCGGCCAGGAAGTGACATATACCTGCGTGCCGCCGGGCTCGGGACGTCGCATCGGCTTAGGTTTGTAAGCGCATCTGATACCGCCATCCATGGCGGGTCGACCAGCCGGTGCATCCGTGCACCGGCGTTCGCGCGGTTCGACGCGACGTTAAGTCGCCTCGAAAAGGCATCCGCGCTCAGCCCCGTGCGCTCTGGAGCGGCGCACGGGGCTTCATCGTTTCTACCAGGGTCATTCGTCGGGGTGGATTCCGAGGCCACGATCCCGATACCATCGCCCCCGCGTACTCGGCCGCCATTATTACGATTCAAGCTTCGCGACTTTGTCAGAGCTCACTCTCCAAACGACGCGCCTCTGGGTGGCGCTCGCACTACTTGCTGTGACATGGACGGCGCGGGCAGAGCAGTCGCACCCGGCGCAAATCTATATCGACCAGGCGGCCGCCGCGGTTCGCAGCGATCCCGACGCCAGCGCGCGCGATGCCGAGACGGCGTTGCAGTTGCTTGCGCAAAAGCCCAACGCCGATCTGGAAGTTCGTGCCCATCTGTTGTTGTGCGATCACCTGTCTGAACGAGATCGCGCCGGCGCCGAAGCTGAAGCTGCCAAGGCTCGCGAGCTGCTCGGTAAGGCGACGCGTCGCGGACTGGAAGCAGGTGTGCTCGCTTGCGAAGGGACGATTCTGGAAACCGCTGGCGAGAGCGCCGAGGCACTGCGCTTATACGACCAGTCCATCGCCGTCGCGACTGGTGTGAGAGATCTGGAAATGCTCGCCGCCAGCTCGTTCTCGCGCGGTTACTTGTTGGGTCTGCAAGGCAAGTACGCATCGGGCCTGGCGGATCTGAAACGGTCGCAGACGCTGTACGATCAATTGCGGTTGCCGAATCACGCGCTGACAGCGCTGAACGGCGTGGCGATTCTCTACAACCGCATGGGCGACTATGTCCAGGCGCGTTATATGTACGACAAAGCGTTGAAGGCGCAGCGCGACGGCGGCATGCTTCGCGAGCAAAGCGTCACGCTGCACAACCTCGGCCGCGTCTACGAGAACCTGGCGCAATGGGATGCAGCTCAAGCCTCGTTTCAAGAGTCGTACGCGCTCTGCCGGCAGTTGAACTATCCACGTGGCGAAGCTCATGCGCTGCGTGGAATGGCTGCCGTGAAGAATGCCAAGGGCGATCCGCAAGGCGCGCTGGAGATTCTCGAACAAGCAGCCACGCTGCAGAAACAAACGCCGGATGCGCGCTTGAATGCGCAGATTCAATTGGCGCGCGGCATCGCGTTGCATAAGTTGAAGCAATTCCCGGCGAGCGTCGACGCGTTGAAAGAGGCGTTGGCGATCTTTCGACAGGTCGATTCGTTGAACGAGCTGCGCGCGACTTACAGCGCACTGGCTGCTGTGCTCTCGGACATGGGCAGTTGGCGCGAAGGTTACGCTCAGTTGTTTCGTGCTCACGAAACCGCCGAACGCTTGTTTCGCAATCAAGTCGATCAGCGCTTCGCGACCTTGAAGGTCGAGTTCGACACTTCCGCGAAGGAAAAAGAAAACGCGCTGCTGCTACGTGAGAACAAAGCCAATCAGCTCGCGCTCGCGCAGGGCAAGCGTGCCAGCAAACTACAGAACATCGTGATCGCTTTGACGGTGATCCTTGCCGTGCTGCTGGCGTGGTTGGCGATCCATCAATGGCGTTCGCGCCGTCGCATGCACACGCTCGCGATGACGGACGAGCTCACCGGTGTGCCCAATCGTCGAGCGGTGCTGTCGCGCCTTGCGCCTTTGCTGGAGCATCCCAACCCGCCGAGCTGCGCGATGCTCATCATCGACATCGATCACTTCAAGAGCATCAACGATCAGCACGGTCACGCCGAAGGCGACGAAGCACTCATCTGCGTGGCCGCGTGTCTCAGAGAGCAGGTGAGCGAGCCGGCGTTTATCGGTCGACTCGGCGGTGAAGAGTTCGTGGTGGTGCTGCCGGGCGCGGACTATGACAAGGCATATCGCATGGCCGAGCGGTTCCGCGAAGGCGTGATAGCGATCGACACCAGCCGTTGGCTGCAAGATCGGCGCATCACCGTGAGCGTCGGATTGACGTTGTCGCGCGCGTCCGGCGATACGCCGAGCACGATGTTGCAGCGGGCGGATGCCGCTCTTTACGAAGCCAAGCGCTCCGGTCGCAACTGTGTGAAGGCCCAGCTTCCCGTACCGGACATCGCACCCAGTCCGCCCGTTACCCCATCGGTGACGGTCGAATACGCATAACTCGTCGGCATCTGCCAGAATCGCGGTCGACGCCGACTGGCGTAGCCACTCGAAGCGAGGATTTCAGATGTCGACGCTGCGAAGGACTGTGCTCGCGACTTGCGGGCTCGTTATGTTTGGTGCACTGGGCAGTGCGCGAGCGGATGAAGACAAGGCACTCACGCACGCGCGAGAGTTGCTGAAGACGACCATCCTGGTCGACGGCCACAACGACTTGCCCTGGGCCATTCGCACCGACAAGAAAGCGCCCAGCGATGTCGCGGCCTACGATCTCAACGGCACCGTTCCCGGCGACACCGACCTGAAACGTCTGCGCCAGGGCGGCATGGGCGCGCAGTTCTGGTCTGTATACGTTCCCGGCGAAGTCGGCAGCGGCTACGCCCGCATGCAGCTGGAACAGATCGACATCGCTCGCCGCGTCATCGAGCGGTATCCGGAGCTGAAGTTCGCCACCACCGTCGCGGACATTCGTGCAGCTCACAAAGAAGGCCGTATCGCCTCGCTGCTCGGCATGGAAGGCGGTCACGCCATCGAGAATTCGTTGGGCGCTCTGCGCGCTTATTACGATCTCGGTGTGCGCTACATGACGCTCACTCACAATGTGAATTTGGATTGGGCCGACTCGGCCGCCAAACCACCCGAGCACGGCGGACTCACGCCGTTCGGCGAGCAGGTCGTGCTGGAAATGAATCGCATCGGCATGCTCGTCGATCTGTCGCACGTCTCGGACGACACGATGGACGATGCTCTGCGCGTGTCCAAAGCGCCCGTGATCTTTTCTCATTCCTCCGCGCGTGCCATTTGCGATGTTCCTCGCAACGTCCCGGACAGCATCTTGAAACGTCTGCCAGCCAACGGCGGCGTCGTGATGGTGACATTCGTCGCAGCCTTCACGGATCCGGCGATCGCCAAGATCCAGGTGCCGGCGATGATGGAGGCGAGCCGGCGCGCGCAGGGCAAGTCCGAAGAGGAAAGCCAGAAGATCTTCAAAGAGATCATGGGTGGTTTGAAACTGCCCAAGACCAGCATCGCCATGGTCGCCAATCACATCGAGCACATTCGCAAGGTCGCGGGCGTGAAGCACATCGGCCTCGGCGGCGACTACGACGGCAACGAGGATTGGCCGGTCGGTCTGGAGGACGTGTCCGGCTATCCGCTGCTGTTCGCGGAGCTGATCCGCCGCGGCTGGAGCGATGCGGATCTGAAGTTGCTGGCGGGGGAGAATGCGTTGCGGGCGCTGGGGCAGGCGGAGGATGTGGCCCGCCAACTCAACAAGCAATGACATGAGCGCTACGAAGGACCGTTGGCAGTTCTGGATCGATCGCGGCGGGACGTTTACGGACGTCATCGGCCGCCGGCCGGATGGTGGGGTCGTTACGCTCAAGCTGCTGTCGGAGAATCCGCAGCGCTATCGGGATGCGGCCGTTCAAGGGATTCGCGAGCTGCTCGGGTTGGCGGCGGACGCAGCCATTCCTGCCGAGCGTATCGAAGCGGTGAAGATGGGTACGACGGTGGCGACCAATGCGCTATTGGAGCGTAAGGGCGATCGTACGGTGCTCGTCATCACGCGTGGTTTTGCCGATGCGCTGCGCATTGCGTATCAGCACCGGCCGAAGCTGTTCGTGCGTCACATCGAGCTGCCTTCGTTGCTTTACGAAGATGTGGTTGAAGTCGACGAGCGCATGAGCGCCGATGGCAATGTCGTGCGCGAGTTGGATCTCGCGGCGGCGGAGAGGGATTTGCAGGTTGCGTTTGGGCGCGGCATTGGGAGCTGCGCGATTGTGTTCATGCACGGATATCGTTATCCGGAGCATGAGCGGCAGCTCGCCGAGCTGGCGCGAGGGGTTGGCTTCACGCAGGTTTCTGTTTCTCACCAGGTCAGTCCGCTGATGAAGCTGGTGTCGCGTGGCGACACTACCGTTGTGGATGCATATTTGTCGCCGGTGCTACGTCGTTACGTTGAGCAGGTGGCGTCGCAACTGCCCGGGGTGCGATTGCAGTTCATGCAGTCGTCGGGTGGGTTGACGGATGCGCATCAATTCCAGGGGAAGGATGCGATTTTGTCTGGGCCTGCCGGTGGCATCGTCGGCGCGGTTCGTGCGGCGGGCGAGGCGGGGTTTCATAAGATCATCGGCTTCGATATGGGCGGCACGTCGACCGACGTCGCTCACTACGCTGGCGAGTACGAACGGGCGTTCGATACTGAAGTTGCTGGCGTGCGGCTGCGCGCGCCGATCATGCAGATTCACACGGTGGCTGCGGGTGGTGGATCGGTTTGTCGATTCGATGGTGTGCGTTTACGCGTCGGGCCGGAGTCGGCCGGGGCTGATCCTGGGCCAGCAGCCTATCGTCGCGGTGGGCCGCTGACGGTGACTGATTGCAATGTGTTGCTCGGCAGGATTCAGCCGGATTTCTTTCCGTTTGTGTTTGGGGCGTCGGGGGATCAGCCGCTCGATGCGTCCGCTGTTCGGCAGAAGTTCGCGACGCTGGCGGCGGATGTTGTAGCTACGGGCGTGACGACGCATTCGCAGGAGAGCATCGCTGCGGGATGCATTCGCGTTGCTGTTGAGAACATGGCGAATGCGATCAAGAAAATTTCTGTGCAGCGTGGGCACGATGTCACGGAGTACACCTTGGTGTGCTTCGGTGGCGCCGCGGGTCAACACGCATGCTTGGTCGCGGATGCGCTGGGCATGCAGACGGTTTATATCCATCCGCTCGCGGGCGTGCTGTCGGCGTATGGCATCGGGCTCGCCGATGTGACGGCGATGAAGCAGCAGGCCGTCGAGGCGGAGCTCAGCGATGCGACGTTGGCGAGCTTGCGCTCGCCGTTTGAGGCACTGGAGTCGACGGCGAGAGAGTCGCTCCGTTCGCAAGGTATCGTGGATTCGCGGATTCGGATCGAGCGCAAGCTCGCAGTTAAATATGCGGGCACGGATAGCACGTTGCAGCTGACGCTGCACGGTAATGCTGCTTCGGCGGTAGCGGCACGCTTCTACGAAGAGTATCGGCTGCGCTACGGCTTCCTGATGGCAGGTCGTGCGCTGGTGATTGAATCGATCACCGTTGAGGCCGCTGGCGCCGGATACGAGCGCGCGACGTCAGCTGCAGCGACGGCATCAACGAGCGATTCGCCGAAGGTCATGGACAGGCGGCGGGTGTATTTCACCGACCAGTGGCTCGAAACGCCGTGCTACGACCGCGACGCCTTGTTGCCAGGCATGAAGCTATCCGGGCCGGCCATCATTCGTGAGCGCAACACCACCATCGTGATCGAGCCGGGCTGGCAGGCCGGTGTGACTTCGCTCAATCACCTCGTGCTAAAGCGCGTGCAACCACTGCGTCGTGAGCATGCGATCGGTACGCAGGCCGATCCGGTGCTGCTGGAAGTGTTCAACAACCTGTTCATGGCCATCGCCGAGCAGATGGGCATCACGCTGGCGAACACCGCCACGTCGGTGAACATCAAGGAACGCCTCGATTTCTCCTGCGCGCTGTTCGACTCCGGCGGACAGCTCATCGCCAACGCTCCGCACATGCCGGTGCATCTCGGTTCGATGGGCGAGTCGGTGCAAGAAATATTGCGCCGGCGCGGCCACTCCATGCAGCGAGGCGATGTGTTCGTGCTGAACGCACCGTACGCTGGCGGCACGCATTTACCGGATGTCACTGTGGTGATGCCGGTGTTCATCGAACATGCCCTACCCGTTGATACGCGGGCTGCTGCGTCGGCTGGAGACGCATGGTCAACGACGGCATCGCGCCAGCAGAGCACGTCGGCGAACGTAAGTGCAGCGACGGAGTGGCGCGCGGAAAGTAAGCCGACTTTCTTTGTGGCTGCGCGAGGCCACCACGCTGACATCGGCGGCACGACACCCGGCTCGATGCCAGCGAGCTCAAAGCACATCGAAGAGGAAGGAGTGCTGCTCGACAACGTGCAGCTGGTTGCTAACGGCGTGTTCCTCGAAGACGAAGTGCGACGTTTGCTGTCATCGGGCAAATACCCGGCCCGCAACATCGAACAGAACCTCGCTGACCTGCGTGCACAGGTCGCTGCTTGTCAGAAGGGTGCGGCAGAGTTGGAAAGCATGGTGGCGCACTTCGGCCTCACAGTCGTGCAGGCGTACATGCAGCATGTTCAGAACAATGCGGAAGAAGCCGTCCGTCGAGTCATCGGCGCGCTTCGCAACGGCGAATTCACGTACGCGATGGACAACGGTGCGCAGATCAAAGTCGCGATCGGCATCGACTCGAAGTCACGCGAGGCAGTGATCGACTTCACCGGCACGAGCGCTCAGCAACCCAACAATTTCAACGCACCGCTGCCGGTAACAAGAGCAGCCGTGTTGTACGTGTTCCGCACGCTGGTCGAAGACGAAATCCCGATGAACGCTGGCTGCCTGAAGCCACTGCGCATCGTCGTGCCGCCAGGCTGCATGCTGAATCCGCAAAGCCCGGCCGCCGTCGTTGCGGGCAACGTCGAAACGTCACAAGTAGTTACAGATTGTTTGTATGGTGCGTTGGGCGTGCTCGCCGCAAGCCAAGGCACGATGAACAACTTCACGTTTGGCGACGGCAAGCATCAATACTACGAAACCATCGCGGGCGGCTCAGGTGCGGGCCCAGGCTTCGACGGCACCGATGCCGTCCAGACGCACATGACGAACTCGCGCCTCACCGATCCGGAAGTCCTTGAATGGCGCTTCCCGGTGCAGCTCGATGCATTTGCGATTCGACGCGGCTCCGGCGGCAATGGACGGCACAGAGGCGGCGACGGTGTCGACCGTCGCGTTCGATTCCTGCAACCGATGACAGCGGTGCTGCTCGCCAATCATCGTGTCGTCGCGCCGTTCGGCGTCCACGGCGGCCAGCCTGGCGAAGTGGGCAAGAACTGGATCGAGCGCGCCAACGGCACGACCGAACATTTCGGTGCCACGCACACGGCGCAGCTGAGCAAAGACGACGTCTTCGTCATTCAAACTCCCGGTGGTGGCGGCTTTGGCTGAATACGCTCGAACCGGTCGCCTGGCGACCGCCAGCATCGTCGGCACGACGCTCGAATACTACGACTTCGCTGTTTACAACATGCTGGCGGCGTTGGTGTTCAACCGGCTGTTCTTTCCGTCGTTCGATCCGTTGTCCGGCACGTTGCTCGCGTTCTCGACGTTCGCGGTCGGTTATCTGTCGCGACCGGTGGGCGGCTTCATCTTCGGTCATCTCGGCGATCGCTACGGCCGGCGCTTCGTGCTGGTCGCGACCTTACTTTTGATGGGCATCACCACCGCACTGATGGGGGTGCTGCCGACGTATGAAACGGCGGGCGTGATGAGTCCCGTCCTGCTGGTGCTGCTACGATTCGTGCAGGGCGCGGCACTCGGTGGCGAATGGGCCGGAGCGGTGTTACTCAGCGTCGAACACGGCGATCCGCTGCGTCGAGGCCGGAATGCTTCGTGGGCGCAGATGGGGCCGTCGTTGGGTACATTGCTCGCGACCGGTTCGATCGCGGTCATCACGGTGCTGCTCGGGCCGGCCGAATTCGTCGAATGGGGCTGGCGCTTGCCGTTCTTCGCGAGCGTCGTGCTGGTCGTGTTCGGATTGTGGATTCGTGTGGGCGTCGAAGAGACGCCGCTGTTCAAACAAGTCGAGCAACAGCAAGACCAAGCGCGTGCGCCACTGGGCGACGTGATTCGAAATCATTGGCGCGGGCTGCTGACCGGTGGCGGTGTGCGCATCGGTCCGGATGTTCTGTATTCAGTCGCGGTGGCGTTCTCGCTGAGCTACATGACCACAGTGCTCGGGCTGTCGCGGGTACTGGCGCTCTCAGCACTCTCGGCGGGAGGTGCTGTCAATGCGATTGCGATACCGCTGTTCGGTGCGCTGTCGGATCGCTTGGGCCGGCGTGTCGTGTACGGCACCGGAGCTGCGCTCGGGTTGCTGTGGATGTTTGCATTCTTTCCCTTGCTCGCCACGAAGGAACCGGCTCTCATCATACTTGCAGTGGTTGTGGCGCTGACCTTACACGCGATGATGTATGGTCCGCAGGCGGCGTTCATTGCCGAGCAGTTTCCGACTCGCGTGCGATACGCAGGTGCTTCGCTCGCGTATACGTTGGCCGGTGTGATCGGCGGCGGTCTCGCGCCGATGATCTCGACAGCGCTGTTGCAATCGTACGGCACCAGCATGGCAGTCTCTTGGTACGCCGCGATCGCGCTACTGATTACTTGCTTGGTGTTGCTCGCAGCCCGCGAGCGTGCGCGAGAACCATTGAACTGAACGCGGCTTCGTACTCGAATACGTTGCGCCCCGACAACGTGTCGGAACTCTGGCGGCGTAGATTCGTTGCAGAAGATTGCTGAAGACAAGGGACGGATTCATGAAGACAGTGCGATGGGGGATCGTGCAGGCATTGGGCCTGTCGGTTCTCGCGGTGGGCTCGACGTTCGCGCCCACACTGACAACAGCACAAGTGACCAGTGCGACGGTGCGCGGACGCGTGTTGTCGCAGGGACAGCCGGTTCCCGCAGGCGTGCAGGTCACCGCCACCAACTCGCAGACCGGCTTCACCAAACAAGCGACCACGCAGGAAGGCGGCGGTTACGCGCTGATTGGTCTCGTGCCTGGCACGTACCAACTGAAGATCACCGGCAAAGGTTATCAAGAGACGGCGCGAGCCGTGCGCGTGCAGATCGGGCAAACCATCGATCTGGATTTGCAAGCGATGCAGGCCGCCGCGCCGGTGAGCGACGAAGTTCTCGTCACTGCCGAGCGCCTCGTCGACATGCGCACCTCGGAGGTCGCGACCAATGTGAGCCTGGAGCAGATCGAATCGCTGCCCCAGGGCAATCGCAACTTCCTCAACTTCGCGGCGCTCGCGCCCGGCGTGCGCATCAACGATCGCGACACCGAGAAAACGTTCCAAGCCGGCGCGCTCGGCGCGAATGCGGTGAATGTTTATATCGATGGCATCAGCTACAAGAACCAGGTGATCAACGGCGGTATCGTCGGCCAGGACTCCAGTCGCGGCAACCCGTTCCCGCAAAACGCCGTGCAGGAGTTCCGCGTGATCACGCAGAACTTCAAGGCCGAGTACGAGCAGGCTTCGAGCGCGATCATCACCGCTCGCACCAAGTCGGGCACCAACGAATTTCACGGCGACACGTTCGTCTACTATCAGGACAAGGATCTGGTGGCGCGCGACGATTTCGCGAGACCGGGCGAACCGGAGGCGCCGTACGAACGCAAGCAGTACGGTATGTCGTTCGGCGGTCCCATCGTTAAAGACAAGTTGCATTTCTTCGTTGCCTACGAAGGTAACGACCAGGATCGCGCCGAGCGCGTGACTTTGGGCAATCCGGCGTACGCTGCTATCTTCGGTCCGTATCAAGGGTCGTTCGTGCAACCGTTCCGCGAGGATTTGTTCTTTGCGAAGCTGGATTTCCAACCCAACTACAATCAGACCATGGACCTGTCGTTCAGCCTGCGCGACGAATCCGACATCAAGGATTTCCAAGGCCAGAACAGCTACGAGGCTGCGAGCGACATTCAGAACACCGTGCGCGCGGTGAAGTTCGGCCACACGTACGACTCCGAGAGCTTTACCAACGAAGCGTCGCTGACATACATGAAGTACGAGTGGCATCCGACACCCATCAACTACGATTTGGTCGGCCGCGAGTACGTCGGCGTGATTCGCATTGGCGGCGGTGGGACCAAGCAGAGCATCGGCCAGGAAGTGCTGACGTTGAAGGACGACCTCACCTTCACCGAGTTCGAGTGGATGGGCGGGCATTCGGTGAAGACCGGCTTGCGTATCAGCCAGGTCGACTACCAAGTGGAGAAACATCAGCAGGCGAATCCGCTGTTCCGTTTCCGTCCGGAAATCAGCTTCGCGTATCCGGCAGAGGCGGTGTACGGCACCGGCAATCCCGATCTTTCCGGCGAGACCACGCAGTATGGCTTGTACATTCAAGACGACTGGTCGGCGACTTCGCGGCTGACGTTCAATCTCGGCGTGCGTTGGGATTACGACACGGACCTGCTCGGCAAAGACTATGTGACGCCGGCGGCGATTCGCGCCGCGGCCGCGCCGTACGTTCCGGATCGTTACTTCTCCGACGGCAACGATCGCGACAGCCCGACCGACCTGATCCAGCCGCGCTTGGGCTTCTCGTTCGATTTCTTCGACGACGATCGCACGGTGATTTTCGGCGGTGTCGGCCGTTACTTCGATCGCGTGCTGTACAACGAAATTCTCGACGAGCGCTTCCGCCTGCAGTGGGGCGTGCGACGCTTCAATTTTTCCACCGACGGTCTGCCGCGCGACGGTCAGCCTACGATTCTTTGGAACGATTCATATCTCAGCGTCGAGGGTTTGAATGCGCTGATCGCTTCGGGTGTCGCGCCCAATCCGGAAATCTTCCTGATCGAGAACGATACGCGCGTGCCGGAGACGATCCAGGCGAGCCTGGGCCTGCGCCAGCGCTTCGGCGACGATTGGTTGACCTCGCTGACGTTTGCGCGCAATCGCAGCCGCCATGGCTTCTCGTACATCTTCGGCAATCGCAATCCTGACGGCTTCGCAGGGCCACTGCCGGATCAGGGCTGCTGCGCGCCGGTGAGCGGCAACTTCGGCAACATCATCATTTCCACCGACGAGAAGCAGACCTGGTACAACGGCGTGTACGTCACCTTGGAGAAGGCGTACAGCGAAGCGTCGCCGTGGGGCATGACCATGGCGTACACCTACAGCGAAGCGGAAGAAACGGGCGGCGACTTGTTCAGTCTCGACTATCCGCTGATCTCCGACTACCCGCGCCATCCGACCAACGCGGACGAACGTCACCGCATCGTCATGACCGGCATCGTCGGGTTGCCGTGGGACGTGAGGCTATCGAGCACGCTGACGCTCGGCTCGGGCACCGGCTACACCATCATCGATCAGTCGCAGGGCACCGGCCCCGGCCAGATTCAATATCGTTATTACACGGGCCGCCCCGCGAAACACTCGTTCATCGTTCCGGATGCGTTCGCGTATCGCTGCCTGGATTTGCGCCTGGAGAAGAGCTTCACGTTCGGGCAATCGCAGGCTTTCAGCCTGGTCGGCGAGGTGTTCAACGTGTTCGACTACGAGAACTACGATCCGCGTTCGTACAACGGCAACATCCCGGCGCCCGGGCAGCCGGCCAATGACGCGTTCGGCGATCCAACGGATTTGATTGAACCGGGCCGGCGCTTTCAGGTCGGTATGACGTATAGTTTCTGATCATCCGAACGCAAGCCATGGCATTTCTACACGATGAGGTCGACTGACCGCCTTTGCTGGCGAACATTGCTACTGCTGCTCCCGACGCTGCTCTGGTTGAGCGCGGCCGGGGCGGCGGAGACCAAGCCCATCAAACCTAAAGTGCCCGGCGTGGTAGTGGAGCGCTCACGCGTCTTCGACCCCGAAAAAGACGGCGATCCTGTCATCAACAACCTGCAACGGCGCACCTTCCGTTTTTTCTGGGACACCAGCAACAAGCAGACCGGCATGGCGCCGGATCGCTTTCCATCGCCGTCGTTCGCCAGCACGGCGGCCATCGGATTTGCGCTCACTGCCTACGTCATCGGCTCCGAGCGAGGCTTCGTGTCCCGCTCGCAGGCGCGATTGCGCACGTTGCGCACGTTGCGTTTCCTCGAATCCCTGCCGCAAGGGCCCGACGAAACCGGGATGGCCGGGTACCAGGGATTCTTTTATCACTTCCTGCATATGCACAACGGTCAGCGCTTCGGCACCTCGGAGTTGTCGACCGTCGATACGTCGCTGCTGCTCGGCGGTGTGCTGCTCGCCCAAAGTTATTTCGATCGCGACAGCAGCGCCGAGCAGGAGATTCGCGAGACTGCCGAACGGATCTATGCGCGCGTGGATTGGAAATGGGCGCAAAACCGCCCGCCGGTGCTATCGCATGGCTGGCGTCCGGAGAGTGGCTTTCTGCGTTTCGACTGGCGCGGTTACAACGAAGGCATGTTGATGTACATCCTTGCGCTTGGCTCGCCGACGCATGCGATCGAGCCGGAGGCGTGGACAGAATGGATGCGCACGTACAAGGATTCGTACGGCAAGTTCGGCGGCCAGCAGGAGTTCCTGTCGTTCGGTCCGCATTTCGGCCATCAATTTTCGCACGTGTGGATCGATTTCCGCGGCATCCAGGATGCGTTCAATCGCGAGAAAGGCTTCGACTATTTCGAGAACAGCCGACGAGCTTCATACGCACAACGTGAGTATGCGCGGCAGAATCCGATGCGCTGGCGTGGCTACGACAGCGAGATCTGGGGGCTGTCCGCCTGCGACGGTCCGGCAGATACAGTGCAGATCTATAACAACGAGGAGCGCGGCTTTTTCACTTACGCTGCTCGCAGCACGGCCTCCATCCATCTACTCGATGACGGCACCATCACTCCAATGGCTGCCGTCGCGTCGATTGCCTTCGCGCCCGAGATCGTGATCCCAACCATTCGGGCATTCCGGGCGCGCTTCGGCGAGAATCTGTATCAGAAATACGGCTTCCTGGATTCGGTCAATCCGAGCTTCACGTTCACCGATGTGCCGCTGCGTCATGGGCGCGTCGTTGAAAACATCGGCTGGGTGGCGGACGATTATCTCGGTATCGACCAGGGGCCCATCGTCGCGATGATCGAAAATTACCGCAGCGGATTGATCTGGAGCATCATGCGCACCAATCCTCACATTCGTCGCGGCCTGCAACGTGCCGGCTTCACCGGCGGTTGGCTCGATCAGCAGCCTGTGGCCACGCAACCAAGCACTTGATGTCATGAATCGTCGCGAGGCGATCATTTCCTTGTCCGGCGCGGCGCTGACGCTGGCCGGATGCGGACCGGCTTCGGGCAAGAAACAAATCAAATTCTGGGGCGTGGGGCGCGAAGGCGACGTCGCCGAGACGTTGATCCGCGGCTTCGAGCAAGAGCACCCGGACATCGAAGTGAACGTGCAGAAGATGCCGTTCACCGCCGCACACGAAAAGCTGCTGACGGCGTACGCAGGCGACACGCTGCCGGACATCGGCCAGCTCGGTAACACCTGGATTCCGGAGCTGGCGGCACTCGATGCACTCGAACCGCTGGATGGTTACGTGGCGGCCTCGAAGCAGATCGTGCTCGACGACTATTTCGAAGGCATTCTCGCGTCGAACCGGCTCGACCGGACCTTGTTCGGCATTCCCTGGTACGTCGACACCCGCTTGCTCTATTACCGTCGCGATCTGCTGCGTCAGGCCGGTTTCAACGAGCCGCCCCAGACGTGGCTGCAGTGGAGCGACATGATGGGGGCGATCAAGCACTTGGTCGGCCGCGAACGTTATTCCATCCTGCTGCCGATCAACGAGTTCGAACCGCTGGTCGTGTTGGGGTTGCAGATGCCGTCGCAGTTCCTGCGCGAAGATGGACGGTGGGGGAATTTTCGCAGCGCCGATTTCCGTCGGGCGCTCGCGTTCTATGAAAGCATCTTTGCCCGGAATTGGGCGCCACGCATGACCAACACGCAGATCTCAAACGTGTGGGACGAGTTCGGCAAGGGCCTGTTCTCGTTCTATATCTCCGGGCCATGGAATATCGCGGAGTTCAAAAAGCGCTTGCCGTCGTCGTTGCAGAACGAATGGATGACGGCGCCGATGCCTGGCCCCGACGGTCCTGGATTTTCCAGCGCCGGCGGATCCAGCTTGGTCGTGTTCAAGAGCTCGCAAGTGAAGGATGAAGCCTGGCTGCTCGCGGAGTATCTGTCGCGACCGGATGTGCAACAGCAGTTTTACGATCTCACGGGTGATATGCCACCGCGTCGTAGCTCGTGGCAAATGCCAGCACTGGTCGAGTCACCGTACGCGCATGCGTTCCTGGCACAGTTGGATCGAGTGAAGTCGCCGCCCAAGGTGCCGGAGTGGGAGAGAATCGCGACCGAAATGCGGCTCGCCGGCGAGCGTGTCGTGCAAGGGGTACGCACCGTCGATGAGGCGGTCGTCGAGTTGGACCGCAAGACCGACGAGATCCTGTCGAAGCGCCGCTGGATGCTGGAGAAAAATACCTTACCTCAGGCTTCTGCAGCGAGGGGCGCATGAACCGATCCATGGCAGCCTGGTGGTTCGTCGGACCGGCGCTGCTGGTGATCGCGGTGTTCTTTTTCTTGCCGGTGGTCGCTGCATTCGCGATGAGCCTGACGGATTTCGATCTATACGCGCTCAGCGATTGGCGCAACTTGCGGTTCGTTGGCCTGCATAACTACGCCACGCTGTTGCAGGACTCGCTGTTTTGGAAATCGCTCTGGAACACGCTGTACTTCGTCGCGCTCGGCGTGCCGGTGTCGATCGCAACTTCGCTCGGCGCCGCATTACTAGTTAATTCCAAGCTCGGCAAGTTCCGCGCATTTTTTCGGACAGTGTACTTCGCGCCGGTCGTGACAACCTTGGTCGCGGTCGCCGTGGTGTGGCGATACATCTTTCACACGCGCTATGGATTCTTGAACTACGCGTTAGGTGGCTTGGGTATCGATCCGGTCGACTGGATGGGCGATCCGCACTGGGCGATGCCGGCGATCGTCGTGCTCGCGGTATGGAAGAACTTCGGCTACAACATGATCATCCTGCTGGCGGCACTGCAGAACATCCCCGAAGATTTGTATGAAGCCGCGCGCATCGACGGCGCGTCCGGCTGGCAGGTGTTTCGTCACATTACGATTCCAGGCATCGCACCGGCGCTGCTGCTGGTGAGCATTCTCACCATGACGGGATACTTCCAGCTGTTCGCCGAGCCGTATGTGATGACGGAAGGCGGGCCGTTGCAGAGCACGCTCAGCGTCCTGTACTTCATGTACGAGGAAGGCTTCAAATGGTGGAGCCTCGGGCGAGCGTCGGCAGTGGCGTTCCTGCTATTCGTGCTGATGTTCTTGGTCACGGCGTTTCAATTGCGCCTCGGGCGCCAGCGGGGCGAACGATGAAGCGCGGGGGAGCGACCATCATCGTGAACACGCTGCTCGTATTGGGCGCGGTGCTCACGGCGTTTCCGTTGTTGTGGATGTTGTCGGTGTCGTTCATGCCTACTGGTGCGGCGAGCTCGTATCCGCCGCCGCTGCTGCCGGAGTCGCCGACGCTGGATAACTATCGCCAGCTGTTCGCGAACCACAACGCAGGTCGTTACATGCTCAACAGCGCCATCGTCGCGAGCCTGGCGACGGTGATCGCACTGGTGCTCAACACGATGGCCGGCTACGCGTTCGCGAAGCTCCGGTTCAAAGGTCGCGAGAAGATTTTCCAGACGCTGCTCGGTGCGCTGGTGATTCCGGCGCAGGTGACGATGATTCCGCTGTTCGCGCTCGTGAAAGAGATGGGGCTGATCAGCACCTACGGCGGCGTGATCGTGCCGGCGATGGCGACTGTGTTCGGGATCTTTCTCATCCGCCAGTATTCGTTGTCGTTGCCAGATGAGTTGCTGGAGGCAGCTCGCATCGATGGCGCGAGCGAGGCGCGGATCTTCTGGTCGCTGGTCGTGCCGTTGCTGCAGCCGATTCTGGTGACATTGGCGATTCTTACGTTCCTGGCGACCTGGAACGATTTCATGTGGCCACTGATCGTGCTTACAGATCAGGAGTTGCATACGTTGCCAGTCGCGCTGGCGGGCTTGTCGCGCGAGCATGTTCAGGATAACGAGTTGATGATGGCCGGGGCGGTGATCACCGTCGTGCCGGTGCTGGCGCTGTTCCTGGCGCTCCAGCGTTATTACATCGCGGGCATTCTGGCGGGGAGTGTGAAGGGATGAGCATTGCTCGCTTGTTCGAACGTTTCCGCAGCCTCGCATGTTATTTTCCGCCGCCGGCATATTCGGCCGTGGCGTGGTCCGCCGTCGCGTCTATGATCGTACTGGCGGCGTTGCCGATAAATTTATTCGCGGCCGAGCAGGCGCCGCAGCTCGACGTTCGATCCCTCGATGACATGGACGACGTCTCCGCTTGGAGGTCCCTGGCTTCTGACGGCGTCAGCGCGTCCGTGCACGCCGCAAAGGGTGTGGAAGGCGGCGCGCTGGTGCTTGAGTACGATCTCAATCGCACCGCCGGTTATGCCGTCGCGACCAAGCCTTTGGCGGTCACGTTGCCCGAGGACTACGAACTCACGTTCTGGATGCGAGGCGAGGCAGGTCGCAATCACTTCGAGATGAAATTCGTCGACGCGTCGGGCGACAACGTCTGGTGGTTCCGGCGCCCGAACTTTCAGGTGAGCGGCGACTGGCAACAGATCCGTATCAAGAGACGACAAATCGAATTCGCCTGGGGACCGACCAACGATCGCACGTTCCGTTCGTTCTCCAGCATCGAGTTGGTGCTCGCGGCCGGGCAAGACGGCGGCAAAGGCAATCTATGGTTCGATGGGCTGGCGCTCAAGCCTATCCAACGTCAGTCGCAAGTCGCAAAGCCGACCATCACCGCATCCTCGCAGGCGAGCGGCAGCGAGGCAGCGCTTGCCATCGATGGCAAAGCCAGGACCGCCTGGCAAAGCGCAGGTGGTGAGGGCGATCAGACCTTGCAACTGGATCTGCAGTCGGTGCAGGAGTTCGGCGGCATCGAGATCGACTGGGCACCGCAGCTCTACGCGCAGAGGTATTCGATTGAGCTGTCGCTCGACGGCAAGGGCTGGAGCAAGGTGCGCACCATCGAAGCGAGCAACGGTGGTCGCGATTCGCATCTCCTGCCTGAGTCCGAAGCGCGATACATTCGATTGAGCATGCCACGCCCAGGCCATGCTGTTGGCATCGCAGAGCTGAACGTTCGTGATCTGCAGTTCGGCGCGTCGCCAAACGCGTTCATCGAATCGCTTGCAAAGAACAGCCGGCGCGGTTGCTATCCCCGTGCGTACTACGATGAGCAAACGTACTGGACCATCCTCGGCGTCGATGGCGACAGCGAGGAAAGCATGTTATCTGAAGACGGTGCGTTGGAAGCGCGCAAGGGCGGCTTCTCTGTCGAGCCGTTCGTTCGTGTGCGCGACAAGTGGATTACATGGGCGGATGTGACAATTCGCCAGTCGCTGGCCGATGGTTATCTGCCGATCCCATCGGTCGCATGGAAACATTCCGATGTGGCGCTCACGGTCACCGCTTTTGGTATCGGTGAGCCGGGCAGGGCCACGACCCGGGCCGAGTACACGGTTCGCAATCCGGGCAAGAGTCGCCGCCAGGTGACGCTCGCGCTGGTGGTTCGACCGTTCCAGGTGAATCCTCCGGCGCAGTTCTTGAACACCGCGGGCGGTGTGAGCCCGATTCGTGAGATTTCGTTCGAGAACGGCGCAGTGAACGTCGATAAGGTACCGAGCGTGTTTGCTCTGTCGCCGCCGCAGTCGTTTCGAGCTGCGACGTTAGCGGCGGATACGCCGTGCGATTGGTTGGCAAACGCCTCGGGCCTGGCCAAAGCTACAGATGAAGCTGGCTTTGCTTCCGGGGCACTGCTCTACGATCTGGATCTGGGCCCGGGCGAGAGTCGTGAGGTCACGATCAACCTGCCGCTGCATGCTGGCACGCCGACTGTGGCTGTGCAGGCAAACGCTCAGCAACCGGCAGTAACGCCCCGTGCCGATGCGGCCCCAGGAACGCGTGCCGACATCGAGCAGCGGTGGCGCGAAAAACTCAATCGCGTCGAGTTGACCGTTCCCAAGCAGGATCAGGCCCTGTTCGATACGCTTCGGACCGCGCTGGCTCACGTGATGATCAATCGCGACGGCCCTGCGTTACAGCCGGGCTCGCGCTCGTACGAACGTTCGTGGATTCGCGACGGTGCGATGACTTCCGAGATGCTGCTGCGGATGGGTCACGAAGAAACGGCGAAAGAATTCCTCGCCTGGTACGCGCCTTATCAATTCGCCAACGGCAAAGTGCCTTGCTGCGTCGACCGGCGCGGCGCCGATCCGGTTCCGGAGAACGATAGCGGCGGCGAATTCCTTTATCTCATCGACGAGATCTACCGCTACACGCACGACGAGCAGCTGCTGCGCTCGATGTGGCCGGCCGTGATCAAAGCTGTCGAGTACATGGACCAGCTGCGCTTGTCCGAGCGTACGCTCGAGAACGAGAAGGGCGAGCGTGCCGCATTCTTTGGCTTGATGCCGGCCTCGATCAGTCACGAGGGGTATTCGGCCAAGCCCATGCACTCGTACTGGGATAACTTCTGGGCACTCGGCGGCTACGAAGCGTCGATTCGCATCGCGCGGGCGCTGAACGAAAAGAAACAAATGTCCTTGTTCATCA
>Ga0247784_1000063_pt1 | contig 39352 bp, 32 predicted proteins | sample UWRJL169409R5_FD_179909 | JGI IMG/M metagenome (GOLD analysis project Ga0247784, IMG submission 179909) | Plant litter microbial communities from Arlington Agricultural Research Station in Wisconsin, United States - UWRJ-L169-409R-5 | ecosystem: Environmental > Terrestrial > Plant litter >...
AGCCGAGCTACTGCGCGTTCTTTGAATGCTTGTCCGTATCGTGCCACTTCATTGCCTCACGCCCCAAGATTACAGATCTATCGAGGCGGCAACTACAGTGACACGAGGGGGTCTGCTGACAGATGTGGACCGTCAATCACGCCGGGGCTGCGACAAGGCCGATATTTTTCGAGTGCACTGATCCATCAGTCTCCGGACTGGGCGCATCACCGCTGCGAACAGAGTGGCAATGAGTGGGTCCGATCGGCCCACAGAATCGCTGCTCTTGGCACGTGATTGTTTGAGAATCAACGGTCAATCACCTGTACGGGCTAAGTTCCACGTGTAAACCGGTCTTATTGTTGGTACAACCCATCCCCTAGAGTGTCGACGTTGCGCAGTAACAAGCACCGTGCACAAGCACAGATCCGCACTCATCTTCATCGAACTGCCGTGAATACTGCCTGCAACGAACGCAGAGCAGGGTATGGGGCGCGCCTTATCACTATCTGCGTCGGGATGCTCGCGCTATTTGTTAGCCAAATACACTCTATTGCCAGCGCCGGAACCCTGACGAAAGAAGGAATATTTGAATGGACGTTGGAATCGAAGAAAGTCTATCAAGATCCGTTTAATGATGTGAATGTGGATGTAATCTTCTCAAGAAATGGGCAGTCGTGGCGGGTGCCAACGTTTTGGGCCGGCGGACAAAGATGGACGGTACGGTTTGCGCCCCCTGCCTCGGGGGAGTATTCATATCGAGCGGAGAGCACAGACCGAACCAATCCCGATCTTAATGGACAGCAAGCCCGGGTCGTTCTCTCAAAGTACGCCGGAAATAATCTACTCCTGCGGCACGGCACATTGCGCGTGAGCGCGAGCAAACGGTATCTTGAACATGCTGATGGAACACCGTTCTTTTGGCTTGGGGATACCTGGTGGACCGGACTATCTGATCGGCTCCGCTGGGAAGGATTTCAGAAACTAGCCTCCGATAGAAAAGCAAAGGGATACACGGTTATCCAGATCGTGGCCGGACTTGTCCCAACAGAAGAAGTTGCGCCTTCCGATCCAGGTTTCTGTAATGAGGGCGGCTGCGTCTGGAATCCATCGTTCACGCAGATCAACCCCGGTTACTTTGACTTTGCCGACCGCCGAATCCTGCACCTTGTGGATAACGGCTTTGTCCCTGCGATCGTGGGTAGCTGGGTACAGCTAATGTCACAATTGGGCGCCTCCAGGATGAAGCAGCACTGGCGATACATCATCGCCCGCTACGGCGCCTACCCGGTGGTTTGGATCGCCGGCGGAGAAGTTCGTGAACGCCCGGGGACAACGGATTGGACCGACGTCACGAGATTCATTCGCGAGAACGATCCATATCACCATCCGCTAACCGTTCACGAAGGGCCGCCTCCATACGACACCGCAATCCTTGATGAATCATTGACCGACTTTGACCTCATTCAACCCAGTCATTTCGGGTGGGCGAGCATTGCTACTGAAGTGGCTCAACTGAACAAGCACTACTCCAGAACTCACGTTACAAAACCAATCATTGTTGGTGAGATTGGATATGAAAACTTTGCGGGCACGCACATGGCCGATTTTCAACGGGCCGCGTTCTGGGTGGCCATGCTCAATGGCGCAGCAGGATTTACCTACGGGACCATCTCGACAGCTGAGGCGTATACATCGGACAAGCCGTTCCATCGCATTCGTTGGGGTTTGCACGCGTGGGATGAGGCGATGCACTATCCTGGTTCCTATCAGGTCGGGTTTGGGGCGCAATTACTCAAGGAACTGCCGTGGTGGCAATTCTCCCCGCATCCGAACTGGGTGACGCCGCGCGGAACAACGTTGCTGGAACCTCACAGCAAGACAAATGGATTCGACATAGACCTGGAAAACGCCTTCTTTAGCTCGAGCCCGATTGCTGAGCAGGAACTTCCGCTAGGTGAATGGAGAAACCTCAAAGGAAACTTTCGTTTGCCTTATGCAGAAGGGATCGAGCACGGTACACGCGTATTCTACCTGCCATATTTCAGTTTCAGCTATGCGGGGGCGGGTAAGAGGACCCCGTTACCGACGATTGTTGGATTGGAGCCTCGACAGCGGTACCGTGCCTATTACTTCGATCCTTCGACCGGAACAAGATTCGATCTTGGCGCAGTAGAACGACCCGAACCAGGCGCTCTCCTCCTCAAGGATAGGTCCGTCGAGGGCAGCAACTCGGCTCTTAAGAACCAAGACGATGGTGCCGCGGTGGCAAGTGGCGTATGGAAACGTGATCTCGTAGCCACCGTGAAGGTTCGCAGCGACTCGGAAATATCGTTGGTCTTGCGCTATCAAGATGGCAAAAACCATATCAGGGCAAATTATTCGGCAAAAGACTCCGCGATCTACATTGTTGACCGCAGTGATGGAGTCGATGGTGAGCCTTTGGGGTGGACACAGACGCCCGCACTTGACCGAAATATCACGGTCAGTGCAGAGGTGCGCGGTGGAACAGCGGCTATCTCAGTCAGCGATGGCAAGCGCAACTACACATCGCCCATTGTCGACATCAACCATCCGGCAGCAGGAAGTGCCGGAGTTTTGCGCCACGGAACCAACTCGCGAATGCAATATGAGTCCTTTGAACTGCGAGAGAGCCCGCACGTAATCACTGACGACCACCTCGAAAGGAAGCTTGAAGACGCCCAAGGGCGTTATCGGGGGGATTGGCGCGGTCCCGGTCGGCCTGATTGGAACTACGAATCGATGGACGAGTACGCTAAGGAGAAGCACATCTTGCTTGACGCCTATCGTCCGTCGAGGTTGCCATTTCCGCAGGACTGGGTCCTTGTGCTGAGTCCCGCCGAGGGATCTTCTGATATGGGACGGTATGTATCTCCATAGATTGAAGTGAGTCTAAAGCAAGTGATATCGCTCGTCTAAGCCCTGCGGGCAGGGTTCGCAAGGCCCAACTAAGGATGCTGGCGTCACTGCCCTGGTAGACGCCGAGTCACGGGCATGAGCGCAGGTAGCAGTTCTACCGCGTGCAGACTTCGCCTCAATTGTTCGCGACTGCTCGCAACATCCGTCATTTCAAAAAGACCTTGACTGTCGTGAAACTCAGAGTGCCTAAGGGCGGACCATATACGAAAGGAATCGTGCGGACAAGCCGACGACACTGCAACGATTCTGTGCCTATGAGGCAATGACACGACCCGCTGACCGCGCATGACTTTCGCAAGTGGTTCATTGGTTGCCGAGGGCACGTTGCGACTCGATTGTCGCGATCACACGCAACGAGCGTTGACTCTCACTGAAAGATTGGCAAGCTTCCCGCGTTCGCGAGACGATCATGTTTTGCGCATTTTTCACAAATGGTGAACGCGTTGAAGAGCAGACTGCATATAGCATTTTTCAACCTTCCGCACGCCCCCGAAGTACATGCGTCGTGCTCGCTCGTCCAGACCTTGGTTAGGCGAGGATTCCGCGTAACTTACGTCACTTCAGATCGGTTCTCCGGAGAAGTTGCGGAACTGGGGGCAGAAGTCATTCGATGCCCGCTATATAAACCGACATCAACAGATACAGCGTTGCTCGGAAAGGAGTGCTACGAAGAGATCTCGTTAAGTGCCCATACCCTCTTGCATGTAACGCCATTCTACCAGACGAACAAACCAGATCTGATCATTTACGATCATGTGTCCTATGCCGGTCTCATATTGTCCATGAAGTGGGATATTCCAGCCATCGAGACCGATGCGGATCTGGCATTTGAGCGTGCCAACCCGAACCTACTGAGTGAATCGGTTCGGAAGTCACGAGAGGCGCGAATCGCAGGAAACGCCGTAGTAAACAAATTCCTCGAGTCCTACGGCGTAGATCCCATCGATTCTGCCCTACAGGGGCAGAGCCCCACACTGTACTGGTATCCAAAGATCTACCAACTGCAAGGGGACTCCCTGGGCTACACCTGCGTTTATGCGGGTCGCTGCGCAGCGGAGCGACCCTATCGCGGCACTTGGCAGCGTACGAGCGCTGGTGATCGGCCGATCGTACTGGTGTCCACTTCCACGGCGTATGTACAAGGCCCGGAGTATTTCAACATGTGCATTCAAGCACTGCTGGGGCTTCCATGGCATGTGGTGCTGGCGATCGGAAGCAACAATGATCCCGAGTCCTTGCGGCCCTTACCCACGAACGTCGAAATTGTGCAGAACGTGCCGCAGCTCAAAATCCTGCCGTATGTAAGTGTCCTGATTTGTCTCGGCGGCCCCATAACCACGTGGGAGGCGATGTATCATGGCATTCCTCTGATCATGATCACGCCCGGCCATAGCGATCCTGAAGCGTATGCAGATCACGCGGTGGAGTTGGGCATCGGCATTCATCTCAGAAAACCCGATGCGACAGTGGAAAACATCAAGAGAGCCCTGGAACGGGTTCAATCCAGTGTCGCGATACGTAATCAGGTGAAGCGGATGCAGTACGCCGTTCGTCGCTCCTGGGGTGCTGAAGAAAGTGCAAACTTCGTTGAGGAGTATCTTAGCTTCAAGTTGGCAGTGTGATCTTCCCCCGAGATCGTGGATACATCGCTAAGCGACTTTGTCCATCGCCTCGTATTCGGCCGGTGAACGGTAGCCGAGCGAAGAGTGACGACGCTGCCGATTGTAGAACAGTAAGCGTCCGAGCTTCACCCTCTAGCTTCGCCTCATCAGGCGCCGATGATGTCGCTTAAGTGGCACTCATTCAGCTGTCCACTTGAGGTCAGATGGACACTTCAGAGAAGCGTGATGATGAGGTCAGCGGTCAAGGTGCGTCACGACAGATGCGCACGCTGCAGGAGAAGCAGGCATTAGTGCTGGAGGCGCTGGAGCCTGGCAACTCCGTGGCTGCGGTGGCTCGCAAGCACGGCATTAACTCTAATCTGCTGTTCGGTTGGCTACGCTTGTATCAGCGAGGCCTGCTCGCAAAGCAACGGCAGCCCAGATCGGTGCCGCTGCTGCCAGTAAAAGTAACAACGCCGACCTTAACACCCACGGAGCCCGCCGCTGCCCACGCCACGAAGCAACGAAGGCGCGCGAAGCGAGCCCCGACCTCACATGAAGTGATGCTAGAGCTCATCCTGCCTGATGGCACCTGCGTTCGGCTGTATGGCGAAGCACAGCAAGCTGCCCTCGAACGCATCCTCTCGCAGCTGTCGCCGCGATGATCGCGTTGCCCGCTGGGGTCAGGGTTTGGCTGGCGGCGGGCGCCACGGATATGCGCAATTATGCATAGCGGTCGATTATGCGCAGCTGCTGGTGGCGGCCGTGCTCGTTGCACGAACTTCCGTCCGTTACTACTGTGCATAACAACGCCGCTTGTCAGTGCGAGTCGGCCTCAGAAGCGCGAGCAGTTTGTCGGGAGCGCGGAAACGCCCGCGCTTAATCGAAGGCGGCGACATCGCGGCCAGTGCTTCGAGCTTCTCGTCCGGATCAGCGCGCAAGTACACCTCCGTACTCTGCAGACTGGCATGACCGAGCCAGAGTGAGACTTTACGAACGTCATGCGTAGCTCTCAGTGTGTGCATCGCGCACGTGTGCCGGAGCACATGCGGTGAGATTCGTTTCTTGGAGATGGAGGGTTCCTTGGTGGCGGCCAATCTGACGTACCGGTTGAGGATGTACTCGAAGCCCGAGCGAGTGAGGTTCTCGCCGCGGGCGTTGAGGAAGAGCTCAGGAGCATGTGAATGACTCCGAACGGCTAACCACGCGCGTACCACTCGAGCCGTTTCTTTCCACAGCGGCAGCATACGTTCGCGCCGACCTTTCCCATAAACGTGGACCGTCGGCTGCGGTTGGAATTCGATGTCGTCCAGCTTCAGTCCTACGAGTTCAGAGACGCGCAGTCCTGCGGCGAACGCCAGGTGGAGCATGGCGCGGTCACGCAGCCCCTCGGGCGTTGTTGTGCTCGGCGCATCGAGGAGAGCCTGCACCTCCGCGCGAGTTAGATAATCGATCAGCTTGTCATCGGCCTTCTTCATGGGAATGGCATGTATCGAGCGCGCCTGATCCAAGCAGGAGACGAGGCGATACTCCAGGAAGCGGAAGAAAGCTTTGATCGCTGCGAGGCGCGCATTCCGTGTCTTCGGTCCGCTGTGTCGTTGCGTCTCGAGATGCCGTAGGAACTCCAGGATCAGCAACGTATCCAGTTGCTCGATCTGTAGCGATGACGGTTTCGTCTTCAAACGAGCTGCAGCGAAGCATGCCAGCAGTTGGAAAGCGTAAGCATACGCGTCACACGTGTGTGGACTGGCTCGTCGATCGTGCGGCAGATACTCGCTCAGGAATGCGCTTAGGTGCGGGGCAAGCAATGTCATGACTGGCCTCCATTGAGCAAGGTTTCACTGGCCTTGGCGATCTGACTCATCAAGAGTGGCGTTGCCTGCAGATACCAGTACGTATCCGAAACATGGGCATGCCCGAGATAGGTGCTTAGGGCGGTAGCCTGTCGTGCGACGGCGCGAGCGTCTCCAGCACACCGCTCCAAAGCGCGCACGGCAAAAGTATGGCGGAGATCATGTATACGAGGACCGCGATGTCCACGTGCGGGGCGCCAACCGATCGCGCGACTGAGACTGAGGAACGTGCCGATCACAGTTGAGTAGGGCAGCGCTGTCCCCTTCAATGAGATCAGCAACGCCGAGCTGCTCGATCCGACACGGCCGCGCTGATCGAGGTACCGCTTGAGCGCACATCGCGTCGTCTGATGAAGCGGAACCAACCTATCCTTTCGGAACTTCGTTGCACGGATCATCAGTCCATCATCTGTGAAGTCATCAAGTTCGAGCGCCAGTGCCTCTGAGACACGCAGACCGGTTGCCGCAAGGAGAGCAAATAGAGTGGTGTAGGTCGCTGGCCGAATCGATCCCTCCGGTGACAAGCTGGAAGCGGCGCGGAGCAGATCAGCAATCTGTTCGGTGGTGTAGATATGAGGCGAGCATCGCTTGAACCACGCCCTCCCAAACGCTTCGTTAGGTGGCACTTCGTGACGCAAGTCTTCCGCACGTACCGCAAGGGCGAAGCGCCGGACCGTAGCGAGGCGGTTGTGTCGTTGCGGCGGAGTCGGCGCTTGCGCAGCCCACTCCAGCACACGCGCGCTGCGCACCAGGTCATCGCCGTTACGTTCGGCAAAGGTCACGAAGCTTCGCAACAGCAGAGTCTGCGTGCGGAATTTAAAACCCATCGAGCGATGGAGATCTACATATCGAGCGACGTCATTGCTTAACATGACGCCCCCTCCGGCCACGGTTGCACGACGTGCTGGAGCATCACGAGATCGACTTTGGCGTAGTGGGCCGTCATATCCATCGACCGATGACGCAACATACTGGAGACAGCGTCGAGACTGGCTCCCTTTCGAAGCATCGCGGTGGCCGCAGAGTGGCGCAGTAGGTTCGCTCCGCGAGAAGGCGGGTTGAGAATGCCCGCGCGCTTGAGCGCTGCCGATACGATGGACGACACGATGACCGAGTTGGGCATCGGTCGATGTGGTGCCTGCATGCACAGGAACAGCTGATCCAGAGCCACACGCGGTCTTGCTTTCCTGAGATACACCAGCACCGCATCCCCGACATCCTGCGGCAGAGGCAGTCTGACTTCACGATGTCCTTTGCCGCAGACTCTGACCGTGCTGTGCTGCCATTCGATATCCTCGATGCGCATTTTGACGATGTCGCCGCCGCGCAGACCCAACCGTGCAAGTAGGAGAAGTACGGCCCGGTCACGCATACCGACAGCAGTCTCGGTATTGCAGGAGCTAATGACTCGATCAACCTCAACCTGCGGCAGATAACGAGGCAATGCTGATAGTCGCCACTGCGGAATCTTCGGGATTGCACGATTGAGTCCCGGTGGGCAGCGTCCCACAGACGCGAGGAATCTCAGATAGGCGCGCAGCGCCGATACGATACAAAGGGTCTGCGCACGGCTGTGACGTCTCGCTTGGGCAAGGACGAGTTGCTGCACATGTGCCGCCGTAAAAATCAAAGACTCGGCATCACGCGGAAGCACGTCCAAGATGTCTCGTTCGTACTTCTCAATTGTGCGGGCAGAAGCTCCACGATGGTGAGCGAGCCAAGCCCGGAACTCTGGTAGCGAAGGCTTCGGCGGACGCTCAACAAGTTGTACCGCACCCCGACGCTCCAGATATCTAACAAAGCGCCGTACGCGCCGCGCGTACTTGGCAGAGATACGGCCCCATCTCCTGCCGCCCGGACAACAACACCGGTGGCACGAGAAGTTAGTGACCACCTGATCGTTCAGCGCTCGCACAACGAGACCATTTGCTCTTGCCCAGGTCGCAAAATGCGCGACTGACATCGCGTATGCGAGCACCGTCAGTCTGGCATAGCCGACGGCTTCCAGCTCACGCAGGAAACAGTCCAGGTGTTGTGCCAAATCCCCTGGATGAAGAAATCCTGTGCTCGACTTATCGAGATGCGCGTGACTCTGCATGTTCTTCTCCCAGTACCACCACAGAGGTGTCCAGAGAAGGCTACAGTTATGCAAAGCTACGCTCGTCTGCGATGTCACTGACTTGCATTTGAGGGGCTGAAGCCCGTTGGGTGTCGAGTTGGGCTCCACATAACTGACGGCTCTGCATAATTACGCATGTCAGTGGCGCCGGCAACGAGCCACACCTTTACCCCGGCAGGCAGTGCGATCATCGCGGTGATAACTGGTTGAGGATGCGCTCGAGCACGGCACGCTGGGCCTCGCCGTACAAACGAACCCGCAGACCATCGGGCAGCATGAGCTCGAGCATCGTATCCGCAGCCGGGGTATCGACGCTGCTCGCTCGGCGGTTCCGCTTGCCCTGCGTGGGCGGAGTCGATCGTTCGGTCGGCGTTAACGTGGGCGTGGTGATCTTCACCGGCAGTAGCGGCACCGGCTTGCCGTGGCGTTGAGTCTCCAGCAGACCGCGGCGATGCAGGCGCATCCAGCCGAACACCTGGTTCGCGTTGATGCCATGCTTACGTGCCACCAGAGCGACCGAGGTGTCCGATTGGCTGGCTTCCTCAATGATCGCCAGCTTCTCTTCCAGCGTCCGCATCCGCCGAGATGTACGCTCGACGCTTGAATCGCCTGAGCCACTCTTCACTGAAGTGTCCATCTAACCTCACGTGGACACCTGAAGTGGTGTCATCTTGAGGTCAAGCATCGCCATTACTCGACGCGAAGATAGGGGGCCAGCACCGGACGCTTACGATCTTCGGGACAGTGGACAGCGAATACTGGCGATGGATCTCAGTGCCGGCTCGCGCGTGGGCAGCCAAAGGGCGGCAGCATTGAACCCGGAAGGTGGCCACGTGCGGGGTTGGAGATGCACACACGAGCACGCTATCCACAGAGGAATCGAGACACTAATTATGCGACCAGTCTCATTATCTAAAGCCCAGTCTCATAATAAAGGGTCTGAGTCTCATCATTAGTGGAAAACGACAGACACCCGCAGGCCGGCGGTGTGTTGATCGCAATCAAACAAGGGATATCTAGAATCAGTGGACGAGAGCAAAGACTGGACGCCCCCGAATATTACTGATTTTATCGAAAACGGGATCGAGATTGATGGGTTACAAGATCACTCCACAGTGAATGGGCCGAATCTCACGTCCGTGTTGGGCGTGTTTGGCGATCGAATCGAGCAAGAAATGAAAATCCGTGGCGGGTCATTAGGTCACTGGCATGATCGGCGCTCGCAATACGTCAAGAGTGTTGATGCGGCGCGGCGAGCGGGCCGGCAGAGAAAAGCGGCGGGAGCTGGGGAGCCGACGTGCGGCACACTGCCGGTGTAAGTGCAAGCGGGCATTTTCTGGGCAAATCCGGAGTTTTTGCGCGATCTTAAAGTGTCTATAGCAGTGCATCGTAGACGCCTTGCTCATGATCAAGAATCCACGCATGGGAAGCTCGCAACAGGGCGTTTTTGCCTCTCCATCCGATTAGATGCGGAGTCTTTCGCGTTCGTTCAGCGGTTCATGGCCGCCGGTGTTTTCGAGTCGCATGATGAAATGATTGCGGCGGCACTTCGCGCGTTGGCGAGCGCTATTGAAACAAGCGCTCGGCGTGCGGCAGTGGGGCTGGGGTGTCCAGGCGCCGAGGAGGCCAGCCTGGAAGAACTCGCCGACATGCTCGGGCGATCGGAACGGTCGGGGAACCACTAGTATCTCAGTGACCGCCGGGAGGACCCGCGGGCGCAAGCGTATGCACGGTGAGAAGCAACGTCGAAAGGCCAAGTTTCTGGTAGTCATCGTTGATGCATTCGAACTTAGGATCTAGCTGCTTCAATGAAAATAACTTGCCAACTTAAGAGCATGCCACGCCTCGATCAGTGTCGTTAGCACGCGAAGCATTGCCACGGGCATCTTGCACGCAGTCCAGATCTTCCGTTCTCCGCGCGAAAAGAAATAGTGTTATCGCATGCCACGCTCTCATAGAAAAAATATATAGGTCCCGCGAAAGAGGTTGAATGGGGACATTGATGCGATGCGATTTAAATGTTCGGCAACCTTCCATTTACTGCCGAAAAATCGTAATAATCGTCGCAGCTAAGGCGGTCTCACTGTATATGTCGGTGTGTACCGGCGCGACAAAGAGCCGTGTTGAACAGAGACCGGCAAAGAGGCCTGATGGGCGAAGCTGCGAACAAGCCAAAGACCGCGATCTCGGGTCGACGTCTCGCGGTGGTCGCTGCCGATCACTACGTTGGCGACCTGCACGCGTATCTCTCGCGAAGGTTAGGTAACCGGGCCGATGTAGAGGACGTCGCCCAATCCGTATTCCTTAAGCTTGTGCGCATCAACAACGATGACCTCGTTGTCGAAAAGCCGTTTGGCTTTCTGCGTAAGGTTGCCAACCGAATGTTGGCAGAGCTCAGCACTTCACGCGCGCGAGACCACAAGCATGTAGAGGTGTCATCTCAGCAGCTAGAACGCCTGCTGCAGTATCAGGTCCCCGCAAGCAACGAGGAGTACCCGGGTGAGCAATTGGATTTTTATGAGGAAGTGGAAGCAGCACTGGCTCAGCTGTCACCTACGCTCGCCGCGGCACTCGTCTTAGTCGTACGCGAAGGATTGAGCTACGCCGACGCAGCTGTACGCTTAGGCATAAGCGAGCACGCCTTGAAGAAGAATCTTCAGCGGGCTCGAGCTCAGCTGAGAAGCCTCTTGCTTGCAGATGCGCGCGGTTGACGATGGCTGAGATGCAACTAAGCACTTTGCCAATCGCCGAGCAGGCCGCATATTGGTTGAGCATGCTCGGAGATGACCCCACTCCAGAGTGTCATATGGCCCTTATGACATGGTTGCAAGGCTCACCCCTTCACGTTCGAGAGTTCGCTTTGGCGCTGGAAATTAATGACCGGCTTCGGAGCTTTTGCCGCGACCGGTACATCGATATCGACGATTTGATTCGGCGATCCGAGCAAGAGCAGCGCTCTCACCGCCAGCACAGGTGGACTGTACGAGTTGCGGCGAGCCTGGGAGCGATCGCTTTGCTGTCGGCGGGCATTTTCATTCTCCAGAGAGCGCCAGCGACATACACCACAACGGAGTATCAACAGCTGATTGAACTTGACGATGGTTCAGTGGTTGCATTGAATCGACAATCGCAACTGCGAGTCGATCTGTCGGCTGGGTCGCGCGACCTTTTTCTAGAGAGCGGACAAGGTATCTTCAGAGTACGTCACGATCCGCGGCGCCCTTTCCGTGTGCATGCTGGCACTGCGGTTGTCGAAGCGATTGGCACTCAGTTCGATGTTCGTCTGACCGGTGGTCAAGCGACCATCGCTGTGATGGAAGGTATTGTTCAGCTCAAGCCAGAAGCACCTTCCGAAGGAGTTGATCAAGCCGGATCGACGCTCATAGAACTTCCGAGGATCGAGGCGGGCCATGCGGCAACCGTGCTCCGAGACGGGCGTGCAGAAGAGATCATGGCGATCAACACCGCCGCAGTCACTGCGTGGCGGCAGCCCACGGAACGGCTACAGTTCCAGCACAGACCACTCTCTGAGATCGCGACTGAGTTGAATCGCCATAACGCCGCACCGAAGTTGCGAATCGAGGGCGAAAAGCTGCGCAACCGCCGCTTCATTCTTGTACTTAAAAATGCCGATCCCTCGTCGCTACTGAACCATCTAGCTCAGGACAATACATTGGAGTTCGTTCATACGGGAGATGACATCATCGTTCGTGAACGCACCGCTAAAAGGTGAGCCCCCAAACTTCTAGACAAAGATGTCCCCGTTGTTGATGCAGCCATGGACCTAGGCGTGAGAGGACTGATTTTCTGGCCTGGGAACGGAAGCCTCCCGATTTATACAAAAAGAGAGGTCGACGATGCAAATCAAAACACAGCTGCGGCTCTGTGCCGCCGCCGCATGTCTAGTCTTGTCGGCACAGTCGCATGCGGCATCCAGTGCACCGATGAAGATTCAGTTTCATTTGGAGGCGCAGCCGCTGTCAAATGCGGTAACTGCATGGGCAAAACAATCGGGTTTGCAGCTAATCTGGCCGATAGACTCCGAGAAAGTGATATCTCACCTGACGCCGAAGGTAAATGGCTTGCTCTCGCCGAGTGAGGCGTTATCGCTACTTTTAGCAGGAACGGGACTGACCTACACGTTTGTTGACTCTGAGACAGTAGCTATTCGATACGAGACGGCGACTGCTAAGGATGACCAAGCGTCAGCACGAACGAGACTGGCAAGGGCAAATGAAAGAGACCTGAAAAATGTCTCACCCGGCGTTCAGTCTGCATCGCGAAAACATGCAGACGGGATGGCTAACAAGGCAACATTCCAACTCGACGGTGAGATTGCTGATGAAGTCGTAGTGACTGGTTCTCACATTCGCGGTATTCAGAATAAGACAGTTCCACTCACGATCCTGGACAGGAACTACATTGAGTCAGGCGGCTACAGCACAACGACTCAGTTGGTTGACTCCCTGCCGCAAAACTTGGGTTCCGTAAATCAAAGTTCTACTGGCACGATTGGGGCACAAACGGGTGTTCTAGGCAACGGCGCTCAGGGCTCAAGTGTGAATCTACGCGGGATTGGCCAGGGTACGACTCTCATATTAGTGAATGGCCGACGCATGGCGCCAGGAATGTTGTCTTCAGCGGTTGATGTTTCGGCGCTCCCTCTGTCCGCAATTGAGCGAGTTGAGGTACTGACCGACGGTGCGTCGGCCCTGTATGGTTCTGATGCAGTTGGTGGAGTCATTAACTTTGTCTTGAGGGATGATTTTGAAGGAGCGGAAACCCGTCTTCGAGCTGGCTGGGCTAGGGGAGTTCATGAGCAGCGTGCGAGCCAGGCGGCAGGGGCAAGCTGGGAGTCTGGTACCGTGCTCGGATCCGTGGAGTATTACAAGCGCGATCTGCTAAGAACAAAAGATAGGGATTTTGTCCCCAGTGAAGTGCAGGTTGGCTCGCTAATGCCGGAGGACGAGAACTTCTCTGCCATGGTGTCAGGCAAGCAGCGCCTATCAGAGGACGTAGGTGTGTTCGCAGACGCACTATTCATTCGACGAGATAGCTTCAATCTGGGGGACGCGCCAGACCCGATACTTGGGTATAGGACATACGATGCAGATATTCGCCAGAGCATGGCGAATGTCGGTATGGACTGGCGACTGGGCAATGATTGGCGAATTGAGATCGCGGGGAACTACGCAAAGAGCGATGCGCAAGAAAGAAATAACAACTTTAACGTTAGTAATTCTTCACGGTTCGAAATTGCAGGGCTGCAAACGAAGGCAGATGGATCACTATTCGAGCTCCCTGGAGGCTCTGTTAGGGGCGCCGTTGGAGCGGAATGGCGCGATGAGTCGTATGAGAGCCATGCTTCCAGCGATGGGTTTCCATTATCGGGCCTAGAGCAAGATCAGATTGTTCGCAGTGTGTTCACAGAGATTTATATTCCAGTTGTGGGGACGCAGAATTCCAAGGCGGCGGTCCGGCGTTTGGAACTGTCGTTGGCCGGTCGATATGACGACTATTCAAGCTTTGGTTCGTCAGTCGATCCGCAGATCGGTGTCATGTGGGAACCAATGCAGGGTTGGCGCTTGCGTGGCTCGTACGGGACATCTTACAAACCACCGAACCTCGTGCAGTACGACACCGCAACCAACATTGCCGTGGGGTTCTTTACACCTGATCCCGTGCTAGGCAGAGATATTTACATATTAGATCTGAACGGTGCCAATCCAGATAGCTACAGTGCGCAAGAGTCGGAGAGTTTCTCCATAGGTTTAGATTTTGACCCGCCGTTCCTAGCAGGGTTGAAGATCGGGGTGGGCTATTACCACATCCGCTATACAGACAGAATCTCACAACCCGTGATTGATTTAGCGAACGTTGCTGCGTTCGGAAGCTTGATTACCCGTGATCCGACAGACGCGCAGGTGCGCGGAGCTATCGCAGCTGGACAACTAGGGCAGGGCTTCTACGCATGCGATGCGAACTTCAACTGCGACCTTAATCCGGCCACATTTACGCCTATTGAGGTGATCACTGACGCTCGGTTTCAGAACTTGGCTGTCTCGGAGACGAGCGGATTCGACGTCTCTTTTCAATACGGATTCCGGATGCTGGGAGGAGAGGCTCAACTCGGATTGGGGGCTACGCGTGTCCTAGAGATGGTCCAGCAGGTCACGTCCACCAGTGCTTCAACTGACAGTGTTGGATTCATCTACAACTCTCCAGATTGGAAGGTTCGCAGTCATCTCGGTTGGCAACTCGGTGGATGGACGATAGATGGTGCTGTGACGTATGTGAGCTCGACTATCGACAATCGGCGAGCACTGACAACACCCATATCATCCTATACCGCGGTGGATGCGCGGCTGGCCTATGACTTTGGAGATTCGTTTAGCGGTCTAGCCCGTGGGCTTACGGTCGCTCTCAGTAGTCAGAACCTATTTGACCGAAACCCGCCGCGAACACGTGCAGAGAACCCAGCTTCGGATCTGGGTTTTGACCCAACCAATGCCAGTCCCCTTGGCAGGGTTGTCGCCTTGGAGATATCCAAAGCCTGGTAGAAGGTAATTTCGTAAGCGGAAGAGTGAAGTAGGAAGCTGTGGAGCTATTGATACGAGCTTTGCGCAATATCCGTAGCTCCGCGCCCTGCCTGGCGCACAGGGATCACCGGCTTGGACTGTGGGTTGGTCCCAGAGAGAAAAGGCCAATACTTGCATTGATGGCTCAATCAATTGACTGAGCGGGGATCGTCATGCGAATAACTGCTCAGTTCTGCCCCCGGGTTCTGATCAATGTCCCCTATTCCGCCCCGAGTCGGACCTAGCGTGCGAAGGATCGCCCGTTTTCACGGAGGAATTTTAGAACTGAGTGTGAGGTCCGCCTTGCTGTCGATCAATCCTTCGTCGCCACGCCCCCACGGCTGTTCGAAGTATCAAGTCCAACGGAAGAAGCTACGAAATCAACCCTCGCAGATTGCCGGCAGGGGCGGATCGCTGTGGTTAGCAGTAGCGGGGCAGGTGTGCGCCCTGGTGGTTCTCCTCCTCATTGTGCGCGAGTCTAACGCTCAGATCACTGTCCGACAGACTGTTGAGCTCCGTAGGCCTGGTCAGATGAGCTGGTCAAGTGATGGCCAGCACTTAGCCTACGTCGTGAAATATGCGGATACCGCTGCAGATAAAATTCGGTCGCATCTCTATGTCCATGACGCATCGACCGGCAAGACTCATATCTTGGTGTCTGCTGAGCGGATTGGAGGTGTGAACTGGATCCATGGGGGGAAGGCACTCGTATATCTGGCGAAATCAGACACTACCGCTAGATATCAAGCATGGACCATCGAGTTGAAGAACAAAAGAATCCGTCAGGTCACATCTCATCCCTCTGGGGTCGGAGCAGGGGCTTTCGACGAAGATATTGAGCACCAAGCTGTCACTTCGATCTTCAGAGTGTCTCCGGACAGTAAATGGGCAGTGTTCTATACGCGAGATAGGCTTGAGGCTCTTCGGCAGCTCGATGAGCTCTGGGATGGAGATACTCTGTACACCGACGCTCACATGGCTATTGATCTGACCTGGCGCGAGTACGCGTGGACGAATATGCCGGCTGCCTCGCCAACACTGTGGCTGGTCAATCTCCAGACTGGCCGTACACGCGAGATATGGCGATCGGCCCTTAATCCTCGCGAGATGGGTACACGGGAACTGTGGTTTGATTGGTCGCCCGACGGGAAGTATATCGGCTTGTCATGGCTCGATATACGAAATCCCACCTCAGAGCGCTCACCTCTTTTACTGATCTCCAGCAATAATTTTGCGGTGACCGATCTCGATCTAACTCTTGGACAAGCAACGGGGCACCACTGGGGAGAGGATAGTAAGACAATTAGATTCTATTCGACCGGCAGAATTTCGTCAGAGAATAAGGCCCGACAGTACAGCTGGTACAGTTATTCGCTAGATACTCGGCGAGTAGAACAGTTGCCGGAGGATGAGGTCAGTGACGGCAAGAACGCCCAATCCTTCGATTACCCGTTGGCGTCCGGCGCGCATGCCCTCCTTCGGGGATGCAAGAAAGCCAATAGCGGGCGTGTAGCGTGCATTCGCGAGGATACAACGCATCCGCCAGATATAGTTTCCTGCGGAATGGAAGGAATTGAGAGCGGTCAAGGCGTCACACCAATCACAAACCTGAACCCGCAGCTGAGCTCAGCAAAATTTGGCCGAGTTGTTCCAATTCGTGGTGCCGACGACAGTTTCGATTCCGGGCTCATTTTTCCCGCAAACTACGAGGCGGGGAAAAAATATCCATTGGTTGTCATGCAATACAATTTGTACCACCCACAGGTTTTCTCGGGTAGTCCAAGCTTCACAAGCTATGCGCCTCAAACATTTGCGTGGCTCGGATTCATGGTTCTATTGCAGAATTTACCTCCCGATGAGCCGGCTTACGAGGATGGTGACTACGGCAACGCCAAAAACGTGGAAATCGATAGAGTCGTGGGATCGCTTCGATCCATGATAGATAGATTGTCGAACGATGGTTTGATTGATACGCGTCGCATGGGAATAATGGGCTGGAGTTGGGGTGGATTCTACACGCCATACATACAGACTCATTACCCTGATTGGTTCATTGCAGCTGCTGCCGGTGACGGAGGCAATCATCAACCAACGTTCTATTGGATAAACAACAGCCAGTGGCGAGCAATGGAAGATCGTTTCTTTGGCTTTGGAGGGCCGAACGGCCCCCATCGTGATAGATGGCGAGAGACAGCGCCCATATACAACGTTGATAGGCTCCGAGCGCCGCTGCTTTTAGAGTACTCTCAAGGGGGATGGCTGGGGGGAATCGATCTTTTCAGAGAAATAAGAAGCCATGGAGGAATGGCAGAACTCCATATCTACAGAAGCGATGGGCACGTTCTAGACCGCCCTGCCAATCGCTACACATCTGCTACGCGTCATGTGGACTGGTTCAGATTCTGGCTGCTAGGTGAAGAGGATAGCACTGCGGAGAAAGCAGCGCAGTATGCGAGATGGCACCAGTTACGAGGAGCATTTGAACGGCAAAGCGAGAGATCAGATATATCTATTGAACCACGCGCCGCTGCGTCCGAATAGGGTCGATTCTCGATTCTCGTATCTCCTGCGTCCACCTTCTTAACCAGATCTCAGCCGCCATACATTGTTGCAAATGTGTTGCTTCTACGCTGATGCTTGGATTCTCACGTGAAAGGCACTTAGTTAGTTTGTTGGGATCTAGATAGCCTTCTCTTACTAGAAGGCCATTCTGGAGGTGCTCGCTTAAAATCTCCCTGTTCTTCTTCAATACCCGCTGCAACATCGACGTGCCAGAGCCCTTGCTCTGTCGACGCTGGATCTCAGAGGGTAGGATATCTGCGAAAGCTGTCCGTGCGAGCCCGCGTACAATGCCTCCGGTCTGGAGATTGTAGGTAGGTATCCTCAACAGCAGCTCCCACATGAGCTGTGAATTTAGGGGATTCACATAATCGGCGTGCACGTCTACATGTGGTCCCGCGTGATAGTATGCGAGCATCTCCAGTCCCCTCGTGTGTGTTCTCTTTCCGGGCGGGAGTCTTGCTGCACGCACTGCCTTGGAGACGATGGACTCGAAGTCGGTGACGGTCAAGCCGTAAACTAACTCGTCTCTAAGTAGCTTTGGAGTTCTTAGAAAATTGTCATACTCGGGAACCGCCCGATCGAGGATTCCATAGCGCCATATCTTATGAAGAATAGTCCACAGCGACTGATCGCTGACCTTGCAGGAGCTCAGGATATGTTCCCATAGGCCGGAACGAATCCCGTTTAGGTAAGAAAAGTCGATTGCACCAGATGGTGCGCGAGAAGCATAAAAAATAGAGTCTCCAGCAAGTCCTCGGAAAAACGCCTGAGTATTCTCTTTAGCTACAATTGCTTGGTTGATATCGTCTTCCCAAACACCATAGATGTTGGCAAATGGCCGAGTTAAGAGTGGAGTGCGCCACATTGCCTCGAGATCGGTCGCTTGCGGAAGCTGAACCTCCGCCATCCGAACGTTCCACCGTTTCGCGACCAATCGTGCGAAATATCGCTCGTCACCCCCGGATTCAAACGCCATTAGCTTCTCTACAAAGCGCTGATCGTATCCTGGAAATTGTATTGGTTCGTCAGTCCTCGTGAGTTCGGAATGAAGATTGACGTATGAAACTTGCGGCCGGGATGCGGCGTTGGCTAGGCAACCAGCTACGATTGAAGAATCCAGGCCGCCTGATAGATGGAGAGAAATTCTATCGTAGCAGCTCGCCCAGGCATCAACTGTACGCTGAGCGACCGTGCGAAGCTCTCTGGCAGCCTCAATAGCGCTTTCAATTCTAGGATTTGCCGAGAACTCAACCGGATTCCAGTACACAGCTCGATGCGTAGTGCCAGATGAGATCTCTAGCGCCTCGCCAGTAGTAAGCTCGAATACTTCGCGAAGTCCCGTCTCTTGAACAGAGATCGCGTGATCGACGAGCCAGCGAGTCAAGAAGCTCTGATTTATCGACAGGCGAATCGGGAAGAACTCTAGACAATCGGCGACATGCGAGAATATGACGTTTACCGACTCGTGACGAGCATAGAAGCATGGCATACCGCTGGTGGGGTCATGAACGACATAATGCGTCTTGCTTTTGCTGTCAGTGATAAAAGCTACATAGGTGCCCCAGAAGCTATCAATCAAATAGCGCCCGGCAGAGGCAATTAATCTCTGCGAATCACCTTCACTCACCACTGGGGAAACAGTGGCGTACGAATCCGGCGTTCGGCGAAACAACCTTCCAATGATTAGGCCGGATTGATTCGTGAGTTTGTAAAGTAAGCCACCGATGTGACTTTTAATGTGGTGTGCGACGAGTATGCCTGGGGCCTCGTATGACAGGGCCCACTCTGATGGGCGCGCTGCCAGTCCATCTCGAAAGGTCCGCGCAGTGTTGACGCTGCCAGTGTCATCTATGTTCCAGATTACTGCAATGTAGCGGCGCATACCGTTGCCTTATAGCTACACGATCATTACAGGCGTAAAGTTCGCCGATTCCTCCACGTCTTCGTTGAAGATAAGTGGGCCTTCTTGTATCCAGCAATGTGCTCCCCAGGGTTCGAGGCTAACTCCGAAAACCCAGGACGGATGAACATCATATCGAGCGAGAAACTCGAGTAGGGCAAGAGAGTCGTAGAGACAAAGATAGTTCGCTGGGAAAAGGTGTCTCAATTTGTGAAAAATGCCTGTGGCCATGCGAGCGCGCGGTAAATCGATCGGGTGCTCTGCTCGCAGCTTCCGGGATTCAACGCGGTGAACAATTCGGCTGACGTGAAATATTCGTAACTGAATGGCCGCCCAGACGCAGGAAATAATAAATTTGGCGTAATCACGGAATCCAATGCGCGTCGACAGCGCGTCATTGGGGAGATTCATTAGGTGATCGAGCGCAATTTCGCGCTGCGTTAGGCGGAGGGGTTTGCCCTCTTTGGTGTTCCTTGTGAGAATTCCTCGTGCCATCAAGCTGTCAATGTCCTGCAGCGCCTTATCTGTCGCAGGTTCACCTCGTAAGAGGACGTCCACTAGGTTCCCCTCAAGCAGCACATACTCATCGTTTTTTAGATCTAGCACGACAAGTGCGTCGCCACGCCGCGCAATGAAGGCGTGCCGGGTAAGAGAGTATTCTGTCATGCGTTCTCCTCAAGGCGTGACGCATCGTATGTCTCAATGCGCCACGCCGGTTCTAAATCACTAGCGACACTGTCGCTGTCGACTTAGACGATCGACATTGGATACTCTTTCTTAAACAGAGGGTTGGTCTCTGTGCCGGGATCCCTCTTGATCTTCGTTTCGGTTGAAACTTTGCCGAGAATGGTCATGGTAATCTCCTACCGTTGGAGTATTGAGCTATGCCTTTTGTGAAGGCGAAGTAAGAGTGATTCAGTGGGGCAGCGATCGTCAAAAACCGTGCTTTTGGCACCTATTTGTAGGCATCGCAATGGTGCTTATAGGTTTTGGCAGGCCAGTTGGGTGCGGCTGATTCCCTCATCAGTCAGTGATTTTCGATCACGTTCGTTATTTCCATGCGGAGTTTTGCTGGCTTTGCAGAGGCGTTGTTAATGCGCTCTTTCGATCTGTGAAACTGCGCGGAAAAAGCCACCTCGCGGTGACAGATTTGGATCGATCGCAGTCTTCGGTGTTAACGCATGAGATGTTCTTTTGAATGGGGCTCGACGCACGGACCGCGATTTTAGTCCGCGTGCGAGCACGAACGATGAGCTATCGACTGTGAGATATCCCCACGATTGCATTAGATGATGCAACAAAACCTTGCTGAGATCTATAAAGGGAATCGTAAGTAGCACCAAGACTGAGTAGATCATGGTGCGTCCCACGTTCGGCGATCTCGCCCTCAGTCAGCACTAGGATCTGATGAGCATGGATGACGGTCGACAGGCGATGCGCAATAATCAAAGTCGTGCTGTGAGCTGACAGCTCCTTTAAGTTCTGCACGATGCTTCGCTCATTCTGCGAGTCCAGAGAAGATGTAGCCTCATCAAATACAAAAATACTGGGCCGTTTGAGTGCGGCCCTTGCAATGGCGACGCGCTGGCGTTCGCCGCCGGAAAGTTTCAATCCGCGCTCTCCGACGAGAGTGTTGTAGCCTTCCGGCATGCTCATAATGAGCTCATGCAGATTGGCTACGCGAGCGGCGTCCTGGATGTCTTTCATGCTGGATCCAGCGCGCCCGAGCCCGATGTTGTTTGCGATCGTTTCATGGAACAGCACCGTGTCTTGAGGAACTACTGCGATGGCTTGGCGCAATGCCGCTAAGGGAATGTCAGTTATTGGAATGCCATCTAGTAAAATTCTTCCGGAGCACGGTTCATACAGTCGGAATAGTAGGCGAATTATTGATGATTTCCCGGACCCACTTGCCCCAACAATCGCAATAGTTTTTCCAGCGGGAACGGAGAAACTGATGTTTTTTAGCACGGTGCGATCAGCACGATATGAAAAGCTCACCGTATCAAAGGTGAGTTCACCGCGGCTCGCGCTCGGATTGCTTGGCCTCTGGCGGTCGTCATTTTCGGGCTTTTCATGGAGTAAAGCGAGCATGCTATGCAAGAATGCCAAGCCCTGCGCGACATCACGCACCGCGAATCCGAGCATCTCCAAGGGCTGAACCAGCCGAATCACAAACGCATTAACCATTACAAAGTCACCGATAGTCATCGCGCCACGAAGAACATCGTTGGCAGCGTAGAAAAGCGAGGCGCCCAGCGACAGCGCGAAGACGGCAGAGATTAGGAGCCCGTTGACGAGCCGGCGTGAATAGAATTGTTGCCATGCCGATTCAGTTCGTCCGAGGGCGGAGTCATATTGGTTGCTTACTGTAGGCTCGGCAACAAAGTACTTTACCGTCTCGTGATTTATCAAGCTGTCTGTCAACATCGCGTGTGTTTCAATGTGGGAGCGCGTGACGGTAATTGATGATTCACTAATGCTCTTCGCACCTCTGTGAAAGATAAAGAGATAGGCGACAGAGGAAAGAGCCAGGAGGCTGATATAGGCTACGTGATCGAGATGCACCAAGACGATGACCACGGCGGCGAATTCAATAACCACCGGGAGGATGGTGTAGATGGAGTGCGTCAGGATGAGCTGGTACCCATGCAGTCCTTGTTCTATGGTCTCGCCAATAGCGCCGGTTTTTCGTTCGAGATGAAAGCGTAGCGGCAGTCTAAGAAGGTGCTCGAACAAACGACGACCGATTGTCCGGCGTACACGCTGTTCGGCGCGGCCAGATAGGTACATTCGAATCTCGGCGAAAGATCGAGTGAAGTACTGTCCGAGAACATAAGATACAAGTAGCGCGGACGGCGTGAGATGCGTAGCTGCGTTCGAGTTACCGAAGGCATCAACGACTAGCTTCATCGCGATCGGAGTCGCTGCGGCGAGTAATGCGCCACATCCAACGACGATTAACGCGAGTATCAGCTGCAGCTTCGTAAAGCGGTCTGCAACTTGCCAGAACAGTCGAAGCGCGTCGCGCAAGGTTCTCATGGGTCCCGAACCCTCTCAGGTATTTGGCCGGAGCCAGAGGACGCGGGACCTTCCCTGGAAGGCTAGAGGGGCGTCTACACGATTGATTTGATTGGGTTCGTACGGCGTGACAGAGAGAGGTTTGTTGGATTGCTCGGCGCCCCGGATCGTTCCCTTGTGCCGCAGCTTAGAGCCGTCGTCGCGGTAGAACCGCGCCGACTCTGACCAGCATGCTCAAGTGCCTGTAGGAGGTGCTGCTCTACGCTGACGACGATGATTCAGTGATGCACGCGGACGTCGCCCATGTGTGAGCTCAGCGTCACTCGTCCGCTCGATCAGGGCCTTGGGCGCGCGATTTTATAGATCGAGATGTCCGCAGGCCGACCCGCCGCGTTGTCATCCATAGCCTCTGTGGGGAGGCCTGAGGGCGCGCCCTATGAGGAATTCGAACGTCTCTGAGCTCCAGGCCCGCGCGAAGGGAAAGCTCGGCGCCGTATCTTTGGTCGCTCCTCGAGATCAAATATTTTTGCCGGATGCGCAGCTGTAATGACCCAGTGAAAATCTGCTCAGGTGTTAATCTATTGGGAGATACACATGAGCATGTTGATGGAAGACGAGATCAAACGATGGACGGCACGTCGTAAGAGCGCGCTAGTTCTGGAAATCATTCAAGGCAAGACAACGATCGCTGAAGCCAGTCGAGCTCACGATCTGCCGCCCTCTGAGATCGAAAAGTGGGTGGAAGATGGCAAGCGCGGGATGGAGAACGCGCTGCGAGCCAACCCGCAAGATCTCCGCGAGCAGTACGAGAAGCAGCTAAAAGATCTGCAGGAAGCGTACGGCGAGGCGATGCTGGAGATTCGCGCTCGAAAAAAATTGCAGTCCCTGCTGGGCGAGGACGAGAAATGATCGAGACGATCCGCCAGGGACTCAAAGAAGAAGGTTATGCCGTTTCGATCAGTCAGTTGTGCCGCTGGTTCGGCGTTCCCCGTCGCACTGCATACTACAAGGCAACGAAGAAACAACCGACCGTGCAGGAGCGCTTCGCGGTACCGATCAAGCAACTCATCGAGGAGCATCCCTCGTTCGGCTATCGCACAGTCGCTTACCTGCTGAAGTTCAACAAGAACACGGTCCAGCGTATTTTCCAGTTGATGCATTGGCAGGTGCGCAAGCGGCCTGTCGGCTTTCGCCCGCGTATTCAGGCTTTGCCGTCTGTAGCAGGCGCACCGAATGAGCGCTGGGCGACGGACTTGTGTCGCGTCTGGAGTGGCCGCGATTGCTGGGCAGTGCTTGCTCTTGTCATTGACTGCTGCACTCGAGAGTTGTTGGGATGGCACCTGTCTCGCAGCGGCCGGTCGCGAACGGCAGAGGCGCTCGAGCAGGCACTGATCGGGCGCTTCGGCACCTTGGGACGCGTGCCGACACCGTTCCTGCTTCGCTCCGATAATGGGCTGGTCTTTACCAGCCGCAGCTATACCGCGCTGGTGCGCAGCTATGGGCTTCGACAGGAGTTCATCACGCCGCACAGTCCCGAGCAGAACGGCATGGTCGAGCGGGTGATCCGCACGCTGAAGGATCAGTGCGTGCACCGCCACCGCTTCGAAAGCTTGCAACACGCCAGTCGCGTCATTGGCGACTGGATCCGTTTTTATAACAACGAGCGACCACACCAGTCGTTGGGGATGAAGACGCCTGCTGAGTCGTTCAAATTAGCGGCGTGAGGTGAGCAGGTTCCGCTGGGTCATTACACAGCATTGACGTTGTGCGACTCACCGATGCACATGTAATCGAGCGAGGGTTGTATGTTGGGCGCCCGAAAGAGAGCAATGACAACATCGTAGCTAGATGCCGCGACTCAAAGCCGCGTGGGACGCAGCGTTGGCGGCGCATACCCCATAACCACAGAGCCGAGAAAGGAGGCCTGAAGTGGGAGAGAAAGGGGACGAGAAGGAGCGTAGATGAGGGAGACAGAGAAGGAGTTTAGCGACGGAGGCTTAGAGAGCGGCAGCCCCCAGAAAAGGACCTTCAGAGGGCTGCTGAGCGCCTAAAAGAGGGTCCTAGAGAACGCATGCAGAGAGTGCCTAGTAAAATCAGTAACTGAGCGAGGAGCCCACGGCCTCAGCCACAGGAGTGGCATTCCTGCCGCGAGTGCTCTGCCGGGGGCTTGTCACGGGAACGAGCTACTCCTTTCGATCATGGTCCAATCATGGTCCTTTCATGGTATGGTCGACTTTGGATGGGAGACTGTAAATGAATGTTGCAGCCAGAATACTGGGCGAGCGTCGGTCGCAATTTGCACCGCATATCGCCAGTGACGTGCTGGGCCTCTGGCGCGCCGGCGAGCCAGATTATAAAAAAATTGCAGATTTGGTTCAGTTGTCGAAGAAGGATCTGAGCAAACTAGGGGGCGTTTCAATCGCCTCAGTCCGTTTCGATGAAAACATTCCGCAGGCTGTCGCTGAGCGCCTGCGCGAGATCGCCAACATTGCCAATCTCGTGGGAGAATTCTTTGAAGGTGACGCGCACAAGGTTAGCTTGTGGTTTGAACTTACTAACCCTCAGCTTGGTGGCATCTCCCCACGCACTATGATCCGCGCAGGCCGCTACAAGCGAATGCTGAACTTCGTGCTCGAGGCGCGTGCAGCAGAGCAGGCGGCAGCGGAGACGCGGGCCGAGGCGCGCCAGAAAGAGGCAAGTTCACTGTCTGTGACCGCCTAGTCGGTGTTGTTTGGCGCGTAAGAAGACGTCCCGCAAACGATCAAGTGCACCGACCCGTCGCGGATCGGCGCTGCTCGATCAGTTCTCCGCTGCCGATCTGCCCTATGGTGCGACAGGGGTGGCGTCATGCGCGAATTGTGATTCAGCAGGTAGTGACGTCAATAAAAAAATTCTGCAAGTGTACCTTCGCAAGATGCTTAGCTCCGACACCGCAAGCTCGTGACGCCAACCATCTCTGGCCCGCACTGGACCGCAGCGCTCTCAATAGTTTTCGAGACGTTCTATCGTCAGTACGGATGCGATACCAACAATCTGTAATAACTGCGTGGCCTGATACAACTAGGGCGAATGCCAAACGATTGGAAGCGGCGATCGGCGAGCAGATGCGCGCGCGGCAGCTTCGCCCACCCCGTATCTTCGTAGTTGGCTAGCGTGTAGCGCTGCGCGGTGCCGACTCGATGAACGTCAATGCGTGCCTGCGACAGCAAGCGTCGCAGACCGCGTGCGATGGAGTGACGCGAGATCTCACACAACGCCCCGAGCTCCGTGAACGTCAGACGCACCGAACCGGCGGCCCGGGTCGGCGAGGATTTAAAGCTCGCGTAGAAGGCGAGCGCCACGTACAGCTTCAACGCCGCCGCATCCCCTCGGGCGCCGCAAGCGTCGAAGTCGTGCAGCGCGCCGTCGCGGATCCAGCGCGAGGGTAACTTCGACCAGACCGTCTTCATCGCTTGCGCTCCGGGGGATAGAGGTGCGGTGCATCGGCTGCGGCAGAGGTGGCGCACGCCTCGTCGACGCATCGCAGCGGCCGCGGTCGCCAGCCCGCCGGCCGGCGGGGTGTTGATCGCAATCAAACAACGGATATCTAGAATCAGTGGACAAGAGCGCAGACTGAACTCCTTCGCATACTACTGATCTTATTCGAAAACAGGATGGAGATTGGTCGTACACAATCACTCCATGGTGAATGGGCGAATCTCACGCCCGTCTCGGGCGCCTTTGGCGATAGAATCGAGCAAGAAATGAAAGTCAGTGGCGGGTCAGTAGGTCACTGGCATGATCGGCGCTCGCAACACGTTGTCGATGCGACGCGGCAAGAGGGGCGGCGGAAAAAAGTGGAGGCGCGGCGGAGCTGACGTGCGGCACACTGCTAATGTAAGTGCAAGCGGGCATTTCTGGGCAAATACCAAGTCTTTTGTGATCTCTATGGGCTGATCTCAGTGCATCTTAGGCGCCTTGCTCATATTCAAGGATTCATGCATAGGACGCTCGCGCCAGGACGATTTCCGCCTGTCCATCCGGTTAGATGCCGAGTCGTACGCATTCGTGCAGCGGTTCGTGGCCGCGGGCGTGTTCGAGTCCCCCAGTGAAATGATTGCGGAAGCACTTCGCGCGTTGGCGGACGCTATCGAAACCAGCGCTCGGCGGGCGGCGGGACGGCAGGGGTGTCCGGGTGCCGAGGAGGCCAGCCTGGACGAACTCGCAGATGTGCTCGAGCAATCGGAACTGCGACGGAAGAACTAGGATCGCTCGCGCACCACAGCCCAGAGCGTCCACCAGGCAAGCTTTTGTGACGAGCCTTGCTGCGGCCGACGGTATGCGCTCGTTAGTTTTGCAGGGCTTAAGCAGTGAGACTGCGAATGTGGAGATCGTCGAGTTCGAGCATACCCGTAAGCGTATGCGTCGGCTCTATCTTCGCAATCGGTTTTGGGCCCCGCCTCGCTAGCGCTAGAAGGTGGTCTAAGTAAGATGCTTGTGCGCAAAAGGCGCTGGGTTGCGCCCGTGATCGACCCTGCGGTCCGGTTCATCCGAGCTGTTGACTTCTCGTACTTCGAATACCACCACCGACAAATCCGAAGTAGCGCGCGAGTAGTGATTGAGTTTGTCTGGAAAGGTTCAGCGGAAGTCTCTTGCCGGTGCGCGAAGCTTTCCCAGCCAAGGCGAACGATCCACTAGATCCTCCGCAATCACGTGCATGACGCCTTTCTCGTGCTGGACGCGCCCGCCCACCTCGAGCAATTGGGATTGCAAAAATGGCTTCCGGTATTTCGTCGCAACCGTTTCCCAAATAATTACATTAACGACTCCGGTTTCATCCTCGAGGGTCATAAATGTAGTGTTGTGGGCGGTGCCGGGGCTCTGGCGAATCAGAACAAGTCCGGCGATGCGAACGTGCGTATGAGTTTGCAGATCGCGCAAGGATTGAGCCGTGTGAATTTGACGCCGGATAAAACGCTCGCGAAGCAAGGCAAGCGGATGTCTCCTCAATGTGAGGCCGGTGCTGCCATAGTCGGCGGAGATGTTTTGTCCCTCTGTCGGAACACGCAGGATTGGTGTCGCTTCCTCCACAGACAAGTGCTGGAACAGCGGCGCATCGTCTTTCACTCCTGCAAGGGACCAGGCTGCTTGATGGCGATTGCCCGTTAACGGGGCGAGCGCGTTGGCCGCTGCAAGGGCCTCAAGATCCCGCCGATTCAGTCGCGCACGTGCTGCCAGATCCTGGGCGCTAGAGAAAGCTGCCGAGCTTCGTGCAGTAACGATGCGCTCCACGCCTGTCTTCGACAGTCCCTGAACCAGGCGCATTCCTAGTCGAAGGGCGGGGCGCTGCAGCTGATCGGGCTCAAGTGTGCAATCCCAATGACTGTGCGTTACATCTACGGGGCGTACCTCCACTCCGTGATCACGTGCGTCCCGCACTAACTGTGCAGGCGCGTAGAAGCCCATCGGTAACGAATTAATAATCGCTGCCGTGAACTCTGCAGGTGCGTGGCATTTCAGCCACGCGGAGGAATAGGCCAGCAACGCAAATGACGCAGCGTGTGATTCAGGAAAGCCGTATTCGCCAAAGCCTTCGATTTGTCGAAACAGGCGTTCCGCGAAGTCTTCGGGGTATCCGCGCGTTCGTAGCCCGTCGAGGAGCTTGGCGCGAAACGGGCCCAGGTTTCCTTCTTTGCGCCAAGCGGCCATCGCGCGCCTCAGCTGATCTGCTTCGCCTGGCGTGAATCCGGCGGCTACCACGGCGAGTTGCATGACTTGTTCCTGGAAGATGGGAACCCCCAGAGTGCGCTCCAACACGCCGCGTACTGCTTCACTTGGATAGTCCACTGCTTCCGTGCCTTCGCGTCGACGCAGGTACGGGTGCACCATGTCGCCTTGGATGGGCCCAGGACGGACAATTGCAACTTCGACGACCAGATCATAAAGCCGCTCCGGCTTGAGTCGTGGCAGCATGCTCATCTGTGCACGCGATTCGATCTGGAACACGCCGATCGTGTCGGCGCGCTGAATCATCTGATATGTTTCGGGATCTTCGGCGGGAATGGTTGCAAGTGTCAGCTCCTTCCTGTACCAGGCGTTGTGATACTGAAGTGCCTTGCGGATCGCCGACAGAATGCCCAGTGCCAGCACGTCGACCTTTAACAATCCGAGAGATTCGAGATCATCCTTGTCCCATTGAATTACGGTGCGATCAACCATCGCTGCGTTCTCCACCGGAACTAAGTCTTCCAACGTGTCCGCAGCGATCACGAATCCGCCCACGTGTTGCGAAAGGTGCCGTGGGAATCCTCGTAGCTCATTCGACAGCAGCATGACCTGCTGAATGGTTCTGCTTTCTGGATCGAACCCAGCCTCTGCGAGCCACTGTTTCTGATCTATGACTGTACTGGCCGGACGGCGGGTCAGCGCCAGAATCAGTCGCTCGATCTGAAGTGGGTCGAGGCCCAGTGCTTTACCAACATCACGCAGAGCGCTGCGTTGGCGGTAGCAGATGACGGTAGCAGCCAGGCCGGCGCGATGACGACCGTATTTGTCATAGATGTATTGAATGATCTCCTCGCGTCGCTCGTGCTCGAAGTCGATATCGATGTCCGGCGGCTCCGCTCGTTCCTTACTGATGAAGCGTTCGAACAGCACCTGTTGGCGAGAAGGGTCAACCGCCGTAACGCCGAGAGCGAAGCAAACAGCGGAGTTCGCTGCCGAGCCGCGGCCCTGACACAAGATTCCTCGCGCGCGTGCCTCCCGCACGAGATCATGAACTGTCAGAAAGTACGGCTCATACTGCAACTCGCGGATGAGCTGCAGCTCGTGCTCGATCAACGCGAGCGCTTCTTCCGTCACGCCGTTCGGCCATCGATAAGCCACACCTTCGTAGGTGAGCTGACGCAGCCATGAAGCCGGAGTGTGATTGGCGGGCACCAGCTCGCGTGGGTACTCGTATCGAAGTTCGTCGAGCGAGAAGGCGCAGCGTTGCGCAATGGCTACGCTCTCAGCAAGCAGTGAGGCCGGGTAGAGCGCCGACAACCGCTTTATTTCCCGCAGAGATCGCTCACTACTTGGCAATAGCGCGTACCCGCACTGATTCACCGGCGTAATCAGGCGGATCGCAGTGAGCACATCATGAAGCGGCTTGCGCCCCGCGCAGTGCATGAGCGCGCCACCGGCAGCTGTGAGCGGCAGTGCTAACTGCTGCCCAGCGAGTCGGAGTCGCTGCAGGCGCGTGTCGTCGTTCCCCAACCCATGCAGCTCGGCAGCGATCCACAGGCGTCCGTTGAACCGCGTTCTCAACCATTCGCCATCCGAAAGGTTGATCTCGTGGTCGGGGATCCAAAGCAGCAAACAGGCTGTGAGCTCCCACAGATCGTCACGGCGCAGGAGGTAACTACCTTTCGGCGCGGCGCGTCGCGCTTTGGTGATGAGTCGTGACAGTCTTCCATAGCCGAGTCGCGACTGAACCAGTGCGACCACGGTAAGGCCGTCCTCGCACCGCAGTTCAGCGCCTACGATCAGTTGTATTTGCCGACGTTTGGCTTCCTCGTGTGCACGTACGACTCCAGCCAGCGAACATTCATCGGTGATCGCGATCGCCGCGTAACGAAGCTCCGCAGCCATCGCAACCATTTCGGTCGGATGCGATGCGCCCTTGAGGAACGAGAAGTTCGTCAGGGCATGCAGTTCCGCATACTGCGTCATCACCCGAACAGGCCATGCAGGCGCCACTGCCCTGAGTGCAATCGGTCCCGGTACACCCATCCAAGCGCACCGAGAGGAGAAGTCACTCGATGGTAGTCACGAACGCAGAAGTCGTCGTCCCACCAACCTGATTCGATCCTTTCCGGCGCGGACAAGCTTTGTTTGCGTAGGGTTCGGTGGGCGGCAGGTCGCACGTCATACGGTTGAGACAGCAGCCACAGCGGTCGGGGCGCCAGCGATTCAGGTAGGTGCTCGCGAAGCGTCAGCGGTTGCATGTTCGTCGATGCAGGCGCATGCGCCCGCTCCGGGCGATAGTCCGCTCGACTCTGCAGGCTGCTGACGGACGTCTGGCCCAAGCGGGAGCGAAGTTGCTCAAGCAATCGTGCCTGTGCATCCGCTCTGGCCGCAGTCGCTTCCGAGGAACCTGCGGTTCCAAACAGCTCCTGCGTAGCTTTGGGAGCGGGGTGGAGTTGTTGAACTGTTATGGACAATGCACTGACGGGCGAGGGGAGTTGCACGCGAGCGAGCTGCTCTCGCATCAGCTCAGTCACGTGCTGCATGTCAGCTGTCGGTCGCGCCAAGCCCAGCGTAACGGGAGTAGACGCCTGCTCTCGATGACGAAGTGCGATGCGAATGCAATCTACGGACAGGCTGCGTCTGGTCAGAAACAACTGAAGGCGCTTCAAGCTCTTTTCGAGGATGACACCGAGCAGCCCAGTGGTCTCGATCTCAAAATCCAGCGGCACCCGATCCTCGTAAGTCTCCGCGGATGCGAAGTACCGCCGCACCTCGGGATGGCGGCCTACGGCTGCGTCGAGTTCGGTCAACCGTTCGTAACCAATCCGGCGAGCGAGTCCGCCCCGCGGCAGACGCAACAGATCGCCGATAGTCAGAACGCCGAAGCGAGCTAATCGAAGCTCGACTTCCGATGGCCACAGCAGAGCGTTCACTGGCAATCGTGAGAGGCTGCGGATCAAATCGCGAGGCCCGACGATCGTCGGCTCTTTTGCGACTCGCGAGAGCCAGAGTGAGCTGTGCACGGTCGGGCTCATGGCAAGTTGCGGAGCAAAGCCTCGGCGATGGAAGTCCTGGCGAATGCGTTCGACAAAGTTGTTGAGTCCGCCAAATAGTCGGAGGCTGCCGCGAACCTCGAGCGCGATTTCGTTGGGCGGCTGCGGGCTCACCGACGACGTATATTGCTGGCACTGCCCCGCGACCTCATTCAAGAGTTGTATTTCCTGGGCGGAGTTGCGAGGCAGGAACTGAACGTCTGCAGATAGGGCGATGGCGGCATTCAGCGAATGACCCGCGCGAATTCCAAACGTGGTCGCCGCCACATTGCATGCGAGCACGGTCGATCGCCGATCACCATCGACAACCGCGAGCGGCTGTGCTTCCAAGATCGCACGCTCAGCGGCGCTTAGCGCTGAGAGGGCTGCGCGCAGTGGCCAGTCTGGAAAATGCAGCGCAAGCCAGATCGCGCGACGCCGACGCACTATCGGTGCAGGTGCGGGTCCAGTCGGCGGTGGTACAACGCTAAGTATCCTCGGGCTTGCGTTGGGCCTGCGTTTCTCTGGAGCGGGTGGGATGAGCGGCAGCTGCACGGACTTCATAGACGCGCCTCCGGTTGCAGCCGTCGCGAATCAATATCTAGCAGCAACTCGCTAGGTTTGCGTCCCTGCGCCTTGAGTACTTTCACATGTAGCGACGTACCTTGTGCAGCAATCTGTAATCGCACATGCGCGGGCGACGGTTGAGCAGCTGCGCTCCTCGGTCGATACAAGACGCCGTGAACACTTCCAGTGCTCACGGCAAGCCGGATTCGACGCAGGCCGGCCGCGTCAGCATCCGTCACCCACGCGAGCACCGCTGAACATGCGTCCGCTTTCAGTGCTCGCTCCATTGACCACAACGTATTGCGTGATGAGAGATCCGTCACCAGCCAGTGGTGACACTCGGCGAGCCCGTGTTGTGCTAGGGCGACTGCGTTTGGATGATGTGGCGGATTCAACCAAACAAAGAGCGGTGGAGGCGGTGCTCGCTTCGTGAGCGCTCGCAACAGCGGCAGTATCAATTGCAGCTCGCCGATCCCATAGTCATCGGTCAGGATCTCGAGCAACGCCGGAATTGGCCAACCTCCACCGAGCGCACCGTCAAGCGGCTCGAATCCGGTAGGTTCTACGGCAGCATTGTGTGAGTGCAGTGACTGCGCGCGCCAGACATTCGGTATTTGAAGCGGATCAAACATTGCTCGTAGGCCACGCTATTCGCCCCGGTCCTTGCGCGCTTGGTTGATGAGCGACCATTCGGCATAGGAGTGTCCACGCCGCGATTGATCTGGTGTCCGCGGACGATCCTCGTATCCGCGAGTGAACGCTAAGGGATCACGAAACATGACGGTGCAAGTGGTGCAGGAGAAAAACGTGGTTAGGTACGACGTTCCATTCGGACGCCTCACGACGACGCGTTCGCACGACACGCTCTTGCACAGCGGGCAGCGGAAGTACGTCGGTCGATCCGGCATCTGGGAAAATCCACAGGGCTGATGATATGTACAGTACCGATCCTAGCACCGGCATGACGGCTGACAAGATCCGGGAGTTCCCACCAACGAAGGTGGGAGATACCGCCAGTGAGGTAAGTGGCTGATGCCGCGCCGGTTTCGTAGGCGCTAGAAGAAATCGATTGACAGCACGGGCTTGATAAGCGCGCCCGCCGGAGATCGTGAAAGCACGGTGGACGTGCGCTACGCCGCCTCGACCTGTGCTCGTAGTATGGGGTTTGACGGTCGCTCAGCAGCGCTTGCAGCTCCTCGGTAGACTTCCCGGTCGGCTTCAGCCACTCATCGGCGCGTGCCGGCTGAATATTGATGATCATCCGATCGGTAGGGAGGTGCGAGCTCGTGACGTTATGCCGCGCGCACGCCACAGCCTGCCACAGTTTCTGTTTGTCGAGCAGGTAAGAGTCTTGCTCGGCGCTGCAGCTGCCAACCCGCACCACTGCATGATCATTCGACTCGCGCTCGGCTCTGGACTGCGCAAGCAGGAACTCGCGACCTTTCCGTTGGCGTACGTCTTTAATCCTGACGGTGCCGGCAATAGCCGCAACGTTAAAGTCCACCTGGATCCCAGCGACGGCCACGGCATCAAGACCATGGGCAGCAGAGCACGAGTCATCTTTATAACGCGCGCACTGATGAGGGATCTGTATCAATACGCCGTGCACTATCGCGGAGAGCGAGCTTCGCTCAGCAAAGAGGAGGCGCAACCGCTGTTTCTGAATCAGGATAGAAGGACCTTCACTCAAGACGGAAAGAGCCTCGATCGTATCGTTCGCCTCATCGGGCGAAAGGCTGGAGTGAAAGTGTGGACGCATATGCTGCGACATACTTATGCGACACACACGCTCGTATCTTTGCAGCGCAATCGCACAGGCAACCGGATCGAGCCCTTAGTCTTTCTGCAAAACCAGCTTGGACACACGTCGGTCAGTTCGACGCTCAAGTACCTGCACCTCATCAATGAACTTGCGGACGATGCGGTGTTGGCATACGACCGAGAGCTCGACGTCCTGGCAGGAGGCATCAATGGGCAAGCGTAAGATGTTCGTTCGGGTTGATCTTCCACCTACAGACGTACGGCACGCGCAGGATGACGCGACCGGCAGTGTGTTGATCTTTCCTGATCGCATTCCGCCGGCGAACACTGTCGTGCGGTTTGCTGAGAATCCTGCCGGTGCGCGGACGTTTGACTTCGCGGACTGGTATGGCCTTGGAATCGACGCGATCACCTACGCGTGCCAGCGCCAGATAGAGCGCTTCATTGACCATCAGGACTTGGATGTTGAGTCCAGGACGATCGTCGGGTACTGCCAGGCTGGGCTGTGCCAGTTCCTGAAATTTGCAACCATGCTCGCCTCGGCCATGCAGCGGTCACTGCAACTCAGTGACATCGATCGGCGCATGCTGGACAGCTATCTGGTCTTTCTGAGCGACACCGGAATGGGAGTGTCGAGCCAGCGAGTTATCTATTACTACATGAAGTCTGTCCTTCGGACGCTTGGACAGCGCGGGCTCATCAACATTGTGCATTCCGGTGATGGGGCCACATTCCTGAAGAATGCCTTTTCCAGTTCACACCGCTTTGATCTTGGGGAAAAGCCGCTTTCGCCCTCTGAGAAGAAGGCTTTTACTCTGGCAATCAAGCGCGCAGTAGAGCCTCTGTTCCGGCCCGATGCAGGGATACCCAGCAGGCAATCGCTGTCGCACGCGTTGTTACTAATCGCGCTGCATACGGGCCGGAACACGACCCCGTTGGTTGAGATGCCGATCGACTGCTTACGACCTCATCCAAAGGACGGTACAGAGTTTCTTGTGCTGTACAAGCGTAGAGGTCATACGACGACCAAGATTGCGCTGCGCTCGGAGTCCGGTGTTAAACGTGTGGTGGAATCGCTGCCAACGGTTCGTCCATCCATCGCCCAATTGATTCGTCGAGTGATCGTGCTCACAACTGCGCTGCGCCTTGAAGCGCCCGCTGAGCTACGTAATCGATTGTGGCTGTACCGAGCCGCCGACGGCAGGGTCACTTCGCTGCAGGCCAAACGTCTGTCAGACGACGTCGCGGCGCTTGTCCAGCAACATCACTTGAAAGATGCAGATGGGAAACCGATGCGCATCAACGTGAGTCGATTGCGCAAAACGTTCGTGAATCGCGTCCACGAGATCCTCGACGGAGATCTCGCAGCCACGGCTGCTGCCGCCGGGAACCAGCCCAGGATCACAGACCAGCACTATCTGCGGCCTGGTGTTGAGGCGAAAGCGAACTGGCGTTCATGGGCATGTGTCTCGTGCAGGAGTTGCTGAGCGGTACGCTGGGCGCGACCGAGCGAACGCCCGTTGGCCGGTGCTCGGATAACAAGCACGGTGAGTTCGCACCAAAGCACGCGGGCGCCATGTGCCAGAGCTTCATGAACTGTCTTCGCTGTCGCAACTACGTCGTAACAGGCGATGATTTGTGGCGCCTCTTCTCGTTCTACTGGCGCGTGCTCAACGAGCGGGGCCGCGTGAGCAAGCGTCGATGGGAGAGGCACCTCGCTCACATCCCGCGCGTGATTGATCGGGACGTCGTGCAAGATGGTTTGGTACGAAAGGTATTCACGAAGGAGCAGGTCGATGCTGCTCGCGAACGTGCCCGTCGTGAACCACACCCGTTCTGGGCAGGCGAGACGATCATCGGTGAGTTGGAGAGCTTCGCGTGAACAACGCACTGACCGCTTACTTCCGCCAACGCATCGACCCGCTGTCACCGCTGCAGGAAGAACGCAGTGCGCTGGTCATCAGCAGCCGCATCGTTGATGGCGAGCCGATCGTCATTAGTCGCTACCGTGACGATGTGTGGCGGATATTGAATCAGCCAACCAACAAGCCGCCCTCAGAGCAGGCGATCAATTTCTATCGGCTACCGCGCGCATTTCAAGAGACGATGAAGGCGATTACATATCGATACCTGCAGCGAGGACGTGAGGGGCAGAAGCGTCCAGGCCCACGGGCAGTGGTGAAGCTAGTTCGTGATGCTGGGCCGTTTCTCCGATACCTCGAGAAGCGCAGCATCGCAAAGCTCGCCAATGCAACTGCCGAGATTTGCGCTGGTTACGTGGAAGCGTGTCGCAGGCATCGGGTCTCAACGTCCGACGGGTCTAAACCGATGGCCGTGCAGGCGCTCGTTCACCGCTTCGCGAGTGTCGAAGCTCTGCACGAACTGAGCCAGTACACGCAAGACCGCATGCCGGAATATCCGTGGCCTGAGACATCTGCCGCCCACTTGGCCGGCCGAACGGGCCCAGGCACGGGCCTTCGTAAAGGTGGCACTCCGCTGATGCCAGATGAAGTGTTCACCCGGCTGTTCCAGAGAGCTTCGTCCATCGTGGAGAGCGGTGCTTCGCTGCTCGACGTGCGCGATACCTGGCTTATTATGGAAGCGGAGCGCGGCCAGAACTGGGACTACGGTACCAAATGTTATGAGCTCGGTTGTTTTGTGAAATCACGGGGGTGGAGGAGTGCAGGGGATTTTAACAAGGCCCTATATGAGCTGAGGACGGCCTGCTACATCATCGCGGCAAGCTTATCCGGATGTCGGAACCATGAGCTTGCGTTTGTTCAAACAGGCGCGTGCTACAGCACGACCTCTAAGATCGCTGACCGCGAGGATGACGTACAAACCTTTTGGTGGATGCGCTCGCAGTCGACGAAAACCGGCGCTGACCACACAGAATGGATGATCCCGAAAGCGGCGGCCACTGCGTTGAAAGTCATGGAGCGATGGGCGAGCCCCTACCAGCAACAGATTGCGACGGAAATCGATATGCGCCGGGCTCGTGATCGGAATGACCCTGAGATCGCTGAAGCGCTCCGGCACCAGGCCGCATTGTTTCTGGCTGCCGAGCATCGCCGCGGAAATCAAGTATGAACCCTTTCGGGACAAGGGTGGAACATCGCGCTGAAGAAATTTGCGCGCTCATGTGGCCTTGATTGGAAGTTGGCGTCGCATCAGTTCCGACGCAAGTTCGCCAACTACGCTGCGCGCAGTCAGTTCGGAGATCTCCGCTACTTAAAGGAGCATTTCAAACACTGGTCCCTCGATATGACTCTTGCGTATGCGATCAACGAGTCGCAGGAAATGGAGTTGTACGCTGAGATTCAGGCAGAGCTGGATGACATTAAGTTGGGCGTCGTCGAGTCCTGGTTGGATCCAACGGCACGTCTTGCCGGTGGGTACGGAGCGAACATCGTTGACTGGCGCGGGTCGAAGCCCATCACTCTGTTTAAGGACCGAAAGCACATGGTGCGCTCACTTGCTGAGAGCACGTCAATTCGCAGCAACGGACACGCCTGGTGCACAGCTGATGACAATCTCTGCGTGGGAAACGATCTTGAGGTGACGCGATGTACGAGTTGCCGAAACGCTGTTATTGGTTTGAAGCATGTCCCGATCTATAGGGGGCTCCACGATCACTTATCGGAGGTGCTTAAGTGCGATGACATAGGTGAAGCAGGGTTGAAGCACGTTCGTAGAGACCTCGATCGACTTGGCAGCGTCCTGGATAGCCTGGCGCAGCCAGTCGGGGACGCAAGCCGTGCCAGGTAGGAAGACAGCTAACGTGCGTGAGAAAGAACTGCGCCTAGCTATGCTTCGCATCAAGCATGGCAAGGCGCACACCGGTGCTACCCGGGTCAGTATTCTGTCGGTTGCGAAAGAGGCCGGGGTTTCGGACTCCCTGATTCACAATCAGTATCCTGCCGTCGCGGAGCAGATTCGTCGGGAGCAGGGACGAGATGGCCGCGCGCAGCGCGACGCAAAGCACCAGGCGCTTAAGAAAGAGCGCGAGAAAAACGTCGATCTTCGCCAGGAGATATCCGCCCTACAGATTGATGTGAAGCGATTGAGCTCGATCAATGAGGTGCTGCACGCCGAAAATCGCACCTTGCGTGCAAGGCTTGGTAACGAAGCGGTGGTCCCGCTTGTGCCTCGGGCGCCAGCCGCTTCGTAGCACCAGCGATGTTACTGGCTCTTTTTGAGCGCCACGGTGTTCGGGCCCCTCGATCGCCACGCTGTCACATTGGCCACCGACCGAATGCCGGACTCAACGGCAGCGTGGTCTTGAGCCGCTGCTGAAATCCAAAGTTCGGGTGGGATCTTTGTGCCTCCTGTTTTGATATACCATTCGCAGCCACAAGAAAAGCCGAGGCTACGCCATCGATGAACGGTCAGCCCCTAACCGAGGAAGAGATTCGCGACTGTCTGGAGCGATCTGGCTATTTAATGGAGTCAAGGATCGTGCGAATGCTCAATGACGCCGAGTTTTTCGTTGAGCCGAACCAAGCGATTAAAGACGCCCGAACTGGAAAATCTAGGGAGATCGACATTCTCGCTGAGCGCCACCGTTTCGATCCAGCGCGGCCAAATACAGCAGTCTGGACGAATTTCGCGCTCGAGACGATCAACAATCCGTATCCATTCGTTCTGCTTACGCCACGCCCCAACACGCCGAATGCAAATTTCGAGACGTACGTTCGTTATTACTTCACGCCGCAACACAACAACGTGTTCATGATGCAATTAGATATGTATGACGTTGCTGGCGTGAACTGGGACAACCTATTCTCCCAGTATTGTGCGCTGACTCCAAAGAAGCATGGGGATCCGAGTAGAAAAAGGGAATTAATGGCGACACATCCCGACGATGTTTATAGCTCACTTCTGAAGCTAGCCGAGTACGTGGAGTATGAGTACCAGGAATGGGACACACGATCGATAAGCGACGAATATTGGCGCCTTCTATTTTGGCGGCCGATGCTCGTGCTAAGCGGGCGATTACTGACGGTCCATTGGAACGATAAGGGCAGCTTCACAATGGAGGAAGCTAAGATGGGCCGACTAGAGTTCAACTGGCACCTAGAGGGTGAGGCCCGCAGTACGATCATCGACATCGTTACAGAGGACTTTCTTATGAGTCGAATCGAGGCTCTATGCGCGAAGGATGAAGAGCTCCTTCAGGCGATCTTTGAGATCGGGCTCAAGTCAGGACGCAATCCGAAACAGGTATGAACAGTTGGGTGGAAAGAATGTGCTGAAAGCGGACATTCGGTGACGATGACGCGGACCGTTAAACTGGCGGATAAATGCCTCCTAGACGCCATCGATGTGCCATGGGATTTTCGTGAAGATTCGCGCAGGTGAGTACAGATTCTCGCTATGCCCATCACAGATCGACTAGAGATATGACCGCTCAATATCCCGTTCTTAAATTCATGGATTGGCAGGCCAGAGGTGAACGAAGCGCGGCCGCTGTGTATCGAGTCATGCTGTTTGATCCGAGAGGGCAGTATCCCCGGGGAACTGTTCACGTTCCCAACGGTGTTTTCCATGCGGATTCAGAGATCGTGTTCTCTCTGGTTTACGGAGGATCTTGGTGACCTGCTGGTCGAATTTCGGACCGATCAATCTTTGTGGGATGATGGCTCCTCGGGATGGAGGAGCGATGAAGAAGAGCCGATTCACCGAAGAACAAATGGTCAAGATCTTGCGCGAGGCGGATCAGTCGCCGGT
>Ga0247784_1000064_pt1 | contig 38966 bp, 39 predicted proteins | sample UWRJL169409R5_FD_179909 | JGI IMG/M metagenome (GOLD analysis project Ga0247784, IMG submission 179909) | Plant litter microbial communities from Arlington Agricultural Research Station in Wisconsin, United States - UWRJ-L169-409R-5 | ecosystem: Environmental > Terrestrial > Plant litter >...
GCGAGAACTTGCTCGATGGGCCGGCGTTTGGAAGTGAGCTCCATCTGACCCGTCGCGGCCTGCAGCAGGTAACAGCCGCTCGCGCTCAGTGACGCGACGACGAGGATGGAACAGCGGTAGAGGTGACGCAGGAAACGCAATTGGGTTTGTTTGAGTGGTCCTGTTGCAGCCGTCATTTTTACACCGTGGCGGCGCGCAAGCCACCCGGTCGGTACAATGCGTTCATGAAGATTTATCTGGTAGGCGGTGCCGTGCGCGATCAGCTGCTCGGCCTGGACGTGCGGGAGCGCGACTGGGTCGTCGTCGGCGCACGCCCGCAGGAACTGATCGACCGGGGATTCAGGCCCGTCGGCAAGGATTTCCCGGTGTTCTTGCATCCGCAGAACGCGGAGGAATATGCGCTCGCCCGCACTGAACGCAAGACCGGGCCGGGCTATCGCGGCTTCGACACGATGTTCTCGCCCGATGTCACGCTGGAGCAGGATCTCGAACGCCGGGATCTCACGATCAATGCCATTGCACGCGACGAGGCGACTGGCGAGCTCTTCGATCCGTTTCACGGCCAGCGCGATTTGCAGGAACGCTGGCTGCGTCACGTATCACCGGCGTTCGTGGAAGATCCGGTGCGGGTGCTGCGCATCGCTCGCTTTGCCGCTCGTTTTGCGACACTCGGCTTTCGTGTCGCGCCCGAGACGATGGAGCTGATTCGTGAGATCGCTGCGCGCGGTGAGCTCGATGCGCTGGTGCCTGAACGCGTTTGGCAGGAAACGCAGCGTGCATTGGAAATGCCGGCCCCGAGGCAGTTCTTCGAAGTGCTGCGCGAAGGCAATGCGCTGCCGATAATCTTCCCGGAAGTGCACGCGTTGTTCGGAGTGCCGCAGCCTGAACAATGGCATCCGGAAATCGATACGGGCATTCACACCATGATGGTGCTGGATCAAGCGACAGAGCTCACGCCGGACCCAGTGGTGAGATTCGCGGCGCTCACGCACGACTTGGGCAAGGGCACGACGCCGAAGCACGAGCTGCCTCGTCACGTCGATCACGAAGAACGCGGAGTGGAATTGGTGGAAGGACTGTGCGATCGGCTGAAGATTCCGAACGCGTATCGCGAGCTGGGCGTGCTGGTCTCGCGCTTCCACCTACACATGCACAAGATCGCCGAGCTGCGAGCGTCGACGCTGCTGGAACTGCTCGAACGCCTCGACGCGTTCCGGCGACCGGCCCGTTTTCAGCAATTCATGCTGGCGTGTGAAGCCGATGCGCGCGGTCGAAAGGGACTCGAAGAGCGCCACTATCCGCACCCAGAATTTCTAGCGGGCGCGCGTGAAGTTGCGGTCGGTGTGGTGCTGAGCGATGAGGAGCGGCAGGGATTGCAGGGCTTCGAGATCGCCAAACGACTGCACGAGAAACGCGTGCACGCCTTGAAACATTTCAAGGAAGCATGGGAAGCGAAGCAACCCGCATCACAGTGACGCGGCGAGGTCTCGTGTCGCGAAGCCTCTCAACGCGGCCGGCCCGCCTTTGGACAGGCCGATGACTTTGAATCGCTCGCCCATCTCGCCCGGCAGCGTGAGTAACATCGCTTGCCGCGCCTGCTGCAAGCGGCCGGTGAGATCGTCATCGTCCTTCGGCGCGAGGAACTGCTCGATACCGCTGCCGATGAGAAAGTGAGCTTGCGTGGTGTAACCCGCCACGTTCATGCCTGCAGCCACAGCTGCCGCGGCGACAGCAGTGAAATCCACCCACGCGCCGATGTCCTGCACGCCCACGTTGATCAATGCATCATCGTGAAAGCGATGACGGAAGTGGCACAACATCGTACCGGCGCTTCGGCTGCTCGCGTAGTACTGACGGCGTGGCAATCCATAGTCGATGAAAAACGCGACGCCCTCGCTGATCGCATTCGCGATGCCCGCGATCCAAGGTGTAAGACGCAGGTTGATCTCGGAGGTATATCCATCCGGGAACGGCTCACCGAGATTGAATTCGATCTCGCGCACGGCGGCTTCCAGCACCGCGTCCGCGTGCACTTCGGACCAATCGAGACGGCCGAACTGCCAGGTCACACCGAGCTGATTCACCTGCAGCCCGCGAATGCGGAAGCGCTGGATCGGCAGCGCGTCGAGCACTTCATTCGCCAGCAGCACGCCGCGGAAATTTTCCGGCAGCTGATCGAGCCATTCGATTCGAGACATCAGCTCCGGCACGCGTGTCTCTAGTAACGCACGTTGGCGCTCGCGCAGATCGGCACTGACTTCGAGAATGAGATAGCGCTCGGGCAAGCGCTGCTGACGACTGAGCTCGCTCAGCACATCGGCGGCCATCACGCCCGAGCCCGCGCCTAATTCGAGAATGCTTCCCCCACCGATCGACTGCAGCACTTCGAGGCATTGGTTGGCCAGGCAGCGACTGAACAGTGGCGAGATTTCCGGCGCGGTGACGAAATCGCCGGCGCCGCCGAGCTTGGTCGCACCGGCACTGTAATAACCGAGGCCGGGCTCGTACAGCGCCATCTCCATGAAGCGCTCGAAGCTGATCCAACCGTGCGCGGCCTCGATCGCATCGCGAATGCGCTCGACCAGCCGTTCGCTGTGGGCCGCTTCGTCGGGCGACAGCGGCGGCAGCGACAGCTCGACGCTCAAGCGGTCCGCTCCATCGAAAGATCCGGGTTTGCAGCGCTCGCCAGTTCGTTCACCATAGCTCCAGACCTTCGGCACCAGTCATGAGTCACTAGTCAGCAGTCACTTCCATGGACACTCTTTCAGGACGTTCGGTGCTGATCACCGGCGCGGCGCGCCGCATCGGTGCAGCGTTGGCCCGCGGCTTTCATGCCGAAGGCGCCAACGTCTGTATTCATTTTCACCGTTCGGCGCCCGAAGCGGAACAACTCCGTGATGAATTGAACCTCGCGCGCTCCGGGTCCGCCCTGCTGGTCGCCGGCGATCTGCTCGATCTGGAAGCGCTGCCGCTGCTGGTCGAACAGGTCCTGAAGGCGTTTGGCCGGCTCGATGTGCTCATCAACAATGCGTCCACCTTCTATCCGACGCCGCTCGGCAAGATCACGGCCAGCCACTGGGACGATTTGATCGGCACCAATCTGCGCGCGCCGCTGTTTTTGGCGCAGGCCGCTGCCGACCCTTTGCGAATCACGCGCGGGCTGATTCTGAACATGATCGACATCCACGCGCAGCGGCCACTGCCTCAGCATCCGGTGTATTCCACCGCCAAGGCGGGCCTTGTGATGTTGACTCGTTCGCTGGCTCGCGAGCTGGCGCCCGACGTGCGAGTGAATGGCATCGCGCCCGGCCCGATCCTGTGGCCCGAAGGCGGGCTCGCGGCCAGCCTGCAACAGGAAATCATCGACAAGACGCTGCTCAAACGTAGCGGCACGCCCGAGGACATCGTGCGTACGGCCTTGTTCTTCGCGCTGGGCGCGCCGTATGTCACGGGCCAGATTCTGGCGGTCGACGGCGGCCGGAGCGTCGGCTGGTAACTGCTGCGATCAGTCCCTGCTGTCTAAAAAGACTTCGACCATCGAGTGGCCGGAGGCGTCGAACGATTCCCACAGTTCGCGCATGGTCTTGCCGGAGATGGGATGCCGAACGTTGGGGGCGATGTCGGCGATGGGCTTGAGCATGTAGGGGCGCTTGATGAGATCGGGCCGCGGGATTTTCAGGCCGGGCTCGTCGCTGACCAAGTCGCCGAATAAAAGAATGTCCAGATCCATGGTGCGCGGTGCCCATTTCGGGGCGTCGACGGGGCGATCGCAGTCTGCTTCGATTTTTTGCAGCTGTTGGCGGACGTCGGCCACTTCGTCTTCGGTGCGGAAGCCCACTACAAGGTTGATGAAATCGTCGCCAGTGAAACCGACCGCTTGATTGCGATAGGCCGGCGACAGTGACAATGGACCATACGCCGCCGCGAGTTCGCGCAGGGCGCGAGCCAGATATTTCTCCGGCTCAACGTTACTGCCGGCCGCGACGTAAACGTCGTTCACGGCTGCACAGCCGGCGGCGGCAGCGCATAGTCCTCGGCGCGGCGCTCGATTTCGATGCCGACATCTCGGGCGCCGCGAATTGCGCCCCGTTTGTTGAGCCGCACCTTCACCCAGGAAACCCCAAACTCCGTGACGATGACGCGCGCGATCTGGTCGGTGAGCGTTTCGACCAGCTGATATTGCGACTCGCCGACGAAGGCGATCAGCCGCTTCGCGACGCGTTTGTAGTCGATGGTGTCGTCGATGTGATCGGTCGCCGCGGCACGGCGAATGTCCGCCGCCATTTCGACGTCGATGACCACGGTCTGTTTAACACGGCGCTCCCAGTCCCAAATGCCGACGATGCATTCGATGCTGAGCTGGCTGAGGAAGATCTTGTCCATGCGGGAACGAAGTGACTACTGACTAGTGACTGATGACTGGCCGGAGGGGGCGCGCAGTGTATTGAGCGGCCAGCGCGCCGTCGCTCGAATCTTTAGATCGTCGTGCTCGCCCGCGGCGAGCCGGCGGTAGCCGGCGTAGGCAATCATGGCGGCATTGTCGGTGCAGAACTCAGGGCGCGGATATAACACCTGCAATCCACGGCGTTCGCCCAACGCTTTCAGCTCCGCGCGCAGCCGCCGATTCGCGCCAACGCCGCCGGCAACAACCAAGGTTTTCAGGCCAGTCTGCTTCGCGGCCCGAGCGCATTTGGCGACCAACGTCTCGACCACGGCTTGTTGGAATTCATGAGCCACATCGGCGCGAGTCTGCTCGTCCAACTCCCGGCCACGAATCGCCACGACCACCGCGGTCTTCAGCCCGCTGAAGCTGAAGTCCAGACCGGGCCGATCGAGCATGGGGCGAGGAAAATCGAAGTGACCGGGTCGCCCGCTATCCGCCAACTGCGCCAGCGCCGGTCCGCCCGGATACGGCAGACCGAGCATTTTCGCGGTCTTATCGAAAGCTTCACCGGCAGCATCGTCCAGCGACGAACCAATGATTTCGTAATCACCCAGGCCGCGCACGGTTGCTAATAAGGTGTGCCCCCCCGACACCAGCAGCGCCAGGAACGGAAATTCGGGTGCAGTGGCCTCCAGCATTGGTGCCAGCAAGTGCCCTTCTAAATGATGAACACCGACCGCCGGCTTCCCCCAGGCAAAAGCCAAACTACGCGCAACGGACGCCCCGACCAGCAAAGCCCCGACCAATCCCGGCCCGGCCGTGTAGGCAACACCGCTCAACTCCTCCGGCCCGACCTTGGCTTCGGACAAAGCCTGCTGAACCAACGGCAGCAGCTTCTTCACGTGATCGCGCGAGGCCAATTCAGGCACGACGCCGCCGTACACGGCGTGCAGCTTTATCTGACTGTAAAGGCAGTGCGATAGCAGCCCGGCCTCGCCGTCATACACGGCGGCGGCAGTCTCGTCGCAGGAGGTTTCGATACCCAGGACTTTCAAAATGGCGGCCTTAACGGGGACGGAAAACCCTATATGTGGGGGCGAAGCGTAATGTCAGCGGCGGATTCTGCGGGTTTTCCGGCAACGGTTGCGCCGTTTTTGCGGGTTCCAGGCTCCAGCGCGGCCCGGCAGCGGGCGCAGTCCACGCTTTTAACAGCAATTTTTCACGAGATTTTTGCTTTTCAATGCGGGGCTCATTAGACTTCCGCGCTCTCAACCGCCCCCGTAGTTCGTCTCGACCCTCAGCGTCACCTCGTCGGCGCTGCCGCTGTCGGCTCGAATCGACGCCAAATGGTTCGATTTGGCGGGCGGCCGTTCCAAACAACCGAGGTAGAGATGCCGAGCGTTCGCGTCCGAGAAAACGAGTACTTCGATGCCGCCTTGCGGCGCTTCAAGCGCGCCTGCGAAAAGGCCGGGGTTCTGACCGAATTGCGCCGCCGGGAATTCTACGAAAAGCCGACGCAGGAACGTAAGCGCAAGAAAGCCGCCGCCGTGAAGCGCCACATGAAGCGCGTCACTCGCGACGGCAGCAGCCGCGGCGGCGCCCGCCCGGCCCGCGCGTACTGATCGAATCGTCTTCCTGGGGGCGGTGAGCCACTCACCGCCCCCATTCCATTTCCGCTTCGGACCCAAGCCACCATGTCATCACTCAAGGACCGCATCACCGAAGACATGAAGGCCGCGATGCGCGCCAAAGAGTCCGAGCGTCTCGGCACCATCCGCATGATCACTTCCGCCATCAAGCAGCGGGAAGTGGACGAGCGCATCCAGCTCGACGACACCCAAGTCCTGGCGGTCATCGAAAAGATGATCAAGATGCGCAAGGAATCCATTGCGCAGTTCCAAAGCGGGGGCCGCGAGGATCTGGTCGCGAAGGAACAGAAGGAAATCGACCTGCTGCAGGTCTATATGCCCGCCCAGCTGAGCGAGGCGGAGCTCGACAAACTGATTGCCGAGTCGATCGCCGAAGCCGGCGCCACTTCCATCAAGGAAATGGGTAAAGCCATGGCGTTGCTCAAGCAGAAAGCCCAAGGCCGCGCCGACATGGCCGCGGTCAGCGCCAAGCTCAAGGCCAAGCTCGGCGGCTGAACGCCGCCGCCCGTCCCCGCCGTCCACCGCAAACGCTCGACGCCGAAGCGTCGGTGCCACCCACTTGAAGGCATCGCCGAGCGGCCCTATGTCCCTCCGGCAGCATGAAAAACAGGAGTTTTTCAGTGCAGCGTGCGACCTTATAAGTGACCAATGCTGGTTATAAACCGCCGCCAAGGATCGCCAACGCCGTAATTGGTGACGGTGAAGGGACGGACGGAATATGGCCGAGCGTTAGCGAGGTAAAGCCCGTGCGCGGTGCCGGAGGGACATAGGGCCGCTCGGCGATGCCCGCCGCAAGCCCAAAAACCAAGCCGACGCGGTGTATTCTTTTCTTACCTAAACGCGCGATCGACCGTCACCAAACGTGTCCGGCCTCATCCCCAAACATTTCATCGAAGATCTGATCGCCAAGGTCGACTTGATCGAGCTGATCGGCAGTCGCGTGCCGCTCAAAAAACACGGCAAGGAATATAAGGCCTGTTGCCCGTTCCACGGCGAAAAGACGCCCTCGTTCACCGTCGTTCCGGACAAGAACTTCTATCACTGCTTCGGCTGCGGCGAGCACGGCAACGCCCTTGGTTTCCTGATGAAGCACGACAACCTCGGCTTCGTCGAGGCCATCGAGGAGCTGGCGGATCGCGTCGGCGTCGAGATTCCGCGCGAGCAAACACCGGGCCAACGCCCGCCTCCGGCCGATGCATTGTTCGGAACATTGGACAAAGCCGCGGCCTACTACCGCAGCGAACTGATGAATACGGAGCGCGGCAAGGCTTATTTCAAGGCTCGCGGCTTAACAGGCGAGACCGCCGCGACCTTCGGCCTCGGCTACGCGCCGGACGCGTGGGATTCAGTCCTTCGACACTTGGGCAGCACCGAGGCCGACCGCGCACGATTGTTACAGGTCGGCCTGGTCATCGAACGCGACAACAAGTCCGGCCATTACGATCGTTTCCGCGATCGCGTGATGTTTCCGATCCGCGATGCACGGGGCCGCACCATCGGTTTCGGCGGCCGGGTGCTCGACAAGGGCGAGCCCAAATATATGAATTCGCCCGAGACCGAGCTCTTCCACAAGGGCCGCGAGCTGTACGGGTTGTACGAAGCCCGGCAGGCGACGCGAACCCTATCCCGCCTGTTGATCGTTGAAGGCTATATGGATGTCGTTCGCCTGCACCAGGCTGGCATTACTTACGCCGTGGCTACGTTAGGAACAGCAACGACGCCCGAACATCTGTCCCGCGTGTTCCGTATTTGTAACGAAGTGGTGTTTTGTTTCGACGGCGACCGCGCCGGGCGCGCCGCCGCCTGGAAAGCGCTGGAGAATTCGTTGAGCCAGGTGCGCGAAGGCCGTCAGATTCGCTTTTTGTTTCTACCCGACGGGCACGACCCGGATTCGCTGGTCGGCGAGGAAGGCCGCGAAGCGTTCGAAGCCCGGCTCAAGCAGGCGCTGCCGTTGTCTGAATATTTTATTAATCATCTGAGTGCGCAGGTCGATGTTCGCAGCATCGATGGCCGCGCCCGTTTAGCTGAAATGGCACGACCATTGCTAGAGCGCATCCCCACGGGGATTTTCCGCGAACTGATGGCAGACGAAGTCGCAAAAGTCGTGGGGTTGAATCGAGAGCGAATGTCTACAGTTTTGGGCGCCAGTACCGGCGGCGATACTTCCGTCGCAACATCGCGCGCCAATATGAACTCAGGCGCGGCTCATCGTTCAGATCGTCAGGACACTGCCGATGCTCGTTATAGCGGCGGGCATCCGCAGGTCGGCCGGCGCAACCTGGTGCGCCAGGCCATTCATTTGTTGGTTCATCACCCGGAAATTGCCGACAAGGTTGCGTTGAACCCGACCCTGGCGACGCTGGATCGGCCGGGGGTGCCGCTGCTGATCGAGCTGGTGGAGGAACTCAGCCGCCGGCCGTGCGCTAACACTGGAGTTCTGCTTGAACGGTGGCGGGAACGCCCCGATCTAAAGCATCTGCGGACGCTGTCCCTGCAGGAATGCCTGGTCGACAGCGCCGGCGCCGCCGGGGAACTGGCGGGGGCTCTACGGCACCTCGGCGACGAGGCCGCCCGGCTCCGCACCGACTTTTTGTTAACAAAAGCCGGGCTGACGGACGCCGAAAAGGCTGAATTGCAGGGGCTGCTGGCCCGCCGAGCACCGGTCGATCCTGGTGCAGCCACGCGAACCTAGCGCCCGGAAAACGATCCAAGTACACTGCGCGGTCTTTTTAAGCCCGCCCACCCCGACACCACGTGAGGGCCCCACTCTTGAGCAAAACCTTGGCAGCAAAGAAGGAACCGGCGCAGATCGCCGATGAGCGTCAATCGCAACTGAAGCTGCTGATTGCCCGGGGCAAGGAGCAGGGCTACCTGACGTACGTCGAAGTCAACGATCATCTGCCCAGCGAAATCGTCGATCCGGAACAGATCGAAGACATCGTTAACATGATTAACGACATGGGCATCCCGGTGTACGAAAAGGCACCGGAGAACGAAGCCCTGCCGTTGAACGAGCCGGTCGTCGTCGACGAAGAAGCCGCTGAAGAAGCTGCCGCCGCGCTCGCCACCGTGGACGCCGAATTCGGCCGCACCACCGACCCGGTCCGCATGTACATGCGCGAGATGGGCACGGTCGAGCTGCTCACCCGCGAAGGCGAAATCCGTATCGCCAAGCGCATCGAGGAAGGTCTCGATGCCGTCCGTACCGCGCTGTCCAATTACCCGCTGACCTACAATTTCATGCTCAATCAGTATGAGCAGGTGAAAGCGGGTCAGGGCCGCCTGGTCGACATCATCACCGGCTTCATCGATCCGAACGCCCCCGACGAAATCGCCGCTCCGGTCAATCCGAAGCTGGCGGCCGCGGCGGCGCCGGCCGAGGAAGAGAACGACGACGAGGAAAGCGGCGACGGCAACAGCGACGACGAAGAGACGCTGGAGACCGGCCCGGATCCGGAAGAGGCCGCGCGCCGCTTCCTGTCCATCGCCAAGCTGCACCAGCAGGTCGTCAAGGCCATGGCCGAGGACAAGACCGGCAAGGACCCGAAGGCCCTCAAGCTGCGCAAGAAGCTGGCCGGCGAGTTCATGGAGCTCAAGCTTGCGCCGAAGATGTTCGACGCGTTGATCGTGCAACTGCGCGACAACGTCGCTGAGATCCGCAATCTCGAAAAGCAGATCATGATCCTGTGCGTGCGCGATGCCGGCATGCCGCGCAAGGACTTCATCTCGACGTTCCCGAAGAACGAGACCAACACCAAGTGGCTCGACAAGCACATCCGCGCCAAGCGCAAGCATTCCGCCGCGCTGGCCCGTTTGCGTGAGGACATCGAGAAGCAGCAGAAGAAGCTGATGTCGCTCGAAGAGCGAGTGCACCTGATGATCGCGGAGATCAAAGAGATCAACCGCGAAGTGGCCGTGGGCGAAGCGAAGGCTCGCCGCGCCAAGAAAGAGATGGTGGAAGCCAACCTGCGTCTGGTGATCTCGATCGCCAAGAAGTACACCAACCGCGGCCTGCAGTTCCTGGATCTGATCCAGGAAGGCAATATCGGTTTGATGAAGGCGGTCGACAAGTTCGAATACCGCCGCGGCTACAAGTTCTCGACCTATGCGACCTGGTGGATTCGCCAGGCCATCACACGTTCGATCGCCGACCAGGCACGCACCATCCGCATCCCGGTGCACATGATCGAAACCATCAACAAGCTCAACCGCATTTCGCGGCAGATGCTGCAGGAGATGGGTCGCGAGCCGACGCCGGAAGAGCTGGCCGTGCGCATGGAAATGCCGGAGGACAAAGTCCGCCGCGTGTTGAAGATCGCGAAGGAACCGATCTCCATGGAAACCCCGATCGGCGACGACGAGGATTCGCACCTGGGCGATTTCATCGAGGACACCTCGGTGGATTCTCCGATCGACTCGGCGACGATGGAAAGCCTGCGCGAAACTACGCACTCCGTGCTGGCTGGCCTCACGCCGCGTGAAGCGAAAGTCCTGCGCATGCGCTTCGGTATCGACATGAATACCGACCATACGCTGGAAGAAGTGGGCAAGCAGTTCGACGTGACGCGCGAGCGCATCCGTCAGATCGAAGCGAAGGCGCTGCGTAAGCTGCGTCACCCGAGCCGCAGCGAGCAGCTGCGCAGCTTCCTGATGGATGACTGATCGGCTCTGCTTCGCCGCCTTGCTAATTATTCAGCCCCCTAACGGGGGCTGAGTTTTTTCGGAACCCCACTCCGTGGGCATTTCTATCGAACGCTTTGGCGGACCACCTTCGGGGGCGGCGCGCAGCGCACGCCGTTCCGAGCGCCGCGCAGCGTGCGCTTCCTGACCGGCCGATGAACAAAATAAACATCGTGCTGTAGAAACGCGCCGTAGCGTAGATACGACACTGCTAGCTGGAACCTACCACCACGTACTAGCGTCTTAATGACAGGAAGAATGTATTTGGAGCGCTCGAAAATGAGCCTGCTGTTCTACCTGACACTGTTTATCGTGATGTGCATTTTCGGCTGGTCGGTGCGCGGCGCCGGCGGTTGATTCGCTGCTTTTAGCGCGGCTGCGCTTTACGCAGCCCCTTCATCAGCTCGCCCCGGCGACTGTTGATCGTCACTTTCTCCAACCCCAGCCACTGCGCGAGCTGCGCCAGCAGTTCACTCAAAGGCGCGACGACAGCACCGAGTTTGATGCCCGCTTCCAGGCTCCCGCCCTTCACTTGCAAACATCCTTCCTGACGCTCGGATTTCAAATCGATGCGTCCGACGACGCGATCCCCGAGTAGTAATGGCAGCACGTAGTAACCGTGCAAACGTTTGTGCACGGGGGTGTAGATCTCCAGTCGAAAATGAAAATCGAACAAACGCTCAGTGCGCTGCCGTTCCCAGATCAGCGAATCGAACGGCGATAGCAACGCGGCAACTCCGTCGACCTGCGACGGGCGAGGCACCTTCGCGTCGTGATGCAAATAGGCCTGATGCTTCCATCCCTCCACAGCGACAGGTAGCAACTTGCCCTCCTCGACCAAACGCTGCAGCGCTGTGCCGGCATCCTTGGCCGGTAGCCGATAGTAGTCCCGCAGGTCACGCGCAGTGGCGACGCCCATGGCTCGGGCGCCCATTAACATCAGCTCGCGCTGGGCGTCCTCTCGCGAAGGCACGGGGAGCTTCCGGATTTCCTCCGGCACGACGCGTTCGGTGAGATCGTAGAGGCGCTCGAAATTACGACGACGCGCTGTGGTGACATCGCCGATCCAGAACAACCACTCCATGATTTCCTTGCCCTGGCTCCAGCCCCACCAGCTGCCCTTGGACTTGCCGCTGTCGGCCAGCTCGCTCGCGCCCAGCGGGCCACGCTCGCGGATTTGTTTCAGCACTGCGTCCACCAGATCCTGGTGACTGGTCGCGTAGCGACGCAGCCTGCCCCACGTCACGCCCTTGCGCGCGTCTTCCATGCGCCAGCGGAACAGCGGGTACAGCTCGACGGGGAGGAACGAAGCTTCGTGGCCCCAGTATTCGAACAACAGGCGCTGGTCGAATGCAGCCTTTTCCAACAAGGCACATTGATAGGCGCCACGTCGGGAGAAGATCGGCAGGTAGTGGGAGCGAATGAGTACGTTGACCGAGTCGATCTGCACGACGCCGAGTCGTCGCACGATCTCCGCCAACGCTTTTGCATTCTTGGGCGCGCCGCCCGGCCCGATGAACTGCTGAGCCGCGATGGCCACGCGTCGCGCCTCGGAAATCGACAGCGAGTCTTTTTTGGCAGCCATTTGTATTGTTGCGTCGGCCAGCGAGGCTACAGATATTAGCCGCGAAATCTCGCCGAGCCATGGCTTGTTTACTTGGCGACTTAGTGCAACGGGTAGAACTGCGGCAGCGCCCAGGTCAGCGCCAGCCACATGATCAACGTGAGCGGCAATCCCACCCGCAGAAAGTCTTTGAAGCTATAACCACCCGCGCTATACACCAGCACATTGCAGTTATCGGCCATCGGCGTCGCATAGCCCATGTTCACGCCGAACAGCACCGCCAGTACGAACGGCTCGGGCGCCAAACCCAACTGACGTGCGAGCTCGATGGCGATGGGCGTGCCGATCACCGCCGCGGCGCTGTTCGAAATCACACTGCTCATCACCGCCATCAACAAGATCGTCGCACTCATGATCGCGAGCGGCGGCAGCGATTTGCCAACAACAGCGGCTAGCTGCGCGATATACGACGCCCCGCCTGTCGTCACCAACGCCAAGCTCAAGGCCAAGCTCGCAACGGTCAGCAAGATCATCGACGAGTCCAACGCCCGCGTGGCGTTCTTCCATTTCAAACAACCCGTCGCGACCATCAACAACACGCCGCAGATCGCCGCAATAGCAACCGGTGCGATGCGCAGCGACGCGACCACGACGATGCCGGCCATGATGGCCAAGGCAAGTGGCGCCTTCGCAGTCAGCGGCACATTGGTCGTGGCATCGAGCACCAACAGGTCGCCCCGATTCTTCAATGCCTCGACCTGCTCCGCCGGGCCCTGCACCAGCAGTACATCGCCAACTCCCAGGCGCATGTCGCGCAAGGAAGTGTTGTGACTAACCGCAGTTGTTTTTCCAGGCCGATGCACGGCGAGTGGAATCAGCTGGTAGTGCCAATCGAAGTTCGCTTGCGCCAGCGTGCGATCGCGCAGTGGCGAAGCCGGAGTCAGCACCAGCTCCGCCGTTTGCTGATCCGGCGCGGTCAAGGGATGCTCGGCATCGATGCGCGTCTCACCGGAGAACAGCGTCGCACCGAGCACCCGCGAATACTCCATCAACTTCTCGGACGTATCGCGAACCACGAGCTGATCGCCGGCGCGCAAAGTCATATCCGGCAGCGGCGTGATCGCCAGCTCCGGGTTTCGCCGGACCGACAGCACCGACAGCGAGCCCTGCGTCAGCTTCTTGGCATCGGCGAGCGTCTTGCCGACTGCCGGACTGTCATCGGTTAAATGCAATTGCGCATCGAAGATGCGCGGCGAGCCGTCGACGAACGCGGGTTGCCTGTCCGGCAACAGTCGCGGCGCGACCAGCCACAGGAACAACAATCCGGGAATCGCGGCCAGCGTCGCCGGCGCGATGAAATCGAACATATGAAAGCGCTCGACACCAAGACTCGCGGCGCTGCCGATCACGAGCAGGTTCAGCGAAGTCCCGATCGGCGTGCCCATGCCGCCGATCTGCGAAGCGAACGTCATCGGCATCAGCAACTTCGAAGCCGACATGCCCGAGCGCGCGGCCACCGTCATGAGAATCGGAATCATCAATACGACTTGCGGCGTGTTATTCATGAAGGCGCTGATGACAGCGGTGACAATCAACACCACGCCCATCGCCAGCAGCGGACTGAACTGCCAGATGCGGCTCACGACTCGGCCGAGCGGTGCGAGCGCACCGGTTGCAACCAAGCCCTGGCTCGCCATCACCAGCGCGCAAATCGCGATCAACGCTTCGTTTGCAAAGCCGGCGAAGAAGCGAATCGGATCGAGCGGCTCGCCGCCGGGCGCTTCGGGGTGCGGAAAAATACTGAAACCGATCGCCAGCGCCGCCACGACCAACAAGCTCGATGTCTCGATCGGAATCGCATCGCGCGAAAATAAATAGAGCGCGAGCAGCGTGAGCACCATGACAGCGATGGCATGCGGTTCGGGCGATGGGATCGGGATCATGGCTCGCGCAGAATGATCGGCGCGAACGGCGGGTTCCGAGCTTGGGTCGGCGCGCAGCGACGCTCGGAGCGCTGAAACATTACGGTAACTCGGCTAAACTTTCCGACACTTTCTGACGAAATGCGTCTGTCTGTGTGAACTGCTTTGCATTTATGCGCGGGCTGCCTCTGGCAGCATCGCCTTGGTTGAAGAGCGTGGTGAAGATGAGCGAGGGCCGAGTGCTATGAACGTCATCCCCGAGATCTCGATCGATCTCACGGCCCAGGAATTGATGGACCCCGAAGCCCCGGTCGCGCCGATCGAAGTCGACGACATCTGCGAATTCGAGCCGCTGATCGATCCCACCAAAGTGGCCAACACGGAAATCAAGCCGCCGGAGAAGGCCGAGCCTTACGATCCGTTCAAGGACGACGACACGGTGGAGATCGAGCTGTCGGCCGAAATGGTCGACGCGGTGCTGAGCGGTCTGTCGGTTCGCTGATCCCTTCCAAAACAAATCGGGCATCCCCCTAAGGAGATGCCCGCACCCACTGACGATTTAACAGCGCGATTTAACAGTTACATATTGGGCCGGCCCGGGTACTGACGCATCAGCTCGGTGACCACGGCATTGATCGTCACCTTCGGGTTTTCCATCGTCTCATCGTTGACGCGCCCTTCGGCGACACCTTCCCAAACCAGCTGCTTCTTCTCCGCATCGACGATGTCGATGTTCAACGTGCCGACCTTATAGGTGACGACGCGATCGTCGTCGTACATCGGCCAGCCGCTGTACAGCCCCCGGCGGTAACCATAGTAGCCGTATCCGAATGCCGGACCCGGCCGACTCTCGGTGCGCTCACGCGTGTTGGAAAAGAAATTCACCAGCAGGTCGGGATGCTCCGCGCTGTACTTGTACCCGCGAGCTTCCATCGCCGTGGACACGGCACTCTTCATATAGCTGGTGGTCAGCGTCGAATAGCCGCCGCGATCGGTGCCGGTCTCCTTGGGAAAACCGTAAGTGCGATAGACGGAAAAGTCGGCCGACTTGTCGTAGTCGATGCGCGTTTCCGGAGCGCGATTGGTTGCACAGCCCGCGGCGAACAGCGCTGTGGTCAATGTGAGCGCGGCGGTCAAAGTCCTGAATGACATGGTGAATCACCTTACGCAGTTACTGGATTAGTCGAATCTCGGCAGCACGAGTTCACTCCAGCTTGCCTTACTAAATCTTCATCCCAGGCGCCTATATGGCGGCTGAACCGGGGATCTAAAGAGCCAGCGTGCCCTGGCCGTACTCCAGGTCCAGCAGAATCCGCTTACGCCACAACCCGCCGCCGTAACCGCCTTCCCCGCCGTCAGCGTTGATGACGCGATGACAGGGAACAACGATGGCAATCGGATTGGCGCCGTTCGCATAACCGACCGCGCGAGTCGCCAATGCATCGCCGACTCGCACGGCGAGCTGCAGATACGACCATGTGACGCCGTACGGAATCTCGCACAGCGCCGCCCAAACACGCTGCTGGAACTCGCTGCCGGCGTAGCTCAGCGGCACCGTGAACTCGCGAAGTTGTCCGCGAAAATATTCCTGCAGCTGCGCTCGCAAAGCGTGCAGCGGCGAGTTGCCGTCGGTTCGCAACGACGCCTGATGCCGCTCCCGAAGGGCTTGCAAACGTCGCGACAAATCGCCGGCATCGCAGAACGACAACCCGCAAACCGCGCTCTCGGTTGCACTCACAAGCAGCGGCCCAACGGGTGATTCGTAACAGTCGATATATCGGATGGGGTCGGAAGTGATATTGGGCTGTGCGTTCACAACCGCGACATTACACCACTAGGCCGCCGGGGGCTTGTCGCGGGGCGGTGTGGAATTCGGGTCCGGATGCTTGTCTGTCCAGCGCGCCTGCAGCTTGCCTAGCACCACCAGCACAACCAGCGCGAATGCAGTGCCGATGACGGCGAGCATGTAGTAACCGGCGCCGCACGCCACACCGAGCGCACCCGCCAGCCACATGTTGGCGCCGGTGGTCAGTCCCTGAACGTTGCCACGACTCTGAATGATCGCGCCGGCGGCAAGAAATGCGACACCCGCCGTGACCGCTTCGATGATGCGCACCGGGTCCGCCGTCTTGCCTTCCTCGCCGGCGAATTGATAGTGCAGCTCGAACGTTATCAATGTGAACAACGCGGCCGCCAGCGAAATCAGAATATGGGTGCGCATGCCGGCCGGTTTGTTACGCAGCTCGCGATCCAGACCGATCAGGCAGCCGACCACGACTGCCATCAACGTGCGCAGGACGACCTGCAGCGGCGGTAACACGGTACGATGGCCGCCCAATGCTTCGAATATGACTTCGAGCGTGCTCATTGTGCTGAATGAAGCAACGTCGGGGTCTGTCGTAGGGTTCCCCGTCGGCGATCCACCACATTGGCCAGCCAGCGGTTTTCCCATTAATCTGCGCGCATGAACCGATCTCGGCTCACCACTTTGCTGCCGCTACTAGCCCTGCTCCCGCTGGGCTGCGCGACTGCGAGCGATCGGTTCAAGCACACCCGCCAATCGTTCAAGGACGCTTACGAGAAGGTCGCGACCGTTCCGCTCGATCAGCAGGACAAGGACAGCGAGGGGCTGCGCAACTATCCGTTGTATGTGTATCTGCAAGCCGCACGCATCAAGCGTGCGCTGGCCGAATCGAAGAACGATCTCGGCGCCGCCGACCAGCGCGCCGAAACATTCGTTACCAGACATCCGCGCGAACCTGTCGGCCGCGATATGCGTAGTGCGTGGCTGTCGAGCCTGGCGACGCGCATGCAGTGGCAAAAATTTCTCGAATTCTACAAGGACGAAGCGGCCAACGATTCTTTGCGCTGCCAGAGCTTCACGGCGCGGATCGCGCTTGGCCAGACGGAAGATCTGTCGCTCGATGTCGGTCGTCAGTGGCTCACGCCGAGCAGCTTGCCCGATTGCGAACCGGCGTTTACCTGGATGCGCAACGAGCAGAAGCTGACGCCGGAGCTGATCGAGCAGCGCGTGCGTCGTGCGCTGGAAGCAAACAACGCCACCTTCGCCAAACAAATCGCGGTTCAGCTGCCTGCCGAACGGAGCACACCGCTGCTGCGCTGGGCCGCGTTGATCGAAACGCCAGCCAAACAAATCGACGCGCTGATCGCCGCGCCGACGCTGGACGTCGAACCCAAAGCTCAGCTCGCGGGCTGGATGCGATTGGCCAGGACCGATCGCGATGGCGCCCTGCGCCGCTATGACAGTTTCATACAAGCACGCGGGCTGACAGAAGAGACAGCGAGCCAGTACGCGCTCGCGCTGGCACTCGCACTGGCGTGGGATCGACGTCCCGAGGCGCTGACCTATTTCAAGCGCGTGTTGCCGAAGGATCTCGACGACCCGGCACGCGAGTGGTACGCACGAGCCGCGCTCTACGCCGGTGATTGGAAACTTGCCTCGAACATCATCGCAACGATGCCCGATCAGCAGCGCACGCTCGCACGCTGGAGATACTGGACGGCTCGCGCCGCCGAGAAAACCGGCGATCCGAAGCTGGCCCGCCAGCTGTATGAATCCGTGCTCGCCGACGACAACTTCTATTCGATCATGTCGGCCGCGCGGCTCGACCGGTCGGTCACGCCGCATCCGGAAAAGCTGATCCTCGACCAGCCGCAGATCGAACGCATGGAAGAGATGCCGGCGATGGTGCGCGCTCGCGAACTGCTCCTGAGCGACATGCGCTCGCAGGCGGGCGGCGAATGGAGCTACGCCTTCGAGGCGCTGAGCTCCGAAGCACGCACGCAATCGATTCATCTGGCCGCCCGCTGGGGCTGGTACGAGCAAGCCATTGCGATTGCCAGTCAGCAACGCGTCTTCAACGATTATCAGCTGCTCTATCCGCAACCGTACGACGCAGAGGTGCTGTCAGCGGCGCAGCTCACCGGACTGTCGCCGCAGTTGATCTACGGCGTCATGCGGCAGGAAAGTTTGTATCGTCGCGACGCCATGTCTTCGGCCGGCGCGCGAGGCTTGTTACAAATGCTGCCGGAGACTGCACGCCGAACCGCAAGCAAATGGAATCGCCCTCGACCGACGGCCGACGACCTGTTCAATCCGGTCGTGAACGTGCCGCTGGGCGCCGCGAATCTGCGCTCGCTAGTCGATCGATTCGGCGGTCAAACGATGGTCGCGCTGGCTGGTTATAACGCTGGCCCGAATGCAGCGGCGCGCTGGATGCCGAGCCAGTCGCTGGATCCGGATGTCTGGGTCGAAAACATTCCCTATAACGAGACGCGCAATTACGTGCAGCGCATCCTCTGGCACAACGTGGTGTTCTCGTGGCTCAAGAAGGGCGAGCCGCAGAAGGTCGATACCTGGTTGGGCCGCATCGCGCCGTTGAGCGAAGCCGCCGTTTTGGGGTTGTCCGAAGAAGGCACCTGATTCAGGCGTGAGCCTCCACTGGCCGCGCGCTGCTCGCCTTGCCTGTCACACTCTGCTGATCATGTAGCAGCCGTTCCATCGCAGCGATTGCCTCTTTGGTATCGAGCGTCAGGCAATCGGCACCCGCTTCCTTGAAACGTTCGATCGAAAGCGGCATCTGGTCTTCCATCAGCTGCGGACGCATGACGACGATCTTGGCGTCAGGCAGCGCAGAGCGAATGCGCCGACAGTAGTTGCGTAGCTCCGAGCCTCGCGTCGTCGCAGTGCCGGCTATGCATATCAATCGCGGCTTTTGACGAATCGCGAGAGTCACGGCCTCTTCTGTCGTCAGCTCGGGCGCGATCGGCGCGATACGCTCGCGCCCGTACGCGGTTCGTAACATCTCCAGCGTTAGCAGATCGGCCATCACTGGTGCCGCCAAGCCCACGACAGTGGCAGTGGGGCGCGCGGGATTTACGCTCGCCGGCAGCTGCTGCAGAGTCTCGGCGATCACGTCGAGCACGAATGTCGCATCGTCCTCGGTGATTTCGTTTTGATCCTGATGTTGCAAGACCAGCGTGACCGTCGGCAGCAACACCTGGTCGATGACATCGATGGGACCGGACTCCTGCAGCTTGCGATTCACCAACTGGCTCGCTTCGTCTTCGTCCCTCGCCAGCAAGCGTTGATAGAACCGAACGTGCGGCTGCAACGCCGGCTCGTCGGCGAAAATCACCGCCAGGAACCGCAGCGAGCGCACATGACGGCCGAGCACGGCGACACAAACCGTCAGCGGCGTCGCCAGTAACAAACCGACCGGGCCCCACACCCAAATCCAAAACAGCGCCGATACCAGCAGCGCGAACGACGACACACCGGTGCGATAGCCGAACACCACCGGTTCGAGGAAATACGCCGTCACCAGATCCAGGCTCAGAAACAATCCGAGCGTTTGAAAAGCTTCAGACCAGCCTGGAAAGGTCGCAAACGCCAGCGTCGCAGGCATCAACGCCGACAGGCCGGTGCCGACGTACGGCACGAATCGAAGCACGGCCGTGATTCCACCCCACAGCGCCGCGTACGGCACACCGATCCAATACAGTCCTAACGCGATCAACGTTCCGAACGCGATGTTGATGAGCGTCTGCCACAACAGAAATTGACTGACCCGGTAGGCGGCCTCGTTCATCAGCCGGGTCGTCATGATGACGTTGCCGGCGCCGATCAATCGAATGAAACGATCCCGCAGATCCTCGCGCTGGCCGAGCAGGAACGCGACCAGCACCATGACGATGAACGCGCTGGCGAGCGGCTCGAAGATGGCCGCCGTCGATTCTCGCAAGCGAACCATCGGCGAGACTTTCTCCGGCACGACGCGCACGGGCTCGGCGTTGCGTTGATCGGGATCGTTGTAAAACTGCTCGGTCACGCGATCCATCGTGCGCGTGAACTGACGGAGCGCGGCATCGTTCCCCAGCCGCAATTGACCGACTTTGCGTCGCATCGACGAGGTGTATTTACTGATCTCGGTGGACAGCTCGGCGAACTGATCGACTACCACGTAACCGAAACCACCGACCACGCCGAGCGCAAGCAACATCGTCAGCGCCACGCCAGCGAATCGCGGCAGACGCATGCGGTCGAACACACGCACCAGCGGCGTCAAAATGAATGCGAGCACGATGCCGAGCGCCAGCGGCAACAGCACGTCCTTGCCGGTGTAGAGGATGCCGACGACCAGCACGAGCGTGAGCAAGGATACCCAGGGTCCGTTGAGTCGGGCGGGTAAAGGATTCTGCGGCACGCGAGCTGAGCCCCTGCGCTATTGCGGGCGCTTTAGTAGAGGAACGACTGTGCAGAAACTCTGCTCAGCCGGTGTCGGTTCCTCACTTCTTGTCGTCGGCGGGCGATTGGGCTTTGCGGCTGGAACGGCTGCCGGAGGGACGTAAAGTCCGAACGCGGAACGTGCTCCTCTCGGCTTCCTGTGGCGCCGGCGCCGAAATCATGAGCTGTTCGAGGTGCGTCCGGGCCTGGTCGACGAATACCGGCACCGTCGCGGCATTGATGGGCCGAGACACGAGGTAGCCCTGCACCTGGACGCCGCGATCTGTCAGCAGCGCGCCCAACTGTGCGGGCCGCTCGACACCTTCGGCCGTCACTTGCAGGCCGAGGCTATGACACAAACCGATGATCGAGCGCACGATCGCCGGCGAACGGCTGCCGCAATCGATGGGCGCGACCAGGCTGCGATCAATCTTCACGCGCGTCAGCGGCAAACGTTCGAGCGACGTCAGCGAAGAATAACCGGTGCCGAAATCGTCCAACGCCAGGCTCACGCCGATCTCGCGCAGACGCTTCAAGGTCTCGATAGTCTGGGCGCCGGTCTGCAATACGTTTTCGGTCAGCTCGATCTCCAGACAGTGCGGCGGCAGCTCATACTGTTCGAGCAATGTCTGCAAGCGGGCGATGAAGCTGCCGCTCAACAACTGTTGGGAAGAAATATTCACTGCCACGCGCGCCTTCGGCCATGGCCCCTTGTGCCACACGGCGGCGGTTTGGATCGCCGTACGCAATGCCCAATCGCTGATGTCCGTGATCAGGCCGGTCTGTTCGGCGACCGTAAAGAAATCGGCGGGCGAAACCACGTTGCCGTCGGGCTGGCGCCAGCGCAGCAGCGCTTCGACGGTGTGCGTCTCCAAGGTTTCGAAACAAACTTCCGGCTGGTACAGCAGCTCGAACTCGCCGCGTTCCACAGCCCGTCGCAACGACTGTTCCACTTTGAAACGCGATGACGCCGCCTCCAGCAACTGCGGCGCATACATGCTCCAGCAATTGCGGCCGAGCTCCTTGGCCCGAAACAACGCCGAATCCGCGGCACGCAACAAAGACTGAGAGTCGGACGCGTGATCCGGGAAGATACACGCGCCGACGCTAACGCTGATCCTCAGCTCGCGACCGTGCACATTCAACGAGCGCTGGAATTCCTCCAGCACCGACCGGCACAGCCTCTCGACATCCCCTAGCTGGTTTACTTCTTCAGAGACAACAGTGAATTCGTCGCCGCCCAGGCGGGCGCTGAACGAGCGCGAGAACAAGCTGTTCATGCGCAGCCGTTCGCTGATCGATTGCAGCACGCGGTCGCCGAACTGGTGGCCCATGCTGTCGTTGATGGTCTTGAAGTTGTCCAGGTCGATGAACAACAGCGCCACGCGCGTCCCGGCGAGCCGGGCGCGATCGATCGTATCTTCCAGGTGCGCCAGCAGGCGGCGGCGATTCGGCAGATCCGTCAGCGGATCGTGATGCGCCAGGTGATTCAGCTCGCGCGTGCGCTCGTCGACCCGCACTTCCAATTCCAGCTGATGCACACGAACCGCGTTCTGGGCCTGCTGAAGTTGCTCGGCCATTTGATTGAACGCTTCCGCCAGCACATCCAACTCACGCACGCCACCACGCGTGACGCGGGTTCGAACGGCACCGCCGGCCAGGCGACGCGTTGCTTCGATCAAGCGACGCGTTGGAGCAGTTACGCCAGTGACGGTGGCAAACGCGATGAGCACGAGCATGAACAACGTCGCGAAGCTCGCCCAGCCCAGCTGTCGATCCGCGCGATCCGACGCACTCACGGCGAGTCGATCCGCATCGGCCAGCGCACGGCGCGCAGGCTCGACTAACTGCGTGACGATGCGGCGGGAGATTTCTTCGGCGTAGTCGCGAAACATCACCGACTTTTCGTTGAACGTCTCGATGCTCTCGAACGCGGCGCGCCGGCCGGCAACGACAGCGTTGAAGTTCATGCGCACCTGATCGAGCCAGGCCTGGCCGTGCAGCTTCGCCAACTCGCCTGAATACTGTTGCAGCCGACTGCGGAAAGAGTTTTCGCTGGCGACGATCAACTGAGTGGATCGCATCGAAGAAACGCCGACCGCCGCGCTGACCTGCTCGCGAATGGTCGACAACGAACGCGTGAGATCCATCAGCTTCTCGCTCGCGAACACTGCGCCCGCAAAGCGGACTGCGTTGGCCTGCGGAGCATTCAAGCTCGCTTCGAGCGCGTCAAAGCGCGACCAGTACTCGCGAATACGAGTGCGACGAGCGACGCTGCCGCGTAACAGGTCTTCGCCCGCGCCACGAAAGTCTTCGAGCTCGCTGGAGAATTCCGGCGCCTGATTGTCCAGGTCGGGCAGACGGAAAGTGGCCAGCCGATACGCTTCCGCCGCGTCGATCATGCGCTGACCGGCGGTCTTGATCGGCTGCTGGGAAATGGTGCTGCTGTCGCTTTGATCCGTGATCACGCGCTCGTACGTCGAAACCGCGGCAGCGAGCGTTTCGGTGGCGCGCACCATCGGTTCATGCTGAACGAGCAGCTCGCGGACTTTTTCTCGCGCTTCGCGAGCACTCTGCTGGGTCGAGAGATTGGCGACGATGACGGTGACGGCGACCGCGGCGAAGCCGATGGCCACTCGCAGCGCCATCCCGGGTTGCTGAAGCCAGCGAAAGCGCGACACTTCGTCTGTGGATCGATTCAACGGTCCTTCGCCCGGTTCGAGATTGTCCGTTCGATGCTCAGGAACATCCATCCAGGGTCACTGCGGGTGAGTGCGAGAACCCGCAATGTGCCATTTGATTGGCGCTCGGTCTGTAGGATCTCGGTGAGATTGTGTTGCAAGTCTCGCTTTAGCGACGGTGTCTGAACCTCATTCAGACACTGCATTTAACTTTGCGCGACCGGCGGCGGCGCACGTTCAGAAAACTGGCCGTTCCAGTACGGATAGTAAGGATACGGCGGCGTCGATGCGCTCACTGCATCGAGCTTCGCCATCTGCTCGGCAGAAAGCTGCCAGCCGATGGCACCGAGATTTTCGCGCAGCTGCCGCTCGTCTCGCGCACCGATCAACACTGTCGATACGGTCGGTCGCTGCAAGATCCAATTGAGTGCGATCTGCGGAATCGTTTTGCCCGTTGCCTGTGCAATTTCATCGAGCACATCGATGACGCGGTACAAGCGTTCATCGTCCACCGGCGGGGCGAAGCTCGCAGTCGCAGGCAGGCGGCCCGATGCCGGCACCGGTTGACCTCGACGCAGACGACCGGTGAGTCGGCCCCAGCCGAGCGGGCTCCACACCACCGCACCGATGCCTTGATCCATGCCGAGCGGCATCAGCTCCCATTCGTAATCGCGACCAATGAGCGAGTAGTACACCTGGTTGGCGACGAACGGCGCGTACCCATAACGCTCCGCGACGGCTTGTGACTTCATCAGCTGCCAGCCGGAGAAGTTGGATGCGCCGACCAAGCGGACTTTGCCGGCGCGAACCAGATCGTCGAGCGTCGACATCACACTGGCGACAGGCGTCATGGCGTCGAAGTGATGCAGTTGAAGCAGGTCGATGTAGTCGGTGCCGAGTCGTTGCAGCGCTCGGTCGATCGAGCGAATCAAATGATATTTGGATGCGCCAACGGCGTTGACGTCCGGGCCGGCACGCAGCGTGACCTTGGTCGAGATCACGACTTGATCTCGTCGACCTTTAATCGCCGCGCCGAGGATGGATTCGGAAGCGCCGTCGGAATAGACATCGGCGGTGTCGAAGAAGCTCAAGCCGGCTTCGAGGCAGATGTCGATCAAGCGACGCGCCTCGTCGATGTCGGTGTTGCCCCACGCGCTGAAGAGTGGGCCTTTGCCACCAAAGGTGCCGGCGCCAAATCCTAACGCGGAGACTTTGAAGCCTGACGCGCCCAAGAATCGATATTCCACGTTTGCTCTCCGTTCGACCATGACCTGCAGGTTAGGCGTGCTCACGATGTGATAAAACCGCGCTGGCCTATCAGCACTTTCTACGTTTCGTTGAGAATCATGGACCGCATCGGCGATTTGAACCTGTTCCTACGCGTGCTCGACCTCGGCTCGATCAGCGCCGCGGCGCGCCGTCTCGACTTGTCCGTCGCAGTGGCGAGTCAACGCTTGAAGCGCCTAGAACGCAGCCTCGGCGTGCGTCTGTTACATCGGACTACTCGTCAGTTGCGCCCCACACCGGAAGGCGTCGCGCTCGCCGAGCAGGGCCGCTCACTGGTCGAAGACCTGGAAGTTTTGACCAGTAACCTGAGCAACACTGCCAAAGGCGTCAGCGGCACCTTGCGCGTCTCGCTGCCGGCATCGTTCGGTCGTCAATACATTTCGCCGCTGCTGCCGGAGCTCATGAGTCGTCACCCTCGCCTGCGACTTCACATCGACCTGTCCGATCAAATGCGCGACCTGGTCGGCGATGGCCTCGATCTCGCGATCCGCATCGGCACGCTCAAAGATTCGGAGTTGATCGCCACGCGGCTGGCTTCCAATCGACGTGTGCTATGTGCTTCGCCGGAGTATTTGCGGCGTCATGGTGTGCCAAAGAAGCCGGAGGATCTGGCAAAGCACGAATGTTTGCTGATGGCAGTGAGCCGCGATGCGAGTGGCGGTGCGTGGCAGCTGCGCGGCCCCGATGGCGATGAGGTCACGGTGCGAGTGCAGGGTAGATTGAAAAGCAACCTGGGCGAAGTCATTCGCGACGCTTCGCTCGGCGGCCTCGGCATCTCACTGCACTCGACCTGGCACGTCTGCGAAGACCTGCGCGCCGGCCGGCTCAAGCAGGTGTTACCTGACTATCACCTGCCCGAGAGCGCCATCTACGCCGTCATGCCGGAGCGACGCATGGTGCTACCGCGAGTTCGAGCGTTCGTGGATTTCCTCACGCAACGGTTTGGAGAGGTGCCTCCGTGGGAACGATACCTGGCCGGCAAGCCTTCCGTGAGACGGAGTAGTTAGTGCGGCGGAGGTGAGCGATGACTTACGAGCTCTACTATTGGCCTGGCATCCAAGGCCGTGGCGAGTACGTTCGACTCGCACTCGAACAAGGCGGCGCGAAATACGTCGACATCTCCTTGCGACAGGAAAACCGAGGCGGTGGTGTGCCCGCCTTGCTGAAGTATCTACAAGGTCCGCGTGTACCACGGCCTCCGTTCGCACCGCCATTCCTCAAGGTCGGCAAGCAACTCATCGGCCAAACCGCAAACATCCTGCTGTTCCTAGGCGGTCCACTGAAGCTCGCACCTCGGGACGAAGCCGGCAAACTCTGGGTACACCAACTGCAACTCACCGTCGCCGACTTCGTCGCCGAAGCCCACGACGCGCATCATCCAATCGGCGTCAGTCTCTACTACGAAGATCAAAAGAACGCCGCCAAGCGCCGCGCCGAAGACTTCCGCGGCACCCGCATTCCAAAGTTCTTCGACTATTTTGAAAAGGTGCTGACGCGCAATCGCGTCGCCGGCCCTTGGCTCGTCGGCCGTCAAGTCACATACGCAGACCTGTCACTCGCACAAGCCGTCGCCGGCATCCACTACGCCTTCCCGAAAGCCGCAAGGAAAACGCTCCGCAAACATCCGCGACTCGACAAGCTGCACGACGCAGTCTTCGATCTCCCAAAGATTCGCGCCTACGCCGAATCCGGCCGCCGGCTCGCGTTCAACAACGACGACCTGTTCCGCAACTACCCCGAGCTGGACGGCTAACGCTGCTCCGGCCGGGAGACATGGGTGTAGATCACCTGCCACTTGCCGTTGCGCTTCGCCCAAATATCCGCGAAGCGCAGCGAGAGCGTGAATGGCTTGCCGCCCGACCTGCCCTTGAGATGCACGAGCCCGCCCATGACGGCGCCGTCGTTCCAAACCTTCTCGACTGGTTCCAGCACTTCGAACGGTTCGAGCTTGTAATCGGGCGCGAGATATTCCGCGATCAACTCCGCCTTGCCCTGCACTCGCCCGCTGCTGTTGATTAGCACGTAGTCGTCCGCGACGAGCCGCCGCAACTCGGCACCGTCCGCTTTCACTTGCGCATGATCGTACTCTTCGACCGCCTTGCGCAGATCCGCTGGAATGTCGGCCGCAAATGCACTCGTCATAAATAATAGTGACGCCAGGAAAGCGAGGCTGAGTTTGCTGATCACGGACGCTGCCCTCATCCAAAGATGAGGCGCATGCTAGTCAACCCGACGTTACGCCGGCAACAACTCGGCGCGCAGCCCGCGATCTGCGAGACGCTTTAGAAACGCAGGGAGAATCTTTATGAGCTCGTCCGGCCGATTGTGCTGATTGCGACCATCGTGCATGAGCACGATGTTGCCGCCTCGCACGGCATGCAGTCGTTTCTCGATTGCTTCCGCCGTGCCGAGCGGACCCCAGTCAATCGCGCTGACATTCCAGAGCACGACTCTCTCGCCGCAACGATGCGCCTCATCGCTCATGCATGGGCGGTAGCGACCGTGCGGAGGACGATAGAAACGCGGGGCTACACCAGTAACATCGCTGAGTGCCTGTGCACCATCGCGAACCTGCGCCCGCGCGGCCCGCTGCGACATGAACCAAGGATGACGATGACTATAGGTGTGATTGCCGACCGCATGACCGGTCGAATGAATCCGTCGCACCAGATCGGGCGAGCGCTTTGCCTCTTCACCAATCGCAAAGAACGTTGCTCGCACTTGCGCCTCGTCGAGCGCATCGAGCACACGCGGTGTCCACTCCGGATCCGGCCCGTCGTCGAACGTGAGATACACCGTGTTGGAAACGTTCGTCATCAGCCTATCTTCAACTTGCCCAGATTGCGCGACAACGCTTCGCGCGTCAGCCAATACAACCGCGGCTCCGCTTGTTCTCGCGAGCGGATGCGAGACGACGGCGCAAACACCCACATCAGCATTTTGAAATGAGCCGACAGCAGCCACGTCTTCCACGACTTGGGCAACGGCGTGCTGACGAATCCCACCACCTCACCGTGCGACGGAATCCACGTCGTGCCTTGAAACACTCTCACATCCGCGAAGTTCGGATCGTTGTGCGCGGCTTCAGCCAGCTTGCGCAACGACTCGCGCATCAACCTGGCAAATCGAAAACCGACGCGATGCATGGAGCCTTCGCCCAATGCTGCAATGCTGGCGTTGTTGAAGTGCAGGCGGCCGATGTAGTCGTTCTCGCGTAACAGCGTGCCGTCCTCGAAGCGCAACTCCGGCCCGTGATACTGCGCCCGGCCGACGAACAGCACCGGTCCCAACGTTTGCAACTTGTAACGTCGGTAGTACCACGCGTCGACCCAACCGAGGACGCGTTGCGCAGATCGATGCAGGAGTTTCATCGTGATTGCAAAGCCACTGCCCGATGCACGGACGCAAAATCCAACGCCAATGCCGCGACTCGCGAAGCGCCGTCCCGCTGTCCGAGCAACCAAGCGCGACGCTGCATATTCTGCAATACACCGCGGTCGCCGAGGAGCCCATCGACTCGATTCGCCAGGTCGCGATCTGCGACCAATCCACCGACGCCGTTCCGCGTCAGGAAGTCCACGTTGAAGCCTTCCTGCCCGCCCAGCGAACGCGTCGCCAACAACGGCCGGCCACACGCGAGCGCTTCGGCAACTGTGATGCCGCCCGGCTTGCCCACCACGATATCGGCCGCACGCAGATAAATATCCATGCGATCGGTCCAGTCGCTCACCGTCAACCGCTGCGGATGCTGAGCCGCGAGCCGATCCAACGCCGCGCGGGCTTTGTCGTTCTTACCCGGCATCACGATGACGTTCGTCGCCGATTGCCGTTGCAACAAGGCCGCCGCAGCGACATCGACACTCAACCCCAGGCCGCCGCCCAACACCAGCACCACCGGGGCATGCTCCGGAAGTTTCAATTCGCGACGCGCCTCGGCCTGCGACATCGGGAATGCAAAGGCGGGCATCAACGGCACCCCGGTGACGACGGCGCGGGTCCGGGTCGATTCCTCGGCATCGAGGATCGACTCGTGCGCGACACAGTAGCGATCGATGCCCTTCTGTCTCCAGAAATCATGCACGCCGAAATCGGTGAGCACGCCGATCATCGACGCCTCCACCTTGCCACGCTGCTGCAGATACGACGCCATCGCCGCCGGAATCATTTGCGTACTGATGATCACGTCCGGCGCGAACTTGCGAATCGCAGGTTCGAGACGCCGGATCAGACGCAGCCACGTGAACTTCCACAGCGCCAGGCGTGCACGCACACCGTTGCCCGCGAGCGTGTCGCCGTCGTATGGCAACGAAGTACAGAGCAGCGAATACAGCAATTTATCCGACGCGTAGCGCCCGCCACGAGGAATGCTCAGGCCTTCCTTGACCGCGACCGACGCAATCAACTCGAACACTTCGAGCACGGCGCGCGGCGGACCGGAACGGCTCTCCAGCACCTGGCGCCACGTGCCCGCCTCCAGGTGATAAAGACGCTCATACAAATCGGAATGGTTTTGAACCAGATCCAGATAAGTGGCGTGGATGGCGCGAGCCGCGCCCGCGTGCATCAGCGACCAGAAGTCGACCGTCGCCACATCCGCCTGGTCTTTCAACGCGGCCGAGATCGCCTGCGCGGCTCGCACGTGCCCCAGACCGAGTCCGGATGTGAGCAGCAAAACACGCAGCCGTGGACCATCCCGCAATACCGGCTCGTCCTCTGGAGAAAATACTAGAGCGTCCTGCAATCCCGAACGCGGTAAATCAAGGCGCATGCCGTGGGCTTCCGATGTCCGGACATGCCCGGACTTGCATTGAACATCACACCGCTCAATGCCCCATATTGGGCGCCGGTTCCGGCACGCGCGCAAGCGTGGTTTGGGTCACGTCACTCGTGACCGGATACTATTGCTTCGGCCGTTCAGTTAACGGCGGCATCACCCACATATATATGCCGTCCGATCCCATGTTGACGTAGCGATCCGCCGGCCAGTCGCGGCCCATGTCGAAATCGTGCGAGACCACGCGCGCACCCGGGCGCAGCTCGGCGAATAACTTAGGTTTCAAACGCCGGTTTACTTCCGGCAACAGATACAGCATCACCACCGTCGCCTCGCGCAGATCGGTCTCGAACAAATCGGCGACGCGAAACGTCACTAAATTATCCACGCCTTGCGCTTTGGCATTGGCGCGTGCCTCCTTGATTCGCGCCGGATCGAGATCGATACCCACGCCACGCGTGCCGAACTTCTTCGCTGCCGCGATCACCATTCGCCCGTCACCGCAACCCAGGTCGTACACCACGTCGCCGGTGCGCACCTTGGCTTCGAACAACATGCGATCGACGATCTCGTGTGGTGTGGCGACGTACCACACGTCGAGATGGCGCGACGCTTTGGTGGGTTCGGTCTCGGTGCGGTTGGACTCGGACTTGATTGCCTCGGCGCGGGCCGCGATCCAAAACGGCGCACAACACAGCATGGAGAACAAGCAGGCAACGCGGACCACAGCCTGGCGGACACCCTCGCGAGTCATGGAATTTTCCTTGCTCCGGCGTCTTGATTTTTTTGCGCGTCGTCGTTCCTGCCCGGCCCGACGACCCCCTTCGCATTCGCTGTCGCCGGATTGATCAATGATCGACCAATCCAACATCCGGCCCATCTTCCGCTGCAGATCCGCGAAGTCAAGCCTGTGTTGTCCAGAAGTTATCCACCGCTTCTGTGGATATCTGTGCGAGGAGCCAAGTCCTGCTAGAATCGCCGCCGCTCACAACAATTGGGCAAATGGGCCTGTAGCACAACGGTTAGTGCAGGGGACTCATCGATAAAGGTGCCTTCGCGTGCGACGAGCCGCGAAGTGGACGGGATGAATTCAGGGAACCCTTCCGGCGCAACGCGCCATGGCAACCCTGAGCCAAGCCGGCGGTACACCGCCGGAAGGTGCAGAGACTACCTGAGGGCTGAGTTCGATCCCTTGCGGAGCGAATTCGAGTGGCCCTTGATCACAGGCAAGAGCGTCCCGCACCCCACCGCCTTCGACTTGCTCGGCGCGGGTGAAGAGATAGTCCACTCCCTTTGGAAACATCGGGGCAGAAGTGAATCCCTTGGTTGCAGGTTCGAATCCTGCCGGGCCCACCATTTTGTTTTTTTGCCGACGCGCACGGCACACAGTCATTGCCGGGCGTAACTCTCAAGGGCAAACTCCGCTGCAAGGAAACGGATTATTCGAGCAGCTTGAGGGACAGCTTCGATGCACAAGGATAGTGGCCCCAGGATCGGCGGCGGACGCACCTTCCGCACGCTATTAGGTTTGTTACTTCTGCTGCCTCTGTGCGCTTTCGGCAAAGGCTTCGACGACCGATTCGTCGCATCCGTCGGTCATTTCAATTTCCGCGGTCTCAGCGATGGCCTGCAGGACATCTACATTCGGCAGAAACCACGGATTGTTCCGATCGCGCTGGACGACATTACGGTGCCGATTCCGCTGAAGCCCGACGTGGACGCATTCGTGCTGCGCCAACGGACCGACGGAACGTTCGAGATCGTGACATCGCTCACCGGCGCGGAAAAAGCGAGCCTTGCCTCATGGTCGAGCGTTCCTTCCATCACGCTACTGACCAGCGACTTGAACCTGGACGGGTCCACAGACCTGATCGTCAAAGGGATCGCCGGCTCCGTTTCAACCTACAATCAACTGGTGTTCGCCAATGCCACGAACGGGCGGACGGCCGATCGGGCCCGCAACATCGATCCACAGTTCAGCGGCTTCATGAAAGATGCGTACCGCTGGGTCGAGGACTCCGACTATTTCCACATCGCCTCGCTGTTGAACGGCTGGTACACCAACTATCTCGGCGATCCTACTTTCGACTACTGGTACGCCGACTATCTGTATCTGTGGAACATTCCGGCGCACGGCGGCAGCACTGCGCTCATCGGTAGCATCGATGAGGTTTTCGACCCGGCCCATCAACCCGCGTCCTGCGGTCAGTACACCTGCCAGTTCGACTATGAGCTAGGCGTCTGGCAGGTCCGGGTAACGATCCGGCCTGTGATTACCGTGTACGACAATTTCAATTTGCATTTCGATACCGATGCCGTGCAATTTGCCAGGACAGCACATGGCTCTCTGCAGGAGCTGAAGAACATTGTCGCCGCGAAGCTGCAAGTGCCGTCCATCGGCGGCGGCGAGAAATCGCTGGTCGCACGCACCGGCACCGCCGACAGCGAGCCTGTTGCCGACGAGTTTTGGGACGACCTCATTCTGAGCGCCGTCCTGCACGACAACTACTGTGCGACCCAGCCGGATTGCGGAGCGCCGCTTCAGGAAGTATCGCGCGTCGACATCGTGGTCGACCGCGCCGGACAAAATCATTACTACTCTCCAAGCTGCGGAATGCAGATCAACTACACGTATGGCACCTATGAAGTGAGCGCGTATAACCCGAACAATGGCTCGCAGCCGGACTACTCGACACTGAATGGATTTACGCTGGAGCGAGGTGGGCCCGACTCGAAGACTCCCGCCGGGGCTGCCTGCAGCAACGATCCGAAACGAATTCCTCAGGGCACGTACACCTTCACCGTGCACGGCGGCCCGGGTCGGAAATGGCAGAACGTGCCGGGGCTCGATACCAGCAAAGTCAATCGCAGCTCGGTTCTGATCCATGCCGCCGAAGGCGCCTATGGAAGCATCGGCTGCATCGTGATTGCCACGACCTCCGGAGAGAGTGGCACGTTCACTGGCGGCATGGCGTCCTCGGTGCTCGCCCTGGCTCAGCTGCAAAAGCTCCTGTTCTATCGAACCCAAAACTTTCGTTACAGCTACGGCTACGTCACCGTCAACAATCACGGCAACTAAACCATGCACCTGGCCACGTTGCTCGCATGCTGTGTGATGTTTCTTGCAGGCGGGCAACCGGCGAATGCTGGCGATCTGAACGATCAGGCGCGCGCGTTACGCGACGCGCGCGACGCAATCGAGGCAGCGAGGCCAGCACAGAGGCAGTTGTACGAACGGTACTTCGAGGCGTTCCCTGCGACGTTTCAGGACCTCGCCGCGATTCTGCACTCGGGAGCCTATGAATCCGTGCTGCTGCGCCCGGGGGAGGAATGGAATTTCGGGCTCTCCTACAAGACGACGATGTGCACGGCGTATGGATATGTCGATCACGCCAGGTACCTGCGAAAGCTGCTCAAGATCGGCGTGGAAGCAAACGATTGGGGCGGACACGCCGCCGACTACGAACGCTCTCTCTATCCCGGCGAGACGTATAAGAACCTGATCTGGGGCACCTATTGCGGCACCGTCACCGAAGCCTCCGCTCACGAGCGCGCGTCCGTCATCTTTGCATTGTCCCCCGAATTCTCGGACGGGGAGCTGGAGGCGATATTCAACTCATTGTCCTGGGAAGATCAGGATCGCGTCCCGCTCGGTTGGTTCTTGAAAGACTTGTGCGCGCTGCATAAGGATCGTTGCGCGCTGACTCGGATGCTGCATGAAAAGTACATCCAGGATTTCGAATCAAAATATCGTGCAGACGAACCTTGATCCGAGTGATATTCGTCTTGCGCCAGGATCTGTTGCCGTGAAATCAAACATTCCGTTGCTGGCTTCGGGCGTTCTCAACGTCGCATTGATGGGCACTCTGCTCGCGAGCCACGTCGGCGCTGAAAAGCGAACTGCGGTTGCCACCCCCGTTTCAGTGACCGACGCTTCGGATCCTGCCCGCGTGTTCGAGTGGGCCACCCAGGCTGGCATCAGTGACTCTCTTGCACATCGGTTCGCACTCGTCGCCGCGCAGCCACCGACGGAGACTGCATCCATCGAGTACTGGAAAGCACAGCCCTTCGGTGTTCAGACGGGGAAAGCCGATGAGGGGTTGCGAAACAAACTGCTACAGAGCTTCGGCCCCGAGGCCGGCGAGATCCCGGAGTACGCCGATCTGTTCAAACCCTACGCCCGGCACTTGCCATTCCTGTCCTCGGAGAAGCAGCTGGCTCTGCAAGAGATCTTCGCGCACTCAGGCGATGCAATGAGCGGCGCGCCAGCCAGCATTCGCTGCTCATCCGCATCATGCGTGGACGCAGTTAGAAAACTGCTGACCGACGAAGAGCTGTTCGAATATCAGCTGCGTGCGTCGCCACTGGCCGATCAGCTGCTGCGGTTCGGCTTCGCTTACACGGAAACCGAGTTTCGCGAGGTCTATCGCGTGCTGGCCAGCCCGTCCAAGACCGGCAAGGAACAGGAGCAGATCGAGCGGATTCTCGGTAAAGAGCGTCTCGCACGCTTCCAACAGGCTCAGGATCCGGTCTACCAGGCGATGCTTCAAGGCGCCTCGCATCGAGGCATAGGAATAGATGCCGTCGATGCCGCCTACGATGTGGTCAAGGCCAGCCAGCAGCGACTGCTAGCATTGAAATCGCCCAGCGACGCGGCGAAGCGTGCGTCCATCTACGCCGAGCGAGACAAACAATTGCAGGCCAAGCTCGGGCCCGATCTGTTTCAGATGGTCTCTCGCTACCTGGAGCCGAACCGTCGCTCTGTCAACGACAAGGAATCGGCATTGCTGATGGGCCCGATGCGTTCGGGCAGTTCGTTCGGTGCGGCGAGTAGGGTCAATCCGGAGTAGCGTCTTGATCGTGGATGGCAATGTTTCGTTGAAGACCGACTGGAATACAGATGGAGCGTTGAGAATATCCGGCTTGAGAAGCGCGCAGACTTTCAAACAAGAATCGTCCGCTGCCGGCGTTCGCATCGTGTACAGCCCGTAGCGCGTATCAGATCAAAAGAACTTTTTTTGACGCCTTAAGGGCGCTTTTCCCCAATTAATCGCATTCGAGCTGCAGTCGTCAGCTCAGACAATCCTCGTCCGAACGGCTTGGCACGATCACAGCACGTGAACAGCCCTCTCATTGCTATTTATATCAGTTTTGATATGATCTCCTTCAAGCCACTATTCTGGCGCGGCGACAGCCTGCAGCGGGTGCGTGAGTTTGCGCCCGAGGTACAGACCTGCATCGGCTTTGAGTTGTGGGAAGTACAGCAAGGCAACGAGCCGGCCGACTGGAAGCCCATGCCAATCGTCGGCCAGGGCGTGAACGAGCTGCGCATCCATGCCGAGGGCGAGTATCGTGTTTTGTATGTCGCGAAGTTCGCGAATGGAGTCTATGTACTGCATGTCTTCCGCAAGAAGACGCAACAGACTCAAAAGCAGGACATCGAGCTGGCAACCAGGCGTTATCGCGAGCTGGTCTTCGTTATGAGGAGAACACACTCATGAAAACCCGACTGAAAATTGAGCGAGGTAGCCACAACGTCTTCCTCGATCTTGGTCGTTCACCGGCCGAGGCGGAGAACTTGCTTCTGCGCGCGCAATTGATGTCGGAGATTAGAAAGTCAGCAAGGGCAATGACTCAGGCCGAGGCGGCGAAGCAGTTCGGCGTCACGCAGCCGCGCCTGAACGATGTGCTTCGAGGCAGGATCGACAAATTCAGCCTGGATGCGCTGGTGAAAATGCTCGCGAATGCGGGCATGCGCATAGAAATGCGGGTGAAGAAGGCGGCGTGAGCCGCCGCAGAGCAAAGCACCGGTCTCACTCCTCCACAAACGCCTTCAATCTGAACAGCGCCCGATCCCACTGCTCCGAAATCCGATCTAAATACTGCCTCGCTTCAGCGAGCCGTTTCGTTTCCAGCTCCCACAGCGTCTCCCGCCCGACGCGCTCGCTCCGAACCAAGCCGGCATCGGATAAAGCCCGCAGATGTTTCGTGACCGCCTGACGGGAGACGTTCGAGCCGTCCGTCAGGCGAACAATGGATTGCGGGCCGCCGTCGCAGAGGCGAATGACGATGCGCAAACGGGTTTCGTCGCCGAGTGCGGCAAACACCGGAGCGGCGTTGGAAGCTTTCGCAGCAGCGAGGGCGGCGCGCGATCCAGGCGCCACGTTAGCGCTTCTCCGACAAAAACTGCTCCAGATACTTTTGAATGAGCTTGGCCTGCTCGGTCCAGCCTTGATCGTTCGAGGTGAACGCTTCGGCGCGACGCTCCAGGGGAATTTGATCGAATCCGGATTCGGTGATCTTCAACAAGATACCGCCGGTCGCCTCTTGCAACTCGAATGTCACAAGTGTTGTTGGCTCCTTGGTGTAATCCTTGCCGGCGTCAATCGCATACGGATGCCAGCGGAACGCGAACACACGCATCGGTTCGATGCGTTCGACGAACACGCGAAATTCCATTCCCGCATGCGGCTCCTGCATCTTGGCGACGTTCGCGTCGACTTTCGTCGGCACAATCTTGCCCTTGAGCGGCACGCCCACGACAAAATCGCCTTCGAACTCGACACCGAACCAAGTGCCGAATTGCCGAGCGTCGCTGATGGCGCTCCAAACGCGCTCGCGCGGCGCGCGTAGGACGATTTGCTTCTCGATGCGGTCGGTAGTCTGAGCCATGGGCAACCTCCTGGTTGCCTATAACCTTAGCTCGGTCAAACCGGAATAGCAACCCATCGGTTGCCTATGGCCAATCGCAATTCCGAAGGCATGCCGATTCTCCATCCCTCGTTGCGCGTCGCGCGCAACGCTGCGTACCATTCGTCAATGGACACACCAGAAACATTGCTCGCCACGCATCCACAATCGATCCTGTTCGAATGTATCGCCGGCAGTCGCGCTTACGGAACGGCGAATGCGAATAGCGACGAGGATACGCGCGGCATCTTCGCTGTACCGGCTGGCGACTATCTAAATCTGGAGCAGCCTGCGGATCAGGTGAGCGACGAGCGAGGCAACGTTGTTTACTACAGCCTGCGCCGGGTGATCGAGCTGTTGACCCAGGCGAATCCAAACATTCTCGAACTGCTGTTCATGCCGGACGATTGCGTGCTGAGGACGTCGCCGGAGATGCAACAGCTGATCGCCGCGCGCGATATTTTCATTTCCAAGCAATGCGCGGACACGCACGCCGGCTATGCGATGTCGCAGATCAAGAAGGCTCGCGGACAAAACAAGTGGATCAACAATCCAAAACCGCCGGAGCCGCCGAGTCGCGAAGACTTCTGCCACATAATTCCGTGGCGGGCCGAGGCTGGCGCTCTGCCCTCGCGGCCCATTCCACTACGCACAATTGGGTGGGATCTCGGCGATTATCACGCAGCCCGGCTGGAACATGCCCGCGATACGTATCGCCTGTATCACTACGGTGCAGGGGCAAAGGGCGTGTTCAGGGGCGACGTGATCGCATGCGAGTCGATTCCACAGGTGGACGAGACGACTCGCTTCGCCGGTCTTCTGCTTTATAACGAGCAGGGGTGGAAACAGGCGCTGACGGATCATCAGAACTACTGGCACTGGCGACGTGAACGCAACCACGCACGCTGGCAACAGCAAGAGCGTGGTGAGCTCGATTTCGACGCCAAGAACATGATGCACACGGTGCGTTTGCTGATGTCGGGACGATCGTTGATGGCCACGGGCCGACCGATTGTTCGCTTCACCGGTGCGGAATTGGAGCTGTTGCTCACAATTCGCGTCGGCCGGCGCTCGTTCGAGGAGATCATGACCATTGCGGAGGCGATCTTGGATGAGTGTGAGCGACTCAAACAATCTGCCGCGCTACCTGAACGATGCGATCCAGCCGCCGCCAGTCGCCTGTTGCAGACTCTTACCGCCAGTTGGGAACAACGCCCTCGATGAAAGCTCGAATTGAACAAGAAGTCGAACGAATTCAGAGCGAGCACAACGTCCGCGTATTGTTAGCCGTCGAGTCGGGGAGCCGAGCCTGGGGCTTTGCCTCGCCCGACAGCGACTATGACGTCCGCTTTGTCTATGTGCATCCGCTCGACTGGTACATCTCCATCGCCGAGCCTCGCGACGTGATCGAGGAGATGCTGCCGGGAGATCTGGATGTGAGCGGCTGGGATCTGCGCAAAACGCTTCGGCTGTTTGCCAAGTGCAACCTGGCGCTGAACGAATGGATCGGTTCTCCCATCACCTACTCGGAGGTGCCCGAATTTCGTCGGCAGCTCGGCGAGCTGCTGCCTGCGTTCTTCAATCCGATCGCAGCCATGAATCACTATTGCAGCATGGCCGAGCGGGCGCTGACGGACAACTACGTCGGCGGGAAGATCGGCATCAAGAAGCTGTTCTATGTCCTGCGACCGCTGTATGCGTGTCGCTGGATCGAACATCTGCAAACGCAGCCACCCACGGAGTTCGACAAGCTGGTCGACACGGAATGGACCACTCGAAACGAACAAGACTGGGTGAAAGAGCTGGTGGTGAGCAAGGCAGCCGCCAAAGAAGCTCAACCGCTGGAGCTGGGAGGCGACCGAGCGAGAAGCATCGAAGTGGAGATCGCTCACTTCAAATCGTTGATGACGTCGTTACGCGCACCTGACAAAACCACCACGGCACCGTTGGATGAGCTGCTGCGTCGGTGGGCAAAGGTGAATTAGCGCGTCGGAAATCGCGAATTTCATCGGCACGACGAAATCAGCCGAACAGATCCGACTGCTGTCCCGGCTGCGGCGGCTCGGGCTCGGGTTGCTCTTGCGGCGTCGAGTCGCGACGCTCGATCAACTCCGGACCGTCGTTGCGATTGCTATTCACGCGATTGCTCACCGGATAAGCAAACATCATCCCGGATGGAAATTGTTTGAGCACTTCGAACGCCTGCTCCGGCGTGCCATTGAGCCACGTATCGTGATCTTCCTGTGCGAGGATCGCAGGCATGCGCCGATCTTCCTTCGGCAGCAACACGCGCTTGGGACCGGCCTTCTTGGAATTGTGAATATCGGCCATGATCTCGTTCGCCGGCATGGTGATCACGGTGCACGACTCGATCCATTCGCCTTGCGGCGTTTGGGAACGATCCCACAGCCCGGCGACGAAGAACGGATCCTGGTCGACGACCGTGATGTAGAACGGCACCGTCACCTGCCAGTCCGGCGGCTGCGCCTGCCACTCATAGAATCCTGACAGCGCCACCAGGCATCGCTGCCCTCGCTGCCAGGCATCGCGAAACGACGCATTGGTACGCACGGTTTCGATGCGAGCATTGATGGTGTTGCCCATGGGTTTGCCCTTGGCCCAAAACGGGATCAACCCCCAACGCAGATGCACGCCTTCGCGTTGCCCGTCGACTTCTCGCACCACTCGCACGACCGGCACGGGATCGGTCGGCGATACGTTATATCGCCGCCCGAACAACCCCTCCGACCGAAACCGCTCCGACCAACTGCGCCGCTGCACTTCCACGGCGCGCTCGATCGCAGCTTCTTCGGGAGATACATAACGACCACACATGGCTCAATGATAGTCCCCGTGAACGTTGGGCGTTAGGAAGAAACTGCAGGACTGTTATATCTCACATGACACGCGACGCATGGGGAAATCCACGCCGCGGAGCGTGCCGTTGCGGGTGCCTTCGATGCGCGCGAAGAGGCGGCCGGCGGATTCGAGGCGGTAGATCACTTTCTGCGGGAAGTCATGTTGAGGGTTTTCGAACGTCGCGGAATCCTTGCCGACGCTGGAGGCGACGAACGTCGTCTCCTGTCCC
>Ga0247784_1000065_pt1 | contig 38442 bp, 34 predicted proteins | sample UWRJL169409R5_FD_179909 | JGI IMG/M metagenome (GOLD analysis project Ga0247784, IMG submission 179909) | Plant litter microbial communities from Arlington Agricultural Research Station in Wisconsin, United States - UWRJ-L169-409R-5 | ecosystem: Environmental > Terrestrial > Plant litter >...
TGGGTGGCGTTCGTTTATTCCAATCCCAGCCCGGCATTCTTGAGCGAACTGCTCACCGGCGCCCTTCGAGAAACGAGCCGACTCGGCATGCAGCTCACGTTGACCGCGGATGCCGACCCAACCGATCGCACCGCTGAAATCGCCGCGTTGCTGAGAACGGGCGTGCAATCGTTCCTGCTGCCCTCACCCGCTTGCGACGATCCCGAAGTCCTCGACCTGCTCCGTCAGGCGCAAGCCCGTTGGGTCGCGATCTCGCCCGCGAATGTCGAGATCCATCCCATGAGCGTCTCCGCCGATCACTTCGACGTCGCCGGCCGCATGACGCAACGCTTGATCGAGCTCGGCCATCGAAACATCGGCTTCATCGCCGGCGCCCCCGGCTCCAAAGGCGCTACCGAACGCCAACGCGGCCACTTGCGTGCCATGACCGCCGCCGGCATCGCGCATGCTCCTGTTGAACAAGGTTACTTCACATTCCAATCCGGCCTGGTCGCCACCGAACGCCTGCTCACCACCTTCCCCGAATGCACCGCCATCATCGCCTGCAACGACGACATGGCCGCCGCCGCGATCTCCATCGCTCATCGTCATCATCTTCGCGTACCCGAAGACATCACCGTCGTTGGCTTCGACGACACACCCATCGCGTCGATCGTCTCGCCCGCAATCACGACCGCTCGGCAACCGATTGCCGAGATGGCTCAGAGTGCAATTCGGATGTTGCATCTAGCGTCTACGCCAGCGGCGCCGGATGAGAATAAACAAACGCAGAAGGTTTTGCCGTGTACGTTGATTGAGCGGGAGTCGAGTTCGGCTCCGCGGGCGCAGGCGGTTGAGGAGCGAGTTGCGGAGACGAGCAAAACTTCGGCTCCGACCAAACGACGGCGGCGGAAAACATCGTCAACTGCACTGCCGTGAGCCTCTGACCGCTCCAGCAGATTAGGAGAACGGATTCATCAGCCGCACGCCTCGCTGATAACGTCGGTATCAACACACGCTCAGCCTCGCCGCTCCGCCCGCTCGCGCTCAAAATCCTTATCCTCGCCGACGTTTGGAATCGTAGCCAGCACTTTCGACGAGATGACGACGCTGCGGCCCACGCAGTGCTAGACGCAGAATCTCGCGATGCGCCTTGTCGCGCTTCTTCTTGCGCAGGGAGGCCCCGTTTAACACGAGTCGGTGGCTATTATGAACGAGCCGATCGAGGATCGCGTCGGCAAGTGTTGGCGCATCGATGTAGGTATGCGAGTGTTCAACCTGGATTTTCGATGTGATCAGCGTTGACCGCTTGTCGTATCGCTCCTCGATGATCTCTAACACATCACGTTTTGTTTGATCCGACATTAGCTCGATGCCGAAGTCGTCGATATACAGCAAGTCCACTTTCGCAAATTTCTTCAAAAACGTCGAGCGGGATGCTTACGCCGGGCCGCGATAGCTCGCGTTGGATATATTGGAAGTCCGGTCACGGAACGTCCGCGATCACGGGCTTCTTCGGATACAACAGCGACTCCAACGCATCATCATGTAAATCGTGTGGCAGTGGCCACGAGAATTCAGCGGTGGTGGCGCGCCGTAAACATTCCGTTGCGGTGGATCTGGCGATCGACAGGCTGGCCGCGATCTTGTGAATGCTTAGGCCGAGATCAAATTTCAGTCGCAGGAGCTCGCGAATCTTGCGCATGGATAACCTTTCTTGAGCCACCGGCCGCCGCCGTCCTTGCAGGGTGGGAAGGCGGCACGATAGCGGGGTGGTTACTTGGCGTTATCCGCGGCTTGGGACTACCTCATGAGGGGCCCGGCATCAGGCGGATTACACAACCGGTTCCGCTCAGAGTGTGCAGTATGCGGAACTCACCTGAGCCACAGTATCCTGCGTGCAATCATCTTGCCGGGTTCGGAACGACTGTCGCAAAGCATCTCCGACCATTGCTTATGACGTTCGCAACCATCTATGTCTTTGAAGCGGGCAGCGACGAAGCATCCAATCTCGCCACAAATCACGTAACGGATGTTCGTTTCGCCCTTGGCAGCCTGAGGTGTATCAGCGTGCTCGGGTGCACAGCCGGAAATCAACAGTGAGCCAATTGGAAGTAAGAATCGCTTCACGTCAACAGCTTCATGCTTGTTCCTTTGGCATTCAATCCATTCTGCAGGACCGCCGTTCTTGAATTTGCCGACGTCAGTTTGGGAGTGGATCTGTTCTCGCCTACGATTCATCTCGCAGCTTGATTCCCCAGCCTAGCGCGAGAGCGGCGCAGTTACGGCTTGACCGCCTGCTTGCCGACTGCCTTGCAGAGTATTACGTGGTCTACTGTGTTTGTCGTGACCACCACTGCGCCTGCTGGGCACATGAGTGCGAAATATGCGTCACCAATTGCTCGACACAGTCCTTTATCAAAACGCTGCGCCCCATGTTCGCGCAGCTCTTTGAGCGCTTTTCTTCGCTGCGAGTTTTCCTTCTTGCCTCGGAGGGGTTCTGGCAAGTTCTTCGGGTGCAGCGCCTCGATGACTTTGCTCAGAGCTGCCTCGTTGTCGGCTAGGTATTCTGCAGCGGCGCAGCGCTTACTGCGATGGCAGTTGAAGCTATCGTTGGGGCCAAGAAGCTCGCCAGCCGGTCCGCGCGACAACTTCCCATCGTTGAAGCAAGCGAGCGATTGGATGTGATCGACGCGCTTCAATCTTCGACCCCGGTTCCACAGCTGAGCAGCTCTAATCGCCAGATGCTGCAGCGCTTCCCGTTTTACGTCATTAGGTCGAGCAGCATCATCGCCCTTAAAAATCTCGGCTAGGCATTCTGCTAGCAGCTTCAGCTTGGCCTCGCGTTTGCGCCCCTCAGCTGGCGGCCGCGCCAACAAAGCAAGCATCGCCTCACCATAACTACTCGCTGCATGCAGCACATTGTGGGCATCACACATGTACCGCACGACTCCCGTGAGCAATTCACGAGCCGCGTAGTACGGAACTTCTGCCGGCTGGTTACCCAGAACGAAAGCTTCGCAAGTCGAATTCGCTGGATCGCGTGCGTCGGCCAGAGATTTAAGAATGGTTGTGTCTAGAAACGATCTACTCAAGCGTGCATATCCGAACGAGCCGCGTTCACGTCTTGAGCGTAATCATTCGCAACGGAGGAGTCATTGAGCAATGCAGCAATGAGTGTTTCAACGGCTTCGTATTGTCCTTGCCAGCTCTCACTCTCTAATCGCGATATAGCGTCGGCAGCCGCGTCTAGATCTAACATCGGCTCTCGAACAAGTTGATTCAGAACTGCAGCCATCGCGTTTAAGGCTTCGCGGGAAAGTTCGCTGTATGGTGTTGCCAGTGCGGCACGGCGCACGAATGACACCACAGCTCCGAAGTTTTCGTTGAAATGTGTCAGTGAGTGGGTGTCGGCCATCACTGCTGCAATCTGGGCGAGCTTGCTGCCTATTGTTTCAAAGTCGCCGAGCCCGTATGCCTCTAGCGCAGCGTCGGCAGCATCGGCAGCATTACCCACAAGGCACAGCGCGCGTTCTGCGGGCTCGCCCACCTCGAACATCTGGGGATATAGCCGAGTCGTCGGCGGACTTCGAGTTAGCTCGCTTCTCGCCTCGGTGGAAATGACAACCGTTGCGTCAGCGGATACCGCGGCCCCCGTCGGCGAAGCCCAAGCGGAAGTTAGAGATAGCTCAGGGGCAGAACTCGCAATTTCGAGACCGCTGGTTGGTGTCGCGATCGTCTCTGAGCGCGACCAAAACTGGGGAACTTCCGTAGACGTCATCGCGCGCGCACTTTTACTACCTTATCGATGTCTCGCCTCAGCACGTGCAAGCATCCCTTTAGCCAGTCCTCGAACCGAAAATCGGCTAACTTGACCTTCAATGATCCTCTATCGAAATCCACTGCGACTCGGTTCTGGACGCGTTTGTTGACTGATGAAGTGTCGATGTACGAATGATCGAGCTTGAGGTCGTAAGTAACCTGTTCGGCTTTTATGCGCAGCACAGCAAAAGAAGACGGGTCTTCGAAACGAAACGAAATTTCTGGTCCATTACGGTCCGAGTCTTGTGGTTGCCCAAATACCTTTTCAGTGGGCCACGCAGTCAAGTTTAGGCCCACCAGATAACCGTTCGCCTCCTTTAACGATTCGAAATCCTTGGCGTAGAGAATACGTAGGCTAACTTGCTGGGCCTCCTCTAATTTCAGCTCTGTTTTCCAAGCGTCGAGCGTATTCTTCAGTTGAACAGTCTTCCGCTGATCAATGGAGGGAAGATTCCAGAGAGTCACCGTGCCTGCAGTGAGTGCGTGCTCTACGTGTACATCCAGCATTTTAAATGACTGGGCCTGCGGATTTCCTGTGTGAAGTTCTATGCCTGGCCAAATATCTAGTATTTGGCTCCCCAACGCTCCAGCCCTGTCCCAAAGTGCAAGCGCGTGTTTGTACTTCACCTGAAAGATGAGCCGATCGAGGCGAAATCCGTCGAGGAACATGCAATTCTGGCTCTGGGGCGGGTGGATTCAGCACAAAATATGTCGGTGCGCTGAGTTGCACAAGTACTTCAAGGAGAACCCTTAGCCAGTTTGGATCGATATGCGGGAGATAATCTGGAAGGCGCGTCGGCAAACTGTTGATTTGACATGGCGACCGCTTGATTGCCCCACACTCAGCGTGGCGGACGCCTGCTGCCTCAAAAGGGCCTTGTTTCTTCGCATCGCATTCAACTTAGCTAAGTAGTCAGCCCATCCCTGCATCATCTTGCGGCGTTCGGGAATGAGTTGCGCTTTATTGTAAGCGGCTCTTACGGAATTGCGTTCGGGGTGCGCCAACTGCAATTCGATCAAGTCAAGATGCCAGCCTTGTTCGTTAAGGAGCGTGCTGGCAATCGTTCTGAATCCGTGCCACGTGATTTCGTCCCCGGTGTACCCAGGCGGCGCAGTGCTGCGGTCAACACGTTTTCGGACATCGGGCGGTTCGAGTCCGTCAGCGCTGGGAATACGCACCCATCCGGTCCGGTGACTTCGCGCAGCTCCTTCAAGATCGCAGCGGCTTGCAGCGCCAAAGGCACAACGTGCAAATCGCCCATCTTCATTCGCTCGCCGGGTATTCGCCACTCAGGCTCTTTGCCGTCAAGCGCGAATTCCTCCCAGCGCGCTGCCCGTAGCTCACCCGGCCGAACGAATACGAGCGGTGCAAGCTTGAAGGCCGCCTGCGTCGCGGGCTGGCCAGAATAGCTATCAATCGCCCGCAATAGTTCACCGACCTTCATCGGGTCGGTAATCGCGGCATGATTCTTCACGACAATAGGCGCGAGCGCCCTACGCAGGTCAGCCGCAGGATCACGTTCAGCGCGTCCGGTAGCGATTACATAGCGAAACACTTGGCTCGCTCGCTGCTTTGTCCTGTGGGCAGTCTCATGCTTGCCACGCGCTTCCAGCCGCGGAAGCACAGCGAGCAAGTCCGGTGCGCTAATCGTCCTGATGGACTGCGATCCGATGTATGGATTCAACAGATCGTTGAATGTCCATTCGGCTTTCTCCAGCGTCTTCGCGGAGAACGTTTTTGCGCTGAAGGTTCGGCCACTGCGCAGCGATGGCCGCAAATGTGTCAGCCTGGGAAAGCTTCTCGGCTTTCTTCTTCGCTGATGGGTCCACCCCGTCAGCCAACAGGCGGCGAGCCTCGTCACGCTTTTCTCTCGCACGCTTCAGCGACACATCCGGGTAGCTGCCCAACGAGAGCAGCTTCTCGACGCCGCCGAACCAATACTGCATCCGCTAAAGGTGAGAGCCTGCGGGGGTGACGAGGTATAGACCACGCTCGTCAAACCGCTTGTACGGCTTCTGCATCAGTTTAGCGGCGCGAATTGCGGATTCGCTCAACATTCGGGTATCCATTCTCTGCCAGGGTCAAGATACCCGAGCCAGATACCCGCACCCACGCTAGGCTGTCAATTCATGGCCCCGGAGCGAGCTGGAGTGTTTTTATCGGGAAATTTTAGTGTTTTTGGCCAATTCTCGGGCGCCTGTGGATGGCTTCGGATCGAGAGATGGCGCCCCCGGCCGGAGTTGAACCGACGACCTACCGCTTAGGAGGCGGTCGCTCTATCCACTGAGCTACGGGGGCGCGGACGGTAGAGCCGTCGGCGGGCATTCTATCAGCTCGACGCGGAATTGATCCGCCCCGGCTCATTCTTCTTCGCCCCCCGCAAATTCAAAACGAACAGGCCCACCTGCAACACGATCAGCGCCAGCGCCTGCTCGTGCCAGCCCCAGATCACCCACAGGACGTTGCTGAGGACGAAAGTCCAGAAGCCCCAGCTGCGACGGGTTTTGGATTGGGAGCCGACCAGCCAGGCGGCGACGAGGGTGACGACCATGGCAGGCCATTGCAGGAGCGACAACACGTCCATGAAGGACCTCGACGAGAACGTTGATGGTGCAGTTCAGCCAATCGTCGAAGTGCAGAGCAGGTTCCGGGACGATTGAGCCGCTGTCGAACAGCTCCAACGTTTGCTAGTCTGCGCGCTTTGCCAGCGACGGAACTCCAACAAGCAAGACCATGCTGGTAAGAGGCATACGGAAGGTGTACGAGGCCGCGCACGTGTTGCGCGAGCATGCGTGGCTCGGGTACGCATTCGCAGTCCTCACCAGTGTCGGCGCGATGTACGTGCGAGTGCTGTTGAGTGGCGTGCTCGAAGGCTTTCCCTTCATCACCTTCTTCGTCGCGCTGGTTCTCACCGCTTTCATTTTCGGCTGGCGAGCGGGAGCGTTATGTTCGGTGATCGGAGGCGTCATCTCCGCCTACTTCCTGCTGCCACCAAACTGGTCGCTGGCCACCACTACAGGCACGTCGAACTGGATCGGCATGGCGTTCTATGTCGTTTTGACCAGCGTGATCCTGCTGCTGACCGCAGCGATGCATCGAGGCTTCGCGGAGTACGCCGGCGCCATTGACCGTGGCAGCCGGCTAAACGATGAGCTCGAAGCGAGGGTCGCAGAGCGAACGGCGGAGCTCGAAGCGGCGAACCAAAAGCTGCGAGACGAAGCGAAATCGCGCGAGCGAGCCGAGGCGCAGGTCCGGCAAATGCAGAAGATGGAAGCTGTCGGCCAGCTCACCGGCGGCATCGCGCACGACTTCAATAACATGCTCGCCATCATCGTCGGCTCGCTCGACATGGCGAAGAAATACTTCGAGCGCGATCCGGCGAAGGCCGCGAGGTCGGTGGATCACGCGATGGAAGGGGCACGACGCGCTGCTGAGTTGACTGCCCGCCTCCTCGCCTTCTCCCGCCAGCAGCCGCTCGATCCCAAACCGGTGGATGTGAACAAGCTGGTTGGCAGCATGTCCGAGCTGCTCACGCGCACGCTCGGTGGAAACATTCGGATGGAAACAGTGCTGGCCGGCGGGTTGTGGCGCATGTTTGCCGATTCGCCGCAGTTGGAGAGCGCGATCCTGAACCTGTGCGTCAACGGTCGAGACGCCATGGCCGACGGCGGCAAGATCACGCTAGAGACGATGAACGCACACCTCGACGACAGCTACGCGGCAAATCACGCCGAGGTTCGTCCTGGTCAGTACGTCGCCATCGCGGTGAGCGACACGGGCACCGGCATGCCGGCCGACGTGATATCGCGAGCATTCGATCCTTTCTTCACCACCAAGAAGCCCGGGCAAGGCACGGGTCTCGGTCTATCGCAGGTCTACGGCTTCGCCAAACAATCCGGCGGCCACGTGAAGATCTACTCCGAAGTCGGCCAGGGCACGACGGTGAAGCTCTACCTGCCTCGCTATGTCGGCGAGGAAACCGAAGCGAAATCGGCACCCAGCGTCGATCGGCCCATGACGGGCAGCACAAGCGAAGTCGTCCTGGTCGTCGAGGACGAAGCTGGCGTGCGCCAGATGTCGGTGCAGATGCTGCGCGATCTCGGTTACACAGTGATCCACGCTGGCGACGCGAAGCAAGCGCTGGCGATGCTGGACTCGCAACCGTCGTTCGACTTGCTGTTCACCGATGTGGTCATGCCCGACATGAACGGCCGACAGCTCGCCGATCTCATCAAACAACAGCGGCCCGGGCTGAAGGTCCTCTACACCACCGGTTACACGCGCAATGCCGTCATTCACAACGGCATGTTGGATCGGGACGTCTCGTTCCTGCCCAAGCCGTTCACGATCCAACAACTGGCGACCAAGGTGCGCCAGGTGCTGGACCAACGTTAACGCGAGGGGCCCGGCGCGATTCGATCGATCGCTGCGAGCTCCTCGTTGGAGAACGACAATCTATCGAGAGCAGCTACGTTCTCACGAACCTGAGCCCCGCTGCTGGCGCCGATGAGCGCCGAGGTCATCCTCGGATCACGCAGCACCCATGCGATGGCCATCTGCGCCAACGATTGGCCGCGAGCACGTGCGATTTCATTTAACGCGGCGGACTTCTCGACCACGCTCGCCGACGCTGCATCCGGGGTCAAGAAACGCGTGCCTCGCCCGATGCGCGAGTCCGTAGGAATGCCCTGCAGATATCTATTGGTCAGCAGTCCCTGCGCGAGCGGCGAGAATGCAATCATTCCCGCGCCCACCTTATCGAGCGCCGAGAACAAACCGGCCTCGATGTCGCGAACGAAGATGCTGTACTTGGGCTGGTGAATCAGCAGCGGAATCTGCCAGCGTCGCAACAGCGCCTCGAACTCCAATGTTTGCTCGGGCGAGTACGACGAAATGCCGACGTATAGCGCTTTGCCCTGCTGAACAGCCGTCGCACACGCGAACGCCGTTTCTTCGAGCGGCGTGTCGGGATCGAAGCGATGCGAATAGAAAATGTCGACGTAGTCGAGTCCCATGCGCCGCAGGCTTTGATCCAGGCTCGCAAGGACATACTTGCGCGAGCCGCCGCCCTGCCCGTACGGGCCTGGCCACATGTCCCAACCCGCTTTGGTGGAGATGATCAACTCGTCGCGATGGGCGCGGAAATCTTCTTTCAGCAAGCGGCCAAAGTTGGTCTCCGCGCTTCCGTACGGCGTACCGTAGTTGTTCGCGAGATCGAAGTGAGTGATGCCCAAGTCGAACGACGTGCGCAGGATCTCGCGCTGGCGTTCGATGGGCGTGTTGTCGCCGAAGTTGTGCCACAAGCCCAGCGACAGCGGCGGCAGCTTCAAACCGCTGCGACCGGTGGGCCGATAGGAAAAGGTGTCGTAGCGGGTCGCCGCGGGAGCGTAAGTCGTTGCCGGTTGAGTCATCGATCGAAACCTGAAGTTCTAAAGTCCGGCAATGTACTTCAAAACGACACGAGCATCAGCTGCCGAGATCGAACATTCCTTCCACGGCCGCCTTGGTGAAGACGCGAAACGCGATCATGGTCTCGGTCAGCAGCACCCCTTCGAGCTTGCGCATTTTTTCGCTGACGACCTCGGCCAGCTCTTCGTTCTCTTTCACTCGCACGATGGCGACAAGGTCGTACTGGCCGGCGACCGAAAACACTTCGGCCACGCCCTTCAGCTCCACCAGCTGTTGCGCGAGCTCGTTGACTCGCGAGGTCTCCGCCTTGATGAGGACCACTGCGCTGACGCCGCCGATCATGATGTTCTCCTCGAATTCATATATTGCATTATCGCAGGCACGCCATCAGCGAGCCGCGATGTTTGATGGTCTTCATGCAGACAGTCGTCTCCAACCGTTGCACGCCGGGCAGGCGCGAAACCTGCGAGCGCAGCAGCTCGTCCAGCTCGCCTATGCCTCGCACCAGCACGTGTAACAGGTAATCGGCCTGGCCCGCAGTCGTGAAGCACTCCAGCACCGACGGGTGCCGGTTCACCGCCGCCTCGAACTCGGTGTGCTTGGCCGAATTGATAGTCACCTGCACGAACGCATGCAGTTCCAGCCCCACCGCGGCCGGGTCGATCTCCGCCCGATAACGCCGGATCACCCCTCGCTGCTCCAGATCCCGGACCCGGGACCAGCATGGGCTCTTGGACAGGCCGACCTTCTCGCCCAGCTCAGCGTACGAGAGCCGTCCGTCCTCTTCCAGCAATTTCAGGATGGCGGTTTCCGTTTTCTCCAGCATCGGGACGTTTTCCTCCGGAACGGGTGGTTCGTAGTACTAACGTTCTTTTGAAGCCGGCGCAAGCCGAGCCGTTCGGAACAATGTCTCGCGGCGGCGGGGCGACACTGGACCACAGCTGGAAGGACGGGCCCTATGCATCGCAAGTTCGACAAGACCACCACCCACGAGCGTCGAGATGCGATTACCTACGCGGCGATCCGCCGCTGGGACAACGAGGACCCCCTGCGCCACCGGCGCGAAGAGTTCGACCTGCCGGGCGGCGTCATCTACCTGGATGGCAACTCGCTCGGTCCCCTGCCCAAGGCCACGCGCTCTCGCATGGACGAGGTGCTGACCAAGGAATGGGGCCAGGGCCTGATCCGCAGCTGGAACACGCACGACTGGATCGACGCGCCGCTGCGGGTTGGCGACAAAATCGCCAAGCTGATCGGTGCTCGCAGCGGCGAAGTGGTCGTCGCCGATTCCACCTCGGTGAATTTGTTCAAGCTCATCGGCGCCGCGCTGGCCGCTCGCCCCGACCGCTGCGTCGTGCTGTCCGAGCCCGGCAACTTTCCCACCGATCTCTACATGGCCGAAGGCGTGATCGGCACACGCAATTGCGCCGCCCAGCTGCGGCTGGAGCCTGCCGATCGCATCATCGACAGCATCGACTCGAACACAGCCCTGGTCGTGCTCACGCACGTTCACTACAAAACGGCCGCGATCCACGACATGCGCGCAATCACAGCGAAAGCGCACGAACACGGCGCGCTCGTGATCTGGGATTTGAGCCATAGCGCCGGTGCGATGGACATCGACTTGAATGGCTGCAACGTCGATATGGCCGTGGGCTGCGGTTACAAATATTTGAATGGCGGCCCCGGCGCACCGGCCTATTTGTTCGTGGCGGAGCGACTGCACGCGCAGATCGCCTCGCCGTTGAAAGGTTGGATGGGCCATCTGCGTCCGTTCGAGTTCGAGGATCGTTATGCGCCGGCGCCGGGAATTCGTCGATTCCTCTGCGGGACGCCTTCGATCCTCGGCCTGCTGAGTCTGGAAGTCGGCGTCGACTTGATGCTCCGCTGCCGCATGCAGGACATCGTGCAGAAGTCGCGCTGGCTCAGCGAGCTGTTCGTCGACCTGGTCGCCGATATCTGCCCGACGCTGGAACTGGTGAGCCCGACGAATGTGCTCGAACGCGGCAGCCACGTTTCTTTAGCGCATCCGGACGGCTACTGCATCATGCAGGCGCTGATCGAACGCGGTGTGATCGGTGATTTCCGTGCGCCGAATTTGCTGCGCTTCGGCTTCACGCCTTTGTATCTTCGCTATCAGGACGTTTGGGATGCGGCCTATACGCTGTCCGATGTCGTACACAGCGGTTGTTGGGCGGATCCTCGTTACGCAGTGCGCGCCGCGGTGACCTGACAAAGGAAACAAAAATGAGCGGAACGTATACGTCGCACGTGGATGGATTCGCGCGCGAGCGTTTGCCGCCCCCCCAGCTGTGGCCCGAGTTCCGCTTCGACTTACCTGAGCTGCAGTATCCCGAACGCATCAACTGTGGCGTCGTATTGATCGACGACGCCGTCGCCGAAGGTCACGGCGAGCGCGTCGCGCTGTACTTCGAACAAGAAAACTGGACTTACGCGCAGCTGCTGGACCGCGCGAACCGCATCGCCAACGTGCTCGTCAACGAGATGGGCATCGTGCCCGGCAATCGAGTGCTCCTGCGCGGTCCGAACAATCCGCTACTGGTGGCGAGTTGGTTGGCCGTAATGAAAGCTGGTGCCATCGCAGTCACGACGATGCCGCTGTTGCGAGCGCATGAGTTATGCGTGATCGCTGAGCGTGCGCAGATCGATCATGCCATTTGCGATGCGCGCCTGGTCGACGAGTTGGAGCAAGCAGCAACGCTGGGGGGCAAGCTCAAGCACATTCTCCGCTACGGCGACTCCGAGCTCGAAACACTGATGTCGCAGCAACCCGCCACATTCGCCAATGCCGACACAGCACGGGACGACATATGCCTGCTCGCGTTCACGTCTGGTACGACTGGCATTCCCAAAGCGACAATGCATTTCCATCGCGACGTGCTGGCGATGCGCGAAGTGGTCGCGGGGCATTTGTTAGCGACGGCGCAGGACGATATCTATGTCGGCAGCCCGCCGCTGGGGTTCACGTTTGGATTGGGCGCGCTGCTGGTATTTCCACTGGGTAAGCGAGCTGCTGCAGTGCTGGTCGAACAACCGACCGGTGGAAATTTGCTCGCGGCCGTACAACGCTTTCACGCGACGGCTTTGTTCACATCGCCCACGGCGTATCGCGGCTTGTTACCGCTGACAAACCAATTCGATCTCACCAGCTTGAAACGTTGCATCTCCGCCGGCGAGCCGCTGCCGAAAGCGACCTCCGACGCATGGTTCAATGCCACGGGCATTCGATTGATCGATGGTATCGGCGCCACCGAACTCATCCACATATTTATATCGGCGCACGACGCAGAGATCCGGCCTGGCACGACGGGCAAGCCCCTGCCCGGCTATCAAGCCTGCGTGCTCGACGCCGACGGCTTGCCGCTGCCTCCGGGAAAGATCGGGCGACTGGCGGTGAAAGGCCCGACAGGCTGCAGATATCTCGACGATCCGCGACAAGCGAACTACGTGCATCAAGGCTGGAATATCACGGGAGATTTGTATTCGTGCGACGAAGACGGCTACTTCCGCTTCGAGGCGCGAGCCGACGACATGATCATCTCCGCCGGATATAACATCGCCGGACCGGAAGTCGAAGCGGCGTTGCTCGAACATCCGGCCGTGCGCGAATGCGCCGTCGTCGGTGTGCCCGACAACGATCGCGGCCAGATCGTGAAGGCATTCGTCGTACTCAGCGAACGTTATTCCAGCTCGCCAACGCTCGTGCAAACGTTACAACAGTTCGTCAAACAAACGATCGCACCCTACAAATATCCGCGCGCCATCGAATTCAGAGCGAGCTTGCCGAAAACCGCCACGGGGAAATTACAACGGCACGCACTACGCGCGAGAAGTTGACGAAGTTCCATCCCGTTGCAACAAGGATGTCACGTCGCGGCGGTTCAATACTTGGATGAAGGAGTTAATTCGCTCGCCGCTGCAGTTCGTGCGTCCCATGTCGGAGCAGGAATGGGAAGAGATGAAACTGCGAGCGAAGAATCGCGAGACTCGCCGCGAACGTAGACGGCGTGCCCGGCAAAAGTTAGCGCCGGTCGTCGCATCGAGCCGGCGTCGCGATTCGCTCCGTGCCGCTCAGGCCGCCGATTCTTCCGGCGTGTTCTGAGCATCCGAAGTCACGCTCTCTTCCGACGTTCTCGCCGAAGTCTCCGCCATCGTATCGACGACCGCCTCGACCGAGCCGTTCGGAACGGTCTTGCGACTCGCTCGTGATTTGCGCGGCGATGCTTTGGCCGGCGCTTCGGTCGCGGCCGCTTCCGTCACTGCGCTCGACTTTGCCTTCGAAGGTTTCGAGGACTTCGCGCGCTTGGGCTTGGCAGGCTTGGCCTTGGCTTCGGCCACTTTCGCCTGCTTGGGCTGTGCGGCCGGGCGCTTGGCTTTGCTCTTGGACTTTGCCGCCTTAGGCTTCGCTGCCTTGGGCTTTCCCGTGGTCGAGGCCACCGTGCTCGCCGCTTTGGCGATCAGCTCTTTCAGCTTATCGGTAAGCGCCGCCATCTCGTTGCGCGCTTTCTTGGCAACTTTCTTGGCCGCCTTGAATAGCCGGCGCGCTTCGCGGGCCCGCTGCTTCGCTTCCTGAGCCTGTTTTTTGGCCACTTCAGCGCGTTTGCGAGCATCTTGCGCGCGGCGCTGTAGTTCGCCGACTCGTCCCTTGGAATCAGCGGGTGCAGATTTCTTTTTCATGACAGTCCCCGGTTGTCTGAACGAGCGGCCCGAGGATAGAGCAATCCCGACGGCCTGAAAACAAGCCGTCGGGAATTTCGCTCGATTCGTTATGCGCGCCCGCGCCGAACGACCCGGACGCCAGCCATCGACAGCATCGCCAGCAGCAACAGCAGATCCACCTGGCCGCCTCCGCCACTCTTCGGCGCCGGCGCATTCACTGCCACTGTGACCGACGCATCGTCCCGACCGCCAGGGCCGACGCATTCGATTTCGTACGTGGCATTAGAGGTCAGCGCGCCAGTCGGCGCAGTGCCCGACGCCGCTTTGGTACCGCTCCAGGCACCCGAGGCAGTGCACGATGTCGCGTTGGTTGCCGACCAGGTCAGAGTCGTGCTGCCACCAGACGTCACCGAGCTTTGCGCAGCCGTCAGAGTCACGACCGGAGGCGGCGTCGAGTCGCCCACCTTCAAGCCATACGCGCCATAGAGCGCATCGGCCGCCGGTTGACCGAGGAAGTTGAGTACGTAGGTACCGGCATCCAGCTGCAACTGAATCGTGCTGCTGCCGATGACCTGACCGATTTCCGACGTGCCGCGCGTGACGACGAGCCAGCTGGTGCGCAAGCGCTCGGGGAATTCGAAGTCCTTCAGCGTCACGTCGTAGCGGCCCGCGGTGGGCACATTCAACGCACGCATGTTGAACAGTCCGCCCACACCTTGGGTGCTTTCGAACACGGGAGCGCCGGCCTGAGTCGCCAAAGTCAGCGCGAACATGCCGTTGCCCGGCATGCCTCCAACGGCAGGCGGCGGCGTGACGGCCACGAGCACACGCACCGGTCCCGCTTGCAGTGTCACGGTCTTCGGGCCGAGCTGATCGGTGGAATCGACAATCGCTGCGTTCTGCACGGCCGCGGTGTTAACGCGGGTCAGCGGCGAAGGAAATCGAAAGTCGGAAATGTTCAACGTGTGATTGCCCGCGGCCACCGCCTGAGTCGGCGTGAACGAATAAATGGTCGGCGTCGTGGGATCCGGCGAGGCGTCGACGAGATGCACTTCCGCATAAGTGACCGCTGTTCCGCGAAGGAGCTTCGTCGACATCGCTCCAACGTCGGGCGCCACATTGAACACATACAGCTGGGCATTGCCCTGATCGAGATTGAGCGAAACCGAGCCGGCAGCGGCAATCGAGCCTTCGAACGCGCCGTTCTGAACGACGGCCGCGGACATCGAGGTCAGTGCCTGCGGAAACCGCAGATCCGCGAGAGTCAGCGTATAAGCGTCGGTGGCCGGCACTTGAATTGTCTTCGCCGGCGGCATCTTGCCCACTGTGTTTTCGCTGCTATAGATCGCCGCGCCCGCCTGGTTCACGACCTTCGCTTGATACAGGCCGGCCTGTTGGACATCGGCGGCCGTCGCGATGATGAACAGCTCGAACTCTTGATTGGCCACCGCCGTGAACGGCGTCAGCGGATTGAGTATCGGCGTGGGCGAGGCACCACCGTCATAGCGCAACAGCAGGATCTGCGATGGCGCAGCCAGCGGCGCCGGGAAATTACGATCGGTGACGACCAACTGATAAGTGCCGTCCGCCGGCACCGTGAACTTTGCCTGCAACGATGACTTGTTCGACTCGGGCCCGCCGACCGCAGCCATCGAGCCCGCCTCTTGCAGCAGTGCCGTGCCGCCCGCCGTCGGCGCAACTTTGATCGAGAACGCGCCGGCTCCGTCCTCCGCGATCTTGCCGAGCACGTGCACGCGATAGATACCCGGCGTGCCAGCGAAATTGCGAGTGGCGCGAGGAATGGTGCCATCGGGCTGAGCCGGATAAATGACCTCGAACGTCGTCACCGTCTGTAAATCGCGCGTGACCAGCACTTCCAACGATTGCAAACGTGCCTGCGCGCCAAGGTTGCTGGAGATATCTTCCAACGTGACGGTGTAGTCGCCGGCCGTTGTAACGGTGAACTCGTAAGCAGGCGGCAATTGCGCCGCGGCCGCCGGTGTGGAGGCCAGCAATTCGGATGTTTCCAGCAGCGTCGCCGCGCCCGCCGAGCCACCCGCGACCAACGCCAGCCAGCCGGCCAGCGCCAGAATCATTCTTCTAAACACAAACGCACCCTCGCGGCGAACCGCGCCCCGGTTGAATAAAACGGTTGTTCCTTAACCCGCCGCCGCTTTCATCTGGTCGAGCGCCGCCTGGGCTTCCTTCGCGCCGTGGAACTGCCGGCCCGAACGCACTGCCGCTTCGAGGTTCTTTTGCGCAGAAGCGCGATCGCCGAGCTTCAATTGCGCCATCCCCAGGTGATAGCGCATGAGCGGCGACTCGGGCGACTTGTCGACCGCCTGTTGCAACAACGAAATCGATTCCTGCACCTCACCGCGTTTGAACTTCACCCAACCGCGCGTGTTGAGGATGGAAGGCTCGCTGACGTGATTGAGCCGGCCGCTGAGCTGCTCGGCGCGATCCAAACTCGCCGGATCGTGGCGATAGCTGACCAGCAGCATCGCCAGGTTGTTCATCGCCGCCACCGAGGTCGGATCGCGAGTGACCATCGATTCGTACACGCGGATCGCATCGTCCGGACGGTCCAAACGTTCGTACAACGCGGCGAGATCGGTGCCGAGCGCCGCCGCGCCGGTTTTCTCCAGGCCCTGCTCCAGCACGCGAACCGCATCGTCGTTACGCTTGCCCGTCAGGTGAGCGAGCGCCAAACCACGGTATGGCATCCACCATTGAGGAGCCTTCGCGATGGTGTCGTTGAAAGCCGCGACTGCTGCGTTCAAATCGCCTTGCGAAGTCAGCAACTCACCTTTGAGATTGCGAGCGATGACGTTGTCCGGCTGCTCCGCAATCACCTTGTCGAGTCGCGCCAGCGCCTTCGGAAACTGTTTACGCGCTACATCGACGCGCACCAATGCAGTCAACGGTTCGCCTGCGTTCGGCTGAATCTCCAGCGCACGCACATAAGAAGCTTGAGCCGCGTCGTATTTCTGTTCCGCCTCGCTGACTGCGCCTTCCAGGTACCAACCCAGCGGCATGTCGGGGCGCACTTGTTTGATCGTCTCCGCCGTCGTGCGAGCAGCGGCCAGATCTTTCATCGCCGCCTGTACTCGGAACAACGATTCCAACGTATTCACGTCGCTCGGCGTCTCCTGGACCAATTGTTCCAGCACCGGACGCGCTTGTTCGGGTCGATTGCGTTGCGTGAGCAGTTGCGCCAGCTCCAGCCGCACCTGACGATCGCCGGGGTTCGCTTGCACGGCCGAGCGCAACGTTTCTTCCGCCAGCGGAAGCTCGCTGTTCTGCAGATGGGCTCGTGCCAACGCACGCAGCACCGGAATCGAATTCGGCTGATCTCTCAGCACCGCTCGCAGATCGGCAATCGCGGCAGGAGCATCGCCCTTCGCGAGCGCCAGGTTGCCACGCAAACTTAGCGCGTCGTTGTCGCGAGGATTCTCTTTAAGAACTTCATCGATGAGCGTCGTTGCGGCGTTCACGTCCCGCTTCTGTAGCAGCAGCGTCGCGAGCCGGTTGCGCGCAGTCAGCCCATCGGGCTTGAGCTTTTGTTTGGCGATGATTTCGCGATACACCGCTTCGGCCGCGTCCGGCTTGCTCTGCGACTCGTGGAATTTCGCGAGCGTGAGCTGCATCGCGGCCCCGTCCTTCTCCTCCGCCGCGAACTTCTTCAGTTCGACTTCGGCCTTGTCGGCGGCACCGTTGGCTGCGAGCAAATCAGCGAGAGCCGCTTTCGGCTCGACGTTATCGGGAGCGGCCGCGATCGCATCTCGCAACGCCTGCTCGGCGGCGGGAATGTTCTTCGCGAGCATGTGGAAACGCGCCAACCGATAGCGATGCGACAGATCCTTCGGCTGCAACTCGATCACTTTCTTCAGCTGCGCCTCGGCTTCCGGCAACTGCTTCTGAGCGAGCAACAGATCCGCCAGCACGACGCGCAAATCGATACTGTCCGGCACACGCTCAAGACCAGCAGTCACGACTTCGATTGCCTTGTCGCTACGAGCACTCTGGCGATAAAGCGAGGCCAGCAATGCAATCGCGTATTCGTCGTTCGGCGCGAGCTTCACCGCGTGCTCGGCATCTGCGAAAGCGGCGGGCACATCGCCAAGCTGAGCTTTGGCGGCACCACGCACCGTCAGCAGTTGCGGATTCTCCGGCTGCTGCGTCAATCCCGGGCTGACCAGCTCCAACGCGCGATCCGGAACACCGCCCAACAGATACAAGCGAGCCAGCGCCGCGCGCGACTCCATATGATTCGGATCGAGATCGATGGCCGCTTGATAATGACCGACCGCCTCGCGCGGATTGTTCAGCTTCTCCGAAACGCGGCCGAGCTGATAACGAGCGTTGACGTCGTTCGGCTCGATCTGCAACGCGTTCCGGAATTCGACGCGCGCCTTCTCGTAGTTGCGTTCGGCGAGATAGCTTTCACCCTTTTCGATGTATCGCGCCTTGCGCTGCTCGGCCCCGCCGCAGCCAGCAATCAAGCTCGCGATCACCGCCGCGCTCACCCATCTACCGAGAGTATTCATGAGGTCCGTACCGAAATGTTGTTATAGCCGGCACCGAACAATGCAGTTCGAGGCCCGGCTTGAGACTGGGTGACGAGCGTATGCGCGCTAGTTGACGGTCCGATGACAAGACCGTTGCAGATGACGCTAGAAACCGCCGTATAGAGAACAAACGGTAAGAAAACCCAGCGCTGCGACACTCGGCAGGCGCCACCAGCGCGCGGCGGCGGCAAATAATGTTTCTACGCCGTACATGAGCGCGATCAGTTTCGACACGCTTTCGCCGCCGGTGGCGGCACTGATGATCGATCCCGGCAGGTTCGGCACCACCACCGCAATGAATATGACAAGAATATCCAGCGGCGTGGCGCGGAAGCGGCGGTCGCTGGCGAGTCGAAAACGTATGACAATCGAAATCACCAGCAACCCGAACATCACAATCTGTGTCGCTGGCGTCCGCTCCAGGAACGTTTCTGTCTGACGATCGAAATACACGGCCATCACCAGCGCCAGAAACACCGCCGCCTTCTCCAGCCAGCCCGCTTCGAGACGGCGCCAGCGCGTCACGATCATTCCAAGCATCCCGAGCCCGATCACTGCTGCCATCCACTGGATGTCGCGACTCGGCTTCTCCAGGACGACGGCAACAGCGACCAGGTACAGCGCGATGCCAACTGCAATGATGAACAGCGCTGCACGAGGCAGGTGAGCCGGCTGCCGCAGCCAACTGATTGCACGGTGCAGATGCGACGATGTCACATGCCCATTGCGCGCTGGCGGCCGGAGCCGCCACCCGCCCACAGTCGCCCGATGCAACAGACCGATCGTGAGCAACGAAAACGCCGCGAACAACGCAATGATCGTCAGGTCCGATTCGTAACGCAGAAACCAGGCGGCGACGAACAAACCGGCTTGTACCAGATAGATCCCGATCACTGCTTCGTGATGATCGAAACCGATGGTGAGTAATCGATGATGAATATGATTACGGTCGGCCTGCAGCGGCGAGCGCCCTTCGAGCATTCGCTGGGTCATCACCATCAGCGTGTCGATGATCGGAATGCCCAACAGCAATAACGGCAATGCCGAGCTGAGCGGCGTGAGCTCGTCTTGAGTCAGCACCACGGCAAGCACCGCAGCCGAGAAGCCGAGGATCTGGCTTCCGCCGTCGCCCATGAACACGCGTGCGGGATGCGTGTTATAGCGAAGGAAACCAAGAATCGCGCCGACGATCACTACCGCAACGACGCCAACGAACGGTGTGCCCGACGTAAACGCCAATAATGCCAGGGCCGAAAGCGACAACAGCGTCGTGCCGCCAGCCAGACCGTCGAGACCGTCGGCGAGATTGATCGCGTTAGTCACACCGATCAAAAAAACAAACGTCAGCGGCCAGGACACCCACAGCGGCAGATCGTGCCGCTCCGTCAGCGTCATGGTCGCGATCGTCACATCGCCCCAAACCATGATCACCAGCACCGCGAGCACTTGTCCTAGCAGCTTTGGCCCGGCGCTGAGAGTTACACGATCGTCCCACACACCGAACAACAGCAACACCAGCACGCCGGCGAGATAAGCCGGCATCGGCTGAGCGAAATTACCGGAGAGCGCCAGAGCGAGCAGCGTCCCGGCGGCCATGGCGATGCCGCCGACGCGTGGTACTGGTGTCGTGTGAACTTTGCGAGCGCCGGGTGCGTCGAGAAAATGCCAGCGCGCAGCCGCCTGCATCAGCGGCGGAATGAGCGCCATGGTCACGCTCATTGCCAGCAGGAAACCGAGCATCAGGTCCATCGTCCGCTCAGTCTGGAATGTATCTTTCGAGACGCGGCGCGACCTTGCCCGCGAACTCGGCCAGCCTCCGATCCCCATCCTCGACCGGCTCGCCGACACTGAGCGGCGTCACCAGGCGGACCAATGCGCCGTCCGTGCGCTGTCGAGTCAAAGAATCGACGAACAAATACCATTTCACCAGGTATTCGTTGGTGATGATCCGGCCGCGCTGCTGGAACCAGTAATACACCAGCTGCTTGCTGTTGCCCAACTCGATCTGCACTCGATTAGCCCGCAGCTGCCGACCAGCGACGTGCACTCCCGGCACTTCGACTTGCGAGAACTGCGTCATGCGCCAGCCGCCACCGGGCAAGCACGAACGCGGCGAGTGAGCGGACTGGCCGGCACGTTGGGAGTCGTACCAAGCGACGTAGAAGTTCACCTGCTCGCGCTCGCCTCGGATGTAATCGGCAATGATGTAATCGTCCAGCTTCAGGGCATCGAGATAGATTTGATCCATCACCGAGCGCCGTCCGTTCCAGGTCTCCATCTGGTTCGGAAAGCTGAAGAACAGTTCGCGTTGCGGCACAGCTTCGACGCGCTCGGGCATGAGCAGCACACCGCCGGCGAATGCGGTCAGTGCCAGCGCGCTCGCGATGAACGGTGCCGGGGCTGCGCGACGAATGCGCGGACCGCTGCGATCGATTGGTTCGGACGCATCGAGCCCGAACACTTCGCGCCACGGCCGACGGTTCTTGCCAATACGCGCCAACAACATCATTTCCACCAGCAGCAAGCCGGCGCTGACCATGAACACCGCCCACCCCTGGAAGTCGTGCAGGAACCCTTCCGCCATCGACCGGCCCCAGTACTCCACCATCACGCCGATGGTGCCGACGCGAAAGCTGTTCATGAGAATGGTCACCGGGATGCTCGACAGGAACAGCAGCACCCGCTTCCACATCTCGACCTTGAACATGTAGGCCATGATGAAGCCCATGGTCATGAGCGGAAACAGATAACGCAGCCCGTCACACGCCTCGACCACCTGCAACTTGAAGCCACCAAGATCGATGACGTTGCCTTCGAGGAACACGCTGATGCCGAACAGGCGGATGAACCACACGCCGATGCGCGAGGACATCAATTGCAACTGTGCCGAAAAGTTCTGGAGCAGGAATTCCGGCAACGGAATCATCAAGGCGAGCAGCAACAGCGGCGCCCACAAACTCGCCGACGGCCGCACGCCGAGCAGCGACAGCACCAGACCATAGATGCTGAACAGCAGTCCGTACTGCTGAATGACATCAAGCGCCGCGAGCACGCCGACGATCTGTAACCCAGCGCCGAACAGGACCAAGCCCAGGCCCCACCACGATCCGTCGAACTGCAGCTCGGCCAGCGCGGCACGCTGCTGCCAGATCAGGTATGCCGAAATCACTGGAATCAACAATGCGTGGCTGTACTCCTCACGTTCCATCCACATGAGAAACATGTGATCGATGCCGGTCTGCAACGCCGCCGTGACGACGATCGCGGCCACGGCGAGCCCGGCCCAGACATAGATCCAGGGCATCGCATTCGAACTCGGCCCCGCTGACGCTGGCAGTACTGTGCTCATCGACTCGCCCGGCTGCAAAGTCGCGCAAGGTTATGGCGAATGTGTGACAAATTGGCTACTGCCGCGCGCGCATGCGCTCTCGTAACAACAACCACAAGAACTGCGGCCCGGAGATCAACGTTCGACGCCACAAACGCTTGGGTTCACCCAACAATCGATACAGCCACTCGACACCCAAATTACAGATCCATTGCGGCGCGCGGCGGACGGTACCGGCGTAATAGTCGAACACCGCCCCGATGGCGCCGATCACCGGAACGTCACATTCCGCGGCGTGGGCGTAAATCCATTTCTCCTGTTTCGGCGCGGTCATCCCGACCCACAGCACATCCGGGCGTGAAGCATGGATCTTCCGCATGATCTCGGCTTGCTGCTCGGTCGACCACACGCCGAACGGCGGCGATAACGTTTCCACGGTGACGCGAGGAAAGTCCCTCGCCGCCCGCTGCTTGACCCGCTCCAGTACCGGATCGGCCGAGCCGAGAAAGAATGCTTTGCCGCCGATGCGGTCGAGCTGCTTCATCGTGCCCAGAAAGAAATCGGTGCCGGTGATGCGCGGGCCGACATCGATGCGTAACAAACGTGCGGCAAATGTCACACCCGAACCGTCGGCCACAACCGCGGAACACGCCTGCAGCGCGCGTCGAAACACTTCGTCCTGCTCGGCAACGACCAGCGAATGAGGATTGGCGCACGCGAACGTGAATGGACCGCCGCGACTCTGAACGCTACGGATCGCAGCCTCGACGACGGAGTCGAGGCTATCGACACCAATGGGGACATCGAGCATCGAAGCTCGGAAAGTGGCTGTGCTGTTCATGCCGCGCTTTGCTCCGGATGCGTCGACACGGCCTCGTAGATCCGCATGAGCGCGCTGAAATTGGCCGCCGGCGAATAACGTCGCTCGAACTCCACACGGGCTGCGGTTCGCATCGTCAAGAGCGATTGCTCGTTACTCATTACCTCGCGAACCGTAGCCGCCAGAGCCGTAGCGTTACCCGCCTCGAACCGGCGCCCGAAACGATCGTCGACGATTTCGCCGAGCGAGCCGAGCTGCGAAGCAATCACGGGCGTGCCACAGGCGAACGCTTCGATAGCGACCATCGGCAGTCCTTCGAAACATAGCGACGGCAAAATCACCACGGCTGCGCTGCCCATGATCTTCGCGACCTCGTCCCTTTGCAGTCGACCCGTGAACGTTACGTTCAATTTGTGACGGCCTGATATCTCCTCCAGCTCGGCGCGCAACGGACCGTCGCCGACGATCCGCAACGGCTTGTCGGGCAACGAGCGCCACGCTTCGAGCAGCACACGAATGCCCTTCTCCTCGCCGAGCCGGCCGACGAACACGGCATATCCGCCGCGCCCATCGCCGATCTCGGGCGGATGACTCAAACCATTGGGTTTGATTTCGATGAGCGCCCCCGGCAGCCCGCCGGTCACGAATCGATCTCGCGCGAACTGTGTCAGGGCGATGTAACGATTCACCAGCGACGTATACGTCCCCCGCCGGCGATTCACGTGCAGTGCTCTCACGACGGCCGCCGTTGCCGGTAGCGATTGTCGATAACATCGATGGCGCAGCGCCGGCAGCAACGAGCCGCTCAAACATTCCTCGCAGGGGCGATTCTCACGAAACAGCATCGCTCCCGGACACACGAGCCGAAAGTTGTGCAGCGTCTGCACGACGGGAACTCCCGCATCTCGGCACGCGGCGTAAGCACTCGGCGAGATCAGAGGAAACGTATTGTGAAAGTGCGCGACAGTGGGCTGGGTCCGCTCGACCAACTCGCGCACTTCTCGATAACTGTTCCGCGACCAGGCGACGTCGAGCGCCGAGCGCGTCAGCTCCAACCAACCTGCACCGCTGAGCGTGTCGCTGTGTCGCTCGTAGGGAACGACTTCGACGCCATTGCCTTCGAGCAGCGCGCGCTCCTCGCGATACACGCTGTCCTCCCCGCTGGGCGAGGACGATTGATAGAAGTTGTGAGCTAACAGCACACGCACGGGGCACCTACCCGGTGATTTCCAGAATCCTGGCGCTGCGCTGATCGCAGCGGGTGACATATAGAAAACGACGTTGCGAGCGTGTGTCGTGCAGCGGCTTGGGATCGCAGTACCCCTGCTGCTCGAACTTCATTCGCCAGGTCGTCTCGCCGTGAAGCTTGAGCAAGATTCGCGGACCGCTGGCGTAGGCCCAGCAGTCGCCATTGTTCTCGCACAAAATCGACGTCGCGCCGAAAGGCGACGGCTCCGTCTGCCACTGCTGGCTGGTGCGATCGAAGCGTGCGATCAGTCGCGCCGAGTTGACCGGCTGCACGATCATCAACGGCGAACCGTCGGCGTCGGTCGAAACATTGAGGCCGGCATAAACAGTCTGGCCGTCGAAAGCACCGACAGACCCTGTGGTGTCGATAGTGACGGGCATCGGGTAGTCGGTGCCGTCGGCACGTTTGAAGGCGCTGGCTGCGTCGGCGCGAAACGCATAACTCGGGTGCGTGGCATCGATGCCCGCTTCGCCTTCTCGCCAGGTCCACGCCACATGCATGCCGTTGTTCTGATCGAACCATAGCTTCGGGTAGTACGCGGTCCATCCCGGATGCCACGCAAACGGAACGGCCTCTGCGGGTTCGAGGACAGCATCCTGCTGAGAATCGGATGGCATCACGACATCCAGCGACGACCGGGGCACCGCTCCGCCGATGGGTTCCCATTGCGCGGTTTCATCGTTGAAGCGCGCGATTCCGGCACCGAATGCGCGCTCCAACCAGGTACGCGCGGGACGCACGGCGAATCGATAGCTCACATACAAGTTGCCGGCACGATCGTTGACGAACACCGGATACGTCACTTGATTACCGGGAATGGCCGCGGTGCCGGGACCGGGAAACGGTGTGCGATTCTCTTCGAACACCGCGTGCAGTTCCTCATCAGACACCGCGTCGCCTTCGAAATCGAATGCATCGATATTGCAAGGCCGCTGCGACACGACGTATTGCCACGGCATGTTGTGCATGTTGTAGGCAACGTGCACGTGACCTCGACCATCGACGCCAACGGACGGTTGCGTGTGATAGGGATCGGGCAACGTACGCGGTTCGAGCACCTTGCGTTGCCATTGCCACTGCCCTTCGCTGTCGAGCTCACCCATCTGCACGACGGTCAACAAGCGAGTCGCATTCGGCTGTGCCGGCTCCTCGACCATCGCCGTGATCAAACGATCACCGCAAATGGCCAGCGGCGTCGAAGTGATATTCACGGCTCGCGGCGACACGGGCATGTCGTAAGCGATCTCGTAAACCATGATGTCGCGCGCCGACGCGCAACCCGCGACCACACAAACCATCCCACCCAGCGCTAACAAACGACGAGTACTCATGACCGCGCGAGGCATCGTTCAATCCCTGAAGCAAAGTTCTCGACCATCGCGCTCATCGAATATCGCTGGGCGCTCACCCGACAGCCTTCGCGCAACGACTCCAGCTGCGTGCGATCCTGCAGGCAGCCGATCACACCGGCGGCGTATGCATGCACATCGTCTCGGGTCATCACCCCGTTCACGCCCGGTTGCAGATAAGCCATCTCGGGGCTGTGGCCGGCTGCGAACTCGGTCGTCACCAGCGGACAACCCGCGATGAAACTATCCAGCAGCACCAAGCCGACGAGCCCCGGCATCAATACAACCTTGGCCACGGCAAGATACGGCGCGACATCCGGGCCGGTTTTCGCGCCCGCGTATTTGATCCACGCATGCTCGGCGGCCGCTTGCTCGACGATGTGACGATCCGGCCCGTCGCCGACCACGACCAGCTCGAAGTCCGGCACCGAGGCTTTGATCAAATGCGCCGCCTGCAGCAGAAAATCCAGACGCTTGTCTCGATACAACCCGCCGACATACACCGCGACTCGCTCGCCATTGCAGCCGATCGACGCAGCGACACTCTGCCGATCACTCGCGGCTAATGTTCTCATCGCGTTCTGCAGGACTGCGTCGTCGATCGCGTTGTTGACGACAGTGACACACGACTCCGGATATTTGGAGTCCACCAGCACCGAGCGCGTCAGATCCGTATAGGCGAACCACCAGTCCACGTGCCGAAGCAGCCGTTCCTTCATTCGCTCGCGAAACGTGCGTGCGCTCTGAAAATTCCTGCCGTGGCCCCAGAACGCGAGCCGTCGCGACGACCACGATCGCTGCAGCTGCAACAGATAGTTGACGAGCAGACGATTCGACTGCTCGACGATGATCAAATCGCTACGGCCAATGGCGCCCAGGCAGCGCTGCCACACCAGCTCCATGCCGCCGAGATTCTTGTACACATTGGGGACGCGACGCGCCCACGATTCATTCAATGGCACAGTGCGCGGCACCGTGCCGGCGCGCTCCTGCCCGTAAACGAGAGTGAGCTCGATGTCGTGAGCCCATAAGCGTTCCCGTAGCGCTTTAACGAAGGAGATTCGGTAGTGCGGGAGCACTCGCTGAATCAACGTGACTCGGTACATCGTTTGTTATTCCAACGTCGGCGTCGTGGGCCAGCGTGGCGCGGCGAGCCGCCACGAACGCCGCAATCATGTAAAGCAGCCACAAGGTATGCGTCGAGCGAGCCAGCGACGATTCGGAAATGTTATGTACGAGAATCGCCGCGAGCAGCACGGTGGACCAGATTAGATCCGTCGTATGTGTCGGCGTCATGAAAGAACGCGTCAGCGCCACCAATGTCATCAACACGAACAGGCTCATACCCACCGAGCCACCACGCACGAGCAGGTCCAGGTACCCGTTATGTAACTGACCCACCGCCATGTTCACTTTGCCGATCACCGAGGCCAGCGAATCGAAGCCGAAGCCGAGCCAGGGATGCTGACGAAACTGGTTGAGCGCAAAGGTCCAGAGCTCTTCGCGGCCGGTGAAATTCTCGGAACGTCCGACCGCGCGCATCAGCGTCTGCATATGCAGAAGTTCTGGCTTCACCGCGAGCAAGACCACGGCGGCAAGACCTGCCAGCACAAACGCCACGCCGACTCTGCTACCGACTCGCGATGTGCCTTCGGATCGGCCAACGAGCAACCAGCACAACCCCGCGACTGCGAGCACCGAGACGACCAGCGACGTCGCGCTGCCTGAGCCTCGCAAGTTGATGAGCGCAAGTGTCAGCGGCCCCACCAGGATCAGTCGCCACAGCAGCGACTTCGTGGTCAGAAACAAATAGGCACCGCTGGTGATGGTGATTGTGCACACCATGCCCAGCGTGTTTGCATTGCCGGTCGCGCCGGCCCAGCGGCCCGATTCCGGATCGATCGAGAATCCGAACCCGAGCTGCACCGTGAGCAGCGAAATTATGAGCACCAGCGTGGTTGCCGATATCAGCGCCGCGCTTATTGCGCGTGTTCCGGCACGCGTGGCGGCTACGGCCGACCATGCAACCAATCCCACGCCCCACAAGTGACCCGCATCGATCACTGTTTTCTGCGGATACTGCGACCAAGCCATCGAAAGCAACGCATAAGCCGGCAACAACCACAGCAGTGTCGTGCCGGATAGATACGACAAAGCATGCTCGCGATGCGTCGCAAGCCAGATCACCGCCCAACCATACACGGTGCCGAAGATCACCAGACGCGCGGGACCGCTGGTCGCACTCAGCTCCGTTCCCGTCGCGCCCAGCACGCCGCACGCGAGGATGAAGATCGTCATCGGTGCGAGACCGAGAATGAACGGCCGCATGGTGTTGGAATTCGCGGCACTCATTTCGATGTTCCGAGCGATGTTCTGGATATCTCGCGTGGGCTCAGCACGCCGACGAGTCGGCCCAGGCTTCGCGCCGACAACTGCCCGACTTTGAGCCCTCGCACCGGTCCGCCCGTGAGCCATGCGAACGGTGTAAGAATCGAGCTGCCGATCCAGACCAGCACGTGCCTGCAAGCAAACGCAATTCTCAACACCGCCTGCCGACGTCGATCAAAAATGCGCGCGTAGTTATTCCCACCAGCAAAGGAACGTCGGAGCAGCCAACGCACAGTGGCCCGATCCGCACTCACCTGCTCCCAAACCAGCGCTTCGTCACACCAGGCTGTGCTACATCCAGCTCGACGCAACTGGAAAAAGAACTCCGTATCCTCGCCGCCGGAGCGGCCATATGCGGTGTCGAAGCGCACACCGCTCGAACGCACTGCCTGCATATCGAGCAGCACATTGCCGGTACCTGAATAGGCGTTGGTGAGTCCACTGGGACGTCGAGGCCGATCGAAAAATCCACCCTGTTCGATCCAGGGGGCAACCGCCTCGGGTAACCGAGACAACACCGGCCCGAACACGATCGTGGCCTGGAAACGACGCTGCGCCTCCAGTAACAGAGCCAGCCAATTCGGATCGGCCACTTCGTCGTCATCGATGAATGCAGCGAAGTCGCCCTGCGCCTCGCTCAACGCCCGATTTCTGGCTGCAGCGATGTTGGCGACCGGCTCGCACACGTAATGAACTTGTAGTCGCAGTGTCTGCGATACTTCGCGTACGATGCCCGCCGCCGATTGCGCTGGGTCGTTGTCGACGACGACGATGCGCATCTCGAACGCCGCCGGTGGCCGCTGCAATGACAGGCTCCGCAACGTATCGGCCAGCAAGCGCGCCCGTTTGTATGTAAGCACCAGGACTTCGACGACGATGCTCATCCCCGAAACTCCCGTGACTCAACGCCACGCCGCGCCGCGCAGATGAGCCTGAAACGCGCAGCGTCGTGGAGTCTGCTCGATCAGGTCATGCTGAGTGGCGTGCATTTCGCCGTCGGCCTCACGGTGCTGCGCCTCGCGCCCAAATCCGACTACGGCGTTTACGTGCTGTCGTGGTCCGTGTTGATGCTCCTCTCCGGGGTGCATAACGCGTGGGTCAACTCGCAACTGACAGTGCGAGCCGCCGGCCTGCCGGACGATCAGCGTCATCGCATCGTTCAGTCTTATCTGGTTGCGCAGCTCTGCATCTACATTCCCGCTGCGATAGTCGTCCTTGCCGGCCTCGGCGCGCTGTGGCCATGGCAACCGCTCAGGCACACCGTGTTGGCAGCAATCTCGGTTGTGCTCGGATTCTGCGGTCTCGCGATGCGCGAGTTCGTTCGCGCCGTGTTGATGCTCACGCTCGACGCCAAACGCGTGTTGTTCGTCGATCTCATCTACGTATCGACGTTGATCGCCATCGTCGCGGCAAGCGCGTTCCTCGCAGATCCGACTTCGCTCGCATTTATCGCTGTCGTTGCGATGGGTATCGGCAGCCTGCTCTCGGCCGTGCCCATGATGATCTCGCTGGGACGTGATCGCGTGTCCGTCCAAAGCGCGCTTGCTGAGTTTCGCGTCAGCGGCACGCATGGCGCCTGGGCGTCCGGCGGCGTCTTGATCACCCACTTGCAATCGCAAAGTTCGATTTACCTGCTCGGCCTGTTCGCCGGCATCGCAGTCACCGCCGAGGCAAGCGCCGCCCGTCAATTCATGATGCCGGTGATGTTGGGGTTGAACAGTCTGCAGCGGACGCTTTATCCGCATTGGGTTGCGCTGACGCGAGCCGCCGACACGTCGGGCATCCGTCGCATGGCGTTGCGTTTCTTTGCACTGGCCACGATTTCCATCGGCAGCTACGGAATCTTCCTGGTGCTGTGTTCCGAGACGCTGATCGGCTTCGTGCTCGGCAGCGACTATCACGCCAGCGCCGCTTACCTCGGCACATTCGCGTTGCTCACCTGGGCGGAAAGCTCGCGCTCGCTCGTGTCCTTGCAGATGCAAGCGTTGTCGCGTTTCCGCGCGATCACAATCGCAAATACATTCACCGCGGTGCTGGTGATCGGGACGACCGCGGTGCTGCTGCAATTCCTCGCGCCGCTCTGGAGCGTGATCGTTCAGGCCCTCGGCGAAATACTGCTGGCACTGCTGTTGTTGGGCGTGCTGATTCATAGGCGAAGCCCGCTTACCACTGCGCCATCCGAGGTTCGTCAGGCGCCGCCGCCTCAGACCGCGACCGATACGGCCGCGCCAACGGGTCGCCGATGAACAATCCCTGCCCCGGCATCGCGACGCTTTTCCAGTACGCTTCCAACAAGGTTTCGCCGGCCAGATAGCGTTGCATCGCTACGCCGACGCTCGGAAATTTCCCCGGCAGATTGCACGGCTCGACGACAGTCCCGTAACTCCCCGTCGCGCCCGCCTCCAACCAGCGCAGAGCGCTCATCTGCTTTGCGCCGGTGAGATCGCCGGCCAGCGACGTCAGATGATCGGCCAGGGCGCCCGGCAGGAATCGATTCGTGTCGATCTTGTCGACCTTCAGCGCGCCGATGAAATAAAACATCACGTCCGGCCGCCCTTCCAGCGCTGGTGTGTGTACGACTTCAACGTCGATATCGCGCTCCACCATCCTCTTGGCGTCCGCGTAACGGGTGGCGCGAACGTTGCGGAGAGCATCGTCGGTCTCGACCAGATACGCCTTGCCACGCGCCGCACCTTTGCCAGCGGCAGCTCCACGATCGATCAGCTGCTTCGCACGCTTGAAATCCAGTGCAGTGACGCTCATGGCCGGCCGCCAGCCGAAGTCGTCGAACGGCCGAAGGCTGTCGGAATGAAAGTACGGACTCAATTTGGTCGGCAGGCACTCCTTGCTGCAAAACGCTGGATCGAATCCGGCGGCAAACGCGGTCGTGACCGACATGCATTCGACTCGATAAGGTTGCACCCAGGTCAACGCATACCCCTGCACATGCGCCGGCGTCCGTTCCATCACCTCGGCGCGCAGCGCGTTGAAACTCTTGGCCGGCATCGTCGGCGCGCTGGCATCAAAGCGCACCCGAATCATATTCTCCGCCGGGATGCCGTGTTTGCGCCGGTAATATTCGGCGATGTCGACGCTCAGCGGATCCGCTTCGTTGACGACGACTGCGATGTCTGCGGCATCGAAGGGCATGGCGACATCAGTACGGCGTGCGAACCGGTTCGCGCGAGCCGTTCAATACCGTGCCCACGAACTTCACATCGTGCAGCAGCTGGAAAGAACGGAGCACATCGTCGCGATTCGACTTACCTTCGCCGATCACCAGCAGGCCAGCCTGCATGAAGCGGGCGAACGCCAGCGCATCGTCAGCCTCCAGCACCGGTGGCAAATCGAAAATGACGATGCGGTTGGCGTAACGGGTACGCATCTCGTTGACCACATCGGCCGTGGCATTCGACACCAGCAGCTCAGAGGAATGCTCCACACGCTCTCTCGCAGGCAGCAGGGTCAAACGCTCGTAGCCCGCGACTTTGAACATCGCTTCCTGCACCGGACGACGCTGGCGCAGGCAATCGTCGACGCCCAGCTCTGGCTGATAATTGAAACGTCGATGCACCGACGGATTTCTCAGATCAAAATCCACCAACAACACCGTGCGCGCCGGATCGGCTGCAATGGCGATGGCCAGATTGATCGCCGTGAGCGTCTTTCCTTCCGAGGCACGCGCGCTCATCACACCGAGCGTATTAGCACCAAGCTGATCCAACCGTCGCAACACTTGCGTGCGGAGCATTTTGTAAGGCGCGCCGTGAGGGCCGCTCGCTCCCGGCGGAAGGATGCGCTCGTTGTCGCGATTGACCTCCGTTAGCTGCACCAAAGGCGAGTTGAAGCGCAGCGTATCGGTGAAATCGACAGGCTCTGGTGTCACGCTCCGCGGTGTCGTTACGGCCACAGGCGTTTCGGTGCGCGCTTCCCGTTGCGCGAACGTCGCTAGGTCCACTGCTCTTGTTGTCCTTTCCACGGTGATTGCCTCAGCCAAACAGGCGACGCCACGCAACGGCGAATAGCACGTCCAGCGGGCGATATAAGAAATGCGTCATCACGACGGCTGCGGCGACACCGCCGACGGCGCCTGCCAGCGACAGCCGGCGCGCTTTCGATTTTCCGTCACGCTCGGCGGACGTTTCGATCCACGGCAGAACCGCCAACGGCGGCACGTTGGTGAGCAACTCGATGTCGCGTCGGGTGCGAATGCTGGTATCGACAGCTTCGATCAATAGAATGATGCCGACAGCAGCCGCAAACGAAAGCACGAACCCGAGCACGACAATCGCGAGTCTCGGCGGGCTAACCGGTTCCTCGGCCGGCAACGGCGGCTCGATCAACGTGAAGCGCTCGCCCTTGCGTTCGGTCTCCAGGTTCTTGGAGAGCGTCGCTTCCATTTGTTTCTGGCGCACCTCGCCATACCTGAGCTGTGCGTTCTGCAGTTCGCGTAGCATGCCGCTGTATTCACGTTCGATCTCGGGCGAGCGCGCCATGCGCTCTTCGAAGTCGTTGATCCTCGCTCGCAGCATGCCCCGCTTCTTTTGCAGCGACTCGCGCTCGCTCAGCACCGCTTCGCGCTGCGAGGTGACTTGAATGTAAGCAGGATTGTCAGGCTGCGAACGCACTGCCTCGGCAGTCAACGGCGCAGTACGCATGGCCTGCTCCAGCGACGTCACCAACCGTTCCAGCTGCTGCACGTCGGGATGATCGGCTGCATATTTCTCGCGCGCCGCCGCCAACTGGCTTTTCGCATCGTCGAGTTGACGCGCCAGGTCGTTACCCGTGTCGATGCGCCCGACTTGCCTCTCCAACCCTTCGATCTCGCGTTTCATACGCAACACGTCCGGGTGGGTCGACGCATAGATCGCACTGGCGCGCGCGTAATCGGACTTCAACGTCTTGAGTCGATCCGACGGCGAAAGAATGCGCTGGCCGGTATCCGTGTACAGCTGCTCGTGCGGAGTGAGCGTCGCCAGCTGCGCATCCAGGTAAAGAATCTGCTGTTCAAGCGAGCGCAGGCGCGTATCGGTCTCGCGCATTTCCTCTTCGGCCCGATTCATCTGCGACATGTTTACTTGCGCGAGCTCGGGTAGATTGCCGACGTGCTCGCCCTTGAACGCCGAAAGCTTGGCATCCAGCTCGTCGATTTGTTTGCTCAGTCGATCGCCTTCGGCGGTGAGGAAGCTCGCCGTATCGTCGGCCGTCTGTCGGCGAGTCTCCAGGTTCTCGTTCACGTACAGCGACGTGATTTCGTTCGCGACCTTCGCGGCGAGATCCGGCGACGAGCTGTCGTAGCTCACAGTGAATGCAATCGTCGCCTTTACCGGGCGGCCAAGCCGCGGATCGACAACGTCCGCGCTGATCATCGACAGCGTGATGTCGCCGCGCATGCGCTCAAGCAATTCCTCGCGTGGATCCTTGCGTCGACGATCCGGATACAGTTGATAGCGATCGATGATGCGCATCAAGTTGTCGGAGGTCATGACGCGCTGACTGATCATTTGAATGCGCTGATCGGCGTAGCTCGACACCATCGAGCGCACCAGGTCCACCGGCACTTCCTGCTGTTCGATCAGGATGGTGCCCGTGGATCGATACGTGGCCGGCCAGAACATCGCGATGCCGAGCGCGATGGCCAGCACCGAGATGCCAGCCACGATTGCGGGCACGCGTCGACGCCGCAGGGCCGCGAGATAATCTGCGAGCGAACGAGCTCGGAATGTCACAGAGTTTGGGGTTGACCGTTCCATACGATGCTCAACGAGGCTCGGTAGCCGTCGGCCCGTTCGGGGCCGGTGTTATATTTCTGGGTGTTGCCGGAGAGCCTGAGCAACAGGCTCCAGGAGCGCGCCAGCCGCCAGTCCGCGCTCAGATCGAGTTGACCGTAATCGACATAGAAGGCGCGCGTGCCGCCGTCCATTTCGACTTGCACGTCTTGGTTACGAATCCACTGCGTCGACACGCTGCCCGTCAAACGCTCGGCGAGCTGACGGCTACAGCTCAGCAGCGCACGATCCCGACGCGTGAGCACGCCACGGCCAGTCGGCGACTGCGAGCGACTCACCGAGGTTGAAAACGACCAACGCTCGGCCGTGCGCTTCAATTCGGCGCCGATGACCGCACCTGAGTCGCTGCCCTCGTCCGTTTCCACGAACGATGGACCGGCGGAGAGATTCGCGCTCCACAGCTCCCAAGGTTGATAGCTCAGCGCGAGGCGCAGCGTGCCGTCGCGAGTATCCGAACTTCCGAACACATTGGTCGATAGCTCGCCAGTTTGCGCGGTCAGGGTGAAGTTGCTGCCGATTTCGGAGAGCGCAAACGTTGTGAACAGCGACATCGACGTGTATCGATAGTCGACCAGCCCGGTCGACTCGGCGTCGATATAACGGCTGTCGAGCAGATACATCTGCACGCCGCCGCTCATTCGTTCGGTGAACATTACATTGGGCGACACCGAGAAGCCGGCCGACTCGTGCCGGCGGTTGGTCTGCACCACGCCGGTTTGCCCTAGCTCACTGGTCAGCGTGCTGTCCTGGGTGAGATCGAGGCTCATGTTCCATTCGCCGCGCTCGCCGACCCAACGATAACCGGCGGTGAGATAGCGGTCGTCGGTGTCGAGCGAATCGTCCTTGTCGTAGCGGGCCGACGACAGGCGCGGACGCAACGACAACTCGCTGCGCTCGCTCGATCGCTTCAAGCTCACGCTCATTTCACCGACGGCGCCCGCATCGGACTCGCCGTCTTTCATCAACAGTCGCGGATTCTCGGTGTAGGACGTGCCGATGTTCATCGACGGCGCCATCCGCCACTCCGCGGCTAACGATTGCGAAGCGCAAAGCGCCGTGCCCACTCCGACGAGTAGCAGCGGCCCGACTTGGCGGTTCGCTCGTTGCATGCCGTTACGGCACCACCACGGTGTCGCCGCTCTTCAGCAGGATGTTTTGGTCCAGCCCGCGGCCGCGCTCGACCTCGCTGTAACGGAAACGACGCGCCGCCTGCTTGCCAGCCGGGTCCCGTCGCAATATTTGAATGTCGTCCAGCGCCGCGAACGAAGTTGCGCCGCCGGCCAGACTCAGGGCCTGCATCACATCGATGGGCTGGCTGAACTCGAACGCGCCGGGCCGATTCACTTTGCCCAGCACATAAACGCGATTGCCGCCGATCTGTTTGACGGCGATGGTCACCGACGGATCGGGAATGAATTTGCTCAGGCGCTCGTCCACCAGCGTGCGCAGCTCGTCGATGGTGCGACCGGAAGCGCGCACGTCACCCACCAGCGGAAACGACATGCCGCCGTCGGGACGCACCAGCACTTCGGACATCAGGTCTTGTTCCTTCCAGACCGACACCATCAACACATCTCCGGGTTGAACGCGGTAGGGCTCGGGCTCGTCGGCGTGAGCGAAACCGGCCAGCAAGCACAACAGCGCCACAGCGTAGCGAGGGAACATGACAATCGTAGGGCGTCGCATTCGTATGACCGCTGCCATTCAAAGTGAAGACGATGTCGACATAAGAAAGCGCGGTACGGCCGGGCCGTCCGCGCTTCTTGAATATGTAAGTTATCGATCGAGGGCGCGCTTGCGACGGAACGCCGCCAGCCCGCCGATACCGGACAACAACAACCATGCAGCCGCCGGCAGCGGCACCGGCGCGAACGACGCCTGCAGGTGGTAGAGACCCGGCGAATATTTATCCTGGCTGCGCGCGAACACGGCGACGAACAGATTGGCAGCGCCGTTCATGCTGAAGGTCAGACCGTTGGCACCGGTCTCGCCGTCGACCTTGTACCAAAGATTGTTCAAATCCGTGACCAGCAGCGACACCGACTGCAGCGTCTGCGGCCACTCGATGTCGGTCAAATGCACCGTCACAAAACCCCGTCCGGTCGCGGCCAGCGAATTGACCGTCAGGCTCGTGCCCCACACCAGCTGTGAGCTGTTGAGCGAGGAGCTGATCGGCCCCTTGGCCAACGACTGTAACGGCACGCCCGAAAACCAGGGCGTGTCTGCTTGCACGTGTTCGGCACGCGCAGCGATCGAACTCATTAATCCGGCAGCAGCAAACGAAACAATTGCGACTAACTTAGTCAGTTCACCCTTCATGATGCGACTCCAGTTCGACGGTCGGGTGCGTCCCGTTGGGGCGCGGGCCGCCGCCGTTGTTGCGGTAGACGTACTTTTCGTACAGGTATTTGCGCAGGCTGTTACCCAGCTCGTCTTCTTCCCCAGCCTTGCCTGCCCGTCCCGCTTGGTCGTGGCCGTTGCCGTTGCCGGCACCGTTTTGTTTCGGGGCATGACCGATGCTCGACAGACGCAGCCGCGCGTAAGACTGCTGAATGCCGCTCATCGCGATGAGTTGAATGTCGTCCGAATCGACGCGTGCGTCTTCGTCCGCGCCTTGATTGATGATGGATTCGAGCCGCATGGCATCGAGCTCGAAGTGCCGGAAGATGTCGGTGCCGGATTCCACGAACACCGGGACCAGGCTCTTGCCCTTGACGCCCAGGTCGTGCAGCGGTGCCAGTCGCCCCAGCATCACTTTGACCGCGAAACGTATGACATCTGAATCACGTACACCGAGCCGCTCGGCGAGACGCTTGACGCTGCGAATGTCCGCCGCGCTCATGCGTATGGAGACGGCTTGTTTGCGGCTGTCCATCCTCGTTCCCCTACCCTTGAGTTATGTACGGCCGTTGCAGCCGCGTCGCGGATACTCCGGTAGCTAAATGACAGGACCTTGAAGGATTCGTTAAAGCGTGACACTCGAATCACACAAGTCGGCACAAAGTGAAAACAACGTCCGACAGCCAACGAAAAAACACAGACCGAAGCCAGGATGGCATCCCGACGTAGCGGCAACGCCGTGGCGAAAATCAGGAAGGGTCGGTCGAAGCCGCTTCGGGCGCGATCCGGCAATGATTCAGGAAAGTACCAAGCTTGAGCAGCGATTCCACCGCGGCCGCGGCGATGGCACGATGCTCATCGAGCATCATGCGTTGTGTCGCTTTATCACAACCCAGGAGCGCGCCGATCAGCAGGCTGTGATGCTGATTCAGCTCCTGCACGGCGAGGTTTGCGGCCCGATGCAACTCGATCAGACGTTGCTGACTGCGGCCGCTGAGCAGTGATCGATTCACGGTTGCTTCTCCACCCGCAGCTCGTCGACCCGGTAGCGATAGTCGTCGATGAGATTCTCCAGCTGCGTGCGCTTGAGCTTGGTGAACGGCTCCCGTTCGGCGAGCTGCGACCAGAAACCGCGATCCTCCATGCGATCGAGCACCTCGTCGTTGAGCTGGTAAAGCGCGGCGTTACGGTCCACGCACACTTTGAATTCGCGTTCCTTCGCGGCCAGCTGCGATTTCGCCGTGGCGCGATCCGTCTCGACATCCCTCAGCGTTTGCGCCGTCTCCCGAAACTTCGTCACCAATTCCTGTAACTGCCCGCGGGTCCGTTCCAGCTGCGCTTCGGTTTGCTGATCGCTGCCGGCGCGATTCGTCGACGCCGACTGTAATGCGCGATTGCGGGTCTCAAGTTCCTTGCTCGCGCTCGCGGATTTTTGCAGCTGTGCTTTGACCTGCTCCAGCTCCTGCTTGAGCTTGTTGTTCTCCGCCTGCAGCGCGACCTTTTCGCTGGTCAGTTGTTGTAACTGCTGAGCCACGCGCGCGTCGGCATTGCCGCTGCGTTGAGTTTGGGCCTGCGCGGCTACCGCGAGCAAACACAGCGTGACGGCGACGATTGTCCAATTCATAGCGCTACTCCTAGAACGCGCCATTCAGATCCAGTTGCCACACGTCGATGCCCAACGGCGGCGCGTCGATTTCGTTGGCGGTCAAATAGCGCAGGCGCAGCCACGTGCCGCGCGACAGACCCAGGTCGAAACCGAGTTGATAGCCCTTGGAGTCGGTGCCGCCGAGATGGAAATCGGAATCGGTGAAAGCATCCAGCACCGCATCCGTCTGCAGATAGCGATACGACATGAAAGCGCGCCAACTCCATAGTGCGCTCACATTCGGCCGGCCGACCGTCACGGCGAACTCATATCCGTCCGTGCGCTCGGGCACCCAGCGACCGGTGCGATCGAACACATCCTGGCGATCGAAGCCCAGATTCTTTACATACTCGCCGCCAATCGTCACATGCATCTCGCCGAAGCCCATATCCAACCACAAGCTGGCATTGGCCAGCTCGTACTTACCGGCCAACGCAAACAAATCGGTGCCGGTGTCGTTATCGTTGCGAATATCGAAAACCGTGTTGCCCTTCTGCAGGAACTGCGGCGCGGTGTAATCGAACAACGTGCTCTCGAACGTGTTCTGCACACCGGTGATGTTGTCGTAATAGAAATAGCCGCCGGCGAAGCGCAGTCGCGTGTCGGCGCCGAAGGTGAATTCGGTGCCGAGCTGCCCGCCGTACAACCATTTGTCGTCGGTGGATAGCTCGACTTCCTGCAGCGGGAACGCGCCGAGCGTCACAAACAATCCGCGCTCCATGCGATCCGGCCGGTTGCCGAACAGGTCCATCGCGTAGGTGGCCGAGATGCCTTCGAAAGTAAGATCGTTGTCCCACACCAGCTCGTTGATGCTGACGAACGGATTGTTGAAGCGGCCGACGCGCAGGTCGAACTCGCGATCCTTCATGTCGTTGATCGGATTCCACAGGATCGCGGCCTTGTCGACCGCGACGTCCCACCGGCCACCGTAGTTGCCCAAGGTTTGATTGGTCGAGATCGGCGAGCGCTGATTGCCGCTGGCCAGTCGCATATCGAGGCTGAAGGCATTGCCCAGGTCGGCGATCAGTCCGGCACGCAGACGGCCCACCATGCGGTTGCGGTCTTCGGAAAC